>Ga0105104_10001611_pt1 | contig 16910 bp, 12 predicted proteins | sample PPLLaktember2015_3_FD_87034 | JGI IMG/M metagenome (GOLD analysis project Ga0105104, IMG submission 87034) | Freshwater sediment microbial communities from Prairie Pothole Lake near Jamestown, North Dakota, USA - PPLs Lake P7 Core (6) Depth... | ecosystem: Environmental > Aquatic > Freshwater >... | reverse complement strand
TTTTCAACATGTGAGCAACACTTCGCAGCTCTTCGAGAAAAATCTGCTCGCGTTGCCATTTGCGAAGCTCAAACTCAGCCTCTGCGATCCGCTGAATATGCAATGCCTCCTTTTCCAGCCGTGCGCGCATGTCATCAGGTATGTGGGTCAGTTTTTTTGCCAGGATTTCCAGATGTTCGATTATTGATTCATCAAATTTCAGGCCGTTTGCCTTGGCATCCATCAACCTCTGGTTAATGCTTCCCTCGTCTTCAGGACAAAATTGCCCGGAAAACACAAGCGCCACCGGTCTCCCCCGTATCTGGATAATATGACTCATATCCAATAAACCCATATGGCAGCGAAACAGACGATAAGGTTCACCTGTCTTTTGAAATTCCTGAAGCGAACATTTAGCCTGATTAATATCCCCCGCCTTGCATGCCTTATCTCCTCCCTGCACATGAGCATCGTCGCGAAAAAAACGGCAGAATTCTTCATAACGCTGCTTTTCATTTACAGATTCGATTCGGTGTGCAAAGCTACCCAGCTCGGAATCAAAATCATGAATCGTCAAGGGGCGCCCAAGGCGTTCACAGCTTCCTGATTCGATCACTGTCAATGTCTCTTTATCAAGAATATCGGTCAAACACGTGGGGATAAACGGCCATTTGAGATCTGATGGTCCGATCATTTCCGGGCTTTCTCCTTGATATCGAAGTGGTTCAGCATTAATTCTGTTGTAAGTTTATGATAGTTCTATTGTACTCCTATACCTTGCAAAGAATTCTGTCAAAAATCTGTCATATGTCTGGTAATTTGCAGTTGGTCAACGACCATCCGTATTGAAAAAAGCACCCCCATATATGGTGGGAGTGCCTTTGGCAGGCAGTTAGAAAATGTCTGCCTGCACCTTGCCCCGGGTGTGATTTGCTAAGCAAATCATGCCGGGGTTGCCGCAGGCACAGGTGAAAACGCGGTGACTCCCACCCACAACGAGCCGTCCCGGCAGTCCGGCAGTCGGGTCAGTCATCCCATATTCATCCTATAGTCATCCTTCATTCATCCTTCGCTCATCCTATAGTCATCCTATAGCGCGCCCGATTGCGTCCAAAACGACCTGTCCCTGCGGGCAGGGCGATCCTGCAACCCTAAAAATACATGCAGAGCCGGGCGGATCACGCGGGATCCTGGTTTCCGTCCCGACAAGAAAGGGGATCGTCACCAGGCTCTTCCGGCTCGGACGCGCCACATTCAAAACTCTACGAACGTGTCTGAAACGTCATGTTCTGGCGAAGCGGCGGATCATCGCGGCCTATTTGTTGTGATTCGGTCCTCCAACAAGTTTGCCGGACCACTCCTCTTTTGACAAGTTTTCTGACACTCTCTTAGAGATTTTGTCAGGATACAACACCATTGTTATTACCCAACAGGTTGATTTCCGGTCGATTTTTTATTCGACAGTCACCGACTTTGCCAGATTCCTCGGCTGGTCCACGTCCAGTCCGCGCAGGGCAGCGATGTGATATGCCAGCAGCTGCAGAGGCAGAACGGTGATGACCGGTGACAGCATCCAGGGGGTTTCCGGGATCCACAGCACGTGGTGGGTCATAGCCTGGACCAGGTCATCGCCGTCGGTTGCAACCGCAATGACCACGCCGCCACGCGCCCGGGCTTGCTGGATCTGTGAGATCATTTTCTCACGCCAGGGGTCTTTCGGCACGAGACACAGCACCGGCATATGCTCGTCGATCAAGGCGATGGGACCATGCTTCATCTCGCCGGCCGGGTATCCTTCCGCGTGGATGTAGGAGATCTCCTTGAGCTTCAACGCACCTTCATAAGCGATCGGCATGTTGATGCCGCGCCCCAGATACAGGCAGTCGCGAATATCTTTCAAAGCGTGTGCGACAACTTCCACCTCATCCTCACGCTCGAGCGTGCGCCCAACCAGGTCAGGGATGAGGCGCAGGTCAGAGACCAGTGCCTTGCGAGTCTTTTCGTCAATGGCACCGCGCAGGTCCGCCAGCAGGATCGCCAGCATGTACTGGTCCACCAGGGGGGCAGTGAAGGCCTTGGTCGACGCCACACCGATCTCCGGTCCCGTTTGCATCGAGATGAACCCGTCTGCCACGCGGATCGCCTGCGACCCGATCGCATTGACGATGCTCCAGATCGTCGCGCCTTTGCGGCGGCCCTCTTCCATGGCGGCGAGCGTATCAGCCGTCTCCCCGGATTGCGAGATGGCAAGCACCACGGTCCGGTCGTTCAGGATGGGATCGCTGTAGCGGAACTCCGAGCCGATCACCACTTCGACCGGCACGCGCGCGATCCGTTCGATCAGGTATTTTCCAACCATGCCTGCATAGGCGGCTGTGCCGCAGGCTGTGATGTAGATCTTTTCGATCTTCCTTGCGAATTCCTCCGTCAAATGCAGGTCGGGCAGGCGGATTCGTCCGTTGACGAAATCGACGCGCCCCGCCAGGGTGTCCGTCACCGAACGCACCTGCTCGTGAATTTCCTTCTGCATGAAGTGACGGTGTTCGCCCTTCTCAGCGGCAACCGGGTCCCATGAAACGGTGTGGATCTGAGGCTTGACTTTGGCGCCATCCAGCGTTTCGATGCTCACGGTGCCACAGGTCACCACCGCCATTTGCCTTGATTCCAAAAAGATCACATTGCGGGTGTGCTCCATGATGGCGGGGATATCGCTGGCAATAAAGTTCTCGCCGTCGCCCAGTCCCAGTACCACGCCGCCGGCATTGCCGATGCGGGCAGTCACGATCTTATCGGGCTCGTCGGCAGAGATGAGCACCACTACATTCGCACCCTGGATCTGTTTGAATGTCAGGCGTGCGGCGTCCACCAATCCTAAGCCGGTTGCCAGGTAGTGTTCCACCAGGTGCACGATCGTTTCCGTATCGGTCTCCGACTGGAACTCGACGCCTTCCGCCATCAGCTCATCCTTGAGTTCGAGGAAATTTTCAACGATCCCGTTCTGGACAACGACCACGCGTTTTGTCTGTCCGAGATGGGGATGAGCGTTGCGCACATTCGGCGCGCCATGTGTTGCCCAGCGCGTATGACCGATGCCGGGCGCGCCGCTGATGGGAGACTTGCCGATGAGGTCAACCAATTGGGATAATTTGCCCGCGTCCTTCCGGACTTCGAGCTGGTCGCCGTTTACGATGGCGAGTCCAGCCGAGTCATAGCCGCGGTATTCGAGCCTTTTCAGGCCGTTGAGAATAACCGGTGTCGCATCACGCGGCCCGATATATCCGACGATTCCACACATAGGGGATCCTCCGAAAGTAGATTTCAGGTGCCAGGTGTCATGTGCCAGGTGTAACGTGATACCTGACACGTGGAACTTGACACTGATTTAAATGCCACTCTTTGCTGCTTTGCCCAGTGATCGCTCACATGGTATTGTCGCAAAGTCTATTTTCGGAGGGAAAGAGAAACGGGTGATGGCGCACCCGAAGGGCTTCCGCTGATCTGTCGATTTTCCCTTGTCGCTGGTCGAGTAGCGCGGGCGCTTTAGCCCCGCTCGTATCGAGACCCGACAAGGTTAGCTCCATCTTTGCAATGGAGAACCCTTATCCTCGTCACCCTGTCCCGCTCCGTAAGGAGCGCTCAGGGCCATGCGCTGTCTTTCCCGGGAAATTTGCCGGTTCACCTCCTGAAATGGAAAATCTGTGAGCGGGATTATACCTGATTTAACGGTCACTCAACTGAGGCTTGAATCGCAAACAAAAAGGGAGTGCTGAATGTCAGACACTCCCTGGTGTACCAGAACGGACCTGGTTACTGTGTCATCTCTATTTGCGGAGGGACTGGCGCGTCCCAATTCTTTGCATCTTCATAGACGATCGTTGTATCGGATGTTCCAGCCAGGTCCACTGTGTATCCGATGATCTGACCATGCACACCGGAGCCACCTGTACCCACAATGGATATATCAGCGGCCGGCGCCAGGATCGAGCCTGTGAAGCCTGAGTCAGAATTGCCGTTGAGGGTGATGGTTCCAGCGTTGCTCAGGGGCATGTACAGGAGCAACCCGCCATAGGGATTCGATTCGCTTTGAGGCGTGGGAAGACCATTCAACTGGATCGTGGCTCCACCATTAAAGATGACATCGCCACTCACCATAACAATCAGAACGCCATTGCCTCTCAGTGTGTCACCGCCGTTGACCCTGAAATCGCCGCTCACACAATAGTAACCCGCACTCAGGTCGGTTACGCCGCTGGGCGGAAAGTGTCCGGAGTAGGTGCCCGGATGAAGAGTGCTGCCGTCTCGCGACTCCCCGGCTGCACAGGTGACGTTGGGGAAGACCATGTTATCGGGCGGATAGTTGTACGGTACGACATCGGGAGGACCACTCTTGAGGCAACTTGTCGGTATATTTATGGCGCTGGGATTCGCCTCAATTCCTCCAACAGCTTTGAGACAAGGCGCAGTTAAATCGGCAGCGGAACTGTTATTGAAAAATGCCGCGCTTGCGCAGTCTGAGTTTACGAAAATACCGCTGCCAATGACGTTTGTATTGGCATTCCCCTGATACTTGATGGCTTTGCAGTCATGCGGGGCAAGCCCAACCACGGCGTGACCGTCGAACATGGGCTTGGTTATGGTGGGAACGACGCGGGCAACCGCCTGCACATAGTTGGTGGCTGTCTGACGGCCGATCACGCGTGCAAAGTTCAACTGGACATCCGACCGGATCTTGACTTGAATGTATTCATTATTTGCCTGGTAGGGTCCATCGATGGGCGGATTGTAAAAAATGACATCATTGCTCGCGCCGTTATTGTCATAGCCATTGCTGGCGGCGCGATCCCAGCCGTCTGTTTGCCAGTCGCCTCCGCGCACCTTCGTCAGAGCCGCTTGCAGAACGGCGGTGTCTGCCGCGTTCTGGGCATGACGGCGGTCCGAAAAGACCATGCTTCCATCGATCGCCAGGGCAGCAAAAGCGAACAAACCAATGGCTGCCAGGGCGATCAGAACGAGTGCCTGTCCCTTTTCCGTAATTTTAGAGATCATGATGTACCTCCATGGTAAATCGACATGTGTCATTAATATGACGGGAGGTGCTGATTTTAGATACCAGGATCGCCATACAGACTTGCAAGGGATAAATCTGTTTGCATATTTGAAAGACTGGCGGAGATGTCCAGACAGAGAGGCGTGCTGCCGGGGAAATAAAAAGCGACGCACAAACGTGCGTCGCTTTGAAGCGGGTGGAGAATCCGGGAGAGATTTCCCCGCTGACCTCCATTTTTTCTCCTGTTATGGCGTACACTTGAACGGATTTAGGACTGTATCGGTCACGATGCCATGCAGAGGGATCTCGGTCCTGCCGATCAACTTGGGCATGAACGGCATGAAAATTTTGTGCTTATATTCAACCACTACTTTGATTCCATGTCCTTCACAATCATTCGCTTGGTAGTTGGTTGCATCGGCACTATGGTGGTAACCATTGGATGTATCGTCTGGATTATCGTCGATGTAAACATCTATGGTTACTTTAGGATCAGTGGCAATATTAATGGGCTTGTCAGATGCATACTTGACGCGTTCGATGATCTTGGCAGGTTCGTTCGCATGCATCGAGCCGTACAGCGCGCCCTCCTGGGCGGCATCGCGCAGCTGGACGTATTGGAAGAATATGATCCCAAATTCCACTGCGCCTGACAGGAGGTATAACAGGATGACCAGGCTGATCGCCAGCTCGACAAGACTTTGTCCGCGTTCGCTTTTCATATGCATACCTCTCTTACTGGTTTATTACATGGACCGGGAAACCTTCGCAGCCCGGCGTGGAGAAGTTGAGCTCGAGCTCTTCACCCAGCGGGTTGGCATAGGTCTTATCAAAAGTAAAAGTGATTATAGTGCCTCCCGGCGGAATGACTGCAGGTGCTAAAAATGAGTTGATCGTAAGTTTATCGACAGAGATATCACCCGTCCAAATTTCGGCTCCATTAATATGAACCTGTCGCAATGCCAGCTCCCCGTCGCTGCTGCTGCCTGCGCTGTAGTTCCAACGCACAAAGACACTGCTGATCGTGACCCAATAAGGATTTGGATTGGGGATGGCCAGGAACATGGTCTTTTTATCTACTTCAATCAGATTTGGATCGTTCAACTCGTCGAGTTTAATTTGGAGTTGATCGCAATTAAGCACGGGAGTTGGGGTGGTGGTCGGTGTCAGTGAAGCAGTACCTGGCAGTGTTGGCGTTCCAGTCGACGTTGGTCTGGGCGTAAAGGACGGTGTGTAGGTGTAAAGCAACGTAGGAGACGGAGTGTATGTCATAGTCGGTGAGCTGGTCGCTGTTGGAGATCCGGTGGCCGTCGGGGAACCTGTGACGCCCGGAGGCGGAGGAAGGGTGACCTCAATGGAAATACTGACCAGGATGGTGCGGTTACTTGTCGATTCAATCGTACGCGGAGCGAGAGGTACTAATTTGACAAGAGGAATAAAACGGCCCCGAACGTAGACAATGAGGCGACTTTCATTCGTGGGTGCCCAGTTGCTTGCGGCTGTACCTACCGGGCAAATCGGCCGGTCTGCGACAGCATCCGCCGGACCATTATCCCAAAAGATTTGGACATCATCAGTTAAATGATTGAAGGCATTCAGGTAGTCTGCTTTGTTGGCCGCCAGCCGGATCCCGTCGCAATCCTGATAGCGCAGGACGGTGGATGTCGACCCGATCCCGGTCGCGGAGCCATAGCGGACAGCCTGGCGGCCGGCGTTGATCACGGTGGTGTACATGAAGAGCAAGCGTCCAACTTCTAGTAATCCATAGAGCAACAAAAGCAAAATCGGCAGTACGATGGCAAATTCCACCATCGCCTGTGCCACGTTCTTTTTTGGGGCGAAATTTTTTAATTTCATGGTGAAAATCCTGACTCCTAATAATCCTAGTCTTAGTTTAATGTGCCTGAGGTGGTGTCCAATGCGACATTCGTACTAAAACTACCGACATTTTTGTAATTATGGCTGGAAGAGTAGTAGGGCGGCTGCAACAATAAAACAAGGCCCGTAAGGAATAAAAGTCATCAGTGCTGCATTGGAATAACGGCGTCTCATCACGAGGATAATAATAAAAAGCAGGCTTACCAGGCCTCCGAAAATAATCCCCCAGGCCAGTCCAAGACCGATAAAGTCCAGGCCGAGCATCAGTCCAAGTACGCCTGCCAGATAGACATCTCCGCCTCCCAGGGCTTCTTCATCGTCCGCGACTTGCCCGGCTGCCTGCATTCTGCGCGCCCGGATCTTTGCAACGAGAGCACCTAATTGGTAGAACAGGAACATCACGCCAAAACCGATCACTCCGCCGAGCAGCGATTTTCCGAGACCAATGAGGATTCCATTGTCATTGATCCGGCTATGAATGTATGTCCCTACCACCAGGCCCAGGACCGCGCCAGCCAGGCTGGTAGGATGCAGGATCAGGCGGTGCTCCAGATCGATCACAACAATGATGCCAAAATAAATGAGCACGAGCATGCCGAGGGGGATCCCCAGCACCTTTGACGGGAACAGCCAGAAGTACGCGAACGCCGCGACGGTCAGGACCTGCACCAGCCACGTTCGCAGACCCCGGTTTTCGCCGCAATTCCGGCACGGATGCAGGGTCAAATAGTCTCGCCAGGAGAATGGTGTTTGACACTGCGGGCAGGTTGCCTGACTGAAGCGGCGTGTTACCGGGAGCACGTCCGAAGCATAATTGATAAAGAGTCCCGCAAACCAGCCGAGAAGGATGGAAATAATGATGGTTGCGTCCATGGTCGCTATTATAGCCGAAAGAAAACACCAAAGTTCATCGCCAATGGCATGTAAATCAACTGTAATGTTCGAAGGTGCAAGCGCTCTACTTGCCGAAGCGCCTGAATTGTCTTACAATCGCGGCGATATTCCCCTGGAGATGAACATGGAAAAATTCGTGATCGAAGGTGGGGTTCCACTGAACGGCGAAGTAACTCCCGCTGGAAACAAAAACGCCGCGTTGCCTTTACTGGCTGCGGCATTGCTGACCAATGAACCGATCGTTCTACACAACATCCCACAGATCGAGGACACCCGTGTGATGCGGGAACTGATCGAAAGCCTCGGCGTGCAGGTCGAAGACCTGGACGCCACCTCCTGGCGTGTCGTCGCGCGTGACCTGCGGCCTGCGGATCTGAATCCGAACCTTTGCCGCCGCATACGCGCCTCCATTCTGATCGCCGGTCCCTTGTCGGCGCGGATCGGCGAGTTCAAATTGCCCCCGCCTGGAGGCGACGTGATCGGCCGCCGGCGGCTGGATACCCACATTCTCGCCCTGCGTGCCCTGGGTATGGATGTGAAATATGAACGCGGCTTTACCTTCCAGGCTGACAACCTGCGCGGGGCCGATTTTCTGATGGATGAAGCCAGTGTGACCGCCACCGAGAATGCGATCATGGCGGCCGTGACTGCCAAAGGCGATACGGTGATCCGCAACGCCGCCTCCGAGCCGCATGTGCAGGAACTATGTTATTTCCTCAATACCCTCGGCGCGCAGATCGAGGAGATTGGTTCCAATACGCTTCACATTCATGGGGTGCCGCGCTTGCACGGCGGGGAATTTACGATCGGTCCTGATTACCTGGAAGTCATCAGTTTTGTCGGCGCGGCGGTGGTCACCCACGGGAGTCTGCGGGTAAAGAACGCCGGCGTGAACAACCTTCAAATGATCGCGCACGTCTTCGAACGCCTGGGCGTGAGGTGGCAGGTCGATGGAGATGATTTGATCATTCCTTCCCGTCAAACCCTGGAGATTGTTCCTGATCTGGATGGCGCGATCCCGGAGATCAAAACGAACGTCTGGCCTGCCTTCCCGACCGATTTGATCAGTATCGCAATTACCGTCGCAACCCAAGCCAGCGGGTCGGTGCTGTTCCATGACTGGATGTTCTCGGGCCGCATGTACTTCACAGACAAACTGGTGGGGATGGGTGCCAAGATCATCTTGTGCGACCCTTATCGCTGCCTGATCCAGGGTCCCAGCCGGTTGTACGGTGAGAATTTGGAGAGCCCCGACATCCGTGCCGGTATGTCCATGCTGCTGGCGGCTCTCGCTGCGAAGGGGCAATCGACGATCCGCAATATCAGCCAGATCGAGCGCGGCTATCAGGACGTGGATAAAAAACTTCGGGCATTGGGGGCGAAGATCGAGAGGGTGAAAGAGTGAGCAGTTTTCAGTGAATCAGTAAGCAGTGTTCAGTAAGCTGTAGCCCGAAGGCGAAAGGCAGAGGATTCGTCCAACCTCCATCCTTTCGCCTTCATCCTTTGATCACCGCCACAGGTTTCAAGCGGGCAACCTTCTTCGCGATCCCGGCCTCGCTGACCGTCTCCACGACCATGTCCACGTCCTTGTACGCGGACGGCGCCTCTTCCGCCAGCCCGGGCATCGATCCCGCGCGGATTTTGATCCCGCGCTTCTCCAGCTCTTTCCGCAGCTCGTCTCCCCGTACTTCTTTCTTGGCTTGCGACCTCGACATGACGCGACCCGCGCCGTGACAGGATGACCCGAAGGAACGGGTCATGCTCTCCTCGGTGCCGACCAGCACCCAGGAGGCTGTCCCCATCGAGCCGGGAATGATCACCGGCTGACCGATCTTCTGGTATTCCGGCGGCAGGCCTGGCGACCCGGGACCAAAGGCGCGCGTCGCGCCTTTGCGGTGCACACAGACTTTCACCTGTTTGCCGTCGATCTCATGCGTCTCGATCTTGCCCATGTTATGAGCAATGTCATAGACCTGATGCAAGTGCCAGTTGCGGGTGCGGGGTGCGAAGATTTCTTCGAAAGCGCGGCGCGCTGAATGAGCCAGCAATTGCCGGTTCGCAAAAGCGAAGTTGGCAGCAGCGCGCATTGCACCCAGGTATGCCTGACCCTCGACTGAATCCATCGGCGCGCAGACCAGTTCACGGTCGGGCAGGTCGATGCCATATTTGCGGACTGCGTTCTGAAACGACTGTACATAGTCTGTGCAAACCTGGTGCCCAAGCCCGCGCGAGCCGCAATGGATCTGCACAGTTAGGCAGCCTGGATAGAGGCCCATCACATTGGCAGCTTCCTCATTGAAGATCTGATCGACGATATCCACCTCAATAAAGTGGTTTCCCGCGCCCAGCGAACCGATCTGCTCGCGTCCGCGCGTTTTGGCGCGCTCAGACACATGCTCAGGTTCGGCTCCTTCCACGGAACCAGATTCCTCGGTCCGGGCGAGATCGGCTTCGCTTGCATAACCGTTCTTCAATGCCCAGCGCGATCCATCCCGGAGGACATGATCCAGCTCTTTCAGATTGACCTTGATCGCACCTTCCTTGCCCACGCCGCTGGGACAATATTTGTTAAGCAGCGTTGCGAGAGTATCCATGTCGCCGCGCGCCGATTCGAAGTCAATGCTGGAAGACAGCAGGCGCACGCCGCAATTTGAAACCACAAAACCACCAGCAATGAAATTATGATCGGGATGATCCATGGTGAAGTCATATACCAAGCCATTATAGTGAATCGGTTCGATGGCTACAATTGTCTCCCACACAAGGCCGCTTTGTCCCAATTCTCTGGTCACAATTTCACTAAATTTGCTGAAAGTTTCGAAGCCCTGGTTCATACGCGGCAAACTACTTCGTCCCTCATATATGGATCTTTCAATGAAACGTTCGTTCGCTATTTCTCCGCCCAACCTTTCGATAATATAAGACTTCGACATGCCCATTGCTTTCAATTGTGCTGCCTGCTCCGCAACTGCCTGTCGGGCAGCAACAAGATTTCGTTTGGTAATCACATAATGTGTTGCAATGGATGCCTGTAGTTTTCGTTTGTGGTTATATTCAAATCCGATTTTGCTCCACAGCTGAATTAGATTTCCAGGTTCTGCACTGACAATCAGGCGTAAGCGGATCGATTGTCTGTTATCCGCATTGATTTGCTCCCGGTGAGCACCAATGGGCATGGTTTTCACGCCAAACTCTTTTAGTAACGCAGCCACTTGTTTCAGAAATACGCGGCCATTGTTCTCAAACTCTTCACTTTTGTTCATGGAAAGCGTGGGCGCAGCCATATTGCAGTCATGTCGGGTAACCGTTTGTGGCGTACTCATCTCTGCGCCAAACAATGCCGCGAGGAATAACCGCTTCTGCCACAGGGGTGTTTTCATCAGCCAGGAAGGAATGCAATATTCTTGCTTTGTCTTTTTCCCAATGGGTACGCCAAGATAGGATAGCAGAGCTGCAAAAGCGGTGCTGTTGACTGTGACCCAATGCTCTGTTCCGGCGAATGTATATTTGTCATACATTGTGCCAATGCGATAAGTACGCTCACGCGACCAGACGCGGCTGGGTTTGAAGCCAAGTTGCACAATATCTCGGCGAATCTCTTCCAGATCTTCCGGCTGGCCGAAAAAGGCAATATACCCTTTGTTTGTGCGGGTATCGAACCGAAGTGTGCCATCACCGAAAAGAAATCCGATGATCTTGCAAAGATAAGGTATGACATCAGACGCGTAATTCAATGGCAATAAATTGCGTTTGGTCAGGGCATTACAAATTTGAACAAGTGCATTTCCTCGTTGGCTCTTTCTAAGCGAATCAAGATACTCGCTGAACGAAGCCTCAGTAACAAGTGGTTTGTTACTGGGTTGTTCGTACTGTAGGCCTTGAAAAAGTGACATAGCAACCTGATCGCCCGCTTGCAACAACCCGGCCTTGACCATGCCCTGTGGTGTCCATAAGGGATGATCACTTGTAGCAGTTAGGGAAAATCCATTTTTTGTTGTAATGCGCAAAACGGTTGATTTAGGCTTTTGTCCGAACCACCGGATGGGCTGTGCGGCGTCAATCTGTTTCGTCTCCGTATTCAGACATGGCAGGGTAGCAGTTTTCCAATGCTCTGCCATTTCCTGAATGGTACGAGTGTATCCGTGTGCATGTAATATACGAGTGTCACCGCTCAGACAGTTGATATCGTAGCCGATCGCACCAGGGGAAATGACACCATGCGGATATTCGGTCGCAGCCACGCCGCCGATGGGGAAGCCATAGCCCTGGTGCATGTCGGGCATGACGATCACATGGCCAACCAGCCCGGGCAGGGTCGTCGCGTTGACCGCCTGTTCCAGGGACTTGTCGCCGATGATCTGCTCGAGTAATTCACGCGTGGCGAACAGCCTGACAGGCACGCGCATGTCAGGGCGAATGTACATGGGGATCTCCCACTCCGTTTCACTGATCTGGACTAAATTCTCGATATTCATATTCACTCCTGTCTCCCCTTCCCTCTCCTCGTAGGAGAGGGAAGGAGAGACGCGCCGCAGGCGCAGAGGGGATGGGTGAGGTTACACATCGAACACAATAACAACTTCAACTCCCCTGGATGTCTCTTCGATGTTCATATTGTGATACGTGACTGCTTTGATCGCTTTGTCAATCGAGGCGATTTGCGCGCCTTCCATGTCCACCCTCAAGCTTTGACCTTCGATCTTTACCTCAAATTGTTCGAACGCCAGACCATGGTCCTGCTCCTGATAGTAAACCAATTCGGAGAGGAAGGCAACCAGCAGACTCTCGGCATCCGGCGCTTCCGACTCGAACATCCGCTTCCGGCGCGTGCTGTTGTCGGTCACGATTCCAGCCAGCGAATTCATCGCCCGCGCCGCTTCGGCGAACAGCGCCGGCAAATCCTGCGCCCAAACCCGGACAGACCAGTCGGCAGTGTGTGCAATTTCCTCGAAGCCCATGATTTTATTGTACTCCTGCCTGGATTCTCAGGTTATCAAAAATTTTTCGTCATTGCGAGTCTTCAAGAAGCAACACCTGCACTTGTGTGTGATTTTGAATTGCTAAGTGCCTATCCGTAAAATAACTGGAATATGTCATTCAGATCGAATGGGCGTTTGCCTTGCTGTGCGTCTGCCTGCTCATAGAACGCACGCACATCTGCCACGGCCCGCCGGAAGCGCTGTCGATGTTCCCCCTGCGCCGGGCTCCACGCCACCTGGGACAGGTCCGGCGCCTGCGAGAGGGTCTCTGTTCCATTTCTCACGCGGTATACAAACCCTGCCACCCAGGTTAAGCACTACTTTCGCCATTGTCCCTCCAGGCTTCCTCCCGTATTCACCCCCAGGAGGACCCATAATCCTGTACTAATCCTGTACTGATCCTGTACTCGAGGTCCCAAGATCGTCCCAACAAGGCATCCACAAGCCCCAAGGATCTCCTGAGACCTTCCGGCAGGGTCTACTCCCGTGGGCTCGCCACACACCTGCCCCGATTTGCTTAGATATTTTACGGATAGGTTCTTAGCAATTCATGGCAAATCAGGCAAGTGTCTCATGCGAAATTCATTGTTTGCAAATCGTAACGGAGATTGCTTGCCACAGACACGCTATGCAGTCGTCGGGCTACGCCATCCTCGCAACCCCGCCGAAAGCAGGCGGGGCAATGACGGGACGGCGAAGGTGCAACTTTTCGCCATGATCCGCATCTAATAATAGGCTGAACACGGTAAAATAGAGACCGAACACGTTGTCTTGATAATGGAAAGAATTCTTACGCGAGGAAATCACACAAGCTATGTCATCGAATGGAAATGCAAAACATGTAAAGGTGTTGGTGTTAGGTTCCGGTCCCACAGGCTATTCTGCGGCGCTCTATGCAGCGCGCGCCGAACTTCAGCCTGTGGTTCTGACCGGAATGCAATTGGGCGGGCAGGCGGCGTTGACCTATACCATTGAAAATTATCCCGGTTTTCCGGAGGGTGTGGGTGGGGCGCAGTTGGGCGAGTTGTTCCAGAAGCAAGCCGAGCACTTCGGCGCGGTGACAGAATTCGCCTCCGCCAATGGTGTGGATCTGTCGCAGCGGCCCTTCAAGGTGGAGTCAGACAGCGGCGACTACCTGGCGGATACCCTCATCGTCGGGACAGGCGCCAGCCCCAATCACCTCCAAATCCCCGGCGAAGTGGAACTGACAGGACGCGGTGTCTCGTACTGCGCGACCTGCGATGGTTGGTTCTTCAAGGATAAGAAAGTCGTGGTGGTTGGCGGCGGAGACAGTGCCCTGGAGGAAGGTTTATTCATCACGCGTTACGCCTCGTCGGTAACGATCATTCATCGCCGCGAGGAATTCCGTGCCAGTCCGATCCTGCAGAAGCGAGCCAGGGAACATCCCAAGATCGACTTTATTCTCGACACCGTTGTCACCGAAGTGGTCGGTACGGACAAGCTGGAAGCGTTGAAATTGAAAAACGTGAAAACGCTCGAAGAAACGACTTATGAAGCAGACGGTCTGTTCATCTTCATCGGTCACACGCCCAATACGCAAATGTTCCAAGGTCAATTGGAGATGAGCGAGCTGGGGTACATCAAAGTCAACGACCGGATGGAGACGAGTATCCCCGGTGTTTTTGCAGCAGGCGAGGCGGCGGACCCGCATTTCAGGCAGGTGGTCACGTCCGCGGGGATGGGTGCTGCGGCAGCTATTCAGGCGACGCGCTTCCTTGAAGCAATGGAAGCCCCCGCAGAAAAAGTTTGAGGTTTGCAGAGAAACGTACAGTGGCGCCAGCGGCGCCACTGTTTTTTTTCGAAAAGCGGTTCAGAAAAATGTGACAAAATGTACTTTATTATCAAACCAGTTTCGGATAAAATTTTACACACAGTACCGCATGGCTCGTCGAGACAGGCGGTAAAATCTTCGGAGGTGTCATGAACAAGATCTCGATCGTCGGTGCAGGCATGACTGGCGCCACGACTGCACACTGGCTCGCTGAACGTGAAATCGCTGATCTGGTCCTCGTTGATATTGTCGAGGGGATGCCACAAGGCAAGAGTCTTGATATGCAGGAGGCAATGCCGATCATTGGCAAGGATGTGGAGATCGTCGGTGCAAATGACTATGCCGCGACCAAAGGCTCCGATATCATTATCATCACGGCCGGTCTGGCTCGCAAGCCAGGCATGAGCCGTGATGATTTGTTATCTGCCAATGCCGAGATCGTGGGCAAGGCTGCGACCGGGACGCTCGCCCATTCACCCGATGCGATTTTCATCGTGCTGACCAATCCGCTTGACACGATGGCGTATCTGACCATGAAAAAGACCGGCCTGCCGCGTGAACGCGTGGTGGGCCAGGCTGGGATCCTGGACTCGGCGCGCATGCGCGCCTTCGTTGCGATGGAAACCGGCGTAAGCGTGGAAAATATCGATTGCTATGTGCTGGGCGGACACGGCGACGAGATGGTCCCGCTAACGCGTCATTCGAACGTCGCCGGGATCCCGCTAAAGGAATATCTCCCCGCCGACAAGCTGAGCGCGATCGTTGCCCGCACACGTAAGGGCGGCGGCGAGATCGTGAATCTGCTCAAGACCGGTTCCGCCTACTACGCGCCTTCGGTCGCCTGTACACAAATGGCCGAAGCGATCCTCAAAGACAAACACCTGATCGTTCCCTGCGCGGCGTACATGAACGGCGAATACGGTTTGAAGGATATGTTCTTCGGGGTGCCTGTCATGCTGGGGCGCAGCGGGATCGAAAAGATCCTCGAGTACAAGCTCGACGAGGAGGAGAAAGCCATGTTCGAGAAGTCTGCGGCTGCAGTGAAGGAAACGCACGAAGCATTGAAGAATCTGGTAAAGTTCTAATCGTTCGTTAGGGCACGGAATCGCCGTGTCTGTATAATTCTTGGAGGCCAACCATGATCCTGCACGAAAAAATCTCTGCACAATTGCCTGAGTGGCGCGAACGCATCAAATCGCTTGCCAAAGAGCACGGGGACGTCAAGGTCGCGGATGTGACCGTCGGCCAAGTCATTGGCGGTATGCGCGATATCAAGTCGCTTTTAACCGACGTTTCCTTCGTCGATCCTGCGGAAGGCATTCGCTTCCGCGGCATGTCCATCCCTGAGATCCTCAAGAAACTGCCGAAAGCACGCGGCGGCAAGATGCCGCTGGTGGGTGGGTTGTACTACCTGCTCATGATCGGCGAAGTGCCGACCAAGGAGCAGGCGATGGAAGTGGAAGCCGAATGGGCAAAGCGCGCCAGCGTTCCGGATTACGTCTTCAAGATGATCAAGTCTATGCCCAAAGAGACGCATCCGATGACGCTCTTCTCACAGGCGGTGCTGGCATTGCAGAACGGCTCGGCGTTTGCACAGAAATATCACAGCATGAAGAAGGATGTGTATTGGGAGGCGGCACTTGAAGACAGCCTTGACCTGACCGCCAAGCTCCCGGTGATCGCGGCATACATTTATCGCTTGAAATATTTCGGTGAGAGCAAAAAGCCGAAATACAATCCCAAGCAGGACTATGGCATGAACTTCGCGCGCATGATTAAAGTCCCGGATAAGAAGGGCTATGCTGAGCTTGCGCGTTTGTATTTCATCCTGCACAGTGACCATGAATCTGGCAATGTGTCTGCTCACACCATGCACCTGGTGGGGTCGGCGCTTTCTGATCCGTACCTTTCCTTCTCGGCATCCTTGAACGGACTGGCAGGTCCCCTGCATGGGCTTGCCAACCAGGAATGCCTGGGCTGGCTGATCGAGGTCAAGAACAAGTTTGGCGGCGTCCCGAGCCGCGATGAACTCTATAAATTCGCCTGGGATACGCTCAACAGCGGGCACGTCATCCCCGGCTACGGTCACGCCGTCCTGCGTGTGCCTGATCCACGCTACATGGCGCAATTGGAGTTTGCGAAGAAGCGCTTCCCGGAGGATGAACTGATCCGTCTTGCGGAGCTGGTCTTCGATGTGGTGCCGCAGGTGCTGAAGGAACAGGGCAAAGCCAAGAACCCGGCGCCGAACGTGGCCGCGATCAGCGGCACGCCGCAGTATTACTATGGCGTGCGCGAGTTCGACTTCTACACGGTTCTGTTTGGCATCGGTCGCGCCCTGGGC
>Ga0105104_10001609_pt1 | contig 16928 bp, 16 predicted proteins | sample PPLLaktember2015_3_FD_87034 | JGI IMG/M metagenome (GOLD analysis project Ga0105104, IMG submission 87034) | Freshwater sediment microbial communities from Prairie Pothole Lake near Jamestown, North Dakota, USA - PPLs Lake P7 Core (6) Depth... | ecosystem: Environmental > Aquatic > Freshwater >... | reverse complement strand
CAGCTGACAAAACCGCGATTCATCTCCCGCATCTTCCTCTCTAAGCTATTATTTTTTATAGAGATGCTCGACCGAGCCGCGCAGCTTGCCGGCGTCTATGGACACGTAAATCAGCGTCGTATTCATAGAGGAGTGCCCCAGGAGCGCGTTGATATGTTCGATCGGCTGACCCCTCAAATGGAGGTGAGTTGCAAATGAATGACGGATGACGTGCGGACTCAGTTTTTTGGACAGTTTCAATCTTTTGTGCAAATGGTCGCAAACCGAGTTGACGCCGAACTTCGACATCGGCTGACGGGTCTTCAGATTGATGAAGATTTTCGGGGTCGCGCACTCCGGCCGGAAGCGGTTATACGCTTGATAGGCATCGAAGGCCGGTGGCGGAAACGGAATCATCCGCTGCTTATCACCCTTGCCGAAGACCTGGAGATAGATCTCGGACTCACTGATCTTCTCGATGTGGCTGTATTCCATGTTGACCAACTCCTCCCTCCGGATGCCGAGGTAATAGAGGATCGAGATCATGGCGTGAATCTGCTTCCCGCGAATCGTCGACGTCTGCTTGATCGATCCGGTATAGGTCAGGAGTTTTTCGATGTCTTCGAACGTGAGGAACTTAGGGATGCGCCTGGCGATCTTCAGCTTCCGGACGCCAACGAGCGGTGACGCCAGCATGAGCTGATGGTGCACGGCCCATACATAAAAAGAATTCAGAGAAAAAATCTTCCGATTTACGGTGGTCGCCTTCAGGCCTTCACTGGAGAGACAGGCGATGTAATCCTCGATCCGTTCCCTGGTACAGCTGAGCAGGACAGTCGACTTCCCATCCTCCGCTCCCATGACCTGCCGCTCCTTCAACCACCCGATGAACCTCCGCAGATCGAGACCATACTCGTGCATGGTGCTGTCCGGGTAGCTGAACAGATGCCTGGCGTTTTCCTCGTAGCCGGCGAGCGGATCCTGTAACCACTTTTCTTTCATCCACGAAATTACACATCCACCGAAAAAACGAAACAATGTTCGTGGTGACGCTCAATAACGCCTGATGCTGCTTTTTAGGAGATGTAAAGAGATGAAAACCCAAGCGGTGCGACGGTTTCAGTCAGTTCAAAGCCGGCATGCGCGCGTTTCCGCTCACGTGCGAGCACACTGATATTTTCTGGAATCAACCGTTCATACCCCGAGGGAAATATCCAACGATGACGAGCAGCGGAGAGGCAAATTCAAATCTTGATTTGCGCTTGGATCGACTGTCACCAGTGGTCGGCTGGCCGGTACAAAGAGTCCGGTTTCCAGGCAACTATCCACAATACTCGTGTTAGAATCGCCGCCAACCCAAGATGTTGAATTTAAAGCTGTGCCACCGAACGGAGGCTAAAATGACAAACGCAGGAAACGTACTTGTCACAGGTGTTTCACGCGGTATTGGCAGATCCATCTGTCAGAGGTTGGCGACTGAAGGTTACTTTGTCTACGGTTCGTACAATACGGGGGTCGAAGAGGCGAAGAGCCTGAAATGCGAAGTCTCCAACCTCGAGCTGTTTCAGGCTGATTTTTCTGACAGGCAGCAGACTCTGGCGATGATTGAGAAGCTAAAGGGGATCCCACTCCATGGCATTGTTAACAATGCCGGTGTGATTCTTTTCGAGGATCTCGAGAACTTCGATTTGGGACAGTGGGATCGGACGTTTGAGGTAAATCTTAACGCGCCGCTTCTAATCTCCCTCATGCTGGGACGCCAGGTGAAGAAGGGCGGCTGCATCGTTAATATTGCGAGCACAGACGGTCTCGTCGGTTCTTTCAGCAGTATGGCGTATTCGGCGACAAAAGCGGCGCTAATAAATCTCACCAAAAGCTTAGGTAACAACTTCGGAATTCGGGGGATTCGGGTTAACGCTCTCGCCCCTGGCTGGATCAATACGGGGATGTCGACACCGGAATCATACGAGGCGACGAAGATTACCCCATTGGGTAGGAACGGGACCCCTCTTGAGGTTGCCGAACTCGTCACTTTCCTGCTATCCGATCGCGCGAGCTTCATGAATGGAAGCACGATCATCGTGGATGGCGGATACTCGAACGTCGACTACATAATGCTTAAGGAGTCTCAAGGTCGAGCTGCATCAGAAGCGGAGTCCATCCAGTCCTAAAATCACTCGCAGCTTCTAAGGGGTTCCTAAACCCCGGCTGGTGACGCCGATGAGCCAGAATGAACGGAAGTCCGAGGAGGAGTTGCTTACCGAAGTACGCTTACTGCAGGAAAGGGTGTCGTATCTTGAAAAACACTCACTCACCAGGGAGCAGAAGCTGAAGTTGGCCATCGTTGATCGCCTTCCCTTCACGGTGTGGGCGTGCGATCGGAACTTCAGGATTGTTCTCTGGAGCGGGAGAAGTGCTGAGATTTACCAAGCGCCTCCTGAGAAAGCCTTGGGAACCAATTACCTCGAGCTTTTCGTCGATCCGCCCGAGCGCGCGCAATCTCGCGAGGACTGTCTCAAAATAATCGATGAAGATATGGTGCAGAATAACTTTCTCGCGTACGACAGAGCGCAGGACGGGTCGAGGCGAGCCATGCTCACCAACTGCTTCCGAATCTTCGATGAAGAAACGAAACAGTATCTGCAAGCCGAAGTTTCTGTGGAGATAAGCGATCTACAATTGCGAAGCGAGCAACACCGGACACTGCGCGAGGTCGGAGTAGCGGGCCTTGTTCAGACAGCGCGGACGATTGAGATGTACAAGCGCGATTTGATGGGCCGGATTGACAGTGCTAACTCCCGGAGACTAGATCGGATTAGGGAACGTCGTCACGAGGTGAACGCATGGTTTGACAAGGCGAGAGTTAAGGTAGGGGAGCAAAACGCCCAAGATTTGACCGCGGCGGACTCCGAACGGCTGCACAAAGAGCAGCAGTCACTCATCGAGAGATGTACTGGGCTAAGAGCAGCCGTACAGGATGCCAAAACCATCGAAGAACTGGATCGGATAGACGACACTGTTCGTGCACTAGAAACCAGCGATCCCGTCCTCTCGGCAAAAGAAAACTGAGGCTCGAATGTTCAAGCGATTCCTTAGAATTGACCCTAATTACTTTTCATTTTTGAGCGGCATTTTCGCTTCTGCCGGAATCAACCTGTTAACGGGTCTCCTGTCGACCGACACAATTCCACGCCGCTGGCCCTACTTGACGATCTCCGCTTGCCTCACGGTCATCTCGTCTGTTGCGTGGGCCGTTTTTGCTTGGGAGCTCAGCAGCATTGAACGTTTGGCAATTGTCGACGCTCCCCGTTTCGTCAGCTCTGAGGCAGCATGGGAGAGGCTGGTCGACCGAAGACGTGCAATACTCGTAATTTCCCTGACCGTTGCGATTCTATTAGCGGCCTCCGGGATAGTGGTTCTTATCCTCGGCTACTAACATTAAGTCAACGGTTCGACAATTTCGAGCGACATCAGCCCCTGTTCCGGCCTTTCCAATACACCGTCTGTCCTCAGTCGGGCAAAGGAGAGTTTTGAATGGCGATACTCGATACTGAGCCGAATGCTGATGGCTTCAGGATGCCAGGCGAATTCGAGCAACACTCTGGGTGCTGGATGACTTGGCCTGAACGGCCCGATGTGTGGCGGAACAACGCAAAACCGGCGCAGAATGATTTTGCGCGAGTAGCTAGGGCCATCTCACAATTCGAGAAAGTTACCGTCTGCGCCTCACGAGAGCAGTGGGAAACGGCACGCAAAACCCTTCCCAGCGACGTTCGGGTTGTCGAGATGTCAAGCAATGATGCATGGATGCGGGACCACGCCCCAACGTTTGTTATCGATCGTCACGCGCGGGTACGGGGAGTCGATTGGACTTTCAATGGCTATGGTGGCCCTGAAGCAGGTGCATATTGGCCTTGCGATTATGATGACCAGATTGCAGCAAAGATTCTCGAAATAGAGTGTCTGGATCGGTACAAGTGTCAGATGGTTCTTGAGGGAGGGTCGATTCACGTTGACGGCGAGGGCACCCTTATTACCACTGAGGAGTGTCTACTCAATCCTAACCGGAACCCCGGGCTCTCTCGCGATGAGATCGAGCGTAATCTGAAGGCCTATCTCGGGGTAGAGAAGATCATATGGCTAGCAATGGGGGTTCTTGGCGATGACGACAACAGTGGCCATGTCGACGACCTTTGCTGCTTTGTGCGCCCTGGAGTCGTACTCCTGAATTGGACGGATGACAAAGAGGACCCGCAGTTCGCACGGTCGCAGGACGCCTTTGAACGATTAAGCAGAGCTGCGGATGCGAAGGGCCGGCACTTTGAGATACATAAGCTGTGTCAGCCCGATCCCATCTTTTATACAACGGAAGAAGTTGAGGGCCTTGCTCTCACTAACAATGCAGTTCCTCGTCGGGTAGGGCAACGAATCGGGGCGTCTTACATCAATTTCTATATCGCGAACCGGGGAGTGATGGTTCCGGGCTTTGGAGACCCTCACGACGCCGAGGCAGTTAACACGATTCAACGTCTGTTTCCGGATCGCCGCGTTGTTCAGATTGAAACCCACGAGATACTACTAGGCGTCGGGAATATCCACTGTATAGTAATGCAACAGCCCGCACCAACTACTTAGAATTCAAGGGAGGGAAGACCGGTGGGACACATACGAAAGAACATGATCTCCTTTTTCTTGACGACGAGATGCAATCTTAACTGCGGGTACTGCTATACAAACAAAACCACCCATAAGCACCAGAAGTTGAGTTTGCGATTTGCACAGGCAGGCATTGACGAATACTTTCGGAGAACAGACAGTCGCCACATTCGTTTTTTCGGGGCTGGCGAGCCGACGATGGAATTATCGCTCATGAAGGCCATTCGTCAGTATGCTTCGGAACGGGCAGGCTCGGCTCTCCTGGTTGAAACACAGACCAATGGTGCCTTCTCAGGATCAAAAGCCCGATGGCTTGCAGAGAACGTCGACATAATCTGGGTCTCTTCTGACGGTTTGCCTGAAGCGCAGGACACCTACAGGAGAACTGTCGGCGGGAAACCATCCTCCCCGATCGTCGAAAAAAACATCAGGTTCTTAGCGCAAAACGGCCGTGGGATGGTTGGTATCCGCACTACAATCACAGCACTCAACGTCCGAACTCAAAAGGAGATGCTGGACTACTTTTTCGACTGTGGCGTGAGAACTGTCTGGTCGGATCCCTTGTTTCCTGCCGTTGGTCAGCAGACGGCGGAAGGGGCGCCTGATCCGCTGGAGTACGCGAGAGAGTTGGTGGCGGCAGAGCAACATGCGCGAGACAAGGGTATGTTCTACGGCAGCATTCTGACCTGTAATTTCGACGAAGACACAGACCGTCACTGCCGAGCTTGCCTGCCAGTTCCACATCTCACGACTGATGGATATGTATCCGCCTGTGATATGGCGCTGTTCGGGTCAGACCCGGGGCCCATGGCCGTCTTCATTTATGGCAGGTGGAACGAGGAGCGCGGCGTGATCGAGTACGATTCGGAAAAAATAGGCCTTCTCCAGTCAAGGTCCATTAATCGGATTCCAGGCTGTGGGGAGTGTGAGGCTCGCTATCGTTGCGGCGGATATTGCCTAGGCGAGGTCGTAAATGAAACTGGCAGCCTCTTCGGGAGGAAAGACCGTGCGTGTGAGGCAATCAGATTCCTGTGGCGGCACATGCCTCGTCCCGCAACGCTGTTTAGGTATCTGCACCCCTAAGCAGGTTCTGGTCACGTTTACCTTCCGCTTGACCGTGCAGCTAATATTTGGGCTGCACCCACGAATCGATCAATCATCGATCATCGAGGAACTTCGTGACTTTCCTCGTCGCTAAAGGACCGGTAAAGGACCCAGAACAGCGATTGCGAGACTGTCGTATCCAAAGGTGTCTATCTGATGTCGCCGTTAACTTTGAACGGCTCGGTTCTGATCATGAACCGTGCATTGCCGTACGAAAGAAGTTTCTTTCGTAGGTTGTGAGGGAGAGGTTCGACGACGCTGAACCCTTGTCTCTTCCAAAAATCGTGCGAGTCCTGGACCGATACCAAGGTGAATCTTGCGTAACCGAGCTCTGAGCCTAAGGATAAGGCGAACCTGCAGACGAGAGAACCTATTCCTCTCTTCTGGTGGTTTCTTCTTAGGGTGAGGCTATGGAGGAAGAAGACATTCGGACACTGTGGAAGCGAGAAGTTCAAAGAATTCAAAGGAGGAATATCGTTCTCGAGCCACGGGTGGCAAATAAGATAGCCAAATACTCCCTGATCGTCTTCAATCATCTTACAACCAGCAGGAAAAACTCTCACCTTAGTAAGGAAGACTTCGGGCTCTTCTAGGTAAAGCGGAGGGTAGGCGTCATTCTCGACTGTGAGGAAATGATTGACATCCCTCGGCGTGGCCGACCGTATATGGAATCTCTGCCTCATCGCAAGCGGTGACGAACTCACGCTCGGCAAGCCAGGGGAAGCACGTTAACTGTTTCTTGGCTTCTGCCTTACTTCCCGTTCCCGGAAATACTACTCTATCAGCCCGCTGTCGGAAAACCCCATTTGCACAACCCCATTGGCTCTACAGTCTCATCAGCTGTCGAGGAGCGAAACGAGACCTAACGAGCGCCGCGATGTTCCTGGCAATCTGGGAGTCAGTCGTCGTTTTCAACATGTTAGAGCGCGGGGAATAGTCTCAATCGCGGGGCAGGTCTGTAGCCAGTCTGCGTATGATTACCAGCTCTCGATACGATTGAAAAATTCAAGTTTTTCGGCCTTTAACCAGCTGCGTCCTCTTGTCGAACGGGCTCTCGATGTCAACACGCGATACCCTTTGAGATCAAGCTAGCGAAATTTCCATTAACAAATGGACATCTTTTGACTATCGTTCGGCCGTCGAGAGGACAATTGGAGCGGCAGGGTGAAAGAGAGCGACAGACGATGAATTGCGATTGGCCGATAACATTCACACACAGCGGGGGGGAGAAATATGCTGCAAACGCCCGACCAGACAGAGACCAACAAGATAATCAATGATTATAGTTCCGTGGAGCGGGAGCGCATGAAAGCAGCCCTGTCCGGAGCGAGAAAGCTCTTTCAAGAGGATGCTCCAATTCGAAGCGTGCTCCACAGCCTTTTCGATTTCCAGGGGAACGGGCCAGATCAAGCGGCACTCTTCGGCTCACCTGCCTCCGCGATACAGCTTGGTACTTGTACTGCTGTTCGACTCTTACACGAGACCAGACTTGGAGAGACGGGATACGAAGACCTTTCATTTGACCAACTGCGTGAATTCGCAGAAGCAGGCCGCGTGCGGCTAATCATGCGCGAACCCAACCAGTACCGAAAGTCCCCGAGTGTTTGTGCACTGATCAGGGAGTTCATGCCGGTCAATTACTTCTGGCGGGGCTATCTGTTCTACTCCCTTCTTGCTGGAGGCGGGGATGAAATAGTTTTCGTAAGGGACAGGTATCCTTTTTGCGGTTCAGCAGCCGGCTGGTTTGATGAAGCGTGGGACAGTGAATTAACCCGGGCTGCTCTAGGGCTACGATCGACTTGGGAGCCGGAACATCAGAGGCGATTTCCAGATTTGAGCGCTGCTTTGCAAAAGGAGGCCGTTAGTGAGTCATTCGCTTTCAAGTACGTTAATGCAGCCGTGTTCCTGGGCAGGGAGTTTCTTGACGACTTACTTAAGGAGCTATGCTGCCTCGATAGGAGCAAGGCTGCTGCCTTGAAATTTCTGACATGGTTTCACATGATCACGGATCACCCTATCAGCAGGTCTTTTCTCGGTAACGGGCTAGTAATGACAACCAGTCCGGATTGGAGATCATTCTTCGAGAGATTAGGAGCGGGCTTCTTGCCACCTGAGTTCGTTACTGAACTCGCGAGTTTCCCGATGCGGTTGTTTGTTGCACCTACAATACGGGAACTGAACCAAGCGTGGGATTCGGGTGTACGTCCGCTTCCAGCGGGATTCAACATCGGATTCCGCGACTTTAGCCCAGAGGAGCTTGAACACTATAAGGCCGAGTTGCTCTTACGGGCGGCGGAACACAACCGCGCCATGGCTAAGTTTGATCGCCTAGCGGACACGTGCCGCTACCACGTGAAAGTCGCAGGAGCGGGTTTGGGCCTGTTACTTCTCGGCGGTGCAAGCGGCTGGGAAGCTTTCATCAAAATAGCGGTTGGCATTGTCGGTGGTGACGCGACCTGGCAGGTCATCGAGCGAGAGATTCGCCGCTGGGGAATACGACATCTACTCACTCTAATCGCACGCGAGGCCGGCTAACAGGTCGTGCAGCGGCCCCCGGTGCCCGTGGTGGGAAACCCCTGCGAAAGTAAGTGAGACCGATATTACTAGTTCGGTACAAGGTACCTGGCAAAACTCCAGCCGCCAATAGACGGGATTTAGATCAGATTTCCCACCGCCTAGACGGGTGCCCCATGGGCAATTGTTGTTCGGGAAGGATATTGTTATGTCTTACGAAATGGTGACCTACGATCGCGAGAGGCTTTACCAAGAGGTCTGGACTGAACCGATCTTTCAGCTGGCCAAGAAGTACGGGCTATCCGATGTCGGACTGGCAAAGATCTGCAAGAAGTTGAAGATTCCCCGACCGGAGAGAGGGTACTGGGCCAAACTGCAGGCGGGGAAGCGAGTCGACGGGCCTCCGAAACTTTCTCCGTTGCCTGGTGCTCAGAGCCTCACACTTAGAAGGTGGGTCAAGCCCGCGGAAGACCCGCTCGATCAGGAGACGGAGAACCTAGTTGAAGTCCTCATTGGAGCCGAGAAAAAACCTGAGAACTTCATCCGGGTCGGCAAGCGGCTTTCATCCCCTCATCCACTTGTCCAGCGAGCTGAAGCGATCCTGACCGGGAAGCAGACATATCGATGGGATGATGAACGCCGCTATAACCACTTGGCCGTCGATGTCAGTAAAGCGTGCCTGCCTCGTGGCCTTCGGCTCATGGATGCTCTCCTGAAGGCGTTGGAGAAGCGTGAATTCCCAGTTGCTGTTCAAAGGCAGGAGCGAAGCGATAAATTCCAGACGCTTGTGCGGATCTTCGGACAGGGCGTCTCGATTCGCCTGCGGGAGATGTACAACCAGGTCGAGGTAACGGATTCAACCTATAAGAGGATCGACCTCGTTCGTAACGGGAAGCTGGAATTACAGGTCAACGACTATGGAATTCCACGTCGATGTCGGCGGGATGGACAGAAACCGCTCGAAGAGCAACTTAACTCCTTCGTGGTGGGCCTCATCCAGGACGCTGCAGAGAAGAAGGCGCGATCCCTCCGATGGGAGCGGGAAAGGAAGGAGGCCGAAGAGCGTCGCCGCATTGCGGAGGAAGCAGAGAAACGACGTCAAGCGGAACTGAAGCGAATTGCCCAGCTCGAACGGGATGCTGACGACTGGGACAAGAGTCAGAGACTGAGGGCTTATATCCGAGCCGTAGAGGAGCGTGTGGGTCAACCGTGTGGAGACGACATCAAAGCCTGGCTCGAGTGGGCTAAGGGTCATGCCGACCGCCTGGATCCGTTGAACAGGTTTACTGCCAGCAAGACGAGCGCCGATCAGGCCGGTGAGACCGACTGAAAGTCGGCCAGGTCGTCCGATTTGAGAACGGACTGAAAGGGCCAGGATCGGTTGTCGGAACAGAATCGGAACACAACTCTGGAAGAGAGCTGAAATCCGGATGGAATCTACCGGCCGACATGCGAGATGTTTTGAGCAGGGTGACTTGCAGGCTAAGTCTCGTCTGTACGATCACACGGCGACTACGGAAACCGAATCACACAGGGGTGGACCGGGCAAGTGGAACCGGTCCCTTGCGCGAGGCAGGCAAGCTAATTAGGATATCGAGGGCAGACATGTGCGCAGTCGCTACTCACTGGGTGGATCCCGCGAATGCAACCGGCGGGCTTGACCATATTGGTTCTCAGCAGCCGTGCATCGATCTTTACGGCCAACTCCTGCCCGGTCTAACCAACGTCACGGACCGAATCCGGTACTACAGCTTCTACCCGTGGCTGCTGAAAGCGATTGACCAGCGATACCGGAATCTGACCGTGAGTCAACTTATTGATCTCCTCCGAAAATCGGAATGTCTGTTCGCCCTGGCCGCGCTCCGGCACAGCCAGCTGCACACTCCCACTGAACCTCACCGTATCGGCCTGGTCGGGTACAACACTCTTCAGCCGGCGTCCGAGGAGCTTCTTCAAGGCGGCGAGGTCGTTCTGTCGAAGCATGCGACGAGAGACGAGAACGCGCCCGAACGGTACTTTAAGAACAAATACGGTGGCCTCGGACAGTATTACTGGGCGACCCTTTCCGGGCTGGGAATCCTTGACAGCGATGCCTCAACCGGACCCAGATTTCGAGGGCTCGGTGGCAATCTGGCTGACGCCTTTGGTGTCGTCGTCAGCTCCGATGCTTTCTTCAAGTCTCTGGAGCGTGACAGACTGACCGCGACCCAACTCGATCAACTCTCCGGATTCTGCCCTTGCCAATTGGCTCAGAACGCACCCGAGCGTGACTTGCTTTTGGACTTGTTCTTCTCCCTTTCGACCGACCATGGATTGGAGGGCAGGAAGCGGCGAGCCTCCCTGGGACTGATGCTTGCGATCGCCGATTGCCTCTCGAAGCAGATTCCGCCTGTCGCCCTTACTGAAAATTTATTCCGTGCAGGAACGTACACAAGCTCATTACCTTCCGGAGATCCGCTCCCGATCGCCTCGACCTTTGCAGATGCCGCCAAGGGGTGGCGGACCTACGAGACCAACGAACTAGTCTCCCTGGCATTTCAAGCCATTTTCTGGGTGATTCTCGATCGCCTTCGCTTGGACGGGGGACGGATCGGCGGATTGCCCGAGCTTCGGAGATGGTTCAGGGAACAGGTTGTGGCCCCCAGCTTCTCGTCCTTATCTGATATCAGTTTCGATGCTTACCTGGCCGGACGGCGGTCGCAGCTTCCCGACCTCCGTGACTGGGAAGATCCCTCCCATGAGATCTATCACGCCGAAGCCATATTGAAGCATGTCGCGCAGAGGAACTCTGGTTTGGTTCATTCGGACGTCCTGGGAAGTGCCTTTGCCATTCTGGCTAACCTCGCTCTTCGGGACTCGGGGGACGTTGATCCTTACGCAGGTTTCGTCCACCGGCCGGAGTACTTTGACTACTACCGGATCCAGTTGCGTTCCTTCTACTCGAATGTTCGTGGGGATTGGAGAACCAGCCCTCTCGCAGATTTGGTTGTCGAACTCGCTGTTGACTGGTGCGTCGAGAACCACCTGATGGTCGCCCTGCGCAAACTGCGGTACCAGAGTGACGACACCTTTCGCATTCGGCCCACGGAGGAGGGCTTCGTGCTCAGGGCCGAGCTCCCTCCTCCTGTTTTTACGAATCCGAGGTTTAGACAGGCGAAGCAGGCCCTCCAGGATCTCGGACTGATCAATATCAACCAACCAGGGCTGACGGCCCTTGGGCACGACGTGCTCGCTAAGCTCGGGTAAGCAAATGGGAATCTCGCTTTACAAGGAACTCAAGAGCGGATCGTGGCAGGCATCGGTCATCGCGAGCTATGGAACCTACTTTCCTCTCTACGAGAGCGTCGTTCTGCCACGGCTTGTTGGCTGTGGCTGCAGGACTAATCTCATGATATTGGATGCCGGCGAATGCTCATCGGCTTTTTTCGCAGCTCCGCCCCTCCTCGCCGGACGAAGTTACTCACTGATTCCCGTCACGGGTGCACGTGCCTTTCACCCCAAGATTATCCTTCTTCTTTCCAGGAACCGGGCGAAGCTTTTTGTTGGAAGCCACAACCTGACGTTTTCCGGTTTCGGATTGAACAGCGAGGTGACGAACAAGATCGAGGCCCAGAGAACATCGGCTGCGACAGAGAGGCAGGCCGTAAGGACCGCCTGGAACTTCCTGAAGAGTTGGACCGGCGAGTTTCCGGCAGAATTGCAGCGGCCGATCCAGGTGATAGAGGAGCTGATCTCCGGAGTATGTGGCAATGTTCAAGGGGCGAAACCACTCCTATTCGCCGCCACCCCCACCGGTCCAGCCCTCTGGGACCAGGTCCTACCCGAAGTTCAAAAGCTGGGCGGCATCCGCGCGGCTGTCGCCATTGGGCCGTACTTTGACGCCGAGCTCGAGTTTCTGAGCCGGCTGGAAGCAGACCTGCGACCAGGCAGCCTCACGATTGGAGTCGACCCCGACTCCATACAGTTGTCGGCTCACACGCGGTCGAAGACCGCTGGAAAGCACTTTGTTGATATTCGGCCGGTCAAGCGATGCGAAGGCTTACTGCACGCGAAAGCTTTGCTGTTCGAGAGCGGGGAGGGAGAAGTGTGCCTGATTTCGGGTAGTGCGAACCCGAGTAGCCCGGCTTGGCTTGCAGGGCGAGGGGAGAGAAACGCCGAATGTGTGGTTCTGCGCCACATGGATCCGAGCCAGGCGATCGGAGACCCGTTCGTTCAGGATTTGATGGCGCTAAAACAGCTTTCCGCCCTGAGCCGTGCGGACTGGGACGCTATCGGGTTCAGAAGCCAGGTGCCCCACGACCGGGGCCAGCCCGTCATACTCGTGCATGCTTTCCCTCGGGAGGGTGGATATCTCCTCGACCGCCTGGTTGAGGAACCCCTGGAGAAGCTCGAACTGGTCACTGTGGATCGCAAGCGAGAACAAGTACATGCCCAGGTACTGAATGAGGAAGAGCGGACCGCTCTCGTAATTGACAACGTCCCGGTATCCGACTCAGTCATTGCTCTCGAGTTATCTCTTTCTTCCCGGAAAGCCCTCGCGATCGTGCACTATCCCTCTAAGCTCGCCGCCCTGAGTCACACCTCGGCGCAAAACTCCGTACGCGAAGCTCTCGAAATCCTGGACAACGAGACGCCTGACTTCGAAAAGCTCTTTCGGATAGTGAGTAGGGTAATCTTTGATGACACGGCGCAGGAGCCGGTCTCGCCCGGAAAACAATCGAAAGAAACAACGAAGGCGGAATCCGAGGATCGTGTAATTACCTCATTCGTTGCCGAGGAAGCGGAAGAGAAAGCGAGGCGGCAGAGTAGGTTGCGCTACCATGAAAACGATCTTCTTTACCTCGTCGACGCCCTTATCCGCAAGCTGCGCAGCGAAGATTTGACTGCCGGAGTCGAATTGTCCGAGCCCAGCGAAGAAGAACTGATCGGAACCGAGGAGGATTTGAAGGAGAAGCGCCGAGAGCCGGTCGATCCCAAAGATCTCGACCGGAAGCTTCAGGCTGCGACCTCCAAGGTCAAGACCCTTGTGAGTCGGATGGTAAAGAGGCTGGAAGGGATCGACGACGAGAATCGAGCCGCGGTGGTGCTGGAGTATGCCTCGGTGCTTGGAGTTCTGTCCGCAATTCGTCGGAAGGAACTCGATCCCGACTGGGTCGCGCCCGGTCGGTCGATCCTTCCACAAGAACAGCTGCACCGACTTTGGGGATCGGCGGCAGAAGCGATCTTCTCGAGAATTCGCGGCGTCAAGGAATTAGGTCCCTGGCTCCAAGACGAAGCACACCAGGCGATCGAGCAAGTGATTTCCTGGAGCCTCTGGGCCGCATGGGAAAGCAAGCTGGACAGCCGGGAGCTGGGCCGGCTCAAGAAGGTTGGATTCAATCCCGACCCGATCCCGAAATTCGACAATAGTTTCGTGAGAGAACTGCTGCGACTGCAGAGCTTTTTCGCGGTCCTTGCCGCGGAATCGAAGGCAGACGAAGACTATCAGTCAGCTCTCCTTCGCTCGTTACCGAAATCCGAGCATCCTGCCGCAGCCGACTGGACGGGCTACCATCTGCGCTGGGGCTCCGGGATCCAGGAAGTGTTCGACCATCCCGAAAGCTCTTGTTTCTCCGGCGAATCTCCAAGAACCGCCGATCTGGTCGCAGTCACTCCTCCGTCCGGTGATCGCCCCCACGTTCATTTCGCCAGCGACTGTCGGACCCCGGACCGGGTGGAGGTGCTTTTTAACGAAAAGGGAAGGGTCACGAGCAGGAAATTCTCCCGCAAATTCGTGCGCGCCTTGGTGGTGTCTCTCCAGCCCTCCGCTGCTGAAGGCGTGGATGGATTTTGATCGCAGCTCGCTCGTCCGCCTCGACCTGGGACCTGGAAAAGAACAGCGGAAAAGAACCGTTTGTCGGAACAAAATCGGAACACGCCCGCGCACCGGGGGAAATCTACCGGAAATCGGGGGATTTCCTCCCCGCTTGTAAGTGCTTCCGAATGCGTGAGAAATCGGGGGCGCTTGGACTTCGCGATGCTCTACAACTCAACTTCGCCGTCGGAATCCCTGGTTGCGGAGTCCCTCTTCAAAGCCTTGCTGCGTGTATTTGCGCTTGAACAGCTCGTTGAAAGGATATTTGAGGTGTCGACCAAGCCCGATTGAAGTGAAGACCTCTTCGAGCGAAATGCCCTGCTCACTTCGAACTGCGTTCCCCAGAATCCGGAAGACGATGGCGTCAGCCGAACAGATCAACCATGTGATCGATTCCTGAGCGAAGAGGAACGTAAGGGCCTCAGTTTCCCCGGGATCGAGTCCTTCGAGGTAACCCTGATCGAATTGCTCAAGGAAACGCTGGATATCGGTTAAGCTGGCATCAACCAGTGATACGCGGCCGGCTGTTATGTCGGGTAAGAGATCGATCGCGTAATGCCGCCCATCGTCGCCGATGTAATAGAGGCTTTCCTCTAGCACCGTGCGTGGCACATAAACATCGCAACGGCCCACCAGCAAAGGCCATAATCCCAATCGGAACGTCTCAATGATGACATTTGCATCAAGCAGCAGGCAGGCTAATCTCCGCGGCATCCTCCTCCCCTTGTTGCTCGACGACGCGTAACGCTTCTTGTCTGCTTACACCCATGTATTCTGCAAATCGCCCCGCTGAAAGGGCCCCCTTCTGGAGGGCTCGGGAGGCCAATGCACAGTAGCGAGATGGCCTCTCGGGTGGGCGCTCGGAAATACGCTTGTCAAACAGCGGCGCGAGCCGCCGGGCTTGCTCGACGTTCTCGCGCGTCAAGTTCTCCTGGGCGGGAGTGCGATATAGGAAATGCAGGCGCCACAGCAGGGCTTCAGCCGATACATCGAACTGACGCGCAATGTCGAAAAGCTCCTCAATAGGAAGCTTGCCATCCCGGCTGTGCTCTGAGATTGCCGCTTTCAAAGGTTCATCAGGCATTAGGAGGGCACTCGCGAAGTTACCTGCAAACTTCTCTTCAGTCGGGTCAACCTCGACCGCTCCATCTTCGGGACCGGCATGAAACACTTGCCATGTGATCAGATGGAACAGTTCATGGGCCAAGTCGAAATTCCGTCTCCACCTAGTGTTTCTTGCGTTAAGCAATACCGCCGGCCCAGACTCCTCGCTATAGGTTGAGGCCGCAGCCCCTCTCGGTTCGAATTCACGATAGATGATCTTGACTCCGCACACTTCTTCGAGCACCGTTGTCAAAACCTGAGCAGGTCGGTCGCCCAACTGAAGCTCGTCTCTGACCCGCTTTGCAAGAGCACCGGCCTCACGGTAACTGAACCCAGATGTCCGCCCTTCTGCCTGAGGCAGTGTCACCTGAGGTTTTTCGTCGCACCAGATCTCCAAATTCCGGTACTGGCGGCAAAACTCAAGAAACTTTCGTTCAATCTCCACGGCGATCGCGGGTTCAGGACGGTCCCTCCACAGGACCAGTTCCCGAGGAAGAGGCCCCTCTTGAAGAAAGAACGTAAGAGACCTGTGATAAACGGTGGCCAGTTTCTGCAATTGCGCTAGACTTGGCTGACGGCGACCGTTTTCGAACTCGGAGATGCTAGAAACACCGAGGCCGGAGGATTGTGCGACTCTAGAGGCAGGCAAGCGCATCGACTGGCGAGCGTATCGAAGACGATCTTGAAGAGACATATTCTGTATAGACGAAGTTTTGCACTGCCAGGTTCCTTTTTCAACACATTTCTTGTCTGTTTTGTAGAATTACGATTAACTTGCAGCCAATCGAGCAGCCACGAGTTACGTGAAGATCCCCACCGTTGAAGTAACCTACCTGATGCTCGACGCCCTGAGAGCATCGACTGAAGCAAAGAATCTGATAATCATCGGTAGCGCCCTGCGACCAGAAGACGCTTTCCTGACAATCCTCGTGACAAACTTTCTCCGCCAAGAATCGTGGCGCAGCAGGAGAATAGCGATTGTCGATCCAGCCGCGGACTACATAAGTGATCGCCTAAAGGATTACTGGGGAGTAGATGTGTCGGCGCAGATCCTACCCATACAGGATGGACTGCAGGCGGCGGTACCGCGACTACTGGATGCGTTGAGGGTGTGAAGTCACATTCGTGAGCGACGAATTTCCGGCGGCTCGAGCCGGGAAACAAGGAACAGGGGCGGGCATCATAGCACACCGTGATTCTCACGAGCCTGCACCTTTGCACCTTCTGCGGGGAATGCAGCAACCACGCGGGTTTCATCGAAGGTGCAAGTGAGTGTCATAGGCAAAACCGTCGCACCCGAGCCAACCGGCGGAAACCCAACAATGGCGGGCAGCTTCTGCCAGCAGCGTCCGCAACTCACACTGTTAAAGGTAGTTACAGCATGCACCCGACTTGCACCCGTCATGCACCCTACGCCCCTTTTCCCTTTTTCCTCTATTTCTAATCACTTAGAGAAAGAAGAAAGAGAAAGAGGGTGCAAAGGTGCATGTCTCAGAGAAGTACGACTTGATGTGTGGATATCGGCAGGGGGAGCAGGGGATGGTGCTCCGAACCTGATCGGTCACCTGGAAGGGCTCTGCACCTTACCGCACTGTGTTGGTAGCAAGTCAAGATGTCCGGTTTTTGTAGCAAGTGATTTGTCCGGTTGTTGTTCTTGTCAAGCACCATGCGTCTTTGGTTAAGACTTCCGTCAACATTCTGGCGGAAAGCGATAAAT
>Ga0105104_10001608_pt1 | contig 16929 bp, 13 predicted proteins | sample PPLLaktember2015_3_FD_87034 | JGI IMG/M metagenome (GOLD analysis project Ga0105104, IMG submission 87034) | Freshwater sediment microbial communities from Prairie Pothole Lake near Jamestown, North Dakota, USA - PPLs Lake P7 Core (6) Depth... | ecosystem: Environmental > Aquatic > Freshwater >... | reverse complement strand
GTCCTCCGGGCGAGAGGCACGCATCCGTAGCGCATGGCGATCATCTGGGCCAGGCCGCACGGCTCATACCGGGATGGCATCAGCAGCAGGTCAGATCCTGCATAAAGCTGGTGAGAGAGCTGGCTGTCGAAGCGTGTAACCACCCGGACGCGCTCAGGATAATCGGAAGCCAGCTTCTGTGTGGCGGATTCCAGCTCTGGATCCCCGGTTCCAAGGATAATGATCTGCCAGGGAAGTTGGAGGGCCTGACGCAGCCCGTCGATTGCCAGATCAACCCCTTTCTGGGGGTCCATCCGGCTGATCAAGGTGAGCAGCGGGATCTTTGAATTCTGGGGGAAAGAAAATGCTTCTAGAAGTGCCTGTTTGTTTCGAGAGCGCCGATCGAGAGACGTCCGATCATACGGTTGGACGATCGAGCTGTCTGCTGCCGGATTCCAGGTTTCAGTATCCAAACCATTTAAGATGCCGGAGATGACCTCTCTCCGGGCAATTAGAAAACGCTCCAATCCACTACCAAACTCAGGAGTTTGAATTTCTTTCGCATATCCAGGAGAGACTGCGACGATGCGGTCGGCGGCAGAGAGAGCCATCGGTAGAGGCAATCGCTGGGCCCATTCCGGAAGCCGAGCATCGTCGACAGGCGGAATGCCAAACGACCGGACCGCTGCCTGGGTCCCTGCCCCCATAAAAGGTAAATTGTGCACGGACAGCAACGATCGGGTCCCGGCAAAGAAGCGATCGGATTTCCGGATCAACCTCAGGAAATGAACAGCCACCCCGGTATGCCAATCATTGGCATGCAAGATGTGGGGCTTCCAACGGAGAGCACGAGCCAGCTCGAGAGCACCGAGGGAAAAAAAAGTGAATTTGCGACCGTCGATTTCCGGATCGGATGAATACACTGGACCTTCATCCGGAATCGGAGAGCCTTTGATCAGGTAGGCGGGGAGCGTGTCAATTTGGGTTTGGTAAGCTTCGGCCGGGATAGGTCCTTGCGTATGACCTACCACGAAAGAGGCGGTGTGCGTCACCGGAAAAGCCTGGGTATCTATCCCTGCGTGAAACGGGATTGCCAGGCGGAAATCCAGTCGTGTTCCCCCTAGATCTTCCGGCGAGAGATTTCTCAAGGCACGTGGAAGGGAACCACCGACATCCCCCAGACCACCTACTTTGATTAGCGGGTCTGCTTCGGCGGCGATGAATAGAATCCGGATCGTTTTTCTGGGGGTGCGCGGATTGTCGGTCATTGGATGCTACGAATTTCCCTGTGCGGTGGTAGAACAGTCGTGAGGTGGATGGGGCAGCTGTTTAAGGCCTGGACGCGTGAACGTCTTCGACCAGCTCAATATAGTCGCTGGTCACGGTCTCGGCAGGGGAGGCTCCCAGAAAAGTGATCAGCTGTGCGACCAATTGTGATTTGTGATCGGCATCCTGGCGGCTCCAGGTACGGCTCTTGATCTCCAGGAAATATCCCAAATCCGGCTTGATTACCTTATCGAGATTGATAAAGAATTCGGTTCCCTGATAACGGACAAGATACCGCAAGCGGTCTTTTTCGATCTCAAGCTCCGAACTGGGTTTGAAATACTCTCGATAGAAGCGCAGGCTGTGGGCTGCCGGCGCCAGATAGCGGCTGCGAGAAAGCAGAACTTCCTGGGGAAAATGGCGTTCGCGAGCTGGACCAATCAAGGTCAGCCGTGAACGGACATTGGCGACCTGATTCTTGTCGTCGATGAAATCATCTTCCCGGTAACGCAGGCGCCCCTGGTTCGTATCATCGAATAAGAAATAGGTATCGTACTCGTGGTAATGCCGTGTTCGTACAATTTCGACTGCCGAGGATTGGAGGGCCTTCAAGACGGGCTGTGGATCGTCGATCCGCACTTTCACCTGGATCTCAAAGCTCTCCTCTTCCATTGCCCCGCCAATCGATATCAGCTTGGAGAGGACAGACTGTTCCCGATCGATTAAGAACGTATCGATTTTTCGAGAGTAATCCTCTGATTGGGTAAGGAGATCCTCTTCGTTTAGCGTGGTAAGCTCCCTGCTGCGCATCAACCATCGCCCATTGACCATCACATCGGTTACATCGGTAGCCTTCGCGGTATAGACCACCTGGGCGTAAGGTCCGAGAGGGTCTCGGTGGAAACGCGGTGAGTGGTGCAGTCTGGATACATCCAGGAGGATCAGGTCGGCGCGTTTCCCTGGCTCCAGAGAACCGGTAATCTCGCCGATGTGCAGGGCTTGAGCGCCAAGACGGGTAGCCATTGCCAGGGTCGCCCTGGCTGGTAGGGCGGTTGGGTCGCCGCTGATCCCTTTGGCCAGGAAGGTGGTCAGGCGGATCTCTTCAAACATATCCAGGTCATTGTTCGATGCCGGTCCGTCGGTGCCAATTCCCACGTTCAACCCGACGTCGAGCATCTTTTTTACCGGTGCAACCCCTGACCCGAGCTTCATGTTGGAGGAGGGGTTGTGTGCTACTCCTGCTCCGGCGTGCAGCATGGTACGAATTTCTCCCTCATCGACATGCACACAGTGAGCTGCGAGGACCTTGGCTTCGAATAGATTCTGTTTCTTCACGTATGGGATGACCGGCATCCCTTGTTCCTGCCGCATGGTCTCAACCTCGAAAGCCGTCTCGGCCAGGTGGGTGTGCAGTGGGACATCGAACTCCGCCGCCAGGGCAGCGGTGGCGCGCAGGATTTCGGCTGTGCAGCTGTAGGGCGCGTGGGGAGCCACGGAAGGGACGATCAAAGGGTGGCCTATCCAGCGTTTAATAAAATCACGGGATGCTTCCAGGGATTCTTCATAGGAGTCGGCATCCGGCGCGACATACTTATAAACGGTTTGAGAACAAACGGCGCGCATCCCCGCCTGGGCAACCGCACCGGCGACATCTTCCTCGAAATAATACATATCGGCAAAACTGGTAATTCCACTGCGGATCATCTCCGCGCATCCGAGGAATGTGCCCAAACGGACAAAATCTGGGGATACGAATTCACGCTCTACCGGCATCATGTAGCCGCGCAGCCAGACATCCAGGCGCAGGTCATCTGCCAGACCCCGCAATAAGGTCATCGGGACATGCGTGTGGGCGTTGACCAGACCTGGGAGCAATGTTTTCCCCTGGCAGTCCACAATTTCCGCAGCAGTGTAGTTCTGCCGGATGTCCTCATCGCGGCCCACAGCTGCGATCTGATCTTCATGGACGGCTACCGCCCCTGGCTCGTACTGGTGAAACTCTTCATCCATGGTGAGAACCAGTGCATTCGTAAGCAGCAAATCTACGTGCGTTGTCATTATCCACCTGTTATGAACAGCAGTAAAAGTTGTTTCGGTATTCTTTCGGTGTGGTGAGCGGTTGCTCTGCCACTACTCGCCACACCGAAAGAAGAATTACTTATTTTTTCAAATGCTCATCCTGCCCGGTTGACGCAGGGAGAGCCACCGCCAGGGTTTTCCGAAGCAAGTCAAGCGAGAGATTCGCAGCCCATATGGGTGCATTCTGCGGAGGACCCCCATAAGAACGGTTGATTTCCTGGCGTCCCAGCGGGGTTACCAGGATGGCATAGAAATTCGCCCTCTCCTCTCCAGGAATGAGCGATACTCCGAGGACCGCAGTAGATGCCTGTTGGTCGAGGTGCTGCTGGACAAGGGTGTCTAATTCATCCTTTGAGAGAGGTTCTGGATCGCTCCGAAGGGTTATCGGGAGGTCGTCTAGTCTCTGCATGCGGGTTGACAAGCTCCCAGGCAGCCCATGTTCGAGAACGGTCAGGGACCACCCAACCCGTTCCAATCCGAACCCAACAATCCCTTCCAGTGTCTCCTCATCGGATCCATAAACCCATTCTCCCAGGCGGCTGCGGATCACCTCTGCTGTAGTGGCAATCATGGCATCGGCTTCGCTCTTCGATTCTGCCTTGGCAGTGATCCGGATATCCACCTGACCTGGATGCGCAGATACACCCACGGTTGGATTGGCGCCTCGCTCCAGGTCTCCAATCAGTTCGTCGATCTGGGACTCGCCCACCGAAGCGGTGTGGATGACAAACGTTTTAATGGTTCCCATCAGGCGGTATCGACGTGTGAGATAAGGGATGATCTCCGTCTGGGTGATGAACTCCATCTCTCGCGGCACGCCGGGAAGGGAAACGATCGATTTCGATCCAATCTCAACAATGAAGGCTGGAGCCGTCCCAACCTGATTCTTGACCGGGATCGCGCCATGTGGAATAAACGCCTGCCGCTTGTTGTTATCCGTTGCCGATCTTCCATAGCGCTGAAAGCGGTTTTGAATTTGATCCCAAAGGGCTTCAGAATACTCCAGGTCCACACCGGCGGCTAAGGCAGCCGCTTCCCGGGTAGGGTCATCCACCGTAGGGCCCAATCCTCCTGTCGTGAGCACCAGGTCTGCGCGTTGAAGGGCTTCCTGGATCACCTGAGAAATCCTTTGCGCATTATCCCCTACGGTCGAGGATCGGTAGAGATCCATCCCGATCTCCCGCAAGGAACGAGCCAGGTAAGCGGTATTTGTGTCCACGATCTCCCCCAACAGGAGCTCGGTCCCAATGGCTATGATTTCTGCTACCGGCATATTTGATCCCGTTTCCTTTTAATTAGAAGCACGTTCAGTTTACCCCTGAATGGATCAGGAGGCACGACCGTTCGGGAGAACAATCCCACTTCCATCCGGAACTTTCGATGGTCTCTGTCTGCTCAAGGCGTGATCGGATCGCCTGGCGTCCCAGGACGAACCCTCCCATGGATGTCTCCTCCAGAGGAGGCTCGAACATCTCAAAAACCCAAAGGCTGGCAGCATTGGCCATCCCATCAGCCTCGTCCTTCACATCAACCGGAGTAGAGGGGAAAAAGAGGACGAAATTTCCGGGGGGTAAATCAGACAGGTGGATCGGATCCGAAGCCAGCCAAACGATGCTCTGGCCTGCATCGCTGACCCATTGTGCAAACTGCTGGTCGAAAGGGTCGCATGCTGCCGCAACCACCAGGAGAATATCCTCCCGGGCTGTGATTAAATTGGCCACCTCCTGGCTGTTCTCCGGGCTGCAGTTCAAATCGAACGGAACGGGAGTAAATGTCAGGCCTGAAGTTCCGTGGAAACTTTCCGCAGCTCTCTCGATTTCCTCGAACCAGGCGATCCCGACCTCCCTTTGACGCCCTGACAGAGGCAGAGCAGCAGCAATCTGGATGCTTTGGCCTTTGTCGTATGCCAGACACCCAAGCGGATCTTCACAAACCATCCCACCCTGACAGGCTTGTATGGAGCCAACGATTGCCAGTGACAGGAGGATGGGATGGATTGCCCGACAGGCCATTTTACCTTTATTTCGACGGTCCTTACTCGGCTTTCAAAAGGGTTTCAGAGGAACTCCCCGGATCGATTGCCAGGAAGGTGGATTTGAGGTAGTTTAGCATGAATTTCGGATTCGTCAACCATGGAGCGCGTGGATCATCGATGTCAATGATCCTTACGCCCTTCCTGGAACAGGTTGGGTTGAAAAGCATTTTCCCTTGACGTCAAATAATGACTGGCGTAGGATAGAAGATAGTGAGGAACCACACATGCGGATCGGGATGATGGCGGATCGCTATAAACCCCACGTCAGCGGGGTGACCAATTATATTGCCGTGAACAAGGAAGCGCTGGAGAAAAAAGGGCATGAGGTTTTTGTGTTCACCATGGGGGAGGGAGATCCCAGAGGCGATGAGCCGAACGTCATCCGCTCTCCGGGTCTGCCCCTGATCGATACCGGGTTTTACTTCTCCTTATATTACAGCTCCCGGGCCCGGTCTCTGCTCCAGACGATGGATGTCGTCCACGTTCACCATCCATTCTTAAGCGGCCGCTTGGCACTGCATTACTGTCGTCCCAACAATATCCCGATTGTATTTACTAACCACACCCGGTATGATTTGTATATCCAGGCTTACCTGCCCATCCTCCCCGAAGAATTGGGCTTAAGCTTCCTCCAATCCTACCTGCCATCCTTCTGCCGCTCCATAGACCTGGTTATATCGCCATCGGAGGGGATGAAATCCGTTCTGGAGAAAATTGGCGTCGACTCTCCGATCGAGGTTGTTCCCAACGGAGTCGATCTCTCCCATTTTCAAAAGGAACAGCACCCTCACCGGCGAGAGAACTTCGGTTTTCGCGACCAGGATATCGTTCTGGTGTATGCAGGTCGATTGGCGCCGGAGAAAAATTTACCTTTCCTTATCCGGTCATTTGGGGGACTGGTCCAGGCATTTCCTGACGTTAAACTGCTTGTATTGGGAAGCGGTCCTGAGAAGGAAAACCTGGAAAGATTAACCCTGGAAATGGGGATTGGGAAAGCAGTCTGTTTTCCGGGAATGATCCCTTATGCACACCTGCCTGAATACATGGCAATGGGTGATGCATTCGTCACAGCTTCTGTCACCGAAGTTCATCCACTGTCGGTGATCGAAGCGATGGCAGTTGGACTGCCGGTCTTGGGAATTCGCTCCCCGGGTGTGTCGGATACGGTGAAAGACGAGGAGACCGGCTACCTTTCCACCGAAGACCTGGCAGCCTTCACGGCCAAGCTGGTCCGCCTGGTGACCGTGCATGAGCAGCGCAAGCGCATGGGTCTGGCTGCCAAGAAGGCGGTCGAAATCTACGATATCAACCGCACAACCGAATTGATGGTCTCACATTATCAGAGGCTCATCGAAATGGCTTCTCGGCGAAGGCGCAGCACCAGACACACGATCCGTAACATGTGGCAAAAAAGACGCCTATGAAACGCAGGCAGACTATTGGGCGGTGGGGAGAAGCGGAGGCTGAGAAATACCTGCTGACCAGAGAATATCAAATCCTCGACCACAACGCCCGGACCTCCTATGGCGAGATTGACCTGGTTGCCAGCCAGGGGGATCAAATCGTCTTTGTCGAAGTCAAAACCCGCACGAACCTTGCGTTTGGGCTTCCGGAATCCTCGGTCACATTCCGCAAGCAGGCTCACATGATTCAGTCTGCAGAAGCCTATCTCGTGCTCCATCCTGAGCTGGGGGAGGATTGGCGGATCGATGTCATCGCGGTCCAGGGGAAACCTGGGGGAACAGATCCGGAGATCGTCCATTTTGAAAATGCCTTTGGATAATCCCCCGCTGGTCGTCATTGTAGGCCCGACGGCGGTTGGCAAAACGGAAATCGCCATCCAGCTTGCCAGGCGGCTGGATGCAGAAATCGTCTCGGCTGACTCGCGCCTGTTCTACCGCGGCATGGATATTGGGACAGCAAAACCAACGGAAGAAGAGCGCAGGTTGGTGCCTCACCACCTGATCGACGTGGCGGATCCCGATGAAATATGGAGTCTGGCAATTTTCCAACAGAAGGCATCCCAAGCGATTGCTGATATCCGATCGAGAGGGAAACTGCCGTTCCTGGTTGGCGGCACCGGACAGTATATCCGGTCGGTCGTCGAAGGGTGGGATCTTCCTCCACAGCCCCCGGATCCACGCTTGAGGGAAAGAATTGAAGCATGGTCGCAGACGATCGGTGCTCGAGCACTGCATGAGAAGCTTGCCCGGATCGATCCCGATGCTGCAAAACGCATCGAACCGGGCAACGTTCGAAGGACGATACGGGCTCTGGAGGTAATATTCCATACCGGGCAGCGCTTTTCGGCGCAGCGGCGGCGATCTTCCAGTCCATATAGCATCCTTATGCTCGGGTTGAGGAGACTGCGACCGGAACTGTATGCCCGCATCGACAGACGCATCGAATCCATGTTCGAGGCAGGGCTCGTCGACGAGGTGAAGGATTTGCTTGCCAGAGGGTATTCGCCCGATTTACCCACCCTATCGGCGATCGGGTATCGCGAAACCATCGACTACTTGCAGGGCAGGATGACTATGGAGGAGGCGAAGGTCCAAATACGCCGCCTGACCCGTACGTTCGTCCGCCGGCAGGCCAATTGGTTCAAAGAGGATGATGTTTCGATCCATTGGTTCGATGCACGGGATGGTGTGGTTTCACAGATGGAAGAGTTGATAATTTTAAAAGGGATCGTATACGACTTTTAGAAGAGAAATAATCGGAGCCGGCGATAACCGGCTCCGAATTCTTTATTTTCTACTTGAGATCCGTTCTACTGTGCGACCAGCAGGGGTGTGCCGGAGCGCTTCGGGATGGGTGGCGGGAAGAGCTGTTCGAACTCTTCGCGGGAGATGGTCTCCACCTCCAAAAGGCGCTGGGCGATTACATCCAGAATATCACGGCGCTCCAACAGAATCTGGCGGGCGGATTGATATGCCTCATTAACCAGATCGCGGACTTCTTTGTCGATCTGTTCAGCGACCGATTCGGAGTAGTCGCGCTGTTCAGAGATCTCTCGCCCCAGGAAAATGAGCTCTTCTTTCTGCCCATATACCATAGGACCCATGCGCTTGCTCATTCCAAGCCTGGTGACCATATTGCGAGCCAGCAGGGTGACCCGCTCGATATCATTGGAGGCGCCGGAGGTGATATCGTCAAAGACCACCTCTTCTGCGGCACGGCCTCCCAGGAGGCCGATCATTTCGGCAATGATCTTCTTGCGAGGCATCAAGGTCCGGTCATCCTCCGGCAGGGCGAGCGTATAACCGGCCGCCATGCCGCGTGCGATGATGGAAACTTTCTGCACCGGGTTGGCTTCAGGGAGGGTGTTCATCACCACGGCGTGCCCGGCTTCGTGATAAGCGACGATACGCTTCTCTTCCTCGCTGATCAATCGGCTCTTGCGCTCCGGTCCGGCGATGACCCGCTCGATCGCTTCTTCGAACTCCGGTTGGGTGATCATCCGCTTATTACGGCGGGCTGCCAGGATGGCTGCTTCATTGACCAGGTTTTCCAGGTCGGCTCCAACGAAGCCAGGAGTGGCACGCGCCAGAACTCCCAGGTCGACTCCCTGTCCCAGGGGTTTTCCTTTGACGTGGACTTTGAGAATCGCTTCGCGGCCGCGCATATCCGGGCGGTCGAGGACAACACGCCGGTCAAAGCGTCCTGGGCGGAGCAGGGCTGGATCCAGGATGTCAGGGCGGTTCGTGGCGGCCATGATGATCACGTTCGTATCGGTGTCGAATCCGTCCATTTCGACGAGCATCTGGTTGAGGGTCTGCTCGCGCTCATCGTGGCTGCCGCCCAGGCCTGCGCCGCGCTGTCGTCCGACTGCATCGATCTCATCTACGAAAACGATGCAGGGAGAGTGGCGTTTCGCCTGGTCGAACAGGTCACGCACGCGGCTGGCGCCGACACCCACAAACATCTCCACGAATTCCGAGCCGGAGATGGAGAAGAATGGCACGCCGGCTTCTCCGGATACGGCTTTCGCCAGCAAGGTCTTCCCGGTACCAGGAGGACCGACAAGCAAGACGCCCTTCGGAATGCGCGCTCCCAAAGAAATAAATTTCTGCGGTTCGCGCAGGAATTCAACGACCTCTTTTAATTCTTCCTTTGCTTCTTCAACACCAGCCACGTCTTCAAATGTGACGGAAGGCTGGTCGCCCGTAAACATTCGGGCGCGAGATTTTCCAAAAGAAAGGGCTGCGTTGTTGCTGCCTTGAGCCTGCCGGAAGATGAACCAAAAAACACCGGCCAATAACACAAACGGCAGGATATATCCTAACGCGGTGGCAATCCCCAACCATGCGCTGGGTGGTTTCACCTGGATCATCACCTTATCGGGTGTGATCTGATCAGCGGTTACTCCATAAGTCATGAGCTGTTCGGGAAATGTAGCGTTGGCTTCTTTGTAGGAGTCCTTCTGTGAGCCATCGGCATAGACAACCGTCAACCGGTTGTCGTCAACGACAATGCGATCGATCCGGCCTTCCTTGATGTGACTGGCTACCTCATTAATGGTCAGGACATCCTGGCTGCTGCTCTGTTGTCTGAAGTTGTACACCAACATGGCTATGATAGCGACAAACAACAGCAGGTAGATGACGTACGACTGGTTGCGAGAATTCACGTAAACCTCCGAGATGTTCACCAAAACCCCGTGTCCACGGGGTTACAGCCTACATTATACCAATCTTCCCCTAAGATAGGGTAGTAATTGGAGAAAATTAGTGCATTTCCATTCAGGCGGAACGGAGCGCTCTGGTTTTCGCTTGCTTAATCCCCTCTGTAAATGAACGTTCGATTTGTTTCACCTGCCTGAGATGGATCCGATCGTGGTCAGCGGCAAAGCTCATCAACTCATCCAATCGTGTCGGACCAAAGATCGCATGCCTGGATGGACGGTCCCAAGCGCTGGCCGGTAGGGCGTGGATCCTGGACAACGTTTCTTTCCGGGCTTGGACGAATTCCTGGAAAGCCCTGGTTGGATTGCTGCTGCGGTATCCCCGTTCGACAGCCCAGATGTCGGAGTCAATATTGGGCAGGAATGGATTATCCTCCCTAAGGATTTTCTCCAGCCGCGGGAGATGGACCTCACGCTCCACATCCCTCAGATGGCAGAGGATCTCGACCAGGCTCCATTCTTCCGGAGCGGGTCGCTCCCCCCGGAGCGAAACCGGAATCCGATTTATTAATGCCGGTAACCCTGCTGGTGCTGCTTGAAGGGACGCCGTAACACTTGATGGGGAACTAAAATTGGGCTGAAGATCCTGGAGCTCGACCTGGTCAAGCCAGCGGATAAGATCGATCAGGCTTCCTGATGCCGTTTTGATGGTCTGGTTCTTATCACCAGGGAAGTCGCTGCTGATCCAGAATGTGGCAATGCCTGCAGAGAGGGCAGGTTGTATATCCGCGTCCGGATGGTTCCCCACCATGACCGCCGGTTGGTCAGGCCAGCCCAATTGGGCCAGGATCTCCGCATAAAAGGCGGGATTGGGTTTCGTATAGTGGAAATTTTCGTAGGATGTGATTAGCTCGAACGGACACCGACCGGGTGACAAACCTGCCCATTCCAGACGTTGAACGATGGCCGTGCGAGGAAATAGCGGATTGGTTGCCACAACAACCTGGAAACCTCGTCTGAATGCCTGTTCAACGAGCTGGATGGCTTCCGGGCGAGGGGTGGTAAGGGCCTTCAAGCTGGGAAAAAGCTCGGAATAAAAACGATCGATGGTTTCTTGTAAATCTGTTCTGGGGATTCCCAGTGCAGGATAAAAGGCATCGTCGAATGTCTCTTCCAGGGTACGGTCCGGACGATCATTGCGGATCATCTGCTCGGTGGCCGCCAGGAGGTGATGGATGATCGCCTCTGCCTCTATTGATATCTGCTGGCTCAAGAATTTTCCGAGCAGATTAAGATAGGCAGCAATAAATGAATCGATCCGCGTGGTCAGCAGTGTATCATCCAGATCAAGCAGCAGTGTCAGGGTCATTCGTTTCTTGGGTAAAGACGGCGGGCAATGGATGGCATTGCCCGCAGCCAATGTAGGGCTCTCCGACGAACTGCTTGCTCTGCATGCAGAAAGCGGATACTTTAACCCGCCTGCGTAAACCAAGAAAGAATCGTTCTACTTCGGGCCGCAGTACCAGGTGGGGACACGCGTTTGCCCTCAGGATACCGGGTACTGGGCATGACCCACATAGATCAGGAGTCCAATGTTGTGGGGTGGGTGATTCTTCCAGTAAACGGCATTCCTCGTAGGTTTTACCGCGCCGGTAATCCCCGTAGAAATATTTGCATTCAAATCCTGCAGGTGTACGCATCTACAGCACCATTAATCGTAAATCCGGGTTATCCGCTGAACGGTTGCCCTGGTATCCGCAGGCGGCTTTTGCCCACTTATACCCGGGTGACATATTCGCCGGTCCGAGTATCGACCCGGATAACATTCCCTTCTTCAACAAAATACGGAACCTGAACTTCAACACCGGTTTCCGTCATTACCCGTTTGGTGACCCCTGTAGCCGTATCTCCACGCACGGCAGCATCAGCCCGTGTCACCAACAAGTCAACCGAGGTAGGCAGATCGATATCGATAGCCTCCCCATCATAGAATGTGAGTTTTACGTCCATCCCTTCTTTCAAATACCCGGCCAGATCGGCGATGATCTTCGCATGGACTGCTGGCTGGTCGAAAGTTTCCTGGTCCATGAAGTAGAAGAAATCCCCATCCTTATAAAGATACGTGACATTGTGGTAGTCCAGGCGGATGTCCTGGACTCGATCGCCGGATTGGAACGTTTTTTCCAGCGTTGTCCCGGTGCGTAAATCCCGGGCTTTAATCCGGATCGTAGCATTTCCCCTTCCGGGCTTGTGGTGATGGTAATCCAAGACTTTGTAGAGACTGCCGTCTAATTCGAAGGTGACGCCCTTCCGCAAATCATTAACATCAATCATTTCTCGCCTCGATCCGTGATAGGTTTACAAACAAACAGGCATTATAGCGCAGGCGATAAGACGGTGCAAGAGAAAGATTTCACGATGGATGAAAAAAGGGTGACCTGGCTTCTGGGCCACGATCACCCGGTCCATACCATCTGGCCATCTACGGTTATGGTTTTGTCGTGAGATACAACTTGTATAGATAGTACCAGGCCACACATAAGATGGCTGTAAATGCCCATACCGGATAACAGACCTTTAACGCAGCGAACCAATCCTGATTTGTAAATAAACCTGAGTATGCTGTAGTTGCGGCGAAGACAATCAAAAACGTGCCAAGCACCCAGATGCGCATCAGATTTAATAGCTTACGCTTTTCCACAGAGACCCTCCCATTTCGGGTGGAATGGCAACCGTAATCTATACCAAAATTGTAGCATATTGCCAGGCTTCGTGCAAATGGATTGGCATGATCTTGTTATTGATTCTCTATTTTGGTGTGGCCTTGTTCAGCCTGGGGGTCTTCACGCAATAATTGGACAGCATGCGGGATGACCGGCTCAATAACCTGCAGGTTCTCTACAGCGGCCTTTGGGCTGCCCGGAAGGTTAATAATGAGGGTTCTCCCCCGGATTCCGGCTGTCGCTCGTGAGAGCATGGCATGCGGAGTTACAAGCAGGCTTGAACTGCGCATGGCTTCGGCCAACCCCGGCGCAGACCGGTCGATGATCGATTGGGTCGCCTCCGGGGTTACATCTCGGGGAGCGAAACCTGTACCCCCAGTCGTAATGATCACATCAATCTCGGTGGAATCACACCAGGCGATCAGGATGTTTCTGATTTCAACCACCTCATCGGGGACAATCCCCGTCCGCACGGCTTCCCACCCCCTGGCCTGGATCGCCTGAAGGAGGGCAGGTCCGGATTGATCGGGTCTCTCTCCCTGTGAAGAACGGTCAGAAACAGTCAGGATTGCTGTGCGGATAGGGTCCATCCGGGGGTATGCTCCTTGCCGGATCCACCGGGGTGTTTACAAGCCGGTGGATCCGGATTTTTTCAAGCTTCTTCATCTCCGAAGAATATCTTCCAGGGGCCGTGGATTCCATCCTGCGTGACGCCGAAAAAGTAGCGGGTATTTGCCGGGGACCTCTGCACCAGGTCGAATAAAGTGGTTTTGCCTTGTTTATATTTTCTCAGCAGCCCGAGATCTCCATGCCAGGATTGAGTAGCTTCATCCAGATTGTCTGAAATTTCCTGATAGCGCCGGATCGCATAATGCCACAGGCGGCGGGCGGAGGATCGAGTAACGTTCTTAACCACATTGCCGTTGCGCAGATCACGCATGGCATAGTATCGCGTGCCATCTCGCTCTTCCGGAGGAAGCACTTCAACCCCGGTTTTGGGAGTCAGGTCATCTTCATCCAACGGTTCCGGGGCGGTTACTTCAATTACCTGGTTCCTCTCCTCGGCGGGAGGTTGGATGGCTGACGAAACGGTCGATTGGCGGAGCTGTTCACTACCACGCAAAACCAGCCCGACGATCTCATCGCGAACGGCAAGCCCGGTCTCGGCTTCGTTCCGGACGTAAATCTTGTTGTCGTCGACGGCATAGGGTGGATCGTCTCCGCGCGGCACGAGGACACGTAAAATTCGTTTCCCGTGAAACTCGTGGAGGTCGAGGGTGCACTGCAGCGGCGGGCTGATCCGGTTGCTGATCTCTTTCTCCAGCTGCGTAACCGACTGTTCGGGATCGCTGATCCCCATGGGAGCCTTCCGAGGCTCACTTCCGGTACCAATATACAGGGTTCCACCGTTGGTATTGGCGAAAGAGCAGATATCGGCGATAACGGCATACAGCTTCCCACCTCGCACGGTCATGCTTTCGTGGAAATCCTGGATGATGTTGGGGCCTTCTTCCAGCGCATTTTGGATGAAATCGTAGGCAGGTTCTTCCTTCCTGCGGTGAGGCCGGGTGCGCGAGAAATCGTTGCTGAGCAGCACCTCCTTCAGCGCTTCGAAGCTGATCTCTGGAAGGAGGACTTCGGTGGCGCGGTCCCCAATCCCAAGATTCTTCTTGCGGACAGGATCTTGCTGCAGCCGGTGAGCATCCGAACCTTGAATGCAGTGCATGCGGCGAGGGTACTCCGGCTTGGTCCCATTAAAAAACGCGGCTGTGGTCCGCGCACCGGACTGCTCTAAATCGGTGACTTCGAGGGCGTGCAGGTTAGGATCCTGCGTGTAGGCAATTTTTGTCTGCCCACCGAATCCGAAGCCACGCATGGCAATCCCATTGGTCGAGTTGGCATGGGCTGCAATTACCAGGCCGCCTGCCTGGCTGATCAGGCGATATACCGTGAGAACGTCTACCGTTGCGCCAACCGCAGCGGAACCCTCGTCCAGCTGGTGGGGAGGGATGTTCATGTTCAGCAGCAGGTGTTCGATTTCACGGAGGGGTTTTTCGGGTGAAAACAACCCCAGGATATGAAAACCCAGGGTGGCAGTCACCTCGACGCCAGGAAGTACCAGGATTTTGTTGGTCAGCCGGCGGTATTCATTCAATCGGTTCCGTTCTTCCGGCAGCAGGCGGTTCAGTTTCTCTAGCAGGGTGAACTGCTGGATTTCGTCCTGCATCCTCCGGTAACCTGCCACGGTATTGTGATCGGTCATGGCAATAATATCCAAACCCCGCGCTTCAGCCCTCTGGAGGATATCCAGGAATGTAACATCAGGCTGCTGGTAATCACTTGACGCAGTGGTATGGAGGTGGGCGTCGATCACTCGCCATAGTAAATTTGCACGGTTGTGTTTTTTCCCCACAATTAATCTCCTTAGAGATCCTTGAATTCAAAAGGCTGGTCTGAAGGATTTTCAGCAATACACATGGCGAAATCCTCTCAATACTGTGAAAACAATTTATCCGGACAGCTCTTTTTGAATTATTTGGATCAAATCATCTGGCATGTATGGTTTTAGTAAAAATCCATCGGCGCCGCTCTCCAGGCATTTTACCCTCAGGTCCATACCAGACGTCATTAATATCCGGATTCCCCGGAAGCGTTGGTCTGCTCGGATTTTCTCGAGGATATCAAACCCGTTAACTCTCCGTAGATGGACATCCAGCAGGATAAGGTCAGGTTGCTCCCGGTCTATTGTTTCCTCCAGGGCAGCCTGTTCTTGCCCGTTGAACTCACCTGCCTGGAAACCTTCAATCTCCAGCAGGGTTTTGAGCAAGGAAGTCATCATTTTGTCGTCTTCAATGAGCAATACTTTTGGCATCGTTGGATATCGTTTTTTCTTTCGTTCTGCGTTTCGGCTTCGTTGAAGGGGCTGGTGAGGCCAATGCATGATGCAAGACCTCATCTACCTTTTCAACGAAAATAAATTTCATCGTGTCCTTGACTTCCTGGGGTAGATCCTCCAAATCGGGTTGGTTGCGTTTTGGCAGGATAACGACCTTCAGGTTGGAGCGGTGAGCCGCCAGCACTTTCTCCTTGATCCCACCCACCGGCAGCACTTGGCCGCGCAAGGTAATTTCCCCGGTCATACCCACCTCGGAGCGGACAGGCCGTCCAGACATCAGGGATACAAGTGCGGTAGCCATGGTGACCCCGGCTGAGGGGCCGTCTTTGGGTTGGGCGCCGGCTGGGATGTGCATGTGAACGTCGGTTTTATCAAAGAAATCGGCCGAAAGCCCAAGCTGGTCTGCCCGCGAGCGAACGTACGAGAGAGCCGCACGTGCGGACTCCTGCATTACATTCCCAACCGATCCGGTGATCTGGAAACCCTTGCTTCCGGGCATACGTGTGGCTTCAATGAAGAGGATTTCGCCTCCGAAAGAAGTGACTGCCAGGCCTGCAGCAACGCCGGGCATGGCTGTACGCTCTGCCACTTCTTCATCAATTCCTAGATAGCGGGGTCTGCCCAGCAGGTCCCGAATCAAATCCGGGGTTATGGACGAATGCCCATCTTTTCCCTCGGTGATGCGCGTGACCACCTTACGGCACACGGCTCCGATTTCTCGTTCCAGGTTACGCACTCCTGCTTCCCGGGTGTACTGCCGGATAAGGGCCTGGATGGCGGGGTCGGAGAACTCGACTTCCTCTACCCGGAGCCCATTTTCCCGGAGCTGGCGTGGGATCAGGTAGTTGCAGGCAATGGCGACTTTTTCTCCCTCGGTATACCCGGCGATCTGGATCACTTCCATACGATCGAGCAGGGGTGCTGGGATGGTATCCATTAAATTCGCCGTGGTGATGAACATCACCTGCGAGAGATTGTAGGCTACCTCCAGGTAGTGATCCCGGAACTCCGAGTTTTGCTCGGGATCAAGAACTTCGAGCAGCGCAGACGCCGGATCGCCGTGGAAATCGAAGCTGAGCTTGTCTATCTCATCCAGCATAAAGACCGGGTTGCGGGATTCAGCCCGCCGTAAAGCCTGGATGATTCGGCCTGGCATGGCGCCTATGTACGTCCGGCGATGGCCGCGAATCTCTGCTTCGTCACGCACACCGCCCAGCGAGATGCGGAGGAATTTCCTTCCCAGGGCACGCGCGATCGACCTTCCGAGGGAGGTTTTACCGACACCCGGCGGGCCGACAAAGCACAGGATCACGCCTTCCCGTTC
>Ga0105104_10001607_pt1 | contig 16933 bp, 15 predicted proteins | sample PPLLaktember2015_3_FD_87034 | JGI IMG/M metagenome (GOLD analysis project Ga0105104, IMG submission 87034) | Freshwater sediment microbial communities from Prairie Pothole Lake near Jamestown, North Dakota, USA - PPLs Lake P7 Core (6) Depth... | ecosystem: Environmental > Aquatic > Freshwater >... | reverse complement strand
CCTCTGTGCTGGTATTTTATCAACCGCACACGCCCTGGCATGCACCTGCGATCGGTGGGTGAGTATCCAGCCGCGGCAGACGCCCTGGGGATAAACGTCTACCGCTTGCGGTATTTTTACGTCTTCGTTGGAGGCATCCTGGCCGGGCTGGCCGGGGCTACCATCAGCCTGGCGATTTCACCCGGATGGTTCAGCGAGCTCACGACCGCCGGCCAGGGCTGGATTGCCATCGGCCTGGTGATCTTTGCCCAATGGGATCCGCTGCGGGCAGCTTTTGGAGCCTACACGTTCGGGGCTCTGCGGCGATTGATCCTTGACATCCAGGGGCCGACCCTGCTGCTTGGTCTGCGGAATCCATTCTATTACAATCCGTATTGGGGATTCTTTTTACAGATGCTGCCGTATGCATTTACCATTATTGTCCTGGTGCTCGGTTCGCGCGAGGCCGTGCGAAAGCGGATTGGCGCTCCGGCAGCTCTAGGACTTCCATACATACGCGGACAGAGAGGGCTGTAAATCAATCCATGCTGCCCGACAAACCGTAATAACAGGACACAACCATCACGCTATGAATAAATTTGTTGGCTTTACATGCTCAATCTGCGGCCGCGATTTTGGACCGGATGAAGCCCAATATACTTGTCCCTATGATAGCGGGAACTTGAGCGTGATCCTGGATTACCCGCATATCCGGCAGAAGTACCACGTCGAGGATTTAACCTCGCGCCTGGATCCATCGCTGTGGCGGTATCTTCCTCTGCTCCCCGTTCGGGACCCGGATGGTGGTGGGACCCCGCTGAAGTCGGCCGGTTGGACCCCTGTATTCACGCCCCACCGGTTGGCCGAGGGACTTGGATTGAGGCAGTTATGGATCAAGGACGAAGGCCGGAATCCAACCGCCTCTTTCAAAGACCGCGCCAGCGCCGTGGTGGTTGCCCGGGCTCAAGAAATTCGTGCGCGCGTCGTCGTTACCGCTTCGACAGGCAACGCGGGAGCCGCACTGGCGGGCATGGCAGCAGCCATCGATCAGCCAGCCGTCATCTTCGCTCCAAAGACGGCTCCCCCTGCTAAAGTGGCTCAGCTGCTTATCTACGGCGCTCAGGTGCTGCTGGTTGAGGGGAACTATGACCAGGCTTTCGATTTGACCATCGAAGCGGCCAAAGAATTTGGCTGGTACTGCCGGAATACCGGCTACAATCCTTTCACCGCGGAAGGGAAGAAGACAGCCGCATTCGAAATCTGGGAGACCGTCCTGCTCCCGTTAGGATCCATCGATCGCATGCCGGCGGTTTTTGTGTCCGTTGGGGATGGCAACATCATATCGGGGATCCACAAGGGTTTTAAGGATCTATACGAGCTGGGATGGTTGGAACGAATGCCGCGTCTTTTTGGGATCCAATCCGAGAAATCCGCCGCCGTGGCAAACGCCTTCTTCGGCAAGACTGAAACGATCACCCCCGTGTCTGCCACAACCATTGCCGACAGCATCTCGGTCGATCTTCCGAGGGATGGCCTGCGCGCAGTCCGGGCGGCTACCCAGACCGGCGGAGCGTACCTGACGGTTCCGGACAGCGACATCATCAAAGCGATCGGAGACCTGGGCAAGGCTGGCATCTTCGCAGAACCCGCTGGCGCTGCCGGCTATGCCGGAGTGGCAAAAGCCCTGGAACAGGGCCTGATCAATCCGGATGATCCGGTGATCGTGTTGAATACCGGCAACGGCCTGAAAGACATCCGTTCGGCTATGCAGGCTGCCGGTGAGGCCAGGGTTATCGAACCCAGCCTGGCGGCGGTCAAGAAAGCGCTAAACCTGTGATAAGGCTGAGCTGTGTCCGTCAGGACGCATAGGGTTAATAGTCACCGCAGGATGAAGTTATGAAACCAGTGTTTACCATCATTGCCCCTGTTTTCAACGAAGCGGAGAGTTTACCGGCCCTCCATCAACGGGTCCGTGAGGTCATGGACTCAACCGGCGAACCCTGGGAACTCATTCTCGTCGACGATGGATCACGGGATGGGTCGACAGAGGCGATTCTGAAGCTCAACGAAGCGGATCCGAGCGTAGTACCGGTGATTTTTGCCCGGAACTTCGGTCACCAGATCGCCGTAACGGCAGGATTGGACTACAGCCGGGGGGATGCGGTCATCATCATCGATGCGGATCTGCAAGACCCACCTGAAGTCATCCTGGACCTGATTGCCAAGTGGCGAGAAGGCTACCAGGTTGTGTATGCCGTGCGGGCTGAACGGGAGGGCGAGACGTGGTTCAAGAAGATTACCGCGGCCTTCTTCTACAGGCTCATTGACCGGATCACCGATGTGCGAATCCCCGTCGATACGGGTGATTTTCGCTTGATGGACCGTAAGGTGGTGAATGTCCTAAACAAGATGAGGGAGCACCACCGCTTCCTGCGGGGCATGTCTTCCTGGGTGGGATTCAAACAGGTCGGCGTCCCATACCGCAGGGCAGCCCGGTTCGCGGGAACAACCAAATACCCGTTTCGGAAGATGCTGAAGTTCGCCCTGACCGCCATCACCAGCTTCTCGTACTTCCCGCTCCAGGTAGCCACCTATCTGGGTTTTATTGCCGCGGGTTTGAGCATCCTGGCCATACCGGTGGTCATCCTCGTCCGGGCGTTCACTTATACCGAACTGATGGGCCAGGCCACTACCTTGATTGCGGTTCTCTTTTTTGGCGGCGTACAGCTGATTTCCCTGGGAATTCTCGGGGAGTATATCGGCCGGATCTACGACGAAGTAAAAGGCCGGCCTCTCTATATCACGGTCAATCAACCGGAAGTACCTGAACCAGTGGTCCAGAATCCATCCTCATTCCTATCCAAACAATCACAGGAGCAATAGAGACAAATGGCTAAGATCGATTTAACCATTCATCCAGACCGGCTGGAACGCGCCGCCAGGCGGGTGAGGGAACGCAATATTATCATCCCCACATACGCCCAGATGAAGAATCCTGCATTGGTTTCCGGAAAAGTAAAATCGGAGCTCAAGCAGATCGGTTTGTGGGACGTTGAACCCCGGAATTTGTTCCGCATTACCTGGCATAACGAACCTGCTCCCAAAGGGGGTGGGTTTAGCGGCGTAAACTACCTCGAGTTTCCGAAAAGCCTGACAGGGGTCAATGCCCGGATCATTGCCCTGGTTGGGAAATGGTTCCCTACCGGTGCTCATAAGGTAGGGGCTGCATTCAGCTGCCTGGTGCCGAGATTGGTCACCGGCCAGTTTGATCCCACCACCCAGAAAGCCGTCTGGCCCTCCACAGGGAACTACTGCCGGGGTGGAGCGTATGACTCTGCCCTCTTATCCTGCAACTCGATCGCTATCCTGCCCGAAGGGATGAGCCGGGAGCGCTTCGAGTGGCTTGCGACCATCGCCGGCGAGGTGATCGCCACCCCGGGCAGCGAGTCCAATGTCAAAGAGATCTTTGACAAATGCTGGGAGCTGCGGAAATCTGGCCAGGACCTGATGATCTTCAACCAGTTCGACGAATTTGGCAACTACCTGTGGCATTTCGAGGTCACCGGGCACGCCATGGAAGAGGTGCTGAAGGCCGTCATGGGGCCAAAGGACGAGTACCGGGGGATGGTTTCGGCAACCGGTTCGGCAGGTACCATTGCCAGTGGGGATTACATGAAGAAGCTGTTCCCGGGCAGCAAAATCGTAGCCAGCGAAGCGCTGCAGTGCCCGACCCTGCTCGAGAATGGGTTCGGGTCCCACCGCATCGAGGGCATCGGCGACAAGCATGTCCCCTGGATCCACAACACCAAGAACACCGACGTGGTGGTGGCCATCGACGACAACGCGGTGGTCAGCCTGGCCCGCCTGTTCAATGAACCGGCCGGCCGAGCGTATTTGGCGAAAAAGGGTATCCCTGCAGAGGTGGTAAACTGCCTTGACCTGCTGGGCTTCTCGGGGATATCCAACACCATCAGCGCCATCAAATTCGCCAAATATTTCGAATTGGGGGAGAACGACATCGTCCTGACGGTTTTGACCGATTCCATGGAGCTGTACGGAAGCCGTCTGGAAGAGATGCACCAGGAGTTTGGAGAATACACCGAAGTGGACGCGGCCGCTCATTATGCGCAATACTTGCAGGGGCTTTCAGTCGACTATCTGGCTGAGCTCAGCTACGCCGACCGGCGCCGGGTGCACAATCTAAAATACTTCACCTGGGTCGAGCAGCAAGGCAAGACCTATGAGGAGATCCAGGCGCAGTGGTACGAGCCCACCTACTGGACGGATGTCCAGAGCCAGGCGGATGAGATTGATGGGTTAATCGAGGAATTCAATCAGCGGGTAGGTCTGGTGAAGGATTATTAATCCTTTGCAAGACGAAAACGGAAGGGCTGCCCGATCCTGGGCAGCCCTTTTTATTACACCTCCCAGGCGGCGGCTTTTCGCCTGCCTACAGAAGTGATCCTGACTTTCCCCAGTCTCGGCTTCGGTGAATCCGTACTATACTTAAGCGGAGGAATCCCAATGAGCAGCCTTCCCCCTGCGCAAGCCTTGATCCTGGTTGTCATCCTGACCGCCCCGCGGGATCTTGAAATTGCCCGCCTGCTTGGATGGTACCGCATCCCTCTGCGCTGGGCTCCAAAAGTCGTGGAAGTAGATTACCTGGCTTTTTATCAAACTGCTGCCTTCGGTGAGCAGGAACGCTGGCGCATTCAATATTTTGCCGAGGTACGCGGCCATGAGCTAACAACGCGAGGGGAGCTCTTGAAAGATGAACCAGATCATCCTCGGGCGAAAGAGGAATATTACAAAATCCAAATTGGCCCGTTGATGGCGCTGCCCAGGCCGGTCGAGGCCCGGAAGTGGCGGAGGATGACTTTCCTCTATACCACCGGCGAGTACCTTTCCCAGGCCAGGACGTTGAATGACCTGGTGGTGAAAACGGAGGAGCGCCAGGTGCTCTGGGCTTCCCTGAGAGAACGGGCTCTCAGCCACGGACAGTACCAGACGAGCGAGCTGCCGGAGATGGAGCTGGATGCGGATTTGCTTGAATTATTGGGTGTCTTTGGGTTGAAGCATGATTCTCCGTAATTTTTCGTTTATCGATCTAATCAAGAGAAACACCGCCGAGACGCCGAGAACGCAGAGAAAAGTAAATCGGCTGTTAGCGGTTAGCCGTTGGCTCTTAGCCAACGGCTAACCGCTAACAGCTAAAAGCTAATTTGTGTCTCTGCGGTGTTTTTTTGCCGGGTGAGGTTGAGGGAGTGGCAAGATGGCGTTATTGATAAAATCGGGAACAATTATTACCGCTGCAGAAACGTATCCCGCGGATATTCTGGTGGAGGGGGAAAAAATCGCCCTCATCGGGCAAGATCTCCCGGCCGAAGGCAGGCAGATCATCGATGCCAGCGGAAAATTGGTTATGCCGGGAGGGGTGGACGCCCATACCCATTTTGACCTGCCAATGTTTGGAACGGTCTCCTCGGATGACCATTATACCGGCCACAAGGCGGCCGCGTTTGGGGGAACGACGACCGTCCTGGACTTCGTCCCTCAAGACCACCGGCAGCTGGCGCCCAATATTGACGCCTGGCACGCCAAAGCGGATGCCAAAGCAGCCATCGATTTCGGATTTCACATGAACATTACCTGCCTGGACGAGCAGGTGGAGAAGGAAATACCCAGACTGGTCGATGCGGGGATCACAAGCATTAAGGTATTTACCGCCTACAATGGACGGCTGCGGCTGCAGGATGGGGAGATCTTCCGGGCGATGCGCATAGCCAAAGACAACGGCTTGCTGACCATGCTGCATGCAGAAAATGGGGACGTGATCGACATCCTTGTCAGCGAAGCGCTGGCGGCGGGACATACAAGCCCGGAGTGGCATGCCCGCACCCGGCCAGCCTGGGGAGCTGTGGAAGCGGTCTTGCGAGCCAGCGCCCTGGCTGCACAGGCAGAAGCACCCCTCTATATCGTCCATATGAACGCGGCCGGTGAGGTTGATCAGCTCCGGTATGCCCGGGATCGTGGATCGCAGGTTTTTGGCGAAACCTGCCCTCAGTACCTATTCTTTACCGAGGACGATCTCAAACGGCCGGATGGAGCCAAGTGGATTTGCTCCCCACCGATGCGCAGCGCTGCTGATCAGGCTGGCCTGTGGCAAGGGCTTATCGATGGCACGATCCAAACGATTGGGACAGATCACTGCGCCTTTTATTTTGACGGCCGGAAGCCCATACTTTACGAAGGCCAACCGGTGGCTATCCCAGGAAAGGAGCTTGGCAAAGACGACTTCACCAAGATTCCCAACGGTTTGCCCGGTGTAGGGGACCGCCTGCCGGTCATGTGGACGTATGGGGTGCGAGCAGGCCGCCTGTCTCCAAACCAGTTCGTCGCCCTAATGAGCACCAACCCGGCAAAAATATTCGGGCTTTACCCACACAAGGGAGCGATCCTCCCAGGAGCAGATGCAGACCTCGTCATCTGGGATCCGGATCGTTCATTGACGTACGGCGTCGACCATGCCAGACACAGGACGGATTACAACCTGTATGAGGGGTGGCAGCTGGTCGGGTTCCCGGACAAAGTCTTCTTACGCGGCACCTTGATTGTGGATCGTGAGGAGTGGTATGGCAAGCCGGGGTTGGGTAGATATCTGAAGCGGGAGAGCTCGTCGCCTGTGGTATAAACAATATTCCGATGCTGCCAACGCTGCTTGTTTTGCTGCCCATTCTCTTGCTGGTTTTCGCTGCGGCGGTGATTCTGCTCCTCGCCCGCTGGCGTCCATCTTATGGATATGCATGGTTGATTGCCACCAGCGCCTCGCTCCTGGCGTGGGTGGGTATTTACCTCTGGCGTTTACGCATGCCCCAGGAGGTAGTGCTTCTTACGTGGCAGTCGACCTCCTTCCTGTCTTCTCCCACCCTGCGGGTTGATTCATTTTCCTGGCCAATTGCTTTGAGCCTGGTTTCATTAATGGTCGCGGTTATCCTGACCGCTTCTGTACGTTTTCAGAGCCAGGCCTCATCGGGTCCAGCCTGGGCGGGGAGCTTGATACTCACCTGCCTGGGATTAGTCGCCGTCCTGGCAGATAACCCCCTCACCCTGCTGTTGGCCTGGGCAGCGATCGACATGTTGGAGGTGGTGCTGCTCTTAACCAATGTCTCGGGCGTTACCCTAAGCCGCCAGGTTGTGATTGCATTTGCTACCCGGGTAATCGGCACCGTGGTTGTGTGGTGGGCTTTTGTAGCCAGCCTGGGTTCTGGTGGAGGCCAGGAGTTTGGCGGCCTTACCCCAGATGCCGGATTGTTCCTCCTGCTCGGCGTGGGGCTGCGGTTAGGAGTATACCCGCTCCACCTTCCGTTTCAACAGGAGCCGCCTCTGCGGCGCGGATTGGGTACGGTCTTACGCGTGGTCCCAGCAGTCTCCAGCCTGGCCGTACTGAGCCGCCTGCCGGCGATTATCCTTCCGCAGCCCTGGATGCCGTTCTTCCTCGGATTCGCTGCCCTGGCAGCGTTTTCTGCCGCCTTGCTCTGGCTGGTATCAAGCGACGAAGTGAACGGACGGCCGTATTGGATCATCAGTCTGGCTGCCCTTTCGATTACCTGTGCCGTGCGTGGATTTCCAGGCGGCAGTCTGGCCTGGGACCTTCAGTTGATCCTGGCGGGGGGATCGATCTTCCTATACTCTGTGCGGGGATGGAACCTTGTATATTTACCCTTGATCGCCTTTTTGTGTCTCACAGGGCTTCCGTTTTCCCCTGCAGCGAGTGGTTGGGAGGGATTGGTGAGCGGTCACCTGCCTGGCCTGACCCCAATTTTTATCGCCGCGGTGGCGATGATTTTGTTGGGGTATATCCGCCATGCTATGCGGCCAGGTGATTCGCTGGAATCGATGGAGCGCTGGATCAAGCTTGTCTACCAGGTGGGGATTCTCGTGCTCAGCTCAGCCTCTGTCATGCTCGGGCTTACCGGATGGGAAGGATCCCGAACGCCGGGCGTGTGGTGGTCCAGCGCCCTGGCATCTCTCCTATGCGGCGCGATCGGGTTCTATGCCCGAAAACGACAATTCCTGGGTCAAACGGCGATCAGGCAGGCAGCTCTGCCAACAGCAAGCCAGGGAGTTGCCAGACAAACCACGCGGCCAGGACGGAACCGCTGGATCGCCTCCCTCTACAGTGTCTTGCGCCTGGATTGGCTGTACTGGATCCTATCGAGGATATATCGAAGCCTTGCACGGTTGATTATCAGCTTCACAACCATCCTGGAGGGAGATGGCGGGGTATTGTGGACCCTACTTTTGATGGCCCTTTTTATTACCCTCCTCTCCGGGGAGGTCACCCCTTAATGGCTGCGAATCTAGCCGTGGGTACTGTGATTTTGACCGCCTCCGCCCTGCTGGTGATACGAGACTGGCGCTGGACGATCGGTATATTCGCTCTCCAGTATGTGGGGGTCATGGTCCTGGTCCAATTAAATTGGCCCTTGGGGATGGCGCTGGTGAAGCTTGTCGTGGGGTGGATGGCAGGGGCTGCCCTGGGGTTGACCCAGGTGGGACCTGCGGGAGCCGGGCACGAAGAAAGCTCATGGCCTTCTACCCGACTTTTTCGCATTCTCTCCGCGGGGCTGATCATTCTTGTGGTTTTTTTCCTATCTCCGAAGGTCGCCTTCTGGCTTCCCGGCGTGGCGCTCTCTCAGGTATATGGAGGGTTTGGTTTGATCGGCCTGGGTTTACTCCAAATCGGGATGACCGCTCGACCCCTGCGCGTGGTGATTGGCTTGTTAACCATTCTGGCAGGTTTTGAGATTCTGTATGCCGCCGTGGAGCTTTCTGTCCTGGTGGCGGGATTGTTAGCCGCGGTTAATTTGATGCTGGCGCTCGTCGGCTCATATTTATTAAATACATCCACGGAACCTGCCTCATGAATGCAGCGGTTCTCTGGCTTCTGATCCCGCTGGCGATGGTTCCGTTACTGGTCCTGTTTTCCATGCGGCAGCGGGTGATCACCGTGGTGGGATGCCTCGTCACGGGGCTGCTGGCGGCGGCAGCCTGGCAGATCCCTATCGGCGAGGTGGCCAGGCTGGGTCCTATCACCCTCAAGCTGGAACCTTCCCTGCTTGTGCTTGGCCGGTCGTTATCCTTCCACGATCACGACCGGCCGGTCTTGCTGCTCATCTACCTTTTCGCGTTCGGGTGGTTTGCCGGCGCGCGAGCTGCCCGGGTTCACCCACTCTTTATCCCACTGGGATTGGGGATGGTGGTTTTTCTGGTAGCAGCCGTTGCCGTTGAGCCATTTCTATATGCCGCCCTGTTCATTGAGATGGCTGTGTTGTTCAGCATCCCAATCCTCTCTCCGGTGGGTACACCGCCGAAACCTGGGATTTTACGCTACTTGATTTTTCAGACCCTGGGTATGCCGTTCATTCTCTTCACCGGATGGATGCTGACCGGCGTGGAAGCAGGATCGGCCGATCTCACTTCGGTGATCCGCGCCAGCGTCATGCTGGGTCTGGGTTTTGCGTTCCTTCTGGCAGTGTTTCCATTCTATACCTGGATACCCCTGTTGGCAGAGCAAGCCCATCCGTACCTGGCCGGGTTCGTTCTCTCCCTTCTACCGTCGATCACCCTCCTGTTCGGGGTAAGCTTCCTCGACAATTATGCCTGGCTGCGAACCTCGCCGGACCTGTACGTTATCCTTCGAATAACGGGGACCATGATGGTAATCACTGGGGGAGCCTGGACGCTTTTCCAGCGCCATCTAGGCCGGATCATGGGGTATGCCGTCATCGTCGAAACCGGATTTTCCCTCCTGGCGATCAGCTTAATGGGGGTGGGAGGCCTAAACCTGTTCGCCGGTCTTTTCCTGCCTCGGCTGCTTGGCTTTGCCGTCTGGTCCCTGGCGCTGGCGGTAATTCGCGACCGGGTAGGCTCCCTGGAATTCACGGATGTAAAGGGATGCACCCGCAGAATGCCTCTGGCGGTATCCTGCCTGCTCCTGGCTCACCTGTCTGTTGCCGGGATGCCCCTCCTGGCAAGTTTCCCGTTGAAATATTCGCTGATCAATTCGCTCGGCGCCCAATCGGCGAGCGCCGCTTTTCTCGTGCTGCTTGGAAGCCTTTCCCTGGTGATCAGTGCGATCCAGGTTCTGGCGGTGTTCATGGAGAATCCGGTCCGCGATTCCAATCCGCCGCAGAAATGGCCTGCTTCTTTCTTGCTCTCTGCTGGCGCTGCCGGACTGCTGGTGATAGGGGCGGTGCCCCACGTATTCCTCCCCTGGCTGGCTGGACTGCTTAAAGCGTTTGAACACCTGCTTACGTAAATGGGAATCGTGTGTCAGGCAGGACGACAACCCCACCGGGATGGTTGGTATAATGAAATAGAACCCCTGGAAAATTTGTCGGAGCGCTGCTAGAGGGAATGTTACGCCTCGATCCATCCGCGATGGATCATCTGCAGCAGCGGCCTCACAGCGATCACAGCAGTAAAAGGATTGCCAACATGGAACTGGAGCAAGTTATTAGACGGTTGGAATGGTTGGATGAAGAGCGGCGAAAAGATAAGATGACCATCGCCACCCTGGAAGAACGCATTTTGTCCCTCGAGGGGGGCCTGCCGGGGCTTCAGGTGCAGATCAAAGAGCTTAACAGCGAAATTACCCGCGTGGCAACCATGCTGGGCAGGTTGGACCAATTCGATACCTCTCTGGCGCAGCTGCGGGTCGAATTCACACGCATGGTTGAGGGTATCGAACGACAGCATGCCGACCACGATCGGGAGATGGAAAAAGTCCGCCGTGTGGAAATCGAAGGGCTCAATAAAGCCATTGGCGAAGTCCGGCAGGGTCTGCTGCCAATCCCTGAGTTGAAGAAAGGGATTCAGGCGCGTATGGAAGAAGGTTTCCGCCTCGGGAGGAAGATTGAGGAAGTCGAGCAGCGCATCGTAGAAACCCGCCACTCCGACGAGGAGTATAAACGCAGCTTGCGATTGATTGATGAGGGCCGGAGGCAGGATGTCAAACGGATCACGGACCTGCAAGGCGAGGTATCCGCCTTGCGAAAACGGTTGGAGGAGCAGAGAGGAAAAATCGATCTGACAGCCGACGGCATACGCAAGTATGAGACACGGCTCACCGAGCTCGTGAATGCCGAAAGCGAACGCAAGCAGCTCCAGGCTGCTTTCCTGGAAAAACAAGCCATGGCGATTGTCGAGCGCGAGAAGGTATGGAGAGAATGGCAGGGCAGGTTTGAGCTGATTGAAAAGCAAGCGCTCGGATTGGATGCCGGGCTGCAGGCGATTGAGGCAACCCACCGGTCGGTGAAGAAGTCTCAGGAAGCGTTGGATGATGTGACCCAGCGCTTTGAGCGCCGGATCAATGAGATCACGGAAATGCAGCGGTTATCCGATGACCGTTTCCGGCAGGATTGGACGTCCTTCAAAGCCGATGACCAGAAGCGGTGGACGAACTATACGCTGGCTCAAGAAGAGCAGCAGCGCGAGATTAACCGCCAGTTTGACAAAATGAACGAGCGGGTTGTCTTCTTCGATGATGTGATCCAGGAAATCCAGGATACCCTTCATCAGGTCAATGAAGAGACCGAACGGAGAATCCAGGCGTTTGTGGCTCTGGCGCACGATTGGATGAATACCTATGAACGGGCATTCGGCCGGGCACGTGGATAACCGGAGAGGCCAATGCGGGTCATCGGAACCGCTGGACACGTAGATCACGGCAAATCCACGCTGATTGCTGCCCTGACGGGAACGCACCCGGACCGTTTGAAAGAGGAACGCGCCCGGGAAATGACGATCGATTTAGGATTTGCCTGGATGGATTTGCCTGCCGGAGAAACGGTGGGGATTGTCGATGTGCCCGGGCACCGGGATTTTATCGAAAATATGCTGGCCGGCGTTGGGGGGATCGATGCGGCTCTGTTCGTTGTCGCAGCCGATGAAGGGGTGATGCCGCAAACTCGGGAGCATCTGGCAATCCTGGATATCCTCCAGATCCAGGCAGGTGTTATCGTGATTACCAAAATTGACCTGGTCGATGAGCCGGATTGGATCGACCTGGTTGAAGCCGACATCGCCGAGATTGTCCGTGGGACTGTTTTGGAGAAGGCGCCGCGAGTCCGGGTTTCAGCTCGCACCCATCAGGGGTTGACCGATCTGGTGAGGGTGCTCGAGCAGATTCTGGAGAAGAACCCACCACGTCCGGACCTGGGTAGACCGCGCCTGCCAATCGACCGTGTCTTTACGATGCCAGGATTCGGCACCGTGGTGACCGGCACGCTGACGGACGGGAGTTTCCGGGTGAATGATGACCTGGAAATCCTCCCTGGTGGGCTGCGGGGCAGGATTCGCGGGCTGCAGTCTCACAACCGGAAAGAAGAAACCGCATTCCCTGGCAGCCGGACCGCAGTCAATATTTCCGGGCTCGACGTCGACCAGGTCCAGCGGGGGAATGTTGTATCCCTGCCCGGCAAGTACCGGCCGGCTCGCATGCTGGATGTGCAGTTCCGGCTGCTGCCCGATGCGAGCGGCCCGTTGAAGCATAACAGTGAAGTAAAGTTCTTCCTTGGCACATCCGAGGTCGTAGGACGGACGCGTTTGCTCGGGTCGGAAGAATTGAAACCCGGTGATTCCGGGTGGCTGCAGTTGGAACTGCGAGAACCGGTGGTGGCGCTGCGCGGCGACCGCTACATCCTTCGGCGCCCATCCCCAGGGGAGACCCTGGGTGGGGGTGTGGTGGTGGACCCGACTCCTTCCAGGCGGCACAAGCGGTTTGACGAAGGCATCCTGCAGCGCTTAGGAGCTTACCTTCAGGGTTCGCCTGCAGACATCCTGTTTCAGGCCAGCCAGGCATCGGGGCCTGCCCCCATCCGAGAGGTCGTCGTACGAGCCAGGTTGGAGGAAAGCCAGGCTAGCCAGGCTGTAGATGAGCTCTTGTCATCCGGTCAGCTGGTTGCGCTTGAGCCGGGAAAAACGACAGCTCGATCGGAAGGGCTGGTATCCACCCGTGATTATTGGGTTCGGATAACCGGGCAGATGAATCAATATCTGGAAGACTATCACAAAACGTACCCGCTGCGGCGAGGGATGCCAAAGGAAGAACTCAAGAGCCGGTTAAAGATACCACCGCGCATCCTCAACTCCGTGCTTCGAAAAGCGGCGTCAGAGGGTATCCTGACCGAGTTTGGCGCCCTGGTGAGGAAACCAGGGCATGAGATTCGTCTTTCCAGCCAGCAAGAAGCGGCTGTGGAGAAATTATTGGGCAGGTTCGACCAATCCCCGTTCTCGCCGCCTTCCCTCAAGGAGGTACGGGAGGAGGTTGGAGATGAGCTGGCCGACGTGCTGATTGAGTTGGGACGGCTGGTTCAGGTATCGCCCGAGGTCGTTTTCCGGAAAGAAGATTATGAAACCCTGATGCAGGGGATCCACCAGCACTATGCAAGCGCACCGACCCTGACCGTGGCAGAGTTCCGCGACCGGTATAACACCAGCCGCCGGTATGCCCTTGGGTTCCTCGAGCACCTGGACGCCATCGGACTAACCGTGCGGGACGGAGACCTGAGAAGGCTGAGAAAGCCGTAACAAACGGCGAGAGAACGCGGCATGCCGGGCAGAGTCAGGACTATGTCGCTTTTAAGCGCCTGCAGACCTGCTTGACAAACCCTGTAACCCCTTTTATAATCACTTCCGCGAATGCCCCGGCAGATGCTGGGGCTGTAATATGTATCCCCAACTTCCCCGGCTGCTGGCAGATTGAGCTGCGGGCTGACCGGCGAAGTGAAGATTGGAGAGACGAAAATGAAATACGCAATTATTGAAAGCGGCGGCAAGCAGTTCAGGGCCGTCGAGGGCGGCACCATTGAGGTTGACCGCCTTCCCCTTGGGGTCGGTGATCAATTGAAGCTGGATGGGGTCTTGCTGTTCGCCGATGGCGACAATGTATCGGTCGGCTCGCCCCTGGTTTCCGGTGCTTCCGTTGCAGCCACAGTCCTTGAGCACGTCAAAGGCCCAAAAGTGGTCGTTTTCCGCTACCGCCCGAAGAAGCGGTACCGGGTAAAAACCGGCCACCGTCAGCAGTACACCCGACTGCAAGTGGATTCGATTTCGAGGGAGTAAGAGAAATGGCACACAAAAAAGGCGGCGGTTCCACCCGCAACGGTCGTGACAGCAATTCTCAGCGCCTGGGCGTCAAGAAGTACGCCGGGCAGGCTGTCCTGTCTGGAAATATCCTGGTACGCCAGCGCGGCACGCGCATCAAACCCGGCGCGAACGTGGATATTGGCAAGGATGACACGCTTTTCGCGACATCAAACGGCCTGGTCGTTTACGTGACTTTACCAAACGGTCAGAAAAAAGTCAGTGTTGTCCCGGATGAGCCGGCCAAGCCGGCGGCATAGCCGAGACGGCACCCTGATGATTTACCCTTGGAGCCAGCTCTTCAAGCGGAGACTGTATCCCAAGGAAAGGATTGAATTTTGAGATGAAAAAGGGTATCCATCCCACATTTTACCCGGATGCACAGGTGATCTGCGCCTGCGGCAACACCTGGACAACAGGATCCACCAAGAAGGTGATCCGTACCGAGGTGTGCTCGCAGTGCCATCCATTCTTCACCGGCCAGCAGCAGCGCTTGATCGACGTTGAAGGACAGGTCGATCGCTTCTATAAGAAGCTTCAGGCCCGCCAATCCTACGTGGACCTGAAAAAATCCAAAGAAACCGAACGCACCTCCCTGTCTCGCCCGGTCACAGAGCTTGAAATGAGCACCAAAGCGGTTGATGCGCTCACAAAAGCAGGCCTTACCACCATCGGACAAGTCATCGACCGGCTGGCTCAAGGTGAGGGCGCTCTCCTGGCAGTGGACGGTTTCGGACGGAAATCGTTGATCGACTTGAAGAAACGCCTGCGCCAGATGGGCTATGAACTTCCTGCCGCAGCAGAAGAGATCACCGTGTAGCTGCCGACATAGCCAGATCCAACCATATCGTGTAAACTTGACAGACAGAAGCCGATGCATCCTTCGATGCTCAAGCTTCTGTCTGTTGGTTCAACCGGATCGGTCGTGAAGAGTCGCAAATATTCCGCGTTATAATCGAGTCCAATCAGGCAAAGGCGCTATGAAACATCATACGGGCATCGTTGAGGTCATATGCGGCTCGATGTTCAGCGGCAAGACGGATGAATTGATCCGCCGCTTACGCCGGGCGCGGATTGCACGCCAGAAGATCCAGGTTTTCAAACCCGCCATCGACAACCGCTACGCCGAGTCGAAGGTTACCTCCCATGCTGGCACCGAGTTTGAGGCCGTTCCCATCGATTCCTCCTTCGAGATCATCCATCATCTGGACCCCGACACGACGGTGGTAGCCATCGATGAAGCCCAATTCTTCGATGCAGACATCATTCAGGTGGTCCAGACCCTGGCCGACAGAGGCGTGCGTGTCCTGGTCGCCGGATTGGATACCGATTTCCGGGGAGAACCTTTCGGGCCTATGCCTGTCCTGATCGCTCAAGCAGAACAGGTCGATAAACTGCAAGCCATTTGCATGGTTTGCGGCGAACCTGCCACACGCACGCAGCGTCTGCTGAATGGAAAACCGGCTCACTATAACGAACCCGTGGTGGTGGTGGGAGCTTCGGAGATGTATGAGGCACGCTGTCGGGCACATCACCAGGTGCCTCGCGAATAGCCACGAACAGCCGCGATTAGCCGCTCACCAATCATCACGGGCTTGAGAAGGTTGAAGAGCATGCAAAATTACCAGGATTTTCTTGCCGAGGTCCTGATTACCGAGGAAGCTCTCCAGAAACGGGTGACGGAACTGGGCGCTGAGATCAGCCGGGATTATCAGGGACGAAATCCGGTGCTGATCTGCATCTTGCGCGGCGGGGTGATGTTCCTTACAGATTTGATGCGTCACATAAGCATACCGCATTCGATCGAATTTATGGCTGTCTCTTCCTACGGCGTGGGGAGCCGAGAAACCACCGGAGATGTCCGTATTACCCTGGATCTAAACACCAATGTCAGCGGACGGAACGTCATCCTGGTCGAAGATATCATCGACAGCGGCCGGACGATTGCGTCCGTACTCGAGCTGCTCTCCAGCCGCCATCCCGAATCGCTGTGCGTGTGCGCACTGCTCGACAAAGCCACTCGCCGCGAGGTGTATGTCCCGATTTGTTATCGCGGCTTTACCATTCCCGACCGTTTCGTTTTCGGATACGGCCTGGATATCGATGAATACTACCGGAATCTGCCGTTCGTTGGGGTGGTAGACCTCGAACGCTACCGACCCTGTACGTGAGTGTATGGATGGCTTCATCCGGACGGTCAGATGGATCCGATCAAACCTGGAGATGAGCCCCCTCTGCTGGAGGATCGCCTCCCTTCTTCCGAGAGCCCGTATGCAGGACGTTGGATCGCCTCGATAGCGGGGAGGATCGTAGCACAAGGGGGGACACCTGACCAGGCTCTCAAAGCTGCCCAGGCCATCCGGTTCAAAGAAAGGCCGGAGGTCCAATACGTGGCGACGACAAAACCCTTTGATTATCCAGAAATATTTGAATCGATTCGCCGCCTGCTGAAACCTGATAGACCCGTTTATCTGGTAGGGGGAACCGTACGGGATGCGCTGATGGGGAAAAAAGCCCACGACCTGGATTTCTGCTTGCCAGGAGATCCCAGGCCTCTTGCACGCCAGGTTGCCCAGGATCTGGGAGCAGCGCTCTATATGCTCGATGAGCAGCGGAGCACTGTCCGCCTGGTTTACCAGACCCATAAGGAAGTTGCGCAAGGTGATTCGGTGGGCGAGCGGTATTTTATCGATTTTGCCGCTTTGCGCGGACCGGACTTAGATAACGCTCTGCGGGGGCGAGATTTCACCATTCATGCTATGGCGGTCCAAGTACGCGGACCACAACGCACGCAGCCTCCACTGGG
>Ga0105104_10001606_pt1 | contig 16936 bp, 14 predicted proteins | sample PPLLaktember2015_3_FD_87034 | JGI IMG/M metagenome (GOLD analysis project Ga0105104, IMG submission 87034) | Freshwater sediment microbial communities from Prairie Pothole Lake near Jamestown, North Dakota, USA - PPLs Lake P7 Core (6) Depth... | ecosystem: Environmental > Aquatic > Freshwater >... | reverse complement strand
TTCCAGAAGCGCTGAGCAGTTCTACGACGTGCCGAATAACGTCATTCGCACTTACGGCGGGTGGAGAGGCCCAGGTACCGAAGGCCACCCGTTCGGAGTCGGTCCGTGGCGGGCGCCGGGTGCGAACATCAACGTCTTCGCGCGTGAATCTCAGCTCGACATCATGGCGGCCAAGGCCAAAATCGACCCCGTCGAATTCCGCCTGAACAACATGATCGACAAGAGGATGCGCCAGGTTCTGCAGGTTGCGGCCGAACGCTTTGGCTGGAAGCCCGCGCCGGCGTCGAGCAAACGCGGCTACGGCGTTGCCTGCGGGATTGACGCGGGCACTTACGTGGCGACAATTGCCGAAGTGCAGGTCGACAAAGCCAGCGGGCAGGTAAAGGTCAAGCGGATCCTCTGCGCCCAGGAGATGGGCATCGTGATCAATCCCGAAGGGGCGACCATCCAGATGGAAGGCTGCATCACGATGGGGTTGGGGTACGCGCTCGCGGAGGAGGTTCGGTTTCGAGGCGGAGACGTGCTCGAGAAGAATTTCGATACGTACGAGGTGCCTCGTTTCTCGTGGTTGCCGCAGATTGAGACGATCCTCGTGAAGAACGATGAACTGACGCCCCAGGGTGGCGGCGAGCCGGCGATTGTCGGGATCGGCGCTGCGATCGCCAACGCGATCTTCGACGCAACCGGCGCGCGGTTGTTCCGTATGCCGCTGACTCCCGCCCGCGTGCTTCAGGCTCTGAAGGAAGGGACATAGCTGTGCACTTTCTTTATCGCCAGGAGGCCGCTTGCCGTCTTTGGATTACGAGCCTCGATTCGCCTTGACTTACTCCGAACGGAGATGTTATCTATCTCGCTGGTTCTTCTGGGACCGCTGGCGGGGGATGTGGATTAAGATTTAATGGATTTAGACGCGCTGAATTCGTTCCTCCGGCATCAAATTCGACGAGTCCGCCTGGAAAGACAACTGACCGTAACCCAGGCCGCCAGACTGGCCGGCATACCCATCAGTTCTTAAAGTTCCCTCGAAACTGGAGCCTATCGTTTCACTTTGGCGAATTTGCAGAAGGTTGTCGCAGCTCTGAAAGTGGATATCGCAGAGATCTGGCCGCCGTCATGGAACGCTGAAGCTGGCATTGCCCTTACTGGTTTGAAAGAAGTGGATCGGATCAATTGGTTCAGGATGCGAGAGGTTTACTTGCGTTCGAATGCGGAGTCTCTCTGCTTAGTGCTCAGCCACAGCGACTCCCTCAGATTCCTCGGCTGGATCAACCTTTCTGACAGTGAGCGATATGCACTCAAGAACAGGCTTACGTCTGCGTCTAGTCGCTTGCAGGAGGACGGGTGGCAGGTCTTCAGGAGAGCCGGCAAAAGCAGCGTTCTCACGTTATGCCTGAAGAACGCGGTAGTGCCCCACTATCTCGCGGGACTGATCGACTGCTACCTAGTGCTGTGGCAGGTTTCCCGTGAATTTTGAGCGGTGAACTAGTTTGTGTCCGCTTCCCCAAGGCGCCAGACTCAAGCTGCGAGTTTGGCGATGTGACGAAACGGGGACGAGTCCATCTCCCAGCATTTCAAGAGAGCAAGGAAACCCGCGTACGGGCGGCCAAGCAGAAAGCGTGCAGTCAATCCCCGGACGTCCGTGTGGTGACTGGACGGGCCTCAGATATTGTCCGTCATCCTGACTAGGCAACAGATGCGTCTGCGCCAACCGTCCCTCTCCCCGCCAGCCAAAAACGAGCAATCCGTTCACGCTCTAGGTTATCCAACTGTGATTTCAGCGCCACCAACGCGTCTGGGGGAAGTCTTCGGTTCGGCTGAAACCGCTTGCATTCTCGACAGCGCCTTCTCTGCCAAAGGCTATTCAAAGGAAAATGCCGGAATCATCGTGGGAGAAGCTAATTATAATGGTGCGATCGCGGCGAGCAGCTTCCAAGCAGCGGTGGCCTGGACTGGACGAACCATCTTTCACGTGATTCAGTGGCCACAGTACCGCTCTCAGGCGAAACCCGATCCTCTCCCAACCACGCAGTTTGACGATATCTCTCCCGGCGGCTTTTAACCCTCGGTTGGCTGTCGTGGGCGCTCGTGAAGAGCGGGCCGCCGTAATTCTTAGTGTTGGCTTCGAAAACCGTTACCGCGGGCCTTCGTTGCACAAGAAGAAGTTGCCTTGGGTATGCCGCTGCTGAATTACCATTCGGCAGAGTAGCGGACAGGCTCGCTACTGTTTCAACGATCCGGCGGGACACAGATCAGTGGATCTGTTGTGCGTCGTCCTGACAAGACGACACACACGCCCGCGCCGCCAACCGTTCCTCTTCCTCCTGTCAGCCAAATACGAGCAAACCGTTCACACTCTAGGTTCTCCGATTGTGATTTCAGTGTCACCAACGCGTCCGGGGAAATTCTTCGGTCCGGCTGAAACCTCTTAGCGCCGCAAGAAAGCTCGGCTGAAATGGATGGCAGTGTTTGCACGAGTGGTTCACAGTCTGCGAATTGGAGGCTTCTATGTTCATTCTCAAAACTCTTGCCTTTCTAGTCGTTCTTTCTCTTCCTCAAGCCCTGTTGGCCCAAGGTGGTTCGAACTATATTTGGTATCAGCAGGATCAGTCAGATGGTACATGTTTTGTCACTGATTACGGCGTTCTCTTTAACTATCATGAAGCGGGGAGCACAATCGATAATCAGCTTCAAGACATGTATAACGCCGGCCAGAGACGACTCCGAATCCCGATTTTTCATGGACGGGGATGGAACAATGTTTCGGGGCACAAGTGGATCATGGACTCCACGGATGGGCAGCTGTCACCGACACATACCCAAAATGTAACGGGTTTCCTGGCGAAGCTTAGACAGATCGGTTTCTCTGAATTAGAGATTGCGTTCTGTCCGACAGGCAACGACCAGGGGGGCAACGACCCTCAGAAGTGGCTAGAGTTTTACGGCGGCTGGAGCGAAGATTACTATCAGGAGAATTGGAACCTGATAGCCAATTTGCACCCAATTATTGCGGGTTGTGGAATTGATTATCGCATCGACCTCATGAACGAGATGGTTCCTCCCAACCCGGACGAATTCATCGGTCACCCCTGGTTCGCTCAGTTCAATTTACTGACGCAATATTGTCGGCGACTTTGGACTGACTACGTTCTGACATTTGGAAAGAACGACACAGTCGGTTTCTCTTTAAGCGTCGACACTTATATTGACTCGAAGATCAGAAACTTCGCCAACATCTACGGCGGGTGTCCGGGACCTTTCTGTAATGGACCGTACATCCTGAGTGCCCATATTTACCGTGACTCGTCGGGTGACGAGCGTGCGAAGTTCGTGTATCTTGACAGTCTGCTTTCCGCCAATGGCTATCCTAAGGAGAATACCGGAATCATTATTGGAGAAGCCTACTATAACGATCCCGTGGCGGCTGCAAACTTCCAGGCGGCCGTAACTCAAACAGGCAGAACGATCTTTCATGTACTCCAGTGGCCGGTAACCCCAACGACACCCTCTACACCGGGAGCGTGCCTCCCTCTTCCAACCACGCAGTTCAATAATTACCTAACCCGTGGCTTCTGACCTTCGTAATACCTGGGGGCGCTCCGAACAGTGAGCGCCCACCAGTTCAAAAGTCAGGCAAGCGGGCGAGAAGTTGACCTGGCGATAGGCCGACCTCACGCTTTACCGATCCGGGCACGACTACGCTCAATTCGTTCACAGCGTTCAGCACAGCGATGAGGCGAATTTCGTTTCGACGCGACCGAAGGTCGCGGGGACACGCGGTTGGCTCGAGAGCATGGCCCGGGGGAGGTGGCCGGAGCCGCAGTGGATTCGTTGCCCGTATTGGCGTATGACGGGCGGGCATGTGGCTGGCCCATAACCGTCTTTCTACCGTTGCTTCTCTTCTTTCAGATGCCGGAACCCTCCGTGAGTGTGTTCGGCCGGCCACCTCCAGCATCAAGCCGTCAAGCGCTCCTTGGCGTAAACTTCAGGCGATGGAGAGTGACCGAGCGGCCGTCCGCCGAAATGATTTCGCCGTTAAGAACGACGAGGCCTGAGCGGCCGAAAATACAGCGGCCCGGCGGCGAAAATCATTCCCGCCTTTACAAGTACCATCGATTAGGGCGAACACGTGCGGGTCCATAGACCTGACGGCCCTTTCATCTACTTGGTGAAGGTCTGGCCGGATGATATTTCCATCTCCCATTTCCAGCGAGTTGCGATGTGACGGAACGGGTACGAGCCTAGCACCGCGTGACAGGACGGGACTCACGTGCTCCGTCTGCGCGCAACCTCTCCCCAAGCCAAATACGAGTGAACCGTTCACACAGTCACTTACGGGATTGTGATTTCAGCGTCACCGATGCTTTGGGGCAAAGTTCTCGGTTCGGCGGAAACGTTTTAGCGCAGCAAGTAAGGTCGGCTGAAATAGTTCACGACCGCTACGAATAGTTCTTAGCGGTACCAAAAGGAGGTTCCGATGCTCAATACATTGAAACCGTTCCTCAGTCTGAGGACGCTTGTTTTTCTGTTTGTTCTCTGTATCTCAGAATCCCTATGGGGGCAAGGAGGATCAAACTATATTTGGTACAAGCAGGTGCCTGATCCGAACAACCCACCGTATTGGTACCATGAAGACTGGGGTGTGCTCTTCAACTATCATAAGCCTGCCGAGAAGAGCGTAATCGACACACAACTTCAAGGGATGTATAACGCAGGGCAGAGACGGCTGCGCATCCCGATTTTCCACTCAAGGGTAGCTTACACCGGAGCGCCTTTACAATGGGCAACCGTCCTGAACTCAGCGGGTGGGATGCTGTCAGCGACACACGAAGCAAACTTGAGAAATTTCCTGACCAAGCTGAGACAGATTGGTTTTGTGCAAGTGGAGATTGGGTTCTTTCCCCACGGGAACAACGACCCGACGGGCTGGCCCGCGTGGAGTGAAGACTATTTTCAGGAGAACTGGGGTCTAATTTCTAATCTACACCCGATTCTTGAGGAGATGGTAGCAACCACCGGATTGTCTTACTACATCGATCTCATGAACGAGGCAGTGTTTCCCTCGCCGAACGACATCTTCCGAAGCGAGTATCCCCCTGGCCCAGACGGAGACCTTGCGTATCAAGCGGCAGTCGTGCAGTGTTCCATCATGCAGCAGTACTGCTGGAGCCTCTGGACTAATTACGTGTTGGTTTTCGGGAAGAACGACACGGTTGGCTTCTCGATCAATGTGGACGGCTGGGATAAGAAGATCCGAAACTTCAGAAACATCTACGGGCAGTGCCCAGGTCCGTACTGCAACGGACCGTACGTGCTTAGTGCGCATATCTACAGTCAGCCCGGTTCCGACGAAAGGTACAGATTCGTCGGACTTCATAATGCCTTGAACGCGAACGGATATCCCAAGGAGAACACGGGAATCATTATTGGAGAGGCCTACTACAATGATCCGGTGGCGGCTGCGAACTTCCGGGCTGCAGTGACCGAGACTGGGAGAACCATCTTCCATGTGCTTCAGTGGCCAGTGTACCGGTCTGGGGCAATACCGGATCCTCTTCCAACCACGCAGTTTGGCGAATATCTTTCCCGCGGCTTTTAACCGTCGGTTGGACGTGGGCGCTCGAAACAGCGAGCGCCCATGCTCCTGCTCTCCGGTTCCTCCACAGTGGCGAAACCGCACTAAATGCGCTCAAAGCGCTAAGTACTTCGATTAGCCGATTTCCGTTTCAGCTCCACCGAAGCCTTAATCGCAAAACTTCCGCCAGACCGAAATCTCTCATTGTTGAGTCCCGTGTACAGGAAGCTTCGGGACAACCAAGGAGGTTACGATGCAAGAACCGAACACTGTTGAAAATCGCCTGTATCGACGCCGGAGCGTTTTGACGACTCTCCGCTCCATCTTGGTGATGGGCATCGGGAGTCTGCTGTTGTTCTCACTCTTCCAACCCCTCTGGGGAGATGGAGGCAGCAACATTGTTTGGCACCGATCAACCTGTTATCTGGACGGAGATAACGACGACCTCTATGGGTATATACACAACTTTAATCACAGTCCTGCCTATAACACGGAGATAGTGGACCATCTTCAGCAGATGTACAACAATGGCCAGCGCCACCTCCGAATACCAATGTTTCATGGCGACTTCCCCAACTCCATATGCCCGAACGACGAAGATCCAGCACACGGTAGGATGGACCTGGATTCGCACATTCCGCGTGGATATCCTCCACAGCCTGGCGCTCTGTCATCTAACTGCCAGAAGAACTTCACAGACCTATTGGCGAAGGTGAAGGAGATCGGCTTCGTCCAGGTCATGGTCTCTTTCTTCCCAGCTGGTGACAACGACCCCACCACCTGGCATAGCGGAGCTCCTAACTACATTCCCCGGTGGAACGAGAACGAAGACCTTTTTTACGAGAACTGGAGGTTCATCGTAAATATCACCGCCGATCTTGAAGCTTCGGGATTGTCCTACTATATCGATCTCATGAACGAGGGGGTCTATCCCGATCCAGCGCTCGTCAACCCAACTACACAAAAGGAGTTGTGGGCGCAGTCTTACATCATGCAGATTTACTGTCGCGAACTTTGGCGCCTTTACACGGGTGCGTTCGGAAAGGACCATTCCGTTGGTTTCTCAATCAACGTCGACGATTGGGATAGGAAGGTCGCAAACTTCAGAAACATCTATGGGGACTGCCGCGAGTGGGGTCCGGAATGTAACGGACCGTATGTGCTCAGTGCTCACATCTACAGCGGAGATGGCAAGGACGAACGGTACCGGTTCGTCGGCCTCCATCACGCCCTGACTAATGAGGGATACCCCAAGGAAAACACAGGAATCATCATTGGGGAGGCGTACTACAACGATCCGATTGCCGCCTCCAACTTCGATCTCGCGAGAAGCCAAACGGGAAGAACGATCTTCTACGTCCTGCAATGGCCGATCCTGAGGGGAAACCCAATTTGCCCACCCCAGCCAGGGCAGCCCGTCCATGAGTTGCGACCGCCCGTCCCTCTGATGTATTTCGATCAGTATCTGAATTACGGCTTTTGACGTTCGCACGGGCCACAGCACCGAGGGTTGGGCCGCCTCTCCGCAGGCCAGCCACGGGACTCCGGAACTGGAGAGCCCGGCCCCGATAGACGGGACGCAACTGCGCCCCCGAGACCGGCGGTTCGAACCTGTTGACCTTCAGCGGCCAATGCTTGCGCGGTACTTTGATGCTAAAATCCGCCAAGTATGTTCACCAACGCCCGCTCCGCTGCTCTCACGACCACGAAATACCTGCTTCCGCTCCTGCTCCTGCTCTTGCCCTTTTTCTTCTTCGACAAAGGCGCGCGGATGGAGATTCTGCTCGGCGACGGCGACACTTTCGTCCATACCCTTCCCGTCTGGACGTATGTTGGTGAACAGTGGAAGAGTCTAAGTCCTCCTTTATGGACTCCGCACATTTTTAGCGGATATCCGCTTTATGCTGAACCGCAGACAGCCGCTTTTCACCCCACGAAGGTGTTCTTTCTGTTTTTGTCTCCTCTGGCAGCTGTCAACATCAGCGTTTTGTTCGCGTACGGAATGGCTGGCATCTGGACTTTTCTGCTCGCGCGGGCCGAGGGGCTTACGGTTGAGGCGGCCTTTCTGGCGGGGTTTGCCTTCGCTTTCTGTGGCTATCTGGTCGGACATCAAGCGATGACGGGTCTCCTGGTGAATGCAGCCTGGTTTCCTGCTCTGTTCTTTATCCTGCGCCGCCTGGCGAGAACTACGAATTACTGGACAGTGGCAGGCGGCGCGTGCGTCATACTCCTCCTGGTTCTCGGGGGGCATCCACAACTTACTTTCTACGCCCTTTTCTTCAGCCTCCTCTACGCAGCTTACTTGGCGGCCTTCGAGCTAGGCGGACTGCACAGATGGGCATTCCTGAGAGCCTCGGGCTTGATGTATTTGACAGGGATCTGTGTCAGCGCATTTCAGTGGATCCCGACCCTTGAGCTGTCCAGCCGGACCTTCCGTGAGGAGCTGACCTACGAGGTCTTCGCTAACCCCTCCACGCCGTTTCCCTCCCTGGTGACCTCCCTGATCTCCACGCGCCTGTTCCACCGTTTCCCTGATGCCGGCTCGGAGACAATGCTGGACCTTGGCTTTCCAATCCTCCTCCTCGCTGGCCTCGCTCTGGTCTACCGCCGGCGGGCCGGAGCGTTCTGGTTGATTCTACTGGTCATCGGCTCGATTCTATACATGGGAGCCACCACGCCTCTCTACAGGATCATGTTCTACCTTCCCGGTTACAATCTTTTCAGGATGCCCTCCCGAAATGGGATAGCGATCGAGTTGGCCTTAGTCATGCTGGCCGCCCACGGGTTGAGTTCTGTTCAACGCAGGTCACGGGCCTTCTCCCGTTACCTGATTGTGATCACTCCGCTCGCTCTGGTGCTTCTGTATTACCTGGGCGTTCATCGTGTCGACGAGGTGATTTTCAACCGGATTTGGTGGGCGGGAGAAGGCAAACCGGTCGCTTGGGACTCGCACACATTTCGAGACATATTACTCCCGCTGACCGGCTATTTCGCAGTCATCGCAGCTTCAGTGGTGTTGATGGCCATAGTTCTCCAAAGGTGGGGCAGCGGCCGTACCGCCGCCCTGGTCATGCTCGGGCTTTCATTTGCCCACTTCTGGAGCTACCGCGACTGGATTTTCACCGCCACTCGACAGCAGATCGACGAGAGCCTGACGCAGCGAGCGCCTTTTCCTGTTCGCTCAGATTTCCACCGAACAGCGTTTGGCGCGTCAGGCAACTGGATCTCATTCCTTGATGCGGATCCCAAGGATTGGCATCGCCGATATGCAGCCACCTCCGGACCGGATTTCTCGCTTCTTCACCGGACGTTCAGCATTTCAGGTTATGGCCCCCTTATTCGGCGGGATTACTCGCGTCTGGCTGGCGACATGACTACTTCGGGCACGATTCAGAATCCAGCGATCTTGGGGTCCTCGACCCTCGACCTGTTGGGTGTTAAATACGTCTGTGTTCCCAAGGGAGATTTGGCCCTGCCGGAGGCTGCTTTTTCCTCGTTTGAGTACCGGAGCTCAGACGAGTTCATGACCATTTACGAGAACCCGCGCGCTCTTCCCATGTTTTGGGGCGTCAGTACACTTGAACCCGGTTCACTGGAAGAGTTCTGGGCCCGACTGGCTTCAGGTAAGCTGGATGTGGCGCGCAGTGCCATGCTCACCCAGCAACCGCCTCCGCCACTGAAACCAAATTACTCTCTTCCCGACAGAGTCGAGATCCGGGGCGTTTCCGGGAATCGCTTGGACCTGAGAGTCGAAACAGCGGCCGACTCGTTTCTCGCCTCCAGTCAGCTGGCTTATCCGGGATGGCGGGCCTGGATCGATGGTCGTTCGGCGACACTTCACGAAATAAACGGGCTTTTCCTCGGGCTTGAGATCCCTCCTGGTAAGCATGCGATTCATTTGCGTTTTATACCGCTCACTTTGTGCATCGGACTGCTTTTCGCCGCCATGGTGATCCTGCTTTTCACGTACACCGCCCGAAGAAATCTCTTGCGGCTCGGGGTAAGGGGGCAAGAGTCGTGAGTCTCCAAAAGCAAACACAGACCTGTATCGTGTGCCAAGGAGTGAACCTCCAACCCTTCTGGCGAGTGTTGAAGAAGTGTACGTCATGCGGTCACTGCATGGCTGACGTTGATCTGTGTTCTCTTGATTTTTCGAAAATCTACGAAGACGGTTACTTTGCCGGGCAAGAATACGAGAACTATCTGGGAGACCGTCAGGTGTTCAAGAAGCAGTTCGAGGACCGCCTGCGCCAGATATTGGCATTCCGGAAGGAAGGTGAGCTGATTGAAATCGGGTGCGCTTACGGATTTTTCCTCGAGCTGGCACAGGGCTTCTTTCGGGTTAGGGGATTTGACATTTGTCGCGGACCTGTCCGTTTCGCTCAGGAGCACCTCGGCTTGCCGACTAGCTGTGAGGACTTCAGCCGAGCCTCTGTTCCTCCGGCGAGCGCCGATATTGTGGCCATGTGGGACACCATCGAGCATCTGCCTCGCCCTGATCTGACTTTATGTGCAGCAGCCCACGCTCTCCGCCCTGGTGGCTATATCTTCCTTACGACAGGCGATATCGGGAGCCTCCTGGCTCGCATTCGCCGCGAAAACTGGCGGCTCATTCATCCCCCGACTCATCTTCACTATTTCTCGAGGAGAACTATTCAAGAACTACTGAGAAATACGGGCTTTGAGACAGTCTCAACCAATTACGTCGGCACCCGTCGCAGCCTCGGGCAGGTGGCCTTCAGTCTATGGCAAGTGAACAAGGCTCGGCCCTCACGTTTGTATCGCCTCATCGCGGCGTCGCGGCTCGGTCAGTTTTCCTTTGTTCTGAATACGAGGGATATTATGCTGGTCGTCGCCCGGAAGGTCTGACGGGCACATAAAGCTCGGCACCCCTTCATCGGCTACCGAGCTGAGGCAGGCTCGATTCGCATCTTCAGGACTCCCGATCGCTCTCGTGTCTGTGGGTCATATACCGAGATGGCGTAGACACCGGGCTTTTGAAAGAGCGATCGAGGGACAATCGCGGTCATCAACTCGCCATCCTTTGAGACAGCGCTGCTCAGTTTCACGTTTTCCCACAAGAGAGTGCATGTCTGCGGAGCATATCGAGTCTCGGCCCACATCGCGAAGGTATCACCCGGTTGGGCGTAGAAGCGGGTGCCGTCGGTATAGGCATAGTCGGGTCCGATCCGCCATAGTTCGATTGAGGAAGGCGAGATAGCGTGTGCCAGGTCCACTTTCAGTTTTTTCCATTTGAAGATCTTGTTGGAGTTGTTTTGCCACACCAGTTCCGTCTGAAAGCCCGACATCACCCGTTTAACTCCTTCGGGATCGATCCCCATCGCTTCCCGGTCAAGTACGAGGTAGCCCGCATCGTACTCCTCCCCTTTTGTGGTCAAATCCAGGAATAAACGTCCTGCAAACAGCGAGATTTTGGGCGCCTGCCACCACGCGATCCCGAATATCTTGGCCTCGCGGGGAAGTCGCCTGACTTCCTCTGACGCCTCTATTCGCTCTACCAGGTATTGATCTTTTTGAGTAGGAAGATCGAAATCCTCAGCACTTTGGGTGGCGTGTCCGACACCGGATAGTCCGACAGCCGCAATTCCTGTCACCAGAATCCCGAGACGCAGACCCCGGTTCTCTGTGCGACGCCACAACTCATATCCGGCTGTCAGGAGCAGCGGGATATTGAGGACCAGGAAAGGAAAAAGCCTCCGATACCAGATTGCCCAGGTACTGAAATGAAACCAGTAGACGATGAAGAAGACTGAAATGGTAAGAATGAAGGCAATCACTGCTTTCGTCGCGTCAAGTTTGGGGAGTGCTTGACGGAGGCGAGCCAATCGACTCCTGCTTGCGCCAACTTCGTTGGATGCCAGCCCCGGCTCCGGCCGCATTAGCAGGATAAGCGCAAAGGTGTAAGCGACGAGAAGAGGAACGTAGATGAACAACCAGCCACCATACTCTGCATTCAGCACTCGAATCGCTTCGTAGAACAGGTCCCAGCTTCGGGCTGCGCCAGGGCTACCTCCCCACTGGGTGGATGTGATTAGCGCCCAGAATTCCGTCAGTTCCTTCTTGAACGCGCGCGGTCCGTAAAGGAATAGAAAGGCGAGGGGGAGAGACAGCAATGGTAGCCAGAAAGCCAAAGAGAAGATGCCGATTTGCCTTGACCGCACCGTCTTTTGGCGCCACATCAAGTAAACGAGAATTGCCAAGAGGATCGGGTAGACGAGAATCAGGTAATACTTGGTATCACAGGCGAGAAAAAGAACCAAGCCAAGCCAGAAGTAGTGACGGCCGCTAGAAAGGGCGGAGATAAGGACAAGCGCAACCAAAAGGAGGTATGCCGCGGCGGGCACCTCTCCGTGTCCCTGCAGCCCAAGGGCCTTCATCTCGGGCAGACTATAGAAAAGAACGACGCCAACCACTGACAATAGCCAGCTTTCCGTTACTCGAACAATGAGGATACAGATCAAGAGTCCAGCGACAAGCAGGAAGATCAAGTTGCTTGTCTGCAACGTGAAATGGTTGATTCCAAAGAAGTGGATAAAAGGCCAGTTCAGGATGAACTGTGACAGCATCCCTTGCCCGAGATTGTTGAGGGGAAGACGAAACTGCTCCGCAGACTCAACATTGTAGGTGTGTGTCAGCGTCCCGTAACGCTCCAAAGCTACTACCGGCTGAAGGAAAATGGCGCCATCAAAGGAGACATCGGTATAGAAAGCGATCAGACCGTAATAGGTCGTGGCGAATGCAATCGCGGCGAAGACTGCGACCTGTGGCAACCGCGCACTAAGCCGTCCCCCTCGTCCCAACAATCGATCACTCATCGCGACTTGCATCCTGTGACTCGCCGAAGTTGATCTTCCTCTCGATCAGGTAATGGGGACGAGCCTTCACTTCATCAAAGATCGCTCCCACGTATTCTCCGAGGATACCCAGGAAGATGAGCTGTATGCCGCTAAAGATGGGGATGATGACAGCCAATGTCGCCCATCCGGACGGCCATGAGCGGTGGGTGAAGTACTGGATCACGGTCACCAGGGCCAGAACGAACCCTAACAGTGCGAACGCGAAACCGAGAAACGCCGCTGCCTGCAATGGCCTTTTGCTGAATGCGACGACTCCACGGGCGGCAAACTCCAACAGCTTCCCCACAGAGTACTTGCTGCGTCCGCCTCCGCGTCTTCTACTCGTAAAAAAAACAGCAGCCGTCGGAAAGCCGACCCAGGCGAAAAGTCCTCGCAGGAATTGGTTTCGCTCACGAATCTGCAACTGAAAGACCCGGGCGACACGGCGAGAGATCAGGCGAAAGTCAGCAGCGCTCTCCTGAATCGGAACGTCCGAGAGACGATTGATCAAGCGGTAAAACAATCGCGATGTCACTCGTTTGAACAATCCGGTTGAGTCACCGTCCGCTCGGATAGCGTTCACAATGTCGAATCCTTCTTCGAACTTGGCCAACAGCTCAGGCACTACTGAGGGAGGATGCTGCAGATCGCTGTCCATCATGACCACGACATCGGAATCGGAGTGATCGATTCCCGCTAGCAAGGACATCTGGTGCCCGAATCTGGCGGAGAGAGCCAAAATCCTGACGCAACGGTCATTCTTGGCGACGTCCTCCAAGAGGTTCAGAGTCTGATCGCTCGAGCGGTCAACTACGAAGAGAATGTTAGCGCGATAGGACTCCGGCAGGGTTGCGAGGACCGCCTGCAACTCGCCGTAAAAGTGGATGACGACCGCTTCTTCGTTAAAGACCGGACAAACAACAGTCAACGTTTTCATGATCGTCCTAATTCATACTCGAGCAGGCATCTTAGAGTCTCGTCCGCGCTGAAGACGGGAGCGTCCCCTATAAGCGAGCAAAGCTTGCCATTTGACGCGCAGAAGCGCGGCGTATCGTGCATCTTCATTCTCTCCGCGCGGGTGACAACGGAGACGTCTTTCCCTGACAGCTCAATGCTCTTGTCGAGAAGTGCTCGGATCTGAATTGCCTTTCCGGAGGAGACATTCACAATCTCACCAAAGGCGGCCGGCTGATTGATCAGCCTCCAATAACAGCGGATTGCGTCTCGCACATCTACGAAATCCCGAAATGTCTCGACGTTCCCCACTTCAAGAACACCTGCTTGCTTTCCCTGGGCGATCCGTGCCAGCTGTTTGACGACCGAGCCTAGGAATAGTCTCTGGGGAATGCCCGGACCAAGTATGTTGGAGCTCCTCGTAACGACGATTCGGTAACCCCGTTTGCAGGCAGCAACAGCCAGGCGGGTTTGAGCGAACTTCGAAATGCCGTAATCACTCACCGGTCGGCAGGGGTGTTCCTCGACAACCGGGAGATTCGTCGGATCGACGTCGCCGTACTCCGCGCAACTCCCTGCCGCCAGTGTCGGCACGTGTTTAACTCCTGCCCTGTCCATGGCCCGAAACAGGCGTGAGGCAAATCCGACGTTCACCTCGTAGATTTCCCACGGGTCATCAGAGGTTGAAAGTCCTGCCAGATGGAAAATGAGATCCGGTTGAGCTTGCATCAGGGCTCGGATCATTCCATCTTCGTCGTGGACACCCTTGATCCGGAAAACTCCCTCTCCGTCCCGTGTCGAGGACAACGCGAACACTTCCACACCCTTGCTTTTCAGAAATCCGCAAAGGTGCCTGCCGCAAAATCCGCCTGAACCGGTTACCAAGGCTCTCATGGCAAATCTGGAAGGAACAGTCGGGATGACGCCTCAAAGACAGCGCTCGCCTGCTGGTAGTCGTCGACTCGGCCTATGTCGAGCCAAAGGCACGACTCGGAGTAACAGTAGACCTGCCTGCCCGCTGCTTTTAAAGCACGCATAAGATCCGGGATATCAAGATATTGACCCGGTTTGATCAGATCAACCAGAGAGGCTTTGTGGAAAATGTTGACACCCATGCTTACCGTGAATCGATAAGTCGGCTTTTCGATATAATTCTGAAGCTGCCCGTTGTCGGAGCTTTCGATGACGCCAAAGTCGATCTTGACCTCCCGCTGGTACAACCCCAAGGTCGCAGCCCCTCCGTGCGACAGGTGAAATTCAAACATTTTTGCGTAGTTAAGTGTGGTCAGCAGATCGCCGTTCATGACCAGAAACTGATCTTGGAGCTGGTCCATCGCCAGGGCGATAGGTCCTGCTGTCCCGAGAGGCTGGTCCTCAAGGGAATAGCGGATGTTCACTCCGAAACGCTCGCCGTTCTGAAAAAAGGCTTGTACTAAATGGCTTAAGTGCCCGACAGCTAGAATTATCTCCTCGACCCCGGCCCGTTTCAGCTGCCTCACGATAATCTCGAGGATCGGATAGTTACAGACCGGCATCAGTGGCTTGGGGAGAACAGTCGTGTAGGGTTGGAGTCTCGTTCCTTTCCCCCCCGCCAGAACCATTGCCTGCATTCGCTCTTTCCTCAAACCGCGTAACGCTCCGGCGTGAACCGACCCAGGTTGGCAGAAACAAACGCGATTACTTCGCCCAGCCCTCTGTGAAGCGAGTACTCAGGAGACCAACCGGTCAATTCTCGGGCCTTCGTGTTGTCGCAAATCAGCCGATACACTTCGCTTTCCGGGGGGCGAACTCTCTGTTTCTCTGTAATGATCGGTTTTCGGCAGCCCATGATATTCAGGATTTCGGCGGCCAGGTCTCCCACGCTGATGCCGCTCCCGCTTCCGATATTCACGACTTCGCCCACTGTTTTGGGAGATTCCGCTACGTGAATGAATCCTCGGACCACGTCTTTAACGTATGTCAGGTCACGAACCGGCTCCAGCGAGCCGAGTTGAACCTGTGATGCTTCTGAAAACGCCTGGCTGATGATTGTCGGTATCACCGCCCGGGCCGATTGTCTGGGGCCGAAGGTGTTGAAGGGCCTGACCGTCGCCACTCGAAGACCAAAGGAACGATGATAGCTCTCAGCCAGTTTGTCAGCTCCTATCTTCGAAGCCGAGTAGGGTGATTGTCCTTGCAGGCAGTGCTTTTCGTCGATTGGGACATACATGGCCGTCCCGTAGACCTCAGAAGTCGATGTATGTATGACTTTCTCTATATCCCATGCGCGAACAGCCTCGAGTACATTTACCGTGCCCTCGATATTGGTCCGCACGTAACTGCGTGGCGCCAAATATGAGTACGGGATACCGATTAAGGCCGCCAAGTGGAAAACCACGTTCTGTCCTCTCACTTCACGGCTCACAAAATCGCCATCCTCGACGTTGCCGAAGACGATTTTGAGAGAGCGCTTTACTTCACTGGAAAGAAGATTGATGTTCCCGAAGTCACCCCTTCCGTTGTAATGAAGCAAGGCGGTAACGACGGCGCCCTTTTCCACCAACGCCTCGCACAGGTGGCTTCCTATGAACCCTCCTGCACCGGTAACCAGGACTTTCTTGTCTGTCCAGTTCATAATCTCGATTCCGCCTGCCGTTTCCTCAGACACCAAAGAATATCCGGTTGGCCGCCTGGTCTGCAACATCGGTGATGTTTCGCAATCCAGATTGAGATTCGGTGGATCTAGGCCTCTTCGTCCATGACCAATGCGATGCTAGCAGAGAATCTTCCGAGCCAACAAGGCGAGGACTTCTCTGGCTCTGCCCGTGTTGTGGCGGGGCGAGTGGCGAGAGCGGGCAGCATGCCTGTGCTGCCCGGGGGCACTGATGGACATTGCGTGCAAGGCCGGAGCCCTTTTCTTGACCGCTTGTCATGCGGAAGCTACACTTCCCACTCGCTGGACGCACTTCATTGAGGAGAGTCACGCAGATGAGGTATCGTTTTTCCGCTGCCGGATTGATTGTGTTTTTACTGATAGTTCTCTCTTCCTGCTCCTCCGAGCCACCGGGGCCGTACGACTTCATTGAGTCCTTTGCGTCTGGACGGATAGCACCGGACGCGAAAAACCTGGCGACCCTGGACGGAAGACCTGTCTTCGTCATGCGAGGAGTGACGGTCGGTGACGAGAAGCGCGACGCGATTGTCACCCTGGCCGACGCCAAAGTGGAGTTCGACATCCCGGAAGTGCCTCCGTCGGGCAGACTCATATTTGCCGCCGGGATGGGTGTCGACAAGGGTGACGGTGCCCAAGGCACTATCACCGTTCAGGCAGACGGACAATCGGTGATCGTCTACAAGAAATTCCTCAACCCGATTGAGCGAGCCGAGGACCGACGCTGGTTTGAGGAGTCCGTGGATGTTTCGAAGTTCGACGGCAAGCCGATTAAGATAGTTTTCTCGGCGTCGCCTGGCCCGAAAGGCGATGCCATTGCCGACTGGTTTTCCTGGTCCAGTCCCCGCCTGGAATAAACGGAGTCCCGAGTACAGGACGTCAGTCTCTCGATTTTGTCGCTAG
>Ga0105104_10001605_pt1 | contig 16939 bp, 18 predicted proteins | sample PPLLaktember2015_3_FD_87034 | JGI IMG/M metagenome (GOLD analysis project Ga0105104, IMG submission 87034) | Freshwater sediment microbial communities from Prairie Pothole Lake near Jamestown, North Dakota, USA - PPLs Lake P7 Core (6) Depth... | ecosystem: Environmental > Aquatic > Freshwater >... | reverse complement strand
GGTTACCGCCTCGAAGCTCTTGGCCGCGACTAATCGCAGGGCGTTATCGGTTAAAACGGTCTTCACTTCGGCGTTGGCCGCGGTAAGTTTGCTCGCCAAATCAACCGCCTTATACGCAGCTACGCCTCCGCTTACCCCAAGTACGACTTTTAGCCGGCTTAAATCCGGCGGTTTAACGCCAACGGATTTTCCCTGCTGTTTTGCCATATCCTGGCTCCTTATTTGCTGCCGGGTTTGTCGATGTCGCTGTGCTCGTAGTCGATGGTTATTTTGTCCCGTTTAATTTCCTCGACGACAATTTCAAGCTGGCTCTTGCCTTCGGTATCCTCAATCAAAGGCCGGCTTCCCTGCATAAGCTCCATCAACCGTTTTTGAATCAGCGCAGTCAATTTGAAACGACCGCCAAGTTTTTTGACCAGCTCGATATTTTTCAACTCTTCAATCATTCTTTCTGCTCCATAACCTTGCTTTTTTTATTAGTATCTGTCTTTTTGCCCGTCCGTGCCTCATTGATAATCCTGACAATCTCGCTTACCGCATCGCCGACTTTATCGTTAATGACCATATTCTGGTAATCCTGCCAGCCGGCGGCTATTTCTGTCCCGGCCTGGTCGAGCCGCTTCATCGCGGCCTGCTGGTCTTCCCTGCCCCTGCCGAAAAGCCGGCCCGCCAAATCCTTCTGAGTCGGCGCCAGTATGAATACCATAACCGCGTCCGGGTATATCTGTTTTACCTGCCTGCCGCCCTGAACGTCTATTTCCAGAATCACCGTCTTGCCCTGGTCAAGCTGCTCATCGACCTTGTCTTTGGGCGTTCCGTAAAAATTACCGAAAACCTCGGCGTGCTCCAGCATCATCCCTTTATCAATTCTACGCTGAAATTCATCCTTTGTAACAAACCAGTAGTCCCTTCCATCGACCTCCATATCGCTTTTGGACCTGGTCGTTATCGAAACGCTCAGGTGGGCGTTATCCAGCCGTTTGAGAAGCTCTTTGCAAATAGTGCTTTTCCCCACGCCGCTGGGCCCGCTTACCACGACAATTATACCTTTTTTCTTATTCAACGTTTTGCACCTGTTCTTTGATTCTGTCAATCCGGCACTTGATATCGACGACAAAATGCACGATATCCGCGTCCGACGCCTTCGAGCCGATGGTGTTGGCTTCTCTGAGCATCTCCTGACAGATGAAGTCGAGCTTGCGACCCGCCTGGGCGTTGCCCTTCAGCGCCTTTGTAAACTGCACAAGGTGCGAATCGAGCCGGGCAATCTCCTCCGAGATATCGGCCCTGTCGGCAAAAAGCGCTACCTCTCGCGCAACCGTTTCATCGTTGAGCTTTACCTTTGCGTTTGCCAGCAGCTCATCGACGCGTTTTGTCAGTTTTTCCGCGTATTGCTGCGGGCCTTGCGCGCTTTGCTGACTTATTTTTTCGAGAGTGGCCTTTATCGACCGGCAATTTTTCTCCAAATCAGCCGCAAGCGCCGCGCCCTCGGCGGCACGCATCGCCTTGAGGCCCTTCAACGCCTGTTTTGTAATCGCGAGCACCTTTCGCTGAATCCGTTTGGCCGTCTCGCCGCTCGGTACCGCCGGCGTCAAAATCCCCGGCAGCGCCAATAAGCCACCCATATCAAGCTCGCGATCGACCCCGCCGGAGGGCGATATTTCGCCTAATCGCTTTATCAGCGTAGCAAGCGCCTTTTCGTTAATCTCGAAAAGCGCCTCTGCCGGCGCCCCTTTTTGTCTCAATACATAGTTGACCGTCCCGCGCAAAACGTCCAGGCGCAACTGCTTTTCGACATCGCTTTCAAGAAAACTCAGCGACTCAGGCAGGCGTATCGTCGGCTTGAAGTAGCGGTTATTCACCGTGCTGATTTCGACGGCGTAAGTAATGCCGCTCAATCGGCCTTCGGCGCTTCCGTATCCGGTCATACTATTTATCATAAGATTTTCCTATTCGGCCGGCTTTTCCTGGGCAGGCGTTTGCGGCGCATCTGCAGCCGGCGCCGGGGCCTGGGCGGGTTGACCTGTATCGGTTGTCGTTATCGGCGCGGGCGTCTGAGTCGCAGGCGTGCTTACCGTCGGCCTCCACCACTTACCAAGCGCAAGGGCGACAACGATAAAGAAGCTGACCACGCCTATCGTAATCCAGGTCAGGACGTCGCCGGTCTTGCTGCCTAATATCCCGCTTGCCATCGCGCCTCCGAAGGCGCTGCTCAAGCCGCCGCCCTTACCCTTCTGAATCAACACCACCAGGATAAGCACAACCGAGCAAAGCAGAAAAAGCACGGCCATAATGTTCCAGATAAACGCTGCCGCCAAAATTGAATTAAATGCCATAACTTGTTCCTTATCAACTTAAAAACTGTTTTTAAACTGACGCTTTTACAATCGCTACAAAATCATCGGCCTTCAAGCTCGCGCCGCCGACTAATAACCCGTCAACGTCTTCCTGACTCATCAATTCGCCGGCGTTATCGGGTTTGACCGAGCCGCCGTACTGAATCCTGATTTCAGCCGATATCTTTTTATTATACATCTGGGCTACAAGCTCTCTAATCAGCGCGTGCACTTCCTGCGCCTGCTGGGGCGTTGCGGTCAGGCCCGTTCCTATCGCCCATACGGGTTCATACGCAATCGTTACAGCCGACATCTTTTCAGGCGTCAGGCCCGCCAGTCCTTTTTTCATTTGCCGCGTTACAACCTCGGTCGTCTTGCTGGCTTTACGCTCTTCCAGCAACTCGCCTACGCACAAAATCGGTAATAACCCTCCCGATATCGAGGCGTGGACCTTTTTATTTATCAGCTCATCGGTCTCGCCTATGACGTGGCGCCTCTCGGAATGTCCGCAAAGCGCATAAGTGCAGCCGACATCCTTGAGCATCGCCGGGCTTATCTCGCCGGTAAACGCGCCTTTCTGCTCGAAGTAAATATCCTGCGACCCCAGCGCAACGCGCGATGAACTCAGGGCCTTTGCCACCTGCTGCAAATAAACAAACGGCGGGCATACCGCCACGTCAACCTGATTACCCGCGGTATCGCCGCATCCCGAAACGACTTCTGTCGCCAGCTTGACTGAACTGAGGACGTCGGTGTTCATTTTCCAGTTGCCCGCTATAAACGGTTTTCTCATAAATAATCCTTTCTTTACCACCAAGTCACCAAGTTTTTTGTTTTTTCTTTTAGCTTTTTACTTTTACCTTATTTTCTTAGTGCCTTCGTGTCTTGGTGGTTATTGTTAACCTAAAACTTCCATTGCCCTTGGAAAACTTCCCAGTACCGAAAGCTGCAAACAGTGTTTGCCCGCTTCCCCGAGGGCCTTTTGAATTCGTTCATCGCTTCGATGACCCAGGAAATCGGCGAAGAAATAATATTCCCATTGTCTTTTTTTGCTGGGCCTGGATTCTATATTTGTCAGATTCACTTCATAGCTCTTGAAAACCTCGAGCACGTCAACGAGAGCGCCTGCCTTATGGGCAGTGCTGAACAATACCGCGGTCTTGTCCTCGCCCGACGGCTTTGAATCATCCCGCCCTACAACCAGAAATCTCGTTACGTTATTGGGCGTGTCTTCGATATTTTCACAGACGACCTTAAGCCCGTACAATTCCGCCGCGATGGCTGAGCCGATAGCCGCCGATTTTGGCTCCTTGGCGGCCTTTTGAGCGGCCTTGGCCGTCGATGGCTCCGATACCGTTTTAGCTTCCTTGAACGTCGAGGCCAGCCAGTTATGGCACTGAGTAAAGACCTCCGGCTTGGAGTAAATCTTCTCAATCTGCTCCAAAGCGCAATTGGCCAGCAGGTTCTGATGTATCGCCATGAAAATCTCAGAGCAAACCTTTACGCTCGAATCCACAAGCGCATCGAGGGTCTCGATTACGCCGCCGCCTAAGGTATTTTCAATCGGCACGATGCCCAAATCGCAATGCTCCTTGCTCACCTCATCGAAGATACTGCGGATATCCACTAACGGCTCGAAATCGGCGCTTTGTCCGAATTTCAACAAAGCCGCGTTATGACTGAAACTTCCCGCGGGCCCTAAGTAACCGACCCGCAACGGCCTTTCCAGTACGAATGACCCGCTCATCAGCTCCCGCCATATCGCCGAAAGACACTTATCAGGCAAAGGCCCTTTGTTGGCCTGGACTATCTTTTCCAGCACCTCTTTTTCCCTGTCGGGCGCATAGACGGGGCTGCCTGTCTTGCTCTTGAGCTTGCCTATCTCAACCACAACGCGGGCGCGCTCATTGAGCAGTTCGACGAGCTTTTGGTCGATTTCATCAATCTTAATTCTCAAATCATCAATAGGCGGCATATTCGTTAAAAATTATAACGCAAAGCTGATAATGGACTTAGATTATAAACACACCTTTTTAACAAAACTTTCCCTTGACGTCAATGTAATTACCATTAGAAAGAGAGTTTAATTTATGAACGAAACAATAAAATATACCGTTTTCAAGACCCAATGGGGCTATTTCGGCTTACTTGCCAATGAAAAAGGGGTTATACGTGCCTGCCTTCCCTGCACGGACCGCAAGACCGTCGAAAAAAATCTCCTTGGCGGCTTAGAGGGAGCTGAATTTGATAAAAATCTGCTAAAAGCCCTGCAAGGCAAGATTATTGCCTATTTTGAAGGCAGCGGGGTGAAATTTGATTCCCATCTTGCTCTCGATAATCTGCCAACCTTTACAAAGAAGGTCTTGGATGCCTGTCAGAGAATCCCCGCGGGAAAAACAATCACCTATTCCGAGTTAGCCGCTATGATTGGCAATCCCCGCGCAAGTCGGGCAGTTGGTAACGCTTTGGCTAAAAATCCGATACCTTTGGTTATCCCCTGCCACAGGGTAATCCGCACAGACGGCTCCATAGGCAATTTCTCCGCCCCCGGCGGAAGCTCAACCAAAAAGAAGCTGTTAGCTCTTGAGAGCAAACGCTAAGGCATTCGTTTTAATGTTTCGTAAATATCTTTGCGATGGCCGACGCGAACAACCAGGACTAATAATTCTTCATCTTTTACAAGATAAATAATCCGATAGTCCCCGACCCGAACTCTGAAAAATCCCTGTCTGCCCGTAATCGCTTTTACCCCGGCGGGCCGGGGAATAGCCGCTAATGATTGAATCACCGCAAATAATCGCTTTTGCAGTTTTTTATCCTGCCCGGCGATGAATTTCATTGCGATTCTGTCAATCCTGACTGTGTACATTCTCGTTGGCTGAGTTTGACTTACAAGCCAAGCTCCTTCTTAAGCTCATCGAGGCCGACAAAATCGTTTCTCTTCAGGGCCTCTTCGGCGTCTAATATGTCCAGCTTATCTTCAATCAATTCTAAAAGCTTTAAATCCTCAACGCTAATCATAACGAACACCGGCTTGCCGTTACGGTCCACCATTATCCGCTCGCCTTTATACGCCACCTCATTAGCACATTCGCTGAGCTTATCCCGAACTTCGCTCATTTTAAGCGTAGTCATAATATGTTCCTTTTCTTACATATCTTACAATATATAATAATATTAATCTTAGTACAACTTGTAATATCGCATATTTTTTACGCCCGGTCAAGCAAAAAGTGCAAATAAAAGCAGAAAAAGCCCTGTATTTGTACTGATACAGGGCTTTTTTGATGAATTTATTGGTTGCCGAATCGATTACGGGAATGTGGATTTTTTGGTTGGTTCGGCTGGCTTATTTGGCTCGGCCGGTTTTGCGGGTTCCGCGGGCTTGGCCGGTTCAGCCGGTTTAACCTGTTCATCAGGGCCTATTAACCTGATATTATCGAAGTAGAAGCTGCCCGCTGAATTCACGTCTCCATAATTTGTAACGATAGAGATGGTAGCTCTGGTCAGGTCAGGCGGCGTTTGAGGAGGTATGTCGAAAGTGATTGTGAAGGTCTGGTCGGCCTGGCCGTTCCACATCGTCTCGCTTCCGCTGACCGGGTCTAACTGCTGCCAGCCGCTCAAGTCATCCGATATGACGATATTTTCAATCGCCTTGACCCAGCCGGAACTTATTGACCATTCGCTGGCGACAAGCGTTATATCAAGCTGAATCTGCGTGGCTTTGCCTAAAGCAGTCAGAAGGTTCGGCTCGCCCGAAATATCCCGTGATACGGCCTTTTGCCAGCCCGAAGGCACGTTGACCTTATAGCTGAAATTGCCTAATGTGGCGTTGCCTTTGGAGAAATTCGCAATTGTTCCAGAGGGGGACTCTAAATGAAGCTCCCAGCCGTCGTTGCTGTCTTCAAAGTTGCCTATCACCTGCGTCGTTTTCGCGCTGCCTGTGCCCACAAGACCCAGAACCAGCGCGATACAAATCAAACCTGTAATTATACCCTTATTCATAATTCTGCCGCTTTCCTTTCTCAACTTAATGATGTTTGTCATTCCCGCGAAAGCGGGAATCCACTTTAACCTATTAACTTCTGGATACCTGCTTTCGCAGGTATGACAAGACAAATCGGTTAATGTGAGTAAAACAGTAAAGGGCCTAATTATGACAATTGGCCTGATTTGTCAAGGATAAACCGTCGCCCCTAAGGGGTTACAATTTGCCTGTCAACTTCTTTATAACCTCGATTTCGTTGGCGTCGAAGGGGGTTCCGTCTTTTCGGAAGATGTCGTGATGCCAGGGGTTGGGCTCGGGGGAGTTCAATTTCGAGCCCCAGGGGTAAATCGTCTGGGTCTTGCCATAGACCAGGCCCCAGTTTATCGCGCCGACGTTTTCGGCTTTCATTAAGGGCAGGTGCGTCTGGAATTTGCTGCCCGAGGCGCGGGCGATGTATTCGGTGCAAATCACAGGTCTGCCGTATGATTTGTATTTTGCGATGTCGTTTTTCATCTGCATAAGGCCTGAGTAATTGTGGAAGCTGATAACATCGGAATTGCTCAACTGAAATTCGTTAATATCGACGTGCTCCGGGCCTCCCGTCCATACGGCCATCGTTATCGGTTGCGACGGGTTGGCGGCCCTTGACCATTCGACGACCTTTTTCAAAAAGGGCAGTAATTGTTTGGGCTTATGACTATTTCCCGGCTCATTATATAAATCCCAAATCAAAACGCGCTCATCCTTGCCGAAGGATGTAAGTATATCCTTAACGTATTGCTCGAAGACGGGATACTTCGATTCGTCGTTGACCTCGTTAAAACGCGGGCATTGCACCCAGCCGGAGTTATGAACGCCGGGCTTGGGTTCGGGCTGTTTACCCAATTGCATATTGCCGTTCCAGCAGTCGTCGAAAAACACAAACATCACCCTGATTTTATGCTTTGCGCAGATACCAAGAAAATCATTCACTCTTTCCTTGAAGCCATTGGGGTCCTCCTGCCAGACAAGATAATGCAGATACACCCTGACGGTGTTAAACCCGATCTCCTCGGCAAAACCAAGCTCACGGTCAATAGTATTCGGGTCATAAGTATCCTTTTGCCACATCTCCAACTGATTTATCGCCGTGCTCGGTATAAAATTGCACCCGACAGACCAGCCCGTTTTCGCATACCAAGCATTCGCCTGCTCCTTAGTCATAACCGGACTTGCCACGGCGGAGTCCCTCAGGGACGAAGCCGGGTCATAAGCAAAACAATTCAACGAAACCAAAACGCTTACACACACAGCAAATGCAGTTTTCATAATTTCTCCATCGTCAGATTATCTGAAACAGTTATCTAATCCATTATTCTTATCAAACGAAAAATACAAAAATTACAATCAGCAACGCACATATCCAGCCATATATATAAGAGAAATAACACTTATTCGCAACTTTCTTTAATTCTACATCACCTGACTTCTCTGCTTCTTTATATTTAAGCAAAGCAACGAAACCATTCACGAAAAAGTAAGGTATTCGGAAATCATCAGCTTTGTCAGGATGTTTAGATTCTAATAACAAGTTAAATTGATAAGTCCAGTATGCACCTTTTAATCCGAATCCGACCATTCCGATAAATGCACATGCAATAGCAATCTCAATCATATTATTTTATCTCTCGTAAGAATTCCGCGTGGGCTAAAGCCCACCCTACAACTGATGTAAACAAAAAATGGTTGCTGACTCTATTATTCGCCTTGCGGTGTGTATCGCGGTTGGCCCATTAGTTTTTTTACCCAAGAGCCGCTGCGAAGGAAATTGATCGAGGCGATTATGAAGATTACGAACTTTATAACAGCCCCCACGCTTTGAACAATCATAGAGGGGCGAGTTGCCAATAACACGCACTTTGTGTTATTTGATACCTCGCCCTCCGGCGTATAGAAAAGGATAGCGCCTAATGTTACCAGCCCTTCGAACACTTTTGGAATAGCAATAATCGCAAGGAAAAGAAAAGCCACCCCGAAACCCTTTATAATCACGTCAATCAATTCGTCCTTATCGACATTCATCTTTCATACTCCTTTTGAATAATAATGGAATAATAACCCTTTCAGCCCTGATGTAAATCAAAAACGGCCTTTCTTAAACACCTTCGATTAAATTTTGAATTTCTCTCACCAATGGCGAGAGTTTTTCATTCGGCCTTTTTTGCCATAAAGGCATCAAGAAAAATGTATGCCCAGTCGATTTCTCCAATCACGGGTTGGAGTTTTTCATTTTTAAATAAGAAATAATAAATCTGAACGTCATTCCATGTGAATGACGTTTGTCTTGCGGTCGGCGGAAAGAGAAGCTTTTTTGATGGCGTCGTAGAGGGCGCGGGAATCGGCGATTTTCTCGAAGGCAAATTCGGGGTGGCTTTTGTCGGTGGTCGTCAATAAAACAGTGCCTGTGCCGACTATGCAATCGAAGAAATTCCTGCGAAGCTTGATATCTATCACGCGGAACATATCGAGGTTATCGATCCTGCGGTCGAATATCCCTATGCCGAACTCAATCCGCTCGGTGCTGACCTCGTAATGCGTCATCCTGACCTGAAGCGCCTTATAAAAAAGAAATAAAATGACCGCCAGCATTAAAAGTAATCCCAAAATCAGCCGATACTTGCCGAAAACAACGGCGTGCTGCGGCGAAAGATTCAAAAACGCAGTCCTTTCGATATGCCAGAAAATCAATAATAGCGAGACAATCAGTAACGCCCCGCCTTTGACAAACGCCCCCGCCATCACCCACAACGTCGGCTGGCCGGAATATAAAATACCGCCTTGGCCGTCATTATCTTCTCGTCCATCGTCTGTCGTCTCTCGTCCCTCGATTGATGAAGGACGAGGGACGATGGACGCGCCATCCGTTTGACCGGTGTTCATTTGACGCAGAAGCGACCGGGCGCGGTCGGTATTGAGGAATTCTCCGCAAAACCGGCATTTAACCGCCGCGGCCAAAATCGTTTCGGCGCAAAACGGACACTGCCTTGTCTGTGCTGTCGTAGTAACCTGCATACCCCATATATCGGAAATTACCCCAAAAACTGCTCAATGCTTTTGCAAAGACCCAGGATAACCGTGTTTTTAGCGTAAAAACACCACTCCGTCATTGAACGTCGTCACAAAAACCGTGGCGAGAACGCTGACGTTCTTAGACGGAGATTCCCGCTTTTTTGACCAAAAACCGTACCTGCAAAAAATTTTGCAAAAATATGTAAAATTGTCTTGACATATAGTAATGTAAACATTACATTATGCTCGATACAACGTACATTGATAAGGAGAATTGAATATGAACAGAATACAGAAAATATCGTGGTTTACCTTGATTGTGGTATCGCTGGCTTTGGGGCTGAGCGTGGCCACGTTTGGTATCGGGTATTTCATTATCGGGGTATCCGCACAAAAGGCCGCGGCTGGTTTCGGTTTCATAGGAATTATGGGTTTTTTAGGTTTCACTCCTTTCCTTTTCAGGAAGAACCAGGGCAAAGTGCAGGCCGACGAACGGGACCTGACGATTCTTCGCAAAGCCAACATTATCGCGTATTCTGTCTTCTGGATCCTTTTCGTGGCATCAGCCATGATTCCCTGGTTCATAATAGGCCCATTTGGAACGATTACCATCAATTATCTTCCGTGGATGGTCTTCGGCGGGTTCTGCGTAGTTCAGCTTCTGCAATCGCTGGTTACTCTCTGTGAATACGGCTGGAGGGGCGATGGAGACAAATAAGCTGAAAAATAACATTCGCCGATTGCGCTTTGAAAAGGGCGAAATGACCCAGCAGCAATTAGCTGATATAGCCGGAGTTACGCGCCAAACCATAATCGCCATCGAGCAGGGCAAATACGCCCCGTCGCTTCCCCTGGCATTCAAAATAGCAAGGGCATTTGGCACGGGTATTGAGCAGGTTTTCGAATATACAGAGCCGCTCAAAACGCCGTAAAAGCGCCTAATCGGCCATTTTCATTGACTTTGGCCCGGCTTTCGGGATATAATAATCTGAACGTTTGGCGTTTTCAGTTGTCAAAGAGGGTAATAATGACTCGTTTGGACAAAAACAGAGCGTTTGCCTTAATTTTGGCTTTTTTCCTTCTGACGGGGGTCTTGCAGGCATTCGGCGCTGAAGCCAATGTAAATGATACTAATGTCCCGTTAATCGGCAAAGACGTAACCACCATCGAATTTTCACGGGCCGATGCTTCGAAAAGATTTCACGTCTGGAACGCGGGAACCGGCGTTCTTAATTACTCCCTTGATATCGACGGCAACGATGCAGATTACTTTTCTCTCGATGATTCGGCCGGCGAGTCAAACGGTGTTAATGAGCAAAATAGTCACACTGTCTTTATCGATGAAGATTTACCCGACACGACTTTATATGCCCGGATTGTAATTACAAATGATGATAATGACGCTGATATTGCTTATATAAATATAACGGCCCCGGTCGCGGATACCAACGAACCCAACACGCCGACTTCAAGCCCCGCGATAGGTCAAAGCACGGGCAGGATTGCACTGGCCGGCAACGTCTTATCGAAAAGATTCCAGATATGGAACAAGGGAAGCGGAACGATCAATTACACACTGGAGCTTGGCGGAGGAGACGCAGATTACTTTACCCTCAACAAGGAGGACGGCAATTCAAGCGGCGTCGATGATAAAAAGACGCATACGGTCAGCGTCGCTTATCCTGACGATTTTCACAATCAAATTTTAGACGCAAATATAACGATAACAGATGACAACGATAATTCAGCAACCATCATTTTGACCGCGACAGAAACCATCGCCACACGCGTTTCTTTTATCGGGATAGAGCAAAGCTTCAATTACGATACGGATTCGAATGAGGTCCTTTTGTACGTCTATACGGATGGCACGGTTGAGGAAGTGAACTTTACAACACCGCAGGGCGAGGAATTCACGATAGATGGAGTGGAAGTGGACGAAACCCCTGACGGCAATCTTCTTTACTGGACATACCTCGATGAAGACGCCAATCTTTCGGATTACGGCGACGGCAGATACACAATCGCGGTCGTTTACAACGACGACGACGGCAGCACCGCGCCAACGACGGTCAATTTCGGCATTCCGAACAAGCCCGGGACAATCCCTACGCCGACACAGACGCCGGTTTTGATAAATCCCGAATACGGGATGCAAACCGTAAGCCCCGTCCGGCTGGAATGGGAAAAATGCACCGACCCCAACGCCGGCGCGATTCGACTTTACCTCGAAAACGAGGAAGCTGAAAGCTACTTATCAAAACAATACAGCAAAGCGACGACGAAAACATCGGCAATTGACCTCGCTATCGGCGACTGGGACGCCTGGCTTTATTTCGGACGCTGGTACCAGGCGGACAACAACGACGGCATCGAGTTCGAGGTCGGCAAATGCACCGGCGGCTACAGTAATTTCGAGATAATGAAATGGTTCGGAATACAGGAAGACGAAACCAATCACACGCTTAAGCTGGCCGACAGCAACGGCAACGAGATAACTTTCAAGCTCACAGGCGGCGGATTCGGGGAAATATCAGACAACGGCTTCGATGAAATCACACTCACCGGTACGACCGAAAAATCCGTATTGAGCATCACAACTAAAAGAGGCGTCAAAACAAACGTCGGCATTATCAACGCCGACGGCGATATCAAGGCGATTAAAGCCCGCAGCGTCAACCTCGACGGGGATATCTTAATCGCCGGAGGCGCCGGCTCGATTACTCTTAGCGATGTAAACGGCGCACGGACGATTAACATCGGTTCATCCGAATCGCCAAAACTTGCCGCCTGTTCCCTGAATTTCAACCAGATAGAAGACCTGACTTTAACAAGTGATACGCCGATTCGAGGCCTTAAGGCGACGAGTTGGCAGGCAGGCGATTTACAAGCACCCTGGATTTCCACGATAACAATCAAAGGCGATTTCGGCGCGAATATGACTCTCGACGGAGGCCAACCCAAAGCAATGACTTTGAAAAGCGCCAAGTTCGCCGGCAATATCAGCGGCGTCTGGAGCATTATTGACGGCAATTGCGGCTCAATAACTTTTGCCTCATCGACCGGGGATTTTGACGCAAATATTACCGGCGATGTCGGGACAATCAAAGCGGCGGGCAATAAAAAAACAGAAATACCCTCAGTGCTTTCGGGAATCTGGCAATTCAGCTCCGTCAAAACTATAACAGCCGCGAATATCGAGCAAGGCAATATTTCAGCTACACAGCAGGCAATAGAAGGCAAGCCCGCGATAGGAAAAATAACCGTCAAAGAATGGATTACCGGTTCCGATATCACGGTTACAACCGACGGCAACATCGGCTCAATATCGGCAGGCGCGATTCAGGATTGCAGCTTCTCGACAACCGGCTCTATCGGCAAAATCGCCAATAAAGGCATAAAAAATGAGACGTATTGTTTTATAAACAGCTTCATCAGCGCACAGCACATTGGCGCAGCAACCCTCGGGTACGTAAAATATAACAACGACGGCGATACTTTCGACCTGACCGCAGAAATTATCGATAAGCTGACGATAAAGGACTCGGTGAGCAAGCAGACCTGGACAGACGTCGAGATTGGCGTAGATGGAATAACAATCGGAGACCTCGAAATCAAACGGCCTGAGTAACGATAATGGATTATTCCGCTTAGTGCTTCTTAAAATCCTCATTTGCTGATATAATGGCGTTCTATGTCATTACCTGTAGTAGCTATAATTGGAAGGCCCAACGTCGGAAAGAGCAGTTTGTTTAACTGGCTGGCGGGCAGGATGATAAGCATCGTCGAGCCGACGCCCGGCGTTACGCGCGACCGCGTCAGCGCCGTCGTCGAGAGCGAGGGGCGTTACTTCGAACTTGTCGATACGGGGGGCTACGGCATCGTTGACGCCGACCACCTCGAAAGCCACGTCCACCAGCAGATTCAAACGGCAATCGATTCGGCCAACTTAGTGCTTTTCGTTACAGACGTCCGCGAAGGCATTATGGCTTTGGACCAGAAGATAACCGAGCTATTGCGAAAACATTCGCTAAAAGTCGTAGGCGTAGCCAATAAGACCGACTCGGAAAAATTATCACCTGAGTCCGGGATTTTCGGTCGATTAGGGTTCGGCGAGTTTTTATGCGTATCAGCCAAAAATAACGTCAACAAACAGCAGCTCTTAGACACAATCTTAGACCGGCTAAAAGACGTTGACACGGAAAAGCCCAAACAGCCCGTGATGAAAATCGCGATTGTCGGCAAACGCAACGCGGGCAAAAGCTCGCTGGTCAACGCGATAGTGGGCCAAAGCAGGGTAATCGTAAGCGAGACGCCCGGCACAACGCGCGACGCCATCGACGTGCGATTCGAAAAAGACGGCCACACAATCGTCGTTATCGATACCCCAGGCGTTCGTAAAAAGGCGAAATTAGACGGCGATATCGAGTATTACAGTTTCGTCCGCGCGACATCGTCTGTCCGCAGGGCAGACGTCATCCTGCTGATGATAGACGCGACAACACCCGTGTCGCAGCCCGACAAGAAACTTGCCCAGCTTATCGCCGAGGAAAGCAAGGCCTGCATAATCGTCGTCAATAAATGGGATTTGGCCAAAGGAGCAGCGGTAACGGGTCAATACGAGGATTATCTGACAAAGTTACTGCCCGGATTGAACTATGCCCCGATTGCTTTTACCACTGCCAACAAGGCCAAAAATGTCAAAAGCGTTCTCGACCTCGCGGGCGAGCTTTACAAGCAGGCGATGACCTGGATTCCGACTCATAAATTGAACCTGGCTTTCGAGATGATAAAACAGCAGGAGCCGCGCACTCATAAGGCCGGCAGGCCCAAGATTTATTACGCCACGCAGGTCGCGGTCAACCCGGTTACGCTGCTAATGTTCGTCAATAAGTTAGACCTTTTCGACGAGAGCTACCGCAGGTTCGTCATCAGCCGGCTGCGCGAGGTCCTGCCCGCAGCCGAAGTCCCGATTCGCCTGTACGTCCGAGGCCACAGGGGCGAGACCAAAAAAGAGTCAGACCGCCCCGAGCGTCCGAAGCGAAGCCGAAGCCAGCGAGGCCCAAGGGAAGGATTTTTCTCCAAAAAAGGAAATAAAAGAGGCCGGAAGGGCTAATCCCGGAATCGACAGGAAGCTCGGGCGCAGACCCGAGGGTCGCCGGGTTCTACTCAATTTGAGACCTGGCAATGTCAATTACTTCAAAATGAACCTCGCCGCGAGGGTTCTTTACTTTTGTCTTATCTCCCCGCGAGAGACCATGAATAGCATCGCCTACCGGCGAGTGAATTGAAATACTTCCCGTATCAATATCAGCATCATTAGGGCCCAGCAATTGATATACAACCTTCTCCCGGGTATCCAGATTCAATAAAGTCACTATGGCGCCGAACACGGCACGGTCACATTGAACTTTCGTGCAATCAATTTTTTGGGACCGGTTTATTTCCGTCCTCAATTTGCCGAGACGCCCTTCGAGAAAGCCCAATTGCTGACGACCGTAAATAAACTCGCCGTTTTCACTTAGATCGCCCTGTTCACGAGCTTCACTAACCCTTATCCTCACTTGGGCCGCTTCTTTCTCGAGCCGGCTCAGCTCCTCCTTGAGTTTATTGAAACCGGTTAGTGATATTGGCACAAGGTCATACATCCTGATAAATCTCCATGAAAAAATAGTATGTTACCTGCTCAAACTGACCGATTTTTAAACTGTATCGTTACATAACTGCCGTTTAACAAAGGACATAACTCCATTTGTCATTCTGAGCGAAGCGAAGAATCTCTCTTATGTGATGGCCAGATGTTTCGCTTCGCTCAACATGACAATTCACAATCGGTCAGTTTGAGTTACCTGATAAACAACTTACATCGCAAGCCCGGCTACGCCGCCGCGCCTGATTTTCGGATAAAATACCAAATATGTTAAAATGGTCAAGTTTTGCTTTTAATACGGACAGTTGCTGCTTTTCGTTCACCAGATTAACCCTGGGTCGTCTTTTTCGATAAGGGCTAATCCGAACCAGCCGAAAGTGGACTTTTTCCGCAAAAGAGATAAAATATAGCCAAGCACATGCGTCAGGCCTGAGCCGTATAGTTAGGATATCGCGTTTAGGAGTTTGAGGTTATGTTAATTACAATCCTGCTGATTGGAGCGGCGGCATACCTTCTGGCATATTTTGTCTATGGGAAATTTCTAACCAAACGATACGAAATCGACGACTCGCACCCAACCCCAAGTCATACCGATTACGACGGTATCGACCGCGTTCCCGCGCATAAATCAGTCCTTCTGGGTCATCATTTTTCATCGATAGCAGGCGCAGGCCCCGTCGTAGGCCCGATTATCGCGGCGGTCGCCTTCGGGTGGCTGCCGGTATTGCTCTGGGTGATTTTAGGCGCGATTCTCATCGGCGGCGTCCACGATTTTTCATCCCTTATCGCCTCAATCCGCCACAAGGCACGCTCAATAGCCGAAATCGCCAAAGAATATATGTCGCCCCTGGCATATAACCTTTTCCTTGTGTTTATCTGGCTTTCGCTGGTCTATGTGCTGACGGTTTTCACCGACCTGACCGCGACAACGTTCGTCGAGGACGGCGGCGTCGCGACCTCGTCAATCCTGTTTATATTTTTAGCTATCGGGTTCGGCGTTTTCATTTACCGCTTGAAGCTGCCCGTTCTGTGGTCATCGCTGATTTTCGTGCCGCTGGTTTTCGCGGCGGTTTGGTTCGGCCAGCAAATTCCGCTCTCGGCCAATATCGTCCCGAAAATCATCGCCGATAATCCCGCGAAAACCTGGGACCTGGTTTTAATCGCTTATTGCCTCATCGCATCTACAACCCCGGTCTGGATTCTTCTTCAGCCCCGCGATTATCTTTCGAGCTTCCTGCTTTACGCCTCGGTAATAGGCGGCTTTGTCGGGATACTTTTCGGCGGGCTTTCGATGCAATTTCCCGCTTTTAACGCCTGGTCCAGCCCGCAATTAGGGGCGTTATTTCCGATGCTTTTTATCACCGTCGCCTGCGGCGCCTGCTCGGGCTTTCACGCGACGGTCGCTTCCGGCACAAGCTCAAAACAAATCAGCAAAGAATCCGACGCAAAACTCATCGGCTACGGCGCAATGCTCGTCGAGGGTATCGTCGCAATAATAGCGCTTGCGACCGTGGCGATTCTGGCAAAAGGCGACGCCCTTACCGGCAAGGCCCCGTTAGTCATTTATGGGACAGGGATGGGCAAGTTTCTTTCGGTCTTCGGGATACCGGAAAAGCTCGGTTTTTCATTCGGCCTTTTAGCGCTTTCGACATTCATTCTCACAACACTCGATACGGCAACCCGTTTAGGCAGATACGTCTTTGAGGAATTCTTCCGGCTAAAAGACGTTCGCTGGCGTTACCTTTCAACTCTCGCGACACTTTTACTGCCCGCGATATTTGTTCTTATCACGCTCAAAGACCCGTCGGGTAACCCGATTCCGGCATGGAAGGCGATTTGGCCCGTATTCGGCGCAACAAATCAACTGCTGGCTGGACTCGTGCTGCTGGTCATAGCCGTCTGGCTTAAAAAGAAAGG
>Ga0105104_10001604_pt1 | contig 16944 bp, 15 predicted proteins | sample PPLLaktember2015_3_FD_87034 | JGI IMG/M metagenome (GOLD analysis project Ga0105104, IMG submission 87034) | Freshwater sediment microbial communities from Prairie Pothole Lake near Jamestown, North Dakota, USA - PPLs Lake P7 Core (6) Depth... | ecosystem: Environmental > Aquatic > Freshwater >... | reverse complement strand
TCTCCATCCAGGGGCAGGAAAATATCGTCAATCCTTTGACCGAGGATTTGCTCTGGCTCAGCGCCTGTGATTTTGCTGATGCCTGCACTGGCAAATGTGCTCCTGTTTTCATTATCGAGGGTAAGCATTCCTTCGATGATCGAATTGAGTAAATGCTCTATCCAGGCTTTTTCTGCCTGAAGCTGCTGCAGAGAGTGCCGGAGGGCAATCCGCCCATCTTCCAGAGTATTCGCCAGTTGATCGATTTCCCACGCCGGCGATTGAATGGAGATCGGCGAATCCAGGTTGCCCTGGCGGAATTCAGCGGCCGCATTTGCCAAATGCACAATGGGCTGGCTGATCCTTTGAGATAGCCATATCCCTAATGCAGATGCAACCAGGACAATAAAGAGAAGCCCAAACATCAATGTACTGCTTAAGCTTTGCTGAACAGCGATTTGATCGTCCACATTGAGTGCGCTGACCAGACGAAGTCCCAAAGATGGATCGATCTCCAGATTTGACAATATATATTGGTGCTCATCGATTCTGTACGATCGCTGCTCGAGGGATTGGTGTATATTCTGATTTGCTCTCTCGAACAGCCCGGCTGTCAGAGCCGGGGTGATTTCAATAGATGGTTCGCTGGAATATAATGCTCGGTCTTGCCAAATCAGGAAATAAAGAAGACCGGTTTCCTTTTGAAGTTCCGCCAGGATGGAAGGTGCACTTTTTCCTATGATGACATTATAGGGAGGCGGTTGGTCAGAGGACACACTTCCTGTTGCGTAGAGATACAGTGTGTTGCCAGATGACAGGACTGCATAGCCGGATTGAGAATCTTCCCGGCAAAGTTCAGCCCCAACCAGGTTCTGGCCGGATCCGGCAGTCTCTTGACCGCCGGAACAAATCAATATCAAATCAAGATTGGCACTTTCCTGCAGTGTATCAAGATAATTTTCAAGGGATGAGAAGTTCTGCTCATCCAACAATCGCATCAGTGTAGGACGCTGTGAGATAAGAAGCGCCAAACTACGCAAATCCGATTTTTCCCCCTCAATGAATGCCCGGGAAGCCACCACTGCCTGGTCAAGAAGAAGTTGCGCATTTGAAGTTGATTGTTGACTGATTAGCAAGATGACTGGCAAGCCGATTGCAACACCAATTCCAAGGAAGCCAACCAGAAAAGTAAATGTTAGCTGCGATCTCAATCGATGCAGACGGCGCTTTAAAAATGTGAACACGACTTACCTGAACAATTCAATTGTTGTACTGAAATCAACATTATTTCACTCTGACAACCTTCGCGCCCGTCATTTTTTGCAGGTCGGCAGTCTTTAACTCGAAAATTGCATTCGGGGTACCGGCCGCTGCCCAGATGGTCCCATATTGCAGGAAGTCTTCATCGAGATAGGTTTCCAGTTTTTGGGGATGGCCGACGGGCGGCACGCCTCCGATCGCGAAGCCGGTCACGGTTCGCACGAAATCGGCATCCGCGCGCCCGATGGCTTCCCCCGCGTACTGGCTGATGCGTTTCTCGTCGACGCGGTTCGCGCCGCTGGTCAGGACCAGGATCGGTTTGCCCGTGAGCTTGCCCTGGAAGATCAGTGATTTTACGATCTGACCCAATTCACAGCCGGCACGTTCTGCGGCTTCCTGTGCGGTGCGTGTAGACTCTACATGCTCGATCACTGTGTAATCGAAGCCGAGTGATTTGAGTTGATCCTGAATTTTCTGTGCGGAAGGGGAAAGTGTTGGCATGGGCGAATTATAGCAAAAATGATTGGAACTACTTTGCGATTTGTTGCGTTATGCTCATGTAAACTGTAAGCATTGCCGAAAATCGGGAGGTTACCATGCTGGAACTGTTCAACCGCTTGACAGAGTGGGTAAGTGTCGAGCCCACGGTGGGGCTATTAATGTTGATTACCGCCATCGTATTATTTGGTTCTGCATTCAGGAATTACAGGGAAACGGCGGATGCCTTCTGGCCCTGGTTCAGACGTCTGCTCGAAACATCGGTGGGAGCGGTGATCGCAGCTGTGCTTTTTGTCGGACTGATGTGGGCCTTCCGCATCATACTGAACGATAACGTTGCCTCGTTCTACTCCACTCACGGAAGTTTGAGCGATATCAGTCGCGCCAGCGCATTTACGATCTGGGGCAGACCCCATACGCAGATCGAATTGACAGTCCACCATTCCATCGAGGTGGAGGAACAACAGGAGCAACCGCGCGAGGACCCGGAAGATCCGCCCACCTATAAAACTGTTTTGGTCCGCAAGGACGTGCTCCAGAACAGCATTATTGGGTTCAAGGGGGATGTGCAAATGAACCTGAATGAACGCGAAAAGGGATATGCGCTGTATAGCGGATACACCCTGGACGTAAAACTTGTCTATGGCATTGTGAATGATTCCAACCTTTTAACAGACGCAGATTTCACGTTCCCACTTTCCTCCGGACAGACCTTATTCGAAAACTTCATCATCACCATGGATGGGAAGGACATGAGCTCCAGGCTGCGCATCAGTGGAGACCTGGTCTCATGGACGGTCAAAATGCAGCCCCATCAGGAGAGTGAAATCGAGATCACGTATGCCTCGCGCGGCATGGATTATTTTTACTATCAGATCCCGGTCCAGCGCGAGATCAAAGACTTTGTTTTGTCCCTTAACGTGGATCGTTTACCCGTCGCGATGGTTAACTATCCCGACGGGGTCATTACGCCGACAAATATCAAGCCAACCGCAGACGGACGCGGTTCCATCCTGACCTGGAAACTGGATCATGCCATCACTGTTGCGGGCATGGGTGTCTCCCTGCTGGCGCCCGAGCAACCGGGAGCGGACGTTCTGCGAGTGCTGGTGGTTTCTCCCTATGCGTTGACATTGCTGGGCGCCATGCTGGCTCTGACTATGTTGATCTGGGGAGCAAGCGTTCGTTTTCTCGACCTGGCGCTGCTCTCGGCCGTTTATTCGATGCAATTCCTTTTGATGGCAGCGATCAGCGATTACTTCTTTGGTTTTTGGGGTTCACTGATCCTCGGCGCGCTGTTGACGCTTTTCCTTTCCTATTTCCTGTTCCGCAGGCTGCCTGCGCCTGCCATGCGGAATTCCGTCTATGGGTTGATCCTCTTCTTTACGGTGATCTATCCGCTCTCCGGGTTGATCACCGACCTCACGCATCAAAATGCCTTCCATGCCATGGTTCAGGTGGGCATGATTTTGTATATCACCAGCCTGTCTTTGCATGTGATGGGAAAGCCCCGTGCGAATACTGGAGTTGCCTGATCCATGCTGACAGAATGGTTGTCCCGGGAACCAGCAGCCAGTTTGATGGTGTTCGCAACGGCCATCATGGTGTTTGGGACTGTTTTCAGACGCCTGCGCCAGGAGGGGCGGTTTTTCCCGGCGTTCCTTGCTCCACTACTTCTGGGAATCGTCCATGCCCTGGTATTTATCGGGGTGACCGGAGCATTCTATGTTTTGCTGGACAGCAGTTACAAGGCGTTTAAGCCGTTGGCTGCTGCACTGGCGCAGGGAGAGGAGTTTCAGAAAGAACTTACAAATGCAGAGAAAAACTGGGGAGCCTCTCTATTTCAGAACGACCTGACGGTCGTTCAAACCAGCAGTCACGTGGAAGTGGCGGAAATACCGGGAGCGGCTGATAAAACACTGTACATCAATCAAACGGTCACCGAGCAAATGGAACAGGAAAGTGTTACCCGATTCAATGGTTTGGCTGACATCCATGTGGTGGATAAGCGCCTGGGCACCTATGTACTGAACGCAAAATATGAATATGACGTTGTTAATCAATCGGACAAGGAGACAACCGCCAGTTTTCAATTTCCCATCGGGACCGGTCGCATATTCAAGAACTTGTCCATTACCGTGGATGGGGAAGACCTGGGTTCAGAGAAGCGTATTCTGGCAGGAAGGCTGACTTGGGAGCAGTCCATGCAGCCCCGCCAAAAACTCAGCGTTGTGATCTCTTTCGAAACTCAGGGAATGGAAGCGTACGCTTTTCTAATCCCTGAAAAGAGACCGATCCGGAATTTTTCGTTGACCGTCAACGTTGACTCGCCGGATATCTCTGCTTTTACCCAGCCGGAGTCCGCCGCGATTGCCTTCAATAATGAATCCGTTGCGAATGGATTCCATGCATCCTGGAGGATAAAAGATTCCATTATTGCGCCCTATGTGGGAATCGTTTTGCATCAAAAGGTGCAGGCAGATGTTAATCAGGGGAGGATGATCAAAAGCCTGGAATATATGCCTCGAGGACTGATGCTTCTGCTGATCCTGGTGGTTTTTACCCTGTTGATCAGCTCCGTCCCGATAAACTGGTGGAGGCTTGCCCTGTTTGCTGCAGTATTTTCCGCGAACTTTCTACTGTTGATGGGGCTTGACCTGCTGCAGATCAACCATCCGGTCATCCTGCCTGGCCTTGCCGTCCCGGCGCTGACCATGATCTTTATGATCTATCGGAAACTGCCGCGTCTGCCTCTGATCCTGACTTTGGGCTCGGCATTGGTGTTTTTGTTGGGCTATCCCTATGCCGGGCTGTTCCCGGATGGACCGGCGCGGATCGCCTTCGACAGCCTCGTGCAGGCGCTGATGATTTTATATATATTCGTGCTTGCGTTTACTGTCCGTGTACGTGGAAATAAGGCTGAGCAGCCAACATAAGGAAGATCAATTCCTGCGTCTGTAGTTGATCTGCCACAACACGCGCCACGTCTCCCCAAGATCATCAGAGCGTTCCCAGTTCCACACGAATCTGTCATTTTGAAGGTCATGCCAAACCATTCGTTGTTGACAGGCCTCGCCTCTGACGATCGCATCGCGGCTGAGGATCATTTTGCCGTTCTCGAAATTTCCAGTGAAGTCGAGATAGGTCCCATTGCTGTCCACCCAGGTCTGGCACCATAGTTTGCGTTCGGGGTCGTACGCGGAAACACTCATCCCCTGCAAGTCGGGTGCGCTGAAATTTTCCTGAATGATCTTTCCGCCGAGGATGCGTTCGATCCGGTTATTGCCTTTCCCATCTTCACCCCAGGTTACCTCCCATTCGCCGATCCAGAAGTCGAATTGGTTTTCGGGTTGGTTTTCCATGCTGTTCTCCACGCTGCTCATCCTAATAAATATCCGCGCCGCCCTCCCTCGCGGGTGCTTCGCGAAGGACGGCGCTGGGAGCGTAATTTGCTTAAATTTACCACGCTGGCAATCTTGACATACCATTCTGGAGAACTATCTTTTGAGAAATTTTCAAACCTGCTACAATTCCCTCTGCCATCACGAGGACAACGCCTGAAAGGAGAAGGATGCCCGATAGCAAAACCGTTTACGCTCATCACGGAAACGAGTACGAAGCCCTGATCGCGCGCGAGGACCATCAGGGAAATATTCCGCGGGCCATCGATGAGATGATCAACGCATATGGTTTGGATGTCCTCGATCTGGGTGCCGGGACCGGGCGCCTGACGCTGATGCTCGCCCCGCACGTCAAGTCTATTTGTGCCTTTGATATCAGTACCGAGATGCTGCGGGTTTGTCGTGAAAAACTTCTTGCAAGTGGATCATCCAACTGGAAGGTGGACCTGGCAGATCATCGCCGGCTGCCTGTGCCGGATCATTCCGTCGATCTGGTCGTCTCTGGCTGGAGCGTGAGCTATCTTGCCGTATGGAATGCTGAACGAGCGCATCAGGAGCTGGATACCTGGCTGGCTGAAATGCGGCGTGTCCTTCGGAAGGACGGGACGATCATCTTATTCGAATCGCTGGGGACGGGGAATGACGAGCCGATCCGTTTGGAGCATGTCGAATCGACGTATCAATGGCTGGACGTCAATGGGTTTCAAAACAAGTGGATTCGGACGGACTATCAGTTCGAGTCGCTCGAGGAAGCCGAATACCTGTCACGTTTTTTCTTTGGGGATGAATTGGGCGACAAGGTAAAACGGAACAACTGGGTCATCCTGCCGGAATGCACGGGGGTCTGGTGGAAAACGCTGGGGTAAAGAAAACCTTGCGAAGGATCTCTCCGCAAGGTTGAGGTTCTTTACCCGGGCCAGAGGATCGGCGCCATCATCGAGACGATCACTGCCACGATCAGTGTGAGCGGCACGCCCACACGCACGAAATCAGAAAACTGATACCGGCCGGGACCGTAGATCAGTAAGTTTCCATGATGTCCGATGGGGGTAAAAAATGAAGTTACGGCTGCCATTGCTACTGTGACGACAAAGGGTTCGGGCGGGAGATCCAGGCTGCGTGCCAGAGCGATCGCGATGGGCCCAAACAGAGCGGTAGTCCCGGCATCCGACATAATTTGTGTGATGAGACCTGTTACAACAAAGAGCGCCAGCAAGATCCAATGGATACCCCATCCGGATACCAGGCCCTGCAGCCAGCCCGCCAGGAGATTGGCTGTGCCGGTTTCCTGCATGGCCAATCCCAGAGGAATCGCGCCGGCGATAAAAATGTAAATGCGCGCATCGATGGTTTGGTAAGCCTGTTGTGTGGATATACAGCCACTGAGGATCATCAAGGTGGCACCCGTTAGAAAAGCGATTTCCACGGGAACGACATTGATAGCCGCGAGGGCAATGGACAGGAGCATGATGGTCCCTGCCAGCCGTGCCTTGTGCAGGGGTTTTGGCTCCCCTCGAAACGGCACAAGCATTAGAAAGGAGCGGTCTTCCGAGATACGCTGGAGAGAGTCGGCATCGCCTGTCATGACCAGCACATCGCCTTCCCGGAGTTTGACGCGCGACAGTTCGGTTCGCAGCCAGCCTTTGCGCCTCCAGACGCCCACGATCAGGACGCCATAATTCTCGAGGAAATCAACCCTCCCAATCGTCTTGCCGATGAGCTCCGACCGTGGAGCAACAACGGATTGAACCAGTCGTGAGGATAGCTCCTCCTTGTTGTTGTCGTTTTCCTGGGAAGGTGAAAATATCTCTTTATATTTCTCCAGGGGCTGGAGCGCAATCCCGCGTTCCTGTTGAATGGTTGCCAGTTTATCCGGACTGGTACGGATCACGAGGACATCCCCAGCCTGGGTTTTCTTACTGCCATAGGGTCGATTGCGTGGACGACCGTTCCGATACCACGCCGATACTTTGAAATCAACGGGTTGTTCCTCCTCGACCTCCTGAACCGTTTTGCCGATCAAGGGTGAATCGGGTAAAAGCACGAGTTCCGTGTAATATCCCTCCAGGCGAAAGCGATCGACCGAATTATCATCCCCCTGGCGGTCGGGAAGCAGAAACCTTCCGGCGACCAGGAAGAATACTGCCCCAGTCAACGATAATATTAGTCCGATCGGCGCAATGGAAAAGATCCCCAGAGGAGCCTGGCCGGCCTGTCTCAGCAGACCATTCGCAACGAGAAACGCCGGCGCGCCAATGATCGCAATGGCGGTGCCCAGGGATGCTGCGAATGCCATCGGGATCAATAATTTCGACGGCGAAATCTGGTTCTCGCGAGAGATATTTAATATGATCGGAAGCATGATGGCCGTCAGCGCCACATGACCGGTGAAGGCTGACAAAAGGGCGACCGATGGCATCACAACCAGGATGATGCGCGCATAGCTTTTGCCTGCCAGCACCTTGATCAGGTTCCCCAGCCGTTCTGATAACCCGGTGTGAAATAACGCCCCACTGAGCACAAACATTGCCGCCAATATGATCGCCGGTTCACTGCTGAAGCCTGAGAGGGCGCCCTCCGCGCCAAGCACACCACTGAGCCCCAGCGCAGCAATGACCAGAATTGCTGTTAGGTCGATTCGGATCCATTCGGTGAACAGCAGAACGATCGCCCCTGCTAAAATGACAAACAAATAAATCTGATTTACTTCTAGACCACCAAACATTTCAAACATTCCTCGTTTGCCTGTAACGGCTAAGATTTATATATTTCCAGCCTATGGGGAGATGGATGATGTTTGGGGTCGGAGATGTCCCGCCAGCCGCGCAGTTCCTATTTTATCAGTGCTTCGGGATAATTTCCAAGCGTATCGAGGATGCGTTCCTTGTGCCTGCCGAGGAATTCCAGATCCTGGATCTGATCCAGGGTGAAGTAACCGAAGTCGGTTGTTTCGTTGCTCAAGCCGAGCTCTCCGCTGATGACCTCGGCTTCGAAGTGCAGGGCGACGATGTGGGCCTTGTTCCCATCCGGGTAGACGACCAATTGATCGGCGTGACTGTAGACCCCGACCAAACGCTTCAGGCGGACCCTCAGGCCTGTCTCCTCGAAAACCTCCCGTTCACATGCCTCGGCCGCAGACTCGCCCGATTCCATCCCGCCGCCGGGCAGGCACCACTGGCCGTTGTCCGCGCGGCGAGTGAGCAGGATTCGTCCCTGTTCATCGAAGATCGCGGCGGAACAGCCGACTCGGATTTTGCCTTGTTTGCCCAGGCGGGGACCGTAGAGAACTTGTGTCATATCTTATTTCCTTTCCGATTCTAAATTAGGCACTCACTAGTGCACTACTCAAGAAATGCCAATTTTAGCTTGCAAACTACTAGAAAATAATAGGATAAGCGGTAAAATTGCTCCAGTATAATGGCTCGCAATAAAAATGCAACCCCTGTCTCGATGCGTATTAATAGTGAAAGCAGTCGATTGCGCGCGCGTGAGGAAACAGCCTCTGAGCAACTGAGTGATGAAAGCCTGGTGGCTCAAGTTGCCCGAGGGAATAGCGACGCGCTCGAAGTGCTTTATGACCGTTATGCGTCAACAGTCCTGGGCGTTGCGCTTAAGATCCTTGGCGACCAGGCGCTGGCTGAAGATGTGTTGCAGGAAACCTTTTGGCGTTTATGGAAGAGTGCCGCGACGTATCAACCTCAACGAGGTGCATTCACAAGCTGGCTTTTCAGGATCGCGCGTAACCTCGCCGTCGACATGTATCGCCGGCAAAGTGTGCGCCCGCAGGCACTGTACAACCCAGATGAAAGCGATCCTGTTCTTGACGAAATGCCTGATCCCGATATGGATGTGGCGGAGCAGGCTCAGTCGCTTCTTGCAAATCGGCAGATACGCAAAGCGCTGGCATCCCTGCCAGGCGCGCAGCGACAGGTCATCGAGATGGCCTATTTTTATGGGATGACGCGGCAGGAAATTGCGGAGGCAACCGGGGAGGCGCTGGGAACCATCCACACCCGTGCTCGTTTGGCATTGCAAAAATTGCATGAAGAATTGAATAAGAAAGAGTTTGAAGGATAAGAATGGACGTACGGCAGATCGAGGAATTACTTCCGTTTTATGCGCTGGATGCGTTGACGGATGAGGAACGCGAGCTCGTCGAAGAGTATTTGACAGAGCATCCTGAAGCGCGCCAGCAGGTCGAGCAGATGAGTCGCACCGCCTCTGTTTTGCCGCATGGCGTCGCGCCTGTGGAACCGCCGCGGCGCGTCAAACAAGCCTTGCTGGCACGCGTCGCCGCGGACGCTGAAGGGCATGCCCGCCCCTCGACACAGAGTCAGCCGTCCCGGCGCGGGATGCGTTTCGAGAATTTCTTCCGTACGTTGAGTTTAGTCACTGCCGCGGTGGCAATTGCCTGGGTTATCCTTCTCAATATTCAGGTCGCGCGCTTGCGAAGCGAGATATCCGGGTTGAACGATCGTTTGGCCGCGCAATCCGAGTCGCTGGAAAGGATCATTACAAACCTGCCCCAAACGAATCCATCCAACGTGATCACTGTCTCTTTGAAAGGGACAGAAGTGCAGCCGCAGGCCCAGGGACAGTTGTTGGTGAACCCAACCAGCCAATCGGCTGTTTTGGTGATCGCAGGGCTGTCTCAACTGGAAGTAGGAAAAACATACCAGGTCTGGCTGATCGATGGCGGCGCACCCGTCAGCGCAGGTTTGCTGACCGTTGACCAAAATGGACAGGGCGTATTTGTAGTGACCTCGGAGGCAGAAATTGGTTCATTCAATTCATTGGGCATTTCCGTTGAGCCTGAGGGTGGCAGTCCACAGCCGACCGGTGACATCGTTGTATTGAGCGATTTGTAATTGCTTTTTGTCTTTCACGACATCAACCTTGCGAAGGTTCCCGACCTTCGCAAGGTTTTTTGTTTTTATGAATGCAAAATGCATGACCCTGCGTACTCATAGATAGGTATACCCACCCCGGATCCGATCCTCACTCAGATGAAGGAGGTAAGCCATTGCTCCGACAGGAAATAACTTTCTCAAAATTACAAGTTCCTAATTTTAAAATCTCAGAAGGAGTTTAACATGCGTAAGTACTTTAAAGGTGTTTTGATGAGTTTTGTGGTGTTGGCATTGATGGTTGGACTCGCACCTGCTTCCTCGAGCGCTGCCAGTCACCGCGAAGCCCCATTGATCTCGCTCGATCCCACTGCGGACATTACAGACTTTTTCATGTTCCGCAGCTATGAAGCGGGCCAGGAAGACAAGGTCGTATTGATCATGGACGTGATCCCGGGGGAAGAACCCAGTTCGGGACCCAATTATTGGAACTTTGACCCGAGCGTCCTATACATGTTCAACATTGACAATGACCAGGATGGCAACGCGAATGACGTTCGCTTTGAGATCCGCTTCAAAAACGAATTCCGCGGCGTCAACAAGGATCTGGGCTTATTCCTCTCCTATGTGGCCTTGCCGCCGATCACTTCGCTCGATGGCGCCGGCTCTGAAGGATTAGGCCTCCGCCAGACGTATACCGTGACCATGTTCAACAAGGGCAAGAAAACTGTACTGGGCAAGGATCTGATCGCGGTCCCCTCGAATGTCGGTCCCCGCACCATGCCGGACTACGAGTCGCTGGCTGCACAGGGTCTCTATGAACTGGACAATGATGTCCGTGTGTTTGCCGGTCAGCGCGATGACCCGTTCTACATCGACCTCGGCGCTGTGTTCGATACCCTCAATCTTCGCAGTCCCGGCACGGATATGCTGTCCGGGTTCAATGTCCATACGATCGCACTTGAAGTTCCTGCGAGCCTGCTCACCAAGGACAAGAAGGATGTAGACGATACGGCGCAACCCGTCCTGGGTGCCTATGCTGCGACCAGCCGCCAGACCACGCGTGTGTTACGGGGTGAAGGCGACCGGGATTACCGCGGCGACTTTGTACAGGTACAGCGCCTGGCGAACCCGCTTGTGAACGAAGCCATCATCGGTACGGTGGATAAGGATAAATGGAACGCGCTCGATCCCTCCAAAGAGAAGCGCTTCGTTGAATACTATACCAACCCTCGTTTGGTCACCGCCCTGGAAGCCGTCTTTGGTGCAGATGCCGAGCCGCTTCTCGATCTGCGGGATGTGTTGCTGACCTACACGCCCGGCAATTATCAGAAACTCTCTGAACTGCTGCGCCTCGACATCAGTGTTGCGCCTGTGGCTTTGGCTTCCCAGAATCCACTGACGGTGCTGGCTGGCGATAATGCAGGCTGGCCTAATGGCCGCCGTCCGATTGACGATGTTACAGATGTCGCGATCCGTGTGATCGGTGGCACGAATTACGCAACGGCCGGCGATGCCGTGGATGCGAACGACCTGTCTTTGCCTGAGACGTTCCCCTTCCTGGCTACACCGTGGAATGGCCGCGACCGTATCCACATCAATCCATAAGCTTATTTTCGGCTGCGAGAGTGAGCCGGGCCAACCCGGCTCACTCTCAATATCTTATCTTACCGAGTCGTCTCACAAAGGAGACTCCATGCAATCTCTTTCTCAAAACCGAACGCTCAACCGTCTCATTCTGCTTGGTCTTATTGTTACATTCATGATTATCGCGTCCTGGCGATTTACCCCCGCATATCATTCAGGGCTGTCTTTTGCCAATCTTGATCCTTTTGCTTCCGATGCCTCCTCACGTACGAATGCTTCCATAGATACCCAGATTCGGATGTTACAGGACCAGCTTCGGTCCCATCCGGAAGATTGGCAGGCGTACAGTCAGTTAGGGTTGGCTTACCTCCAAAAGGCGCGCGAGACGGGCGATCCTACGTACTATCAAAAGACCGAGGAAGCAATAGATAAGGCGCTCGCTTCCAATCCGGATGACTATGCTTCCATCAGCGCCAAAGGCGCTCTGGCACTGGCGCGGCATGATTTTGCCTCTGCTTTGGAATGGGGTGAACGCGCCAAACAGATCAACCCCAATCGTTCCTATGCTTATGGCGTGATCGCAGACGCGCAAATCGAATTGGGTCACTATGCTGAAGCCATCCAAACGCTGCAGGCCATGGTTGATCTGCGCCCTGATCTGAATTCCTATTCACGGATTTCCTATCTCCGTGAGTTACACGGTGATACCGACGGAGCGCTGCAGCTCATGCAACTTGCTGTTGACAGTGGTGTGCCTGATTCAGAGAGTACAGCCTGGGTGCGGACGCAGTTAGCCACTCTTTATTTCAACACAGGTGATTTACATCGGGCGGAACTCGAATATCAACACACGCTTCTGGATCGTCCCAATTATGTGTATGCCATTGCCGGGTTGGGACGCGTTCGTGCCGCACAGGGGGATATGGACGAAGCGATCAAATTATTGAATCAGGCTGTTGCGATCATGCCGATCCCCGAGTTTGTGATCACGCTTGGGGATCTATCACAGGCGACGGGTCAGCAGCAGGAAGCAGCTCGGCAATACCAACTCGTCGCGACCCTGGAGAAACTCTATCGCGCCAATGGCGTGGATATGGATATGGAAATCGCGCTGTTCAATGCCGATCATGCTCAAAACCTGGGGGAAACCGTCGCGCTGGCTCGCAAGGCATACGCGAACCGTCCCAGCATCCATGGGGCGGATGCGCTGGCATGGGCACTTTACAAAACCGGCAATTACGAAGAAGCGCAAAAGTATGCTGAAGAAGCCTTGCAACTTCGAACAAAAGATTCCTTGAAATTGTTTCACGCCGGGATGATCGCCCTCAAACTTGGTGACGAAGCGCAGGCACGTGAATATCTGGAACAGGCATTGACGATCAATCCACATTTTTCCATTTTGTATGCTGACGAGGCAAGAAGAATGTTGGAAGCACTTCAACCGTAGCATAAATTGCTCAAGCCGCCGTCTCCGGCGGCGCTCAAAGCATAGAGAGGATCTCATGAAAAAGTTTCGTCGTGTAGTCACTGTACTACTTACTTTGCTGATTTGTTTTGTCTTTGTCCCGGTGGCATTTGCGCATCCGCTGGGCAACTTCACAGTCAACCAATACGCGGGTTTGCAGATCAGCCGGGAGGCTGTTGTCCTTGACTATGTGCTCGACATGGCAGAGATTCCTGCCTTTCAGGAGATTTCGACATTCGACGCGAATGGAAATGGTCAGGCGGATTCTGTTGAAGCTGCCAACTATCACGCGCTGAAATGTGCTGCGCTCCAACCGGACCTCAGCCTGCTGCTCGATAAAAAAGCATTGGACTTAACTCTGACATCCTCCTCCGTTGTATTCCCGGCGGGTGTTGGCGGCTTGCCGACGCTGCGGCTGACTTGTGAATTTCGGGCACCTGTTGATCTGGCTGCGAACAATCTTGCATTATCTTTTAGCAATAACGCGTTCCCCGACCGGCTGGGTTGGAAAGAGGTGGTAATGATTCCGGACGGCGTAACTTTGCAGGGAGATTTCTCTTCCGCCAGCTTGAGCAATCGTTTGACAGAATATCCACAGGATCTGCTGACCAGCCCGCTCGAGCAGCGGCAGGTGGAGCTTAAAGTGATCGCTGTTGGACTGCCAGCCCAGGATCAACCTGTCGTGTCTGTTGATCAAGGCAAATCTCCGTTGGCAGATCGCAATGACGCATTCACGCGGTTGATCTTATTGGAGGAAATCACGCTCCCTGCTATCCTGCTTGCACTTGCCATCTCTTTCCTTTGGGGCGCTGCGCACGCCATGACGCCCGGTCATGGCAAGACGATTGTCGGTGCGTATCTGGTCGGTTCACGCGGGACAATGAAACATGCCATTTATCTCGGTTTGACCACGACGATCACGCATACCCTGGGTGTCTTTGCATTCGGGTTGATTACCCTTTTTGCGGCTCAATACATCCTCCCTGAGCAGCTTTATCCCTGGATGAGTTTGCTCTCCGGACTGTTCGTGGTTGGAATCGGGTTCAACCTTCTCGTGAGTCGGTTTAAGTCTTCCGGACTTAAAATCCTGCCCCCCAAAGCGACTCCTGTAATACACTCCTATTCCCCCCTACTCCAACAGATACACACAGAGAGGATGGGTCATTCGCATCATTATGTGCTGAATTCTTCTCATGGTCATAACCATTCTCATTCTCATGACGATCATGGGCATCACCACGATCACGACCATGCCGATCATTCCCACCTGCCGCCCGGCGCGGACGGTTCACCGGTCACCTGGCGCAATTTACTGGCCCTCGGGGTTTCAGGAGGATTGATCCCCTGTCCATCGGCGCTCGTTGTGCTGCTTGGCGCGATTGCGTTGAATCGCATCGGCTTCGGCTTGATATTGGTGTTAGCGTTTAGTCTGGGGCTGGCAGGCGCGTTGACCGCCATTGGAATGATGTTTATTTATGCAGGACGATTATTTAATCGTTTCCCGTCCCAGGGAAAGATCATTCGCCTGTTACCGATCTTGAGCGCGCTGTTTGTTTCAGCGATCGGCGCGGGGATTGTTGTCAAAGCGTTGAGAGAGATGGGAATTGTGTAGGGGCGGGGTTACCTCACCCTTACTCTCTTATGCTCCCAGCGCCGTCCTTCGCGAAGCACCCTCGCAGGAGGGCGGCGCTGGTTTGGTCAATAAATGCCGTCGAGGACGGCGGCATGAGCAAAGTGGTCTTGCCTTTTATTTGATAAATGTCCCATTGCGCAGTTCAGCCAGTGTCTGCTGGATCTCCTCGATGGTATTCATCACGAAGGGTCCGTAGGGGACGATCGGTTCCTTGAACGGCGCACCTGCCATGAGCATGAAGCGTACAGGATTATTTTCTGCCTTGATCCGGATGTGATCGCCATCCGTGAATTTGAGCAGCTTCACAGACTCAATGGTCTGACCGGAGAAGACGCCTTCCCCCTCAAAAACATAGGCAAGCGCGGTGTGCCCGCTCGGGATGGGCTGAGTCCATTCCTGATCGGGGGCAAGCTGGAGGTCCAGGTAAAGAGGTGAGGCAGCGATATCAACAACGGGACCGGTGACGTTATCCACCGTCCCCGCGACGACACGGATTTTGACTCCATCCTTTTCGTAGGTGGGAATTGTGGAGGCGGCAACTTCCTGATAACGCGGCTCGGACATTTTGAGGTGAGAGGGAAGGTTAACCCAGAGCTGGAAGCCATAAATGTTTCCACTGGGACCTCTGCGGGGCATTTCTTCATGCAGGATGCCGCGCCCGGAACTCATCCACTGCACGTCGCCGGGACCGATCAGTCCGGCGTTGCCGAGGCTGTCGCGATGACTTGTGGAGCCTTCGAGCATATAGGTGACGGTCTCGATGCCGCGGTGGGGATGATAAGGAAAGCCCCGGATGGGGCCCTCAAGAGGGTCATTGAACGCAAAGTGGTCGAAGAGCAGGAAGGGGTCGAATTCGTTGCTGACGCGCGGCGCAATGGAACGGCGCAGCTTGACGCCCGCGCCCTCGATGGCAGTTTGCGGTTCGATGATTTGGGAAATGTGTCTAAGAATGTTCATATGGTTTTGGATTAGGTGAGGGGAAATAATTCACTTGATCGCCTATACTAAAATTGAGTTTCATTTCGCTTGGCCGACTCTCCGGGCAATAACCTTTTGTGTAATCTGCCAGGATTTTCCATCGTCGTGAGACTCGGCCGATCTCCAATGGAATGACTTGGGTGTGATCTCAGAAAGGATCCAGCGCTCGGGGCGTTTGCCATCTACTGTCATCCCTTCAAGGACAATTTCATCGCCAACCGGGCGCGCAACAAACGTTTGTAGGATACTATTGGCTGGGTCAATCCAGATGATACGCAATGCATCAAGCTTTGGATCATAGAAGCGGATGGTGGTTCCGAAACCTGTAGAAGGAAAGCCTGGTGGTGGATTCTCGATATCACCCTTCCAGACATCCTGTATGGCTGTGCCATGTAGAATCCATCCGAAGTGGATTTCGCCTTTCCCCGTAGGGGTCAAGCCGTTTGGCAGGAACCACTGTGACTCAATCTCCCAGTCACCTACAAATTGACCAAAGAGCATGAGTTTTTCCTTCAACTGCGGGTCAGGAGCATCGGCTCCCAGACCTTTAATAATTGGTTTTTCGATGTCGCTGATCATTTTTGATGCCTCCGCGTTCATGCACGTATTGATGTTGTGGGAGGGCAAGGTATTACGAGGTACTTTCCCACCTCCTATGTAATCAATAACCTTAGATCTCGTACCAGTCTATTCCAAATTCCGTAAGACTGTTCCAACGTTTCTGCATTTCCACCCAGCGTAACTACCTGTCGCAAGCGTTGTTCGCAATCCCCGGGTTTGATTTTGAAACCTCGCAAATAGATCTCTGAGCGCTTTCGGCTGGGAAAATACTCCCTGTTCAGTGCAAATAAAGCCTGCAGAAAATGATCCAGCGCCAGGTCCAGTGCAAAATGAAAGAAGAATACGTCTTCTCGCCCCACTGCTCGTTCGAGGTCTTCCACATCGTCAAGAGCATTCAAATGATGATCAATCGCCGCCAGCGCCAATTCCTGAGGGTATTCAGCCAGGCGCTGCTTGAAAGATGCCAGAATGCCATCCGGGTCATAAAACACCCGCATCGTCTTCCACATCGCGCAACGACCGATGGGATAGTAGTAACTGTCCAGCCGCCCCAACCGTTTGCCGGCGAGGATCTCTTCCAGTTCGAGGCGAGCTTCCGCAACTGTAAAATACAGCAGCCAGGTTTCCACGCCCGCCATGGATAAACAATCCGCTTGTCCCCAATGTCCGCTTGTAAGCTTTCCAATTTCAATTTGCTCGATTCCCCCTCGCAGCGATTTCAGCAGTTCCTGCCGT
>Ga0105104_10001603_pt1 | contig 16947 bp, 12 predicted proteins | sample PPLLaktember2015_3_FD_87034 | JGI IMG/M metagenome (GOLD analysis project Ga0105104, IMG submission 87034) | Freshwater sediment microbial communities from Prairie Pothole Lake near Jamestown, North Dakota, USA - PPLs Lake P7 Core (6) Depth... | ecosystem: Environmental > Aquatic > Freshwater >... | reverse complement strand
AGAAGGGCGTGAAAGAAGTTCATTAATCGGTAATCCGGCGGGGTAAACCCCGCCCACCTTAGGTGTCCCTTACGGGACCATTAAAATACGAGGTTTTTTAAATGGCTGCTGAGAAAGTAACAAAAAAGAAAGCTAAAAAGAACATAGCCAAGGCGATTGTTCACATAAAGGCGTCGTTCAACAATACGCTGATTACAATTTCGGACCCCAACGGCGACGCGATATGCACAAGCTCTGCCGGATGCGTGGGCTTTAAGGGCGCTCGCAAGAGCACGCCTTTCGCGGCCTCGCAGGCGGCTCAGCGTGCGGCAGGCACGGCTATGCGTAATGGCGTTCGTGAAATCGAGATCAGGGTCAAAGGACCGGGTCCGGGTCGCGAATCAGCGATAGCCGCGCTTCAGCAGGCGGGTTTGCGAATATCATCTATCGAAGACGTAACGCCGCTGCCTCATAACGGCTGCCGGCCGCCCAAACGCAGGCGCGTGTAGTTTTTGTGTTATAGCTGTCAAAGAAATGGTTGTTTGTCATAAAAAATATTAGGAGCAAGGTTAAAAAAAATGGGACGTTACTTAGATTCATCCTGCAAGCATTGTCGTCGCGAGGGCATAAAGCTGATGCTCAAGGGCAGCAGATGCGAGACGGCGAAATGCCCGGTTGAGAAAAAGCAGAAAAGTCTGGCGCCCGGTATGCATGGCTTCCGGCGAACCCGGTCGAGCGAATACGGACTCCGGCTTCGCGAGAAACAGAAGGTCAAACGTTTTTACGGCATCTGGGAAAGCCAGTTTATGCGGTATTTTCAACAGGCCGAACGGCTAAAGGGCAATACCGGACAAACGCTGCTGCAACTGCTTGAAAGACGTCTTGATAACGTGGTTTACAAACTGAATTTTGCGCCTTCTCGAAAAGCGGCCCGGCAGGTCATTACCCAGGGGCACATTCGCGTCAATGGACGCAGGGTCAATTTGCCCGACTTCAGCGTTGACGTAGGCGATAAAATTATGGTAAAGACCTCGGAAAAAAGCGGCAAAAGAGTCAAGCAGCAACTGGACCTGAATCCGAATTTTACAACACAGGGCTGGCTGCAGATTGACAGGGCCAAACCCGAGGCGACGATTGTGGCGCTGCCCACGAGGGATGACGTGCAAATCCCGGTTGAAGAGCAACTGGTAGTCGAATTCTGCTCGAGGTAATTTTAACGGGCGGAATTTTTATGGATACGAGGTTAACTGAAACTAATTGATTGTTATAGGTCTGAGGAGGCCTGTATGCGGATTACATGGCGTGGTCTTGAATTGCCGACTCGAGTCGAACGCGATAACAAAACGGCCAGTGACAGATACGGAAAGTTTTATATCGAGCCGTTCGAGCGTGGTTTCGGTACGACCATCGGCAACAGCTTAAGACGGGTTTTGCTAAGCTCGCTCGAGGGCAGCGCCGTAACAAGCATTAAGATAGCAGGCGTCAATCACGAATTCACCTCTATCAACGGCGTCATGGAGGACGTTACGGATATTGTTCTTAACGTCAAGAACCTGACGGTCCGGCTGATGGGCGAAGGTCCCAAGCTGATGAAGGTCAACGCCAATAAGGCGGGCGCGATTACGGCGGCCAATATCGTTGCCGATCCCGCGATAGAGATTGTCGATAAAGACAGGGTCATAGCTACCCTCACCAAAGACGTTAATTTCGAGATGGAGATGGTGGTCGAAAGCGGCCGTGGTTATATTCCCGCAGCCGAGAAACTTGCCGTGGCGGACAGATACGAGCAGGAAATCGGCAGGATAATTATTGATGCGGTGTATTCACCGGTCACCAGGGTGCGTTACAGTACCGAAGACACCCGCGTCGGACAAAAGACCAACTATGACCGGCTGATACTTGAGGTATGGACAAACGGGACCATTACGCCTGAGATGGCGATGGTCGAGGCGGCCAAGATTCTTCGCAAGCACATTAATCCGTTTGTGCAATACAGCGAAGTCGGCGCTGAAACCGTGGCCGGCGAAGTGGCGATTGCGGAACCGCAGCCGACAGTTGATAAAGAAATGGAAACCAAGCTGAATATGCCGATACACGAGCTTGAACTTTCCGTTCGGGCGGGCAACTGCCTCGAATCGGTGAAGATCGAGACGGTTAAGCAGCTTGCTAAAATGACCGAGGCGGATTTGCTTGAAATTAGAAGCTTCGGCAAGACCAGTCTTCGGGAAGTCAAGAGGAAGCTCGGCGATATGGGTTTATCGCTGGGTATGACGGGTATAGAATGATTTAATGGTTGCCCCGCGATTTTTGGATGCGGGGCCTGAATGAGGAAATACGCTTTATGCGTCACAGAGTCGCAGGCAGACAGTTGAGTCGGACAAGCGAGCATCGGAAGGCGTTACGCCGCAATATGACGGTATCGCTTTTTGAGCATGAGACGATTTCAACGACTATAACAAAGGCAAAGGAAGTAAAGGGCTTCGCGGAGAAGCTGATTACGCTTGCCAAGGCGGGAACATTGGCGGCCAGGCGTCGGGCGATAGCGGTTCTGGGCGACCGGGATATATACAAAGAGGAAGAGGGTCAGCCGGCAAAGAAGGGCACGATAATCGGGAAATTATTCAGCGAGCTTGGACCGCGTTATCTGGACAGAAAAGGCGGATACACGAGAATTATTCATCTGGACAAGAGACGGCTGGGCGATAACGGCGAGCTGGTTTTGCTTCAGTTAGTCGGTTCGGAACATATCGAGAAAAAGCCCAAGGGCGAAAAAGGCGAACATTCGAAAGCAAAGAAGCCGGTAAAAGCCGCAGCGGCCGCAGCGCAATAGCCAGTTATTAAATGTTCGGTGAGGGACCGGCCAATGAGTGGTCAGGACTGCATTTTCTGCAAAATAGCGTCAGGGCAGATACCCGCGATAAAAATCTACGAAGATGAGGTTGTTGTCGCGTTTCTCGATATCGGGCCTGTCAGCGATGGTCATACGCTCGTAATGCCTAAGCAGCACGTCGAAAAGGTGCATAAGTGCCAGCCGGAGCTTTTAGGGCAGATTTGGTCCCGTCTTGGAAAAATCGCAGGCGCTGTTGCCTCAGCGATGAATTCGGATGGTTATAATGTTCTGTGTAATAACGGCCGGGCGGCAGGGCAGGTTGTTGAGCATTTGCATTTTCATATAATACCGCGAAACGCCGGCGACGGGGTTTTTACGCAATGGCCATCGCATAAATACGGGCAGGGTAAGGCAGAAGCGATTGCCGAGAAGATTCGTAATAATTTATAGTTGTTTTATTGTTGCTATGTTAAAGGTTTCGTGATACTTTTTGTATATGACCGCGGGGTAGAGCAGTCTGGTAGCTCGTCGGGCCCATAACCCGGAGGTCGCAGGTTCGAATCCTGCCCCCGCTAATGAAAATCAGAGATAACTCTTTGTGCTGCAAGGAGTTATCTCTTTTTGTTTGTTCCTAAATTTTCACCTGTTACAGGAAGCATCAGTTTTCTCTTATTCCTCCAATTATTGATCTATTAGGGAAAATCAGGTCCGTATATATTCGTTCCTGTACTGAGTGGGGGTAAGTCCTTTTTCTTTACAAAAGAACCGGGCGATATGGTCAACATTGTAAAAACCGAACTCAAGGGCGATTTCTTTGATGCTTTTGTCGGTCTCTATCAGCATTCTGCATATCTCTTCGACCTTAATTCTTCTGATTTGGCTGTAAACGCTTGTGCTGAGATTGTCGTTAAATTTCTTATACAAGCTTTTTCTTGAGATATGAAACTCATTAATGATATCGGAGACCTGCAGGAGCCGTTTGGAATTTCTTTTTATGTAATTTATTATGTCCGACACGATTTTATCGTCCACGGCGATTATGTCGGTTGATTGCCTTTCCTGGACGCCTACCGGTTCAATTACGATCATCTGCGTATCCACGGCGATACCTTTCATAATCTTATCCAGCAGCGCGGCGGCCTCAAATCCGCCCTTTTCGGTGTTGAGCGATATGCTCGATAAGGACGGGTAAGTCAGGTCGCATAAAATATCGTCGTTATCAACGCCAAGCACCGCGACCTCGTTCGGGACCGGGATTGATATCCTCCTGCAGGAGTCAATTATGAACTTGCCGCAGGAATCGTTGCAGGCCATTATCCCGACAGGTTTGGGCAACTGTCGAATCCATTGACCTATGCGGTCGAGGTTCGAATCTTTAATCTTCTCTCTCCTGGGGTAAGTCAATTTGCTGGTAAACGTTTTAATGCCGGCCCCGGCTGCCGTTTCCGTAAAATATTTTTCCCTGTGCTCGGACCACAGCATTTTTCTGAATCCGCAAAAAGCCAGGTTGGAATTTACCTTTAAACGTTTTACCACGGAGACGAGATAAACTTAACCACGAAGCGACCCCGAGAAATCTCTCGTGGGATTCAAAGAATCCCCGAGACTAAATCCTCGGAACCCCAAAGGGGTTCCTGAGGGTGTAAGATTTCCGGGACTTTAGTCCTGGAAATTCAACGTACCGTTACTGGCGCTTTGAATTTCTCAGGGCACGAAGGGGTTTATAAAAAAATGCCCCTGTCTATGGGAAACAGGGGCACGAGGAATAAAAGATGATTTTCCCGAAATTTACGGTAGCCCTTGGCGATAGCTTACGGCAGAACGACCATAATTGTATTACTCGGTGCGCTTAGGCCTCCGGCAAGGTTAATAAAATTTTCTCACCACAAAGACCCAAAGACACAAAGAAAATCTTAGCGCCTTAGTGACTTGGTGGTTGCACGTTAAAACAAAGAACACGGGCCTTATCGTCGCCTGGCTTCAAAACTTAAGAAAAATCCGGCTCGCCAAGCAATATTTTTTACTTTTCGCTGTTTTTGACGAAATACGAAGCTTTGCGAAAAGAAGTGGAGTCCAGTTTAACTGGGCGAAGTCCCCGAAACGGGGAAAAGAGGGTTTTAAAGGAAGATTTTTTAAGATTTTTTCAAAAAAACAAAGAAATACTTGGTTTCTTGGGGACTTAGGGATATATTAGATATTACTAACACGGCTCACACCTGTGGAGGATGGTCTTTTAGACACGGGATTTACACTGTTATTTGAGAAATAAAAAGAAATTCTTAGTGTCTTAGTGCCTTAGTGGCAAAATATTGGAGAAGGAGAAAATATGTTCAGAAGCAGAGAATTTAACGGAAATAAGAGGGGCATTTCTATAAAGCATAGTTTTTTTGTAGTCACCTTTTTTTGTTTAGCTATATTATTCCATAATAAAGCATTATCGTTTGAAAAATTCATTCTCCATGATGTATCAACAGATACTGGAAGTAAAGTTATTGATCTTAGGATTCTTAACGACGACTATATACCATATATCTTTGCATTATTAGAAAACGGTAACGTTAGAATTTATAATTCAGATGACTTTGGATTAAATTGGAATCTTCTTGCCATAAAGGTTTACCACGCAAGTTCATTCGATGTCAGTTATCATGATCCTTCTGATTCTTATTATGACTTTGATATAGCATATATTTCAAAAGACGACGATAAAATACATGTGATAAAATATAAATCCCCAAGTTCTTTTGATGTATATCCACCGCTTGATACTGGTTTTAATTGTTACGACGTATCACTATCTTGGCCACATTTGGCGGCAGCTCAGAGTAATGGAGATGTGTCAATGTGGAGGGCTGGGACTGGAAATTATGTAAAAGCTGGAACAACATATACAGGTTGGTATCCTTCCATTAGTGATAATTGGGTAACTATGTATATTATTGCTTATCCGTTTGATGGGATTGCTGCTTATCCATGTATAGATGGAATTTGGCAAATTAATGGCACAGACATCGTTCTCCCAATGCCAGAGTCAGTACGTCAAATAAAGATGGCTCAGAAAGATAATGCGTGGATCATCGCTTGGCAACATTCAACACAATGGGGGCGAATCAATCTCTCTAATGGCATTACTAGGCGAACTTTGCCTGATAGTTATATTGCTCCATATAACGAACTATTTGCTGTGACTGCCAATGAAACCGGAAAATACCTTGCACGTGCGATTGGAAAGGAAATAGATATATTGACATCCCCTAGCAACAGTACAGATATAGGAAATGAGACATATTTCGACACAGGTTGGGGATGGAATGTAATAATATCTAGCCTTGATTTCTCTTCAAATTACATAAATAATGGTATTAGGAGTAGTATTAGCGGCGATCCTAACAAACTTGCATTAAGCAAAGATTCTGCGATTCGGTTTTTTGGAAAGGTTCAATTATATGTGACTTCTCCACATCAAGGAGAGCAAATTCCAATTGGAACAGCTATGCATATAAATTGGTATTCTAGTGATTATATTGGACCTTTTGTAAAGTTTGAATTATATAAAGGTGGTTCCCTGAATAAAATATTGACTGAAAATTGGCCCAATCAAGTAGGTATAAATGACGTAGGATGGGGTATTTCTTCTGAGTGGGAAACAGGAGATGATTACAAAATAAGAGTTAGTTCACTTGTAGATCCAAACTGGTATGGAGAAAATGAACAATATTTCTCGATAGTTTCTAAAGACTGCATAACAATGCCTATCTTGATGGATATTATTTATCAATGGAAATTAGGCAATATAAATATGGTAACGCTTATGCAAAATATCGCCAAATGGAAAAGCGGGGAAGGATGTAATTAAAATGTTAAGAAAAATTTATTCTATTCCTGTTTTGATATTGGGATTATATTTAAGCGGAGCAGTTTATGGCACTTCAATAAATAGAAGCGTTACATGGATATCCGATGGCTCAGGAGAAGAGATAACTGTAAATCTTACTGTTGATATCACCGGCACAGAAAGTTATTATATAATCGATGAATTAATTCCTTCCGGATGGAGTGCAAAGGACTCTGGAGGCGGTTCTACAGGTCATGCCGGTCATATTAAATGGGTCGTAATCACAGGCGCCACTGATATTGTATATACATATGTTATTACATTACCCACTATCCAAAAACTTACTCAATTTGTCGGGTATTATACTTTTGAAGGAGATACTTCTGAAAAACTTATTGGAGGAGAGAGCATTTTAATAACGCAACTTGAAATTTCTGGAAATACGAATGTTGGTAGTGTAACACTAAACGGACTAGGTATTACCAGTGATGATAGTGGTAATTACAATGCGACCGTATCTTATGATTGGAGCGGCACAGTGACGCCAATAAAAACAGGCTATACATTTATTCCCCCTAATAGAACATATAACAACATTACCAACGATAAACTTAATCAGAATTATACAGCACAAGTAATTCAAGCCGACTATGGTATGACAATTACATCATGTATTATTAGTGGTACAACGCCTGATGCCGGTCAGGCAGTTACATTGAGCGGAACCAGCGGTCAAGTGCATGCTGCGGCGAGTGGAGCCGTTATGAAAGTAGTAATAGGATTCCGAGATAACTCAGGACACTGGGCCGGAGGCGAGCCGGTTGTAATTTCAAGCACAATTCCCGGAACGAGTTTCCAGCCATGGACGGGCAGCAATGCTGTTATAAATGCTCCTTTGGCTGAAGGCACATATTATGTCTGGGTCAGTGGGGTTCCGACGATAGATAATGCAATTGCGATTCAGGAATTTAAGAATGCCATACCAACCACTGCCGATGAAGTGCATAACGATAAATATGATATGGCTGTAACTGTAATAGAACCGGACACGACGCCTAATATGTTCACATTTACAGACCAGTCCGGAGCGGAATTAAGCACAGCAATTACATCTAACACGATTACGATTAGCGGAATCAATACAGCCGCGACTATATCAATAACAGGGGGAACCTACTCAATAAATGGCGGGACATATACAAGCGCGCCGGGAACGGTAAATAACGGCAATACGGTTACCGTCAGACAGACATCATCGAGCAGTTATTTGACTACGACCAGCACAACATTAACAATAGGCGGGGTAAGCGATACGTTTAGCGTAACAACAAAGAGTGCATTACCAGATACTACTCCTGATCAATTCACATTTACAGACCAGACCGGAGTGGCATTGAATACAACGATAACATCTAACATGATTACGGTAAGCGGAATCAATGCAGCCGCATCCATTACAATAAGCGGAGGCACTTACTCTATAAACGGCGGGTCATACACAAATGCGATGGGAACGATAAATAATGGAAATACTGTAACTGTCAGACAAATATCATCGGGCAGTTATTCGACCACAACCAACGCAATATTAACAATAGGAGGAGTGAGCGGCACATTCAGCGTAGTAACACAGAGTGCTTCGACTGGCAATCTTCAGGTTAAAAAAGGCACTGTTACAGCAGGTAAAGGAATAAATGAAGATAAAGACAGTATTTCTATATCAGGAACAATTGACGTAACATCAACCGAGTTTATCGCAGCGGGTGAGATTACGGTAAATATTGGCGGGGTATATGAGGAGTCAATAGATACTTCGTTATTCACTGCCAGAAGCGGTAAATTCACATATAAATATAGACTCCCACGAGATGGAGAGGGAAGAATCACCTCATTAGTGATAGATACCAATAAGCATACATTCTCTTTGAAGGTGCAAAAGGTTGACCTGACCGGTTTATACTGCCCGTTCGACGTTGAAATTGAAATTGGCAATTACTTAGGCATCAGCGAACTTGAAGAGCCGGTAATCAACGGCAGACGATTTATTCCCGTTCAACTAATGTCTGGTTTTGAGGATTATTTGCAGGTTCAGTCGGTTAAGGTGAAACACGCAACGACGGATACATTGACAATTAAAGGCGGAATTGCTTATGAGATTTTACCGACGTCTATGAGCGACGTAGTCCTTAAAATGGGTAATCAGACCTTCACGATACCGGCTGCAAGCTTTAATCCGAGCGGCAGAAGCGGATATAAGTATATATGCAAAAACGCAACAGTTTGGGAAAACGGAATTGCTGGCGGTATTGCCAGTGCGACGTTTGACTTTGGAAAGGGCACTTTCTCTATTGTTATAAAGAATACGAAGATTAATTCCACGACAGGGGAAATCGATTTAACTTTGACTATCGGGAGTTTCAATGAGCAGATTAATTTTAACCTCGATACCGGCCAGACAATCTATTAGCCGATTTTCAGTGATGTAAATCAGTGTGTTTTGCTTGTCTGGACAACGAATCCTGACCGTTCGGGATTTACGGTCGAGGCAGGGGCTTTTGAGGAAGCTTACTTACAGAGAAAGACCTTGCCGAAGAACACAAGCCAAGCAAAAACCGTGTCCTTCCGTGTCAAAAACCTCGGTGTCCTCGGTGGTCTCTGTGGCTTATAACGTTGCTTTTCGTAAACATCCCAAATAGCGTAGGCCCGATAACCCGATATAGCCAATCGAACCCCGTTTTTACCCTAAAAATAAGGTTTTTGAGGTCAATCGTCCTATAAAGAAAAATCAAACGTTGAATATGAAGCTTAAAACGTCGCATTCCATGCTTCATCTGTCGTATATGAAGCTTCAAACGTCGCATTCGAGGCTTCATCCGTCGCATATGAAGCTTAAAATGTCGCATTCGAGGCATGAAATGAAGCATTCGAAGCTTAATACGTTGCATTCGAGGCTTAAAAACTCTCATTCGAAGCTTCAAAACTGTTATCCGAAGCTTGATACTTCGCATTCGATGTCGATTATATGCCTTCCGCCATATAAAAAAACATATCTTAACCCGCTATAACAGAGATTAAGAAACCGCCCCGAAAGACGGGGCTACATGTCTAAAATTTCTCTGTCCCGTCGAAACGGGACTCCGTCAAGGACTTCGTGTTCTTCGCGGTGAAAAGGTTATTTTACTTTAAGCGATTCCGGCAACTTTAATACAAAGTCGCGGATTTCGTCTCTGACCCGGCGGTAAATGTCGAGGGATTCTTTCTCATCTTTTTGCCTGCCTTATGGACCTTCTCCACGCATTTTTTTGTATAGCCACGAACAAATTTCTGCGTGAAATCCATCCAGTCGAGGTATTCTTTCTTAGGCACTCGATAAGAAGCGTTAAAATACCCCTCGTCGACGATATCCTCGCTACGCAGCCGATACCCTTTTTCCTTTTTAAATTCATCTATCGCCAGTGCGCTCATCGGGTCAAGGTATCCGCTCCAGTCGAGGAATGCGTTTTGCCTCTTCTCGTTTTGGATGAGAGGAAACTGGTAAAACATCGATGTAAAGCGCACAACATCGGTATTGGGATGGTTTTCAAGCCAGCGGTCTAAATACTTCAACAAATGCCTGCGGGTTTGCGGCTGCCTCGGGTCCACACCCATTTGGTGCTCTTCCGTCCAATTATTAGTGATGTAATTGTACATCGAGGTGGTTTCCCAAATCTGATAGACAAGAAAATTAACGGTATATATGTGCCATTTCGCGGGACGCTCTATAAGGACTTCCCGGGTCTGGTCCAGGTACCGCCAATTTTTTGTGTTTACAACCCTGCCGGTGGTCCGGTCAATTACTTCCCAGTATTTTTTGGGGTTATGTTCGGTATCGATTTTATACTGCTCCCGGCTGTATCCTTTCTGGATTTTTATCCTTAATTCCCCGTCGCTTGCGCTGGTCACGGGACAGGAAATAAGGTATTTTTGCTGGCACTGTTCCGGGTGCGCTTTTGCCCATTCCTGGTCGGCTCTTATGAGACAGATGGTGGAATAAACATCATATCCCATCTTGAGTAACTCTTCCGATAGCACAGTTCCATCGCTATCGCGGATTGCATCGGCCCCCCATTTTTCGCAAAGCATCTTTACGACATTGTCCATGCCTTTTTGGGCGGGAAGGGTAAAATGGCCGGTCAATATCTCAGATTCTTTCACAATCTGTCCTCCTATTTGGATGAGTTTTATAATTACGCCATTGGGTCTCAGTCCCGTTTATCGAATCCCGTAAAACCGGCTTACAGGCATCCGCCGGATAATCTAAGGATATTAACCAAATAACCCAACGCATAAAGTGGAAACCTGCCTCCAATTTGTATCCCTTGGAAACTTGATTCACGCGGCTTCAGTTGGTTTTGGAAAACTGCGAGATGGCTGCCTAAGTCGGCATTAACTAAAAGAGGAATTGACCTTAAATTCATGTCATAGCAGAGGTTTGTCTTCGCTAAAGCTTTGTAAGATAAAAAGTTATGTGTTTTGGTGGTCTGTAAATAGCAATCAAAGTGCCATTACTTACAGCCGGATTGACCAAAAATCCCGTGTCTTCTGGTCTTATGGGATCTCACTTTATTGCATTTTTCCCATAATGCTTGTTTTTAAAGCAAAAAAAGGGGTTTAGGTTGTATTGTTGTGATTTATTTCACATATTGTTCTTGACATCGATGTATACGGTGGCGTATAATTTCAAAATAGTGTTCGTGTGTGGCAATAATGTGCCATAAAGCTGTATATATGCGATAAAAAGAACGACGAAGGAATGTTTTTTAAGAATGGCTAATAAAAGCTGCATAATCCGGCTGTCAATGTATAGAAACGCCCTTATGCGATTAAAGGCGTTGAATTTCGTGAAAGTTTTCTCTGATAATCTTGCCGATGCCGCAAGGGTGACGGCCGTGCAGGTACGCAAAGATTTTTCTCTTTTCGGTATTTCAGGCAAAAGACGCGGCGGTTACCTGGTGGACGAATTGATAGAGCAAATAAGCGCAATCCTCGGTAAAGACAAGGTGCAAAAATTCATAGTTATTGGAATAGGCAATATTGGCAGGGCTTTGTTAAATTACCCCGGCTTCAAGAAGAACGAAATAGAGCTTGTCGCGGGTTTTGATATTGACGCGGGCAAGCATAACAAAGAGGCGAAAGTGCCCATATTGCCTCTCGAAGAGCTGGGGGGTTTTGTCGAAAAAAACGATATTAAGTTCGGCGTTATTTCAGTGCCTGATTTTTCCGCACAGGAGGTATTGGAAGTTATGCTTCGTGCGGGCATAAGGGGGATTCTCAATTTTGCCCCGATATATCTGAAAGAGCCGCCTGATTGCGTGGTTCACAATCTTAATCTCGAGACCGAGCTTGAAAACATAATATATTTTACCAATTTTGCGTCACAGGCGGGGAGCAAGTAAATGGCGGGGCATTCATTAAAGAAGAGGATATTGCTGTCATTTCTTACCATTATAACCGTGCTGTCTTTATCAACGGCCCTGCTGGGATATTACATAATAAAAAAGGACATCATGGATATCGCTCAGCGCACGGTGAAAAACGACCTTAGCATCGCGAGGGAAGTATATCGGCAGGAAACCAAAAGTATTGAAAACGCGATTCGTTTTACGGCCGTAAGGGATTTTCTGCGAGATGAAGTTTTAGAAAGCAGCACAGAAACACTTAAGATGCGACTTAATGAAGTAAGACAGGCGGAAGGGCTGGATGTATTGACCCTCGTAAATAAAGAAGGGCAGGTTATTGTCCGGTCCAGGAATCCGTCGGTCATCGGTGATGAGCACAAATCCGACGAAGTGGTAAGCAAGGCGTTATCAGAAAAGACAACTGTAGTCGCTACCACGATAGTGCCAATGGATGAGCTGGCAAGGGAAGGACAGGGACTGGTCGAGCAGGCACATATTAAATTTATAGCCACTCCCAAGGCCAGGCCGACCGGCCAAATCGAGCAAACTTCAGGAATGATGATAAAGGCGGCAGCGCCTGTTTTTGACCGTAACGACAATCTCACGGGTGTGCTCTACGGCGGTAACCTGCTGAACCGCAATTACGGTATTGTTGACAGGGTTAAAAACATTGTCTATCAGCAGGCCAGTTACAAAGGCAAAGACATCGGCACAGTTACTATCTTTCAAAATGATTTGCGTATTTCGACCAATGTAAAGGGAGTTGACGGCAATCGCGCCATTGGAACGAGGGTATCCGGAGAAGTATATGACCAGGTGATTATGCAGGGCCGGCCCTGGGTAAACAGCGCGTTTGTGGTAAACGACTGGTATAAAACCTCATACGAGCCAATCAGGAACATTAACGGGCAAATTATCGGCATGCTTTATATCGGCACTTTGGCTCAACCTTTTAATGATATCGCCAGAAATACCCTGTTAATTTTCCTGGCGATTGTTATTGCGGTAACATTTTTAGCGGTAGCGCTGTCTTTTATTCTTACGGCGCATATTTCCAGGCCTCTTACTCATTTGCTCGATGCCACGGCAAAGCTTTCTACCGGCAAACTTGGGCACACGATAGAAACCCAAACCAGTGTCAACGAATTGAATAAACTTGCCGTGTCTTTCAATGAAATGTCAAAGCAGCTCGAAGAAAGGGACAATAATCTGAAGCTTTCGAACGAGATGCTGGCAGACCTTAATAAACGCTATATTGACCTGATTGGATTTGTCTCGCATGAACTCAAAGGTATCCTGGCAACGGTAGTTATGAACGTCTGCTCGGTTCAGGAAGCCATTTTAGGACCGATTAATGAAAAACAAAAGAAGGCGCTGGATGGCGCATCGAGGAGTTTGGATTATTTAACCTCTACGGTTAAAAAGTTCCTCAATCTCGGCAAGATAGAAAAAGGCGAGCTGGAGGTAAAGAAAACAACCGTCAAACTTAAAAAAAGCGTATTCGATGTTACAGTAAATTCGCAACTGCCCGTTGCGGCAAAAAAGAATATGACCATTCGCAATGAAATAGATGATAATCTTTGCGTCGAGGCCGATACCGAGCTTATGCAAATAGCGGCCACCAACCTGATTGCTAACGCCATCAAGTACGGCCGGGAACAGGGCAATATCGTATTAAGCTCGAAAACATTCGATAGTATCGGCCAGGTAGAGGTTTATAACGATTCAGAGCCAATTCGCCTGGAAGATAAGGAGAAATTATTCAAGAGATTTTCCCGGCTCGATACTCCCGCCAGCAGAAACGTCAAAGGCACCGGCCTGGGGCTTTTTGTAACTAAGCAGATTATAGAAAAACACGGCGGCAAAATCTGGGTTGAGCCGAGAGAAAACGGCAACTCGTTTATTTTTCAATTAGCAACAGGATAACGGTCTTTTAGAGGAGTTTTATTTATGTCTGATGTGCGATGTTGTAATTGCGGCAATGAGCTGTCTGAGGAAGATATGCTCAAACAGATTGACGGCATTCTGGATGACTACAAGGGAACCAGCGGCGCATTGATACCGGTTCTGCAGATTGCCCAGAAGATGTTCGGTTATCTGCCCAAGGCGGTATTAAAGCGAATAGGCGTGGTATTAAATAAGCCATACAGCGAAGTTGCCGGTGTGGTAAGTTTTTATTCGTTTTTTTCCGTCGTACCGAGAGGTAAATACCTTGTGCGTGTTTGTCTGGGCACCGCCTGTTACGTTCGCGGCGGCAAAGAGGTCCTGGATTCTCTTAAAAAGGAGCTCAAGATTGACGTGGGCCAGACCACGCAAGACAAGCTGTTTTCGCTGGACGTCGGCCGGTGTTTCGGGGCCTGCGGCCTGGCGCCTGTTATTATGGTAAATGACGATGTTCACCAGCGTGTAAAAAAGGTCAAAATCGGCGAACTGCTGGATGCATATAGAAACAAAAAAAATGAAACCGGGAAGGAGGCAAATTAATGGCTGGCGGACAGAAGATAAGCAGCGTTAAAGAACTCAATGCTGTTCGTGAAGAGATACGTCAAAATCAAAACAACGGCCTCGATGCAAAGGAAGAAATCCGGGTCTGTATCGGCGGAGGTTGTATCGCATCGGGTTCGCTGGATGTCAAGGCCGCGTTCGAGCGGGCTTTGAAAGAGCAGGGGCTGGAAAGGAAATTTTCGGTTATCGGAACCGGCTGCCTCGGACCATGTGCCCGCGGGCCTGTGGTACTGATAAACAAAGACAACGTTTTTTATCAGGGCGTGGCTCCTCAGGACGCGCAGGAGATTATCGAAAAGCACATAATCGGCGGTAACGTTGTCAAGCGCCTGACCTGGAAAAAACAGGCCACGGAAGAGTCCGTTGCCGTTCAGAATGATATAGAATTTTTCAAGAGGCAGACAAAAATTGTTCTGCGGAATTGCGGCCGAATCGACCCTGTAAGCATCGAGGATTATATTGCAAATGACGGCTATCAAGCCCTTGCAAAAGTGCTTACTTCCTTTTCCCCGGATAATGTCATTGAAGAGATGAAAAAATCCGGATTGAGAGGCCGGGGCGGAGCGGGATTTCCAACCTGGATGAAGTGGTCTTTTACACGGAAAAGCCCGGGCGATACCAAATATATTCTCTGCAACGGTGACGAAGGCGACCCGGGGGCTTTTATGGACAGAAGCGTGCTGGAAGGAGACCCTCACAGCGTGATTGAGGGAATGGCCATCGGCGCCTACGCCATAGGCGCAGCCCAGGGATATGTATATGTGAGAGCAGAATACCCGCTGGCGGTGCAGCGGCTCGGCAAGGCAATAGACGATGCCAGAAAAAAAGGTCTTCTCGGACAAAAGATTTTAGGCACGGCCTTTTCATTTGACCTTGAAATTCGTATGGGCTCCGGCGCGTTTGTATGCGGCGAAGAGACAGCTCTTATGGCTTCGATAGAAGGTAAACGCGGCGAACCCCGTCCCCGGCCGCCATTTCCGGCGGTCAAAGGGCTTTGGGGCAAGCCCACCGTTTTGAATAACGTGGAGACCTATGCAAACGTGCCTGCCATTATAAATAAAGGCGGCGACTGGTTTGCTTCATTTGGTACGGAAAAGAGCAAGGGAACAAAGGTATTCGCGCTTGCCGGCGCGATTAAAAACGCCGGGCTTGTCGAGGTGCCGGTTGGCACTACGCTGGGCGAGCTTATTTATGACATAGGCGACGGCATTCCCAACGACAAGGAATTCAAGGCCGCCCAGATTGGCGGGCCATCGGGGGGCTGCATACCGAAGCAGCACCTCAACGTTCAGCTCGATTATGAATCGCTTAACGAGCTTGGAGCGATTATGGGTTCCGGCGGTCTTGTTGTAATGGACCAGGACTCCTGTATGGTCGATGTCGCGAGGTTTTTTCTTGAGTTTGTTCAGGAGGAGTCCTGCGGCAAATGCGTTCCATGCCGGGTAGGCACAAAACGAATGCTGGAAATTCTTACCAGGATTTGTGAAGGCAAAGGCCTCAAGTCGGATATAGACGAGCTTATTGACCTGGGCAATCAGATTAAGGACACCGCCCTTTGCGGTCTTGGCCAGACGGCCCCGAACCCGGTTTTATCCACGATTAGATATTTCAGGGACGAATACGAAGAGCATATCAACAACAAGCACTGTGAAGCGGGCGTTTGTCCGGGCCTTGTCAGGGCGCCATGTCAAAGCGCCTGTCCGGCCGGCGTGGATATTCCGGGCTTTGTTTCGCTTATCGCTGAGAGGAGATACGCCGAGGCCCTGCGTCTGCACAGGAATCGCAACCCGTTTGCCTCTATATGCGGCAGGGTTTGCTTCCATACCTGCGAGAACAAATGCAGGCGGGCGACGCTGGATAAGCCGGTCGCTGTCCGGGGAATAAAGCGTTTTATGGCGGACCAGGAAATTGTGGTTCAACTGCCGGAGGTGCGTGAAAACGCCGAAAACGCCAAACGCAAAGTCGCAATCGTGGGTGCGGGGCCTGCGGGATTATCCTGCGCATATTTCCTTGCCCGGCTGGGGTATCGGCCCAAGGTTTTCGAGGCCGAAGCCAGACCCGGCGGCATGATGGTCCAGACAATTCCTTCTTATCGGCTGCCGAGAGAAATAGTTGCACGAGAAATCAGAATGATAGAGCGAATGGGAGTTGATATTGAAACAGGCAAACGGCTCGGCAGGGACTTTACTTTGGCCGGTCTGCGTAAAGACGGTTACGAGGCAATCTTTGCCGGCGTGGGTTCTCCGAAAGGCGTAAAGCTGGATATTCCCGGCAATAACGTTGCCGGCGTAACCGACGCGATAAGCTTCCTGAAGAATTATAATCTCAAGGGTTCCGTACCGGTAGGCCAGAAAGTAGTT
>Ga0105104_10001602_pt1 | contig 16949 bp, 11 predicted proteins | sample PPLLaktember2015_3_FD_87034 | JGI IMG/M metagenome (GOLD analysis project Ga0105104, IMG submission 87034) | Freshwater sediment microbial communities from Prairie Pothole Lake near Jamestown, North Dakota, USA - PPLs Lake P7 Core (6) Depth... | ecosystem: Environmental > Aquatic > Freshwater >... | reverse complement strand
TGGATCGCCTGGGCCGGTTCGGCATGGTCGCGCGAAAGTCCGACAGCGGCGTCCGCGATTCGCGAGCGTCGAGACAGGAGCCACCCGGATCGGCCTCCTCGGCCGAGCCGGTGGCTGTCCTGCGGGCGACGGCCGGAATCCCGGTTCGTGTCTACACCCAGAGCCAGAGCTTCCGGTTTAGAACGCGAAGCGCACGCCAATCTGGCCCGTCCGCGGCACCGCGCCGGCTCTCAGGGCCGTCATCACGAGGAAGTTCGTCGAGCGCCGATCGCCCGTCGGGTTGTCGAAATTGGCGCGATCGGCCAGGTTGAAGATCTCGCCAAAGAGGTCGAGGGTCTTCGCTCCCGACACGCGGAGGCGGTAGCCGAACCTCAAGTCGATCTGGAAGAACCCGGGACCGTGCGCCCCGTTCCGGCCGCCCTCCGACGTCACCGAGTAAGCGTCGCTGCCGGTGCCGCTGTACTCGCCTGCCGGGAGCGGATCGAACAGGATGCCGTTCTGATCCGGATCGATGTTTTGGTCCTGGACCGTCAGCGGCGAGCCGCTCAACGCCCTGGCGACCGCGCTGACGGTGAGGCCGCCGGTCTTGGGCACGAGCACGGTCCCGCTCACCACCAGGTTGTGCCGGCGGTCGAAGTCGGTCGGTCCCTGGTTCAAGTCGAGATTCGGATCGGTCAGCAGCTGGAACGAACTCTGCGGAATGCCATTCCCGCTCGTATTGCCCGTCGAGTACGCCAACGTGTACGAGACCCGCGCGCTGTAGTTCTGGCTCATCCGCTTCTCGACCGACATCATCAGCGCATCGTAATCGGTCTGGCCGAGGTTCTGCCGCACGAGCACCTGGCCCACGAAATTCGGATCCGGCCGGATGATGGGCGCCGTGCGCGACGTCGTGGTCCGCAGCCCGGCATTCTGGTCGAACGACATGAACTGGTCCCGCCCGAACGCGTGGACGAAATCGGCGCTGACAGACACCCTCTGACCCAGTTGCTGCTCGTATCCGAGTGACACCTGGTGCGTGTACGGCAGGCGCCGGTCCGGGCTGTCGAGGAAGACGGTCCCGGTGTTCTTGACGAGGGAGCCGGGCGGGTAGAGCGACTCGAGCAGCGCTCTGTTCACCGTGGGGCCGTTGACCAGCATCGGGTCGGTCGGCTTCGCCCCTTGCGACGGCCCCGGATCGGCACGGTTCGCCGGGAACAGGGCGGTGAACGACGTCGAGAAGACCCCGGAGGTCATGATGGCCGAGATCAGCTCGAAGTGCGTCTTGTCGTAGAACAGGCCGTACCCACCCCGCAGCACCGAGCGCCCCTGCCCAAACAGGTCGTACGACAACCCGATGCGGGGCGCGATGTTGTTCTTGTCGACCGGGTAGGCGCCCGGATCCGAGAACTCGGGGTTGTTTACTTCCTGAAGGGGAACGGCCTCGACGTCGTAACGCAGGCCCGCGCTGAGGGTCAGCTTGCTGTTCAAGTGCCACTTGTCCTGGGCGAAGAGTCCCACGAAGTGCGCCTTCATGTCGTTCACGAGCCCGCTCGGGACGCGGATCGACAGCCGCTCGGGCCAGGTCCGGTAGTCGTTGGCGTTGTACGGCCCGTTGCTGGGAACCGTGAAGGTGCCGTTCAGGTTGTCGTCGGTCACCGAATCCGCGGTGACGTACTGGTATTGCAGGCCCGCCTTGAACTCGTGATCGCCGTGCCAGCCGGGCACGAACCAGGAGAAGGTGTCTTCGAACTGGTACGAGTTGTTCACGCGCGCCTGCGCCGTGGAACTCTGCTGATCGGTGTAGGTCAGGTAGGTCATGGTCGGCAGGAGCGCCGCCTGGTCGAGGCCGTTGGCGTTGTAGCCGGGGTTCCCGAACGCCACGTCTTCCTGCGTGAAGCCGACGCGCAGGACGTTGACCTTCCGGCCGCCGAGCACCGAGTTCAGGGTGGCCACGACCGTCTGGTCGAGGTCGGCTTCCTCGCGGGCTGCCGCCAGCGTCACGGTGCCGATCAACTGGTTGAATTGGGGCGAGGACTCGCGCAGCCACCGCACGGCCCAAGTGTGGTTCGCGTTGATCTGATGGTCGAACCGAATGAGCGTGTTCCAGACCCGCGTCTCGGTTGTGGCGGGCTGGTTCAGGTCGGGCCGTGCCGGGATGTTGATGGCGCGGTCGTCGTCGATGATCACGCGCTCGAGGCTGAAGAAGAAGTGGGCCTTGTCCCTCACTACCGGTCCGCCGAGGGTGCCGCCAAGCTGGTACTGTTTCGTCTGGGGCTTGTCAAGGTCGTTCTTCTTGACGAAGTAGCTCTCCGCGGTGAGCGAGGCATCCTGGAAGTACCCGAAGGCGCTGCCGCGGAAGCGGTTCGTGCCCTGCTTGGTCACCGCGTTGATCACGGCGCCGGTCGTCCGGCCGAACTCGGCGTCGAACTGGTTCGTCAGGACCTGGAACTCCTGGATCGACTCGAGGGGCGTGCGCGCCTGGGTGCCCGCGCGCTGGCCGTTCACATCGTCGTTGTTGCTCGCGCCGTCCAACGAGTAGCTGTTGTTGCGGGAGTCCTGGCCGTTCACGTTGACCGAGTCCGACCCGAACGACTCCGTGCTGATGTTCGGCACGATGCCGGGCAGCAGCCCGACGAACCCGATGTAGTTGCGGTTGATCGACGGCAAGTCGACCAGTTCGCGGCCCGTGATGTTCCCGCCGACCTCCTTCGAGCTCAGATCGACCACGGGCGCCTCGGCGTTCACCGTCACGCTTTCCGTGAGCCCGCCGAGTTCCAGTTTCACGTCGAGGGCCCGCGTCTTGCCCACTTCGACCAGCACGTCCTTCACGGTCGTGCGACGGAAGCTCTCCAGCGAGGCCTGCACTTCGTAGAGGCCCGGCGTGATTCCGGACAGAAAGAACGTCCCGTCGGTAGAGGACACGGCCTCGCGGAACAGGCCCGTCTCCTGGTTCCGGGCGACGATGGCGACGCCAGGCAAGACCGCGCCCTGCGGATCGAGAACGCGCCCGCGCAAGTCGCCCGTGCCCTGCTGTGCGAATGCGGGGTACGGGAACAGGACGAGCAGGAGCACTGCCACGGACAAAATACGTCTCATGAGGCCTCCTTGATTGATCCAGCTGTCGGTGGACGGCAGAAGTATCGTGGCGCGGGAGGCAGAAGTCAATCGGCGGGCGGGACCCTCGCGTTTGCCGCGGCCCGCCCACGCCAGCAGCCGTCTCGCCGTGGGACGCCGCCGTACAAGGCCGTCCGGCGCCGTCGAGGGCGACGCGAGCGATTCGGGACCGGACCCGCGATGACGCGCGCGGGGGGTGACGTGGCGTGACACGGTGGGGTGTGGCCCTCCCCCTCGGCGTGGCGGCTCCGGAGGGCACCATCAAGCTCTACGCTATTGATGGGTGCAAGGGCGGGGAGATGCGAGGCCCGTGCTAGGCTAGGTTCGGGGGGACGGAATGCGCTCTCACGGCACTTGGTTCTTGCTGCTTGCCGCGATCTGCATCCTCGCGCCCTACATCCTTCACGTGCCGCCGAGGACGGGTCGCCATTGGACCTACCTCGCGCTCACGCTTGCCTTCCTTGCGTGGGTGTTGCTCCTGATGACGCCACTCCGATCACGCTAAGCGAGGGCCGCAAGAGCCTGCCGTAGAGGCCGCCACGCGGCGGCCAGCTCGCCGGGGATGCCCGTCCCGAGCGCTCCGAGGAATGACGATCCGCACGACGCGGCGTCGGCGCTCGTTCCCGAGGCCAGGATCGCCAGTGCCAGGACCAGCCGGCTCCACGACGGCACGTCAACTCGGAAGTGGCTCATAATCACCCGTTCCTGATCCATGCACGCGGCATGGCAGTGACTGCGTGGTGCCGGGACGGGACGCCCGCCGCTTCCGCTCGATAGGCGCAAGACGGCTCTTCGTTCCAGTCTCTCCTTCGCCGTGCCACGAGCGCGCCGACTGATCTCCTACATGATGGGATCGCGACGCATCTCCAGGTCGCGGACTGCCGCAGCCCAGGCGCCTCGCGCTTCTACGCCGGTTGATAGGCCGCCAGGAAGTCGCGGATCAGGCCATCCAGGGATCCGGCTTCGACGTTGGCATAGAGGGGCACCGGCGGCCGGCCGTTCTGTTCGTTCGGCTGGATGGCGATGACGCCCCGCACGCTGGGCAGCACCACCACGTAGCGTCCACCATTACCCGCCGCCGTGTACGAACCCAACGGAATTCCAGCGGGATCCGCACCGTCCTTGTCGGTGGCCCCCCACCACAAATAGCCGTATCCGCCTTCGATCCCCCGGCGGCCCGTGATGGAATGGATCGCCGTGCTCTCCGCAACCCAGCTCGCGGGAACATGCGGTCTGCCGTTGAGCACGCCCTGGTCCAGATACAGCTGACCCACCGTCGCGAGGTCTCGCGCCGACATGAACAGGTTGTAGGCGGGGAATCGTGGTGCGTCCGCAAGATACTGGTAACGCGCATCGCGCATGGGATCGAAGTCGCGCCAGCCCAGGGGGCCCGCCAGCTCGTGTTCCACGGAGGTGTAGAGACTGCGGCCGGTCAGACGCTGATAGACCTCGCCCAGGACATTGAAGTCCCAGTTGTTGTAGTACCAGAACGTGCCCGGCGCGTGGCTGCCCCGCTGGGGCCGCGCAGCTTTCATGGCCGGCGTTTCCGCGGCGGTGGAGATGTAGATGCCCGAGCGCGCCTTGAACAGGTCGCGCACGGTTGCCCGTTGTTCCGTCTCGGTGAGCGGCGTGTAGTCGTCGATCCCGACCTCCTTCATCGTGGCGTCGAGATTGATCGTCTGCTTGGTCATGGCGATGCCGTAGAGCGCATTCAGGATCGACTTGCGCACCGAGGCAATTCGCAGCGGTTTCGACACGTCCCCGTGCGACACGATGGTCTTGCCGTCGGCCAGGCATACGAGACCCAGCACGCCCAGCTCCGTCGCCTTCCTCGTGAAAGCCGCCAGCTTCTCTTCAGACCACTTCCCCGGCCTGGCCTGGGCAGGCGTCGCTTGTTGCGGAGCCACGGCGGCGCTCAGCACCGCCGTCGTACCGAGCAGGAACTGCCTGCGATCGAGATGAACCACGGTCGTCTCCCTTTGAATGTGCGCGCCATGCCGCGAGACACCGCGCATACGCCCAGTCGTCCGCGGATCTTGACACCGGCAGGCGACGTGTCAAGGGAATATCGGCGGAAGAGACAAGGCGGGCACATGGCGCCCGTCCGCACGGCGACCCTGGCAAAGGCCGCCGGCCAGCGTGGCGCCCGACCTTTGCGGCCTTCGACCTGCTCTGGGCGCGGAAGGCGTGGGCGCGGCCGCCGGAGTTGCGGCTGGAGTGATCGCGGCAGTGTTGGCGCGGGCTACTTGAGCCGGAAGGTCATCTCCACGGTCACGATGACCGGCACGGGTTGTCCCGCCCTCGTTCCCGGCTTGAAGCGCCAGTCCTTCAGGGCTCTGATCGCTTGGTTGTCGAGGCCGTTCTCCTTGTCGAGGCTGACTGTCACCGCCGCCGCCGCAGTCCGAGGCGCGCGAGGCGGCGCACTCGCGCCGCACGACTGCGTCTCGAACGGCTTCGTTCTTGGGCAGGATCTCGACCGCCTCGGCGAAGCTCACCGCGACAGCCAACGCTCGGCTGGTCGCCGTCACCGGATGGGGACAAGCGGAGGATCGGCGGCAGACACATGAGGCTGGTTTCGACCGCCATCTGACGAAGCCGACCGACCCGAAGGAGTTGGAGAAGCAGCTGGCAGAGTTCGCGGCGCCGGGTGGGTAACGAAGCTGCCCAACCCCTCGTCCGCCGACCACCAAAGTCACCCCGACCAGCGCTTAGCGTCGCAGCGCCGCGCGGGCGACGTCTCCTGCTTTCACCTCGATCTCCGCGTGCGGTGTACCGGCGGCAGCCCGCGCGATCTCGACGCGGTATCGCCCCGGCTTGAGGCCCGTGAGCCCGAACCAGCCGTTCGCGTCGGTTGCCGTCCGCTTGGTGCCGCCGAACAAGCGACGGCGGACGATTCGGACGGCGACTCCCTCGAGGCTGGCCCCTGACGCGTCGGTCACGGTGCCGGCGACAGAGCCCCGGTTTGGCCGATCGAGCCAGGGCATAGGAGGGACAGCCGCAGGTCTGTCAAAGGCCCCCTGAGCAGGCGCGATGCCGTTGACGAGGAAGTCGAGACGCTCCGGGCGCGCGGGCGGCGCAGGCGCCACGACCGGCAACGGCGCCGCCGTCGTCGCGGGAGTCCCCGCTGTGGTGCCGGCTGCGCGGGCAGACGCGGCCGCTGTCGCGGGAGCCCCCGGCACGGCCGGCGGGGCGCTCGGCTGGAAGTACGAGAAGATCGACACGCCATCGGCCCTGTTCCGGCCTCGCCCGGCCCGGACGCGGTCAATCTGTGCGAGCACTCCCTGCGGTTGGCTCAGGTACCCGCCCACGCCAACCGCCAACTGGCGCTCCCGCTTGTGCTTCTTTTCGAAGGCAATCCAGCCGTTGAACCACTCGCGCACGGTCGCGTCGTGTTCCCGCGCGTAGTTCATGGGAACCGCAAGGTCGAGGATCCCCTCTTCCAGCCAGCTGCGCCAGTCCTGGAAGATGCGCTGCATCGGAGCGGTGTTCGCGAAGTCGTTCCGGTCCCGCGGCGGCCGGCCCCAGGCGATGACCGCGGCGCTGACCTTGATGCGCGGGTTGATCGCCCTGGCCTCGATCGAGATCCGGCGCACCAGCTCCGTCACCTGCTGCCTGCGCCACTTCGTCCACGCCTCGTCGTCCGGGGCAGGCACCGCGGTCGTGCCGCTCGCCCGGGCGAAGCGTGCCAGGCTCACCGGGTTGTAGCCCACGTTGGCTCCGCGCGGCAAGCGGTCGTCGGTTTCGGGGTAGCGGATGTAATCGAAGTGGATGCCGTCCACGCGGTAGCGCCGGACGATGTCGAGGTAGACCGAGACGAGATGGTCCCGCGCCGCGGGGTGGCCCGGGTCCAGGAAGTAACCGACGGGGAAGCGGTGGTTGCCCTCGCGCGACCGGGTGAGCCAGTTGCCGTCGCCGGAGGCCGCGGGCCCGTGACGGTTGAAGACGTGCTTCGGGTCGCGAGGAGGCGTTTCATCCCGCCACAGCGGCATGGCGTTGATCCACGCGTGGACCTGGATGCCGGCCGCATGCGCCTCCCGCAGCACGTGGGCCAGCGCGTCGAAGGACTGATCGTACGCGGCCTCGTCGAGCGAGGGCTCGAGGGCGCTGGTGTAGAGCGCGTCGCCCCGGCGCCGGACCTGTACGAACAGCGTGTTGACGTGCAGCCGCTTCGCGTCCGAGACGAGCTGCGCGGCCTCGGCGGGCGATCGGATCCCGGCGTGGAAGGCGTCCACCCAGAGCGCGCGGATCTCGGGAGTGGCCGGCGGCGCGGCCGGCTGGCCCGCGGCGTTCGCGACCGCCAGCAATACGACAGCAAGCATCGCGGCGGCGCGGCGCCAGGCGTGGCATACGGTTTCGGGCATGTGGAGCTCCAGTGAACTCTCGGCACGAAAAAAGGGGCCAGGCCTCCGCTGGTGGAGGCCCGACCCCTGGCCAGAAGCAGCTGGCGGCTAGAACCGGTACCAGACGTTCAGCTGGAACGTCCGCGGGATGTACGCCCCTGCTGTGCTCGTGATCGCCCCGAACGTGGCCTGGTTGCTGAAGTCGAGTTGCGGGAAGCCGTACTGCACGTAGTTCGTCACGTTGAAGGCCTGCACGCGGAGGTCGATCGAGTGCCCGGAGCGCAGCCGGAACGACTTGTACAGGCCGAAGTCGAGATTGACCAGCCCGTCTCCGAAGAACGTGTTGCGGCCGACGAGCATGTCCGTATTGTCGTAGATCGTCATCGTCCTGAAGGCCGAGACGGGCAGTTGTGTCTTGGACTTTGCCGGGTCGTCAACCGACGTGAAGAGGATCGACGGGTCGAGCAGGACCGGCCGTGTTTCCGTGAACCCGTCGAAGTTGAAGTCCGCCCCCGTCGACTGGGTGACCGTGAAGGGCGTGCCGGAAGCCAGCTTGAGCGTGCCCGACACCTGCCAGCCGCCCAGGAGCACATCGAGCAGCGTGCTGTCCTTGCCGAACGACGGCAGCTGGTAGCTACCATTGAAAGTGAACCGGTGCGGCGTGTGGAAACGCGAGTAGCCCCTCGCATACTTCGAGTTGGGCCCCAGCTGGTTGCTGTCGCCGGCGCCGACGAAGGTCGCCTCGGACGTGGTGTCCTCGGATACGCTCCTCGTGTAGCTCACGGTGAACGACGCGCCGCCGCTGTACCTCTTCACCCACTCGATCTGGAACCCCTTGTACCAGGACTCGGCGTCGTTCGACATGATGAGATTCGTGCCGTACCGTGGGTCGGGCCGTCGCTCGTTGACGCGCGGCACGCGCTGGCTGATCTCGTTGTCGGCAATCGGCACGGGCACGGGGCAGGCGGTCGTCACGCCGACGGTGGGGAGATACCCCGTTCCGGCGCACGCCGCGTCCTTCGCCACCGCATTGATCACCTTTCCACGAAGATCAGGCCATCCGGCCGCGGGTGCGTTGTTCGGGTGATCCACCACCGTGATGGGCCCTTCCAGGGGCGACAGCGGCAGGTTGTCCTGGCTGTACCTGAGCGTCCCGTTCACGTGGTTGCCGTTGTAGCTGACCCTGATGGCGGAATCCCACGGAATCTGCCGCTCGTAGCTGATGCTCCACTGGTCCGTGTACGGCATCTCCAGGTTCTCGTCCGGCAGGAAGAGCACGTGCCGCGCGGTTTGCGGGCCGGGCGTGAAGGTGTAGCCCATCGAAGGGTCGGACAGGTTGAGGTAGCCCGGCGAGGTCGTGAAAGTCTGGAGGATGGCGTTGGGCGGGTTCGTCCGCACGCTCGCGCCGTTCTGCGAGAAGAAGGACTGGAAGATGCGGCCGTCGGTCCGCCCGTAGCCGCCGCGAACCGACGCCGTTCCCTCCCGGTCGCCGGTCAGCAGCTTCAGGAAGGTGCCGGCCGCCGGCAGCGACCACGCGACACCCAGCCGCGGCTCCCAGTTGTTCGAGTCGTCCGCGTACTGATAGTCGTTGCGGTCCTCGACCTCGTTGGGGGCGGACACGTACTCGTACCGGAGGCCGATGCTCGCGGTCAGGCTCGGCCGGATTCGCCACTGATCCTCGATGTAGAAGTTCGACTCGTTGGTCCGGTTCTCGAGGAAGAACGGGCCCCAGGCCTTCTGGTAGGTCGCAATGCAGCCGTCGATCATCGCGGCGTATGCCGTCGTGTAGGTCACGCCGCCGCAGACGCGGTTGAAGTTCCAGAAGCCTCGCGAGTAGTTGTCGGCCAGGTCGTCGAGTTGCTGGCGCCGGATGTCCGTCCCGGCCTTGACGGTGTGCACCTGCTTGAGGACCCACGACAGGTTGTAGACGAACTGGTGGTCCAGCTGCTTCCGATGGATCGGGTAGGCGCCGCTGTTGCCGATGATCGTGCCGGAGACGGGCGACAGGAGGAACCTGACGATGGGAGTGTTCGGGTCCGCGGCGATGTCCACGTTCGTCTGACGGTAGCCAAGGCCGTAACGAGCCTCGCCAATCAGGTTGTTGCGGAATACCTTGGTCCAGGTGATGCCCAGGTTCTGCTGCTGGTTGTCCTGCAGCGTCTGCTCGCCCTCGATGACGTCTTCGTTGTCCCGCAGTTGGGCGGTGTACTGGTAGCGCGCGACGATGCTGTCCTGGCCCAGCTGCCAGTCGAGTCGGCCCGAATAATCCTGATCGGGGTATCTAAAGCCGTAGGTGGTCGCGTAGGTCCGGTTACTGCGCGGGTCGGGCGTGAGGGTCGCCGGGTTGGGGTAGCGGTCCAGGATGGACTGGATCCACGCCCTGTTCGCCGGCGTGTCGTTGCCCCGGGTCAGCCACGGCGCCGAGACCTCGGACGGCAGGAAGAAATCTCGCGCGTAGTTCAGCGTGCCCTCGTAGTTCGTGCGGTCCAGGCTGACGAACCCGAACATCTTGTTCACGACGATCGGGAACCCCAGCGTCCCGCCATATTGGTTCCGCTGGTTCTTCGGCTTCACCGTGGCGAACTTCTTCAACGCCGTCAGGTCGTCGCTGTCCTGGAGGTACCAGTAGGCGTCGCCATGCCACTGGTTCGTGCCGGACTTGGTCTGCACGAGGACGACCGCGCCGTAGCCGCGGCCGAACTCCGCGCTGAAGGTGTTGCTGATGACCTGGAATTCCTTGATCGTGGCAAGCGACGCGCCTTGCCGGTTCTGGTTCTCGGACGAGTCGTCGTTGTTGACACCGTTGATCTGGAACGTCGCGCCGCGCGACCCCGTGCCGTTGAAGTTGATGGAGGAGCCCGACGAGGCCGTCGGGTTGTTCTGGCCCGAGGTCGGGTTCTCCTGGAAGCCCGGGAAGACGGCGGCCAGGTCCAGGAAGCTCCCGGGGTTGAGCGCCGGCTTGTCGGCGATTTCCTTGTCTGTGAGGACGGACTTCACCTCCGCGTTCGTGGAGTTGATGACGGGCGCCGCGCCCTTGACGGTCACGACCTCCTCGACGCCGGCGGGCTTCAGCTCGAAGTTGCTGACGCGCGTCTGGTTCAGCGGTACGGTGACGCCCTCCTGCACGGTCGTCTGGAAGCCATCGAGCTTCAGGGTGATCGAGTAGCGGCCGATCGCGAGGAACGTGGCGTTGTAGAAGCCGACCTCGTTGGTCACGACCTCGCGGACAGCCCCGGTCTCCTCGTTCTTCACCGAGACGCTCACGCCGGGAAGCACGCCGCCGCCCGAGTCGGTCACCGTCCCCTGCAGCGTGCCGGTGACAGTCTGCGCCGAGACGGGGGTCACAGCCAACGCGACCACCAGCAGCACCGCCCCCGCGACAGAAACGCGTGCGATCGTCCTCAACAAGGCACACATAGTTGCACCGTCCTCCTTGGATGCCCGGGCGGGAAGAATGACGGTTGAGAGTATAGCGGGGACGGCGCCCGGGACTGATGGCTGCACGTGATTCTCCTGGTTTACTTACGGACTCCGGAAGTCCATTGGGATCCAGGCATGCGCGCCGCCGACGAGGCCGTACTCTCCGAGTCGCCGAGTCGATCCTCGATCCCGACGTCGTGCGCGGCGGGCTCGACTGGGCGCGTCGACTCGCTGACGGGCGACCGCGCCGACGCGGAGGCCGCACGGATCGGGCGGCGCAAGTGGCTGCGCGCCGTCTAACGCGCAGGTGGAGGCGGGAGCGAGGACGTTCTTCGCCCAGCTCGCGGCGCAGCGGAAGCTGCTCACTGTGCCCGCGTGCGCGGCCGAGGGCGCGAAGCTCGCCCCGCGCTACGCGAACGCGGCCCTCGGCGAGATCGCGGTCAGCCACCCGTCCGGGACAACGGTGTTCGACTTCGGCGAATGGAAGGGCGAGGTGGCGTCGTGCCGGAATCCCGACGGTACCGTCTCGTTCCTGACCGTCATCCCCGGAATGCAGGGCGTCGAGTTCGTGGGTGGGATCGGGTGCGAAGAAGACGCTCGTGATCCGTGACGCAGCACGAGTACGTGTTCGAGGAACAACGATGACGACGACCTCACCGAGCCGTTCTTCGTGCTTGATTCGTTCTGCCGCTTCACGTTCGACCTAGGTAGTGGGCGGTGAGCGAAGAGGGGAATAGGACAGGCGGCCGCCCGTCCAGGTGACGCGACGAGAAGAAGAACCGCGAGCGTCCGATGCGGTGAGCCCCTGATCTCCTCGCAATCCAGATCGGCCGCGTCCGCGGGGGCGGTCGTTCGGCACGACCGCCCTGTCGCTCCGCTACCGGGTCGTTTCCACCTCTTTCACCGCGTCTGCGAACAACTCCAGGCCTTTCCGGGCGAGCGCCTCGGTGATGACGAGAGGCGGGAGGAAGCGCCCCACGTTGTCGTAGTGGCCGCCGATCTCGATCAGCAACCCGCGTCTGTGGCACGCCGTCCGGACCTTTCGCGCGAGGTCGGGGGCCGGTTCCTTGGTCGCCTTGTCCTTGACGAACTCTACGCCGAGCATCAGGCCCTTCCCTCGCGCCTCTCCGACGATTGCCGAGTCCTTCTCGAGTTCCTTCAGTGTGGACAGCATGCGCTCACCGAGCGTCGTGGCGTATCCGGCCAGGTCGTTGTCCACCATGAACGTGATCGCGCTCGCGCCGGCCGCGTACGCGAGCACGTTGCCGCGGAACGTGCCGATCACCTTGCCGGCCGGATAGTTGTTGAGTCTCTCCTGATAGGCCATCGCGGAAATCGGCAGACCGATGCCGCCGAGAGCCTTGCTCAGGGTGACGATGTCCGGCACCGTGTTGGTGTGCTCGAACGCGAACATCTTGCCTGTGCGGCAGAATCCCGCTTGGATCTCATCCGCGATCAGGAGAACCTCGTGCCTGTCACAGATCTCTCGAACGGCGGGGAGGAACGACGCGGGCGGGACCACCGAACCGCCTTCGCCCTGGATCGGTTCGATGATGACGGCGGCCGGCTGGGAGATGCCGGAATGCGGGTCTTCCACGACATGATCGAGGTACTGCGCGCACTCGAGCCCGCAGTCGTCGGGCGTCTTCTTGAACGGGCAGCGGTAGCAGTACGCGTACGGCACGAAATGGACTTCCGGGAGGAGCGGGAGGAAGGATTCACGGAAGCTGCGGCCGCTCGACAGGGACAGGGCCCCGGCTGTCATGCCGTGGTAGGAACCTTCGAAGGCGATGATGGGGTGCCGTTTCGTGTTGAACTTCGCGAGCTTGATCGCGTTCTCGACCGCGTCGGAGCCGGTCGGCCCTCCGAAATAGAGCCGGGTGAGCTTTTCGGGGAGCAGCGCCGAGAGCCGCTCCACCAGCCGACGCCGGGCAGGATTTGGAAAGTCCAGCGCGTGCGTCAGCTCACCCACCTGGTCCACGACCGACTGCACGACATCCGGGTTTGCGTGACCGACGGCCATGACACCGGCGCCGCCGAAGAAGTCGATGTAGCGGTTGCCGTCCACGTCCTCGACGGTTGCTCCCTTGGCCTGCTCGATGGCCATCGGCATTCCTTTCGGATAGGACACCGCGGAACTCTCGCGCGACGCCTGACACGCGATGAACTCCTGGGAGCGCGGCCCGGGAGGAGGCGTCTTGATGGACGGAGCATCGGGAAAGGACAAATGGCGAAAATCGGGCATTTCCGTCCTCCTCCTGGGTTGTCGTCGGCGGCGTCGCCCGCCCTTTAAGGAACCCTCACCAGGTCGTCGGAAACCAGCCGTTCGGCGATCTCCACGTGGCCGCCGGGGAGTCCGCCGGGTCAACCCGGCGGACTCGCGTCGTTCAGCGCTCGCCCGGCGTGAAAACGGGCGGCTTCAGATCCTCCGGGATGGCGCTCTTATACTTGATTCCCCTGGTCGCCTGCTTCCAGTCGGTGCGCACCTGTTCGAGCAGTTGTGGATTCTGGAGCAGGTCGAGCGCGGTCGCGGCGATTGTCTTTGCCGCCACAGTCGCGCTCTTGTGGCCGATGGACATTCCGCTGCAGGCCACGGTTGCCCAGTGATGCCCCGGCGTGCCCTTCGGACCGAGCGCGACGCCTAGACCCATCGTCGGCGTGATCCAGCTGACGTCGGACACGTCCGTTGACCCGCTGTTTACCTGCCCCGGTCCTTTCAACGGCTCGACGCCGCTCGCCATGCCATCCGGGGGCAGGCCCTCCTCCTTCTGAATGGCCTTCGCAAACTCCTGTTCCTTGTCGGTGAAGGCCGGTGGGCCTACCAGTTCGAGATTGCCGTACATCAGCTTCGCGAAGGCCGGGGGGACGAGGAGGTTCCAGACGCCCTCGAGGATTGTCATCTTGTACGTCGTCCGGCTTTGCAGTGCTCCGCCCTTGACGCAGTCCACCAGCCGCTCGTACAGGTAGTCGACGCCCTGCCGGTCGAGGTCGCGCACCATGTACCACACCTTGGCGTAGTCGGGAACGACGTTCGCGGCCATCCCGCCGTTGGTCGTGACGTAGTGGATCCGCGCCGACGATTTCACATGCTCCCGGAGATAGTTCATGGCGACGTTGGTCAGTTCCATCCCGTCCAGCGCGCTGCGCCCCGCCCACGGTTCGCCGGCCGCGTGGGCGGTCTTGCCAAAGAACTCGATCTCCACGCCGGTCTCGGCGAGGCTGCTCGTGAGGCTGACCTGCGTCTTGTCGCCCGGGTGCCAGTGCAGCGCGGCGCTCAGGTCGTCGAAGAGGCCGGCGCGAGCCATGTAGGTCTTGCCGCTGTAGTTCTCCTCGGCCGGCGTTCCGTACAGGCGGATGGTCCCGGCGATCGCGTGCTCGGCCATCGTCTGTTTGAGCGCCAGCGCGGCGCCGACGCTGCCCGCCCCGAACACGTTGTGTCCGCACCCGTGGCCCGGAACACCCTTCGTCACAGGCTGCTTGGTGGGGACCGCCGCCTGCGACAGTCCCGGCAGCGCGTCGTACTCCGCCAGAATCCCGATGATCGGCTGCCCGCTGCCGTACTCCGCCAGGAACGCGGTGGTCATCCCTGCCACGCCCCGTGTGACCTTGAAGCCAGCCTTCTCGAGTTGGCCCTCGAGCACCGCGGCTGATCTCCACTCTTTGAGGCCCGTCTCGGCCAGGTTCCAGATCTGATCGTTCATCGAGGAGATCGTCGCCTGGTTGCCGTCGATCCACTTCAAGGCGGTCTGCTTCGCGGGGGTCATCTTCGCAGGCTCGACGCGGGTCTCTCCCTGTTGCCCCTCCGGTGTTGTCGTCTGGGCGTGGGTTGCGGGCAGCGCGAGCATGCTAGCGACCACCGCCAGCCACACGGTGCGAGATACTGGTGCCATCGTGTTAGCCTCCTTTTGGGGGTAGCGATGATCGCCACGTAACAGGCGGACCGCCTGCGCGTCGGTGGGAATCGCCGATCACGCGCATAATACGCGTGCCGGCGCGCGAGGCAAGCTGACTTCCTGTATCCGGGAGCCGAAATGAACCAGGACACGGTCACGAGGCATCTTGTTCTTGGTCGTGACACTGGCGCACTTGCAGCGCTATGGCGAGGCCATTCCGCGTCGGCGCTCGGCCCGGATCGCTCGGAAGAGGTCATTACGAGCAGTAGGTCAGGGCGCTGTCGGCGAGGATGCGGGCCAACGCGGTGACTGAGTCGAGGTCCACCCATTCCTCGTGAGTGTGGATTCCGCCGCCCTTCGTCCCCACGATGACGGTTTCGGCGCCGGACGCCGCGATGAGCGCGGCGTCTTCCCACCAGTGGTGACCGATGAAGCTTGGCGGCCGGCCCAGCTCTTTGCTCGCGCTCGCCGTCACGACCCTGGCAATCTCTGCCTCGGCCGAGATATTGGCGTCGATGCCCTCCATGTAGCGCGCGCCGTGAGCCGCCCGGCCTCGCGTCTCGATTTCGAAGACGCAGAAGCCCTTGTGGGCCACGCACACCTCCAGGTCGGTCGGCTCGGCGACGATCGCTGCTTCCGGCGTGTAGCGCTCCACCAGCTCCTCCGTCCCGAGGCTCCCGAATTCCTCATCCGCGACGGCCGCGAAGATCACGTCGCCCCCGAGTCGCGCCCCGCCGTCCGCGAGCGCCTTGACGGCCCCGAGCATGGCTGCGAGACCGCCCTTCATGTCCTGCGCACCCCGGCCGTACAGGCGGCCGTCGCGAACTCGAGCGCCGAACGGCTCCTCCATGCCCTCAACGCCCACGGTGTCCATGTGGCCGTTGAACATCAGCGACCGGCCACCACCCGATCCCTCCCTGACGCCCACGACGTTCACCCTGCCCGGCGCCACTTCCCAGGTCGTCGCCTCGAGGCTGGCGGCCGCCAGTTCGCCGGCGATGTACGACCCGAGGGCCCGCTCGCCCGTTGCGCCGGGAACCAGCATCGGGTTGACGGAGTCGATCCGGACGAGATCGGCCAGGACCCGAAAGACGTATTGCTCGTCAATCTTGACGTTCATGGCTAATCGGAACCCTCATCTCGCGATCGCGCGCAACCCCTCTACGAGGCGTCCCATGCCTTCCGCCACGGTTGCTTTCTGCAGCGCCCCGAATGCGACCCGGAAGTAGCACTCCTTACTCATGCCGAAGGCGGAACCGGGCATGACGCCGACACGGTACTCTCGGATCAGACGCTCGGCCAGCTGCATCTGGTCGAGCGGCCTGTTGACCTTGACCAGGCAGTAGAAACGCGCCGTCTGGCCGCGGAGCCGTGACCAGCGGGCCGAGCTCGCCTCCAGCACGAGGCGCCGCACTTCGCGGAGCTCCGCGATGTAAGGCGCGCTGTACGACCGGCCGATACCGACCGCCGCCGCCGCGGCCACCTGCGCGATCACGGTCGCGCAGACCAGGAGGGTATCCTGGCTCTTGAGGATCGCCGTCTCGAGATGGTCGGGATAGACGAAGTAGCCGACGCGCCAACCGGCGAACCCGTAGGCCTTCGACAGCGAGTAGATCGAGATGGTGTGGTCACTCGCGCCCGGAAACGACGCCGGGGAAACGTGCCGGGTCGGGCCGTAGTGGAAATACTCGTACACCTCGTCGGTGATGTGATAGACGCGCTGTTCGGCGCACAGGCGGTTCACGTCGCGAAGCGCCGACTCGGCGTAAACCGCGCCCGTGGGATTGTTCGGCGAGATGGTGACGACCGCCCGGGTTCGCTCGGTGATCGCCGCCCGGATGGCGTCGACGCTCAGTTGGTACCGGCCGTCGGTGGGAATAGACACTACCCGGCACCCGGCCATTTGAACCGCCATCTCGTAATTGAAATAGAACGGTACGGGCAGGATGATTTCGTCGCCGGGTTGCGTCACCGCCATGATGGCGTGCATGAAGGCGAGGTTGCCGCCCGCCGTGACCATCAGGCGGCTTCCGCGTCCTACCTCGATCCCGTTCTCGTCTCGAAGCTTCGCCGTCAGGCGTCGCCGCACCAAGACCCAGGCGAGCTTGCCCAGCCAGGACGCCGTCCTCCTGCTGCTCTTCGGCCTGCTGCGCTCGGGTCACGTAAAACTCCGTCGCATCGATGGCTGGCAGGAGATGTG
>Ga0105104_10001601_pt1 | contig 16950 bp, 13 predicted proteins | sample PPLLaktember2015_3_FD_87034 | JGI IMG/M metagenome (GOLD analysis project Ga0105104, IMG submission 87034) | Freshwater sediment microbial communities from Prairie Pothole Lake near Jamestown, North Dakota, USA - PPLs Lake P7 Core (6) Depth... | ecosystem: Environmental > Aquatic > Freshwater >... | reverse complement strand
AGCTTGACCCGCACGAAGCCGCGCAGGTTGCCCGGCGTGACGTGCTGCAGCTCGAGGACGCGGAAGAGGTCGGTCCCCACCTTGATGAGCATTCCCTTGCGAAGTCGTGTCGCTTGCATCTCGTCACCCGGCGTGTCGAACCTCGTGCGGACGTACGGGACTGGCAGGCGGTTCCCGGCAGGCAGGCCCGCGACCCATGCGCCACGCCTCGAAATCCTCGCATGAGCCGATCCGCCTGATAGTAGCACAGGTGAACCCTTCCGCCCCCTCTCCGCACCGGCTCGCGAATGACCGAACGGCCCCCGCCACGGTGGCCCCGCCGGAGCCCCCCTGCACCGTTTCCCCGGCCTGCACGCGAGGGCGAGTGAACGGCGGCCATGTTACGATGGGATGTGGCCTTCACCCGCTGGGACCCGCTGCAGGATCTCCTTGCGCTTCACGAACGGCTCAACCGTCTGGCCGGGGCCGACGAACCCGGCTGGATGCCGCCCGTCGATCTCTACGAGACCGCGGACCGCTACGTGATTACCGCGGAGGTGGCGGGCCTGACCCGCGACAATATCGACATCCAGGTCCAGGACGGGCGGCTCACCCTGCGCGGCGAACGCCCCCAGCGGGGAGCGGAGGCCGGCCGGTTCGACCGCGTCGAACGCGGTCATGGCCGCTTCGCCCGCGCCTTCGTCCTTCCCCAGGCGGTGGACGTCTCGGGCATCACCGCAGACCTGCGTGACGGCGTCCTGACAATCGAAGTCCCCAAGGTCTTCGACAAGCGCGTCGTCGACGTCCAGTAGAGCCGCTCGGTCCTTCCCCTTCCCGATTCCGCACCCGTCTTCTGCATCTGCATTTTGCATTCTGCATTTTGCATTCTGCATTTTGCATTCTGCATTCTGCATTTTGCTACCCTATCCCTATGCTCAGACGCTTCTTCTTCGCAGTCGTCCTGGTCATCGCCGGCTTTGCCTTCGGCCTCGTGCTGACCGGCCGGTTCCGGAGCGCCTCCGACTCGGTGGCGGCGCCCGCGGACCAGGCAGCGCGGACCGCGCCGGCCGCGGGGCAGGCCGCCGCCCCGGTCGCGACGCTTCCCGATTTCAGCGCCGTGGCGTCCCGGGCCTCCGGGGGAATCGTCAACATCTCGTCGGTGTCAATGGTGCGGCGGTCGAACTCGCCGTTCGCGAACGACCCGTTCTTCCGGCAGTTCTTCGGGGGCGACGACGAGTGGTTCGGCAGCCGCCTCAGCCCGCAACAGAGCCTGGGGTCCGGCGTGACCATCTCGCCGGATTGCTACTTGGGGACCAATAACCACGTGGTGAGCGGCAACTTGCGGGACATCACCACCGTGCTGGCCGACAAGCGCGAGGTGCACGGGCAGATCGTCGGGCGAGACCCGGCCACCGACATCGCCGTGATCCGCATCAACGCCAGGAACCTCCCCGTCGTGCCCTGGGGCGACTCGTCCCGCCTGAAGGTGGGCCAATGGGTGTTGGCGATCGGTAGCCCGTTCCAGCTCAATCAGACGGTCACGCTCGGCATCGTGAGCGCGATCGGGCGTGCGGGCCTCGGGGTCTCCGAGTACGAGGACTTCATTCAGACCGACGCCGCGATCAACCCGGGCAACTCCGGCGGCGGGCTGGTGGACACCCGGGGCGAGTTGATCGGCATCAACACGGCGATCCTCTCCGAGGGCGGCGGGTCGAACGGCGTGGGCTTCGCCGTTCCGAGCAACCTCGCCCGCCGCATCGCCGACGAGCTGATTCGGTACGGCGAGGTGCGCCGGGGCTCGATCGGGATGGTGCGCTTCGTCACGCTCACCCCTGAGCTTGCCGAGCAGCTCGGGATCAAGGGCACGCGCGGCGCGCTCGTCTACTCGATGTACCGGACCTCGCCCGCCTACGAGGCCGGCATCCGGCCCGGCGACGTCGTCGTCCGGTTCAACGGGCAGGCCGTGGAGGACGATGCGCAGCTGCGGCGGCTGCTGTCCGACACGAAGGCGGACACCACGGCGAGGGTGGACGTGGTGCGCGAGGGCCGGCGGCAGACGATCGAGGTGCCGGTGGTGCAGCAGGAGACGACGGGCAGGGACTAGCACGCAGTAGGCAGTAGGCAGTAGGCAGTCGAAGGAGACAAACGCACGGTCACGGCGTGACCGTGCGATCGACCGCCTACCTCTTACTGTCGGTCCGTGTCACGCGGCCCCGACACCGCCGCGCTCCCCTTCACGTAGCACCGCCACAGCCGATCGGTGCCGCCGGAGATGCCGATACGCGGGGTCCAGGCGATCAAGGCGGCCGGCGGGCCTCCGCCGCGGTCCTCCAGGTACAAGCGCCTCCCCGACAGGTCCGCGAGGTTGTCGGCCAGTGTGATCCCCATCGCCCGCGTGAGGCTGCCGGGACCGCGGCACAGCTCGTGGTCCGGGACGTCCCGCCCCTTCCGATCGGGCGCTCGCCGGGCGCGCATCAGCTCGAGGCCCTCGACAGGTTCGAGCGCGCGGACCAGCACGGCGGCCGGGCGGCTTTCCGCCTCGGTCACCACGTTGAAGAGAAAGTGGATGCCGTAATTGAGATAGACGTACGCGAGGCCTGGCGGCCCGTAGAGCGGCGCGTTGCGGCGCGTCCGGCCGGCGGCCGCGTGGCACGCCGGGTCGTCCTCGCCGATGTACGCCTCCGCCTCCACGATGCGGCCCGCCGTCAATGTTCCCGAAGGCCGGTGCACGAGCACCTTCCCCAGCAGGTCCGCGGCAACCTCCAAAGTCGGGCGGTCGTAGAAGGCTGTCGGCAACGCGGCCACGTCAGCGCGCCTTGATCCGCCTGACCGCGCGAACGGCCGCCGCGGCCACCGAGGCCGTCTCGTCGCGCTCGGCCGCCTGCAGCGCGGGCAACTGATCGGCGCCGCCGATCACGCCGAGCACCTCGATGAGCCGCAGCCGCGCCGCAGTACTGGCCGCGGGCAGCGCGCCGGCCACCGCCTGGGCCACCGGCGGCCCCAGCTCGATCAGGTAGTCCTGCGCCTGGAGGTAGGTGTCCGTCCCGCCTGCCGCCTGCACCAGCCGATCGAGTTGCGAAACCTGTCCGACGCGCTGCTGCGCAAACGCCACGCCGAGGACCACCTCGCTCTTGCGCTGCTTGGCGAGCGAGAGGGCTGCGGCGGTCACGGAGTCCTTGTCGCCGGCACGCGCCAGCCCTTCCACGGCGGCGCGCAGGGCTGCCGGTTCCTTGCGCGTCAGCGCCGCGCGGAAGAGGGGCACCGAAGACCTGTGGCCGATCCGGCCCAGGGCGTCGAGCGTGGCAAGGGCCACCGGCCCTTTCTTCTCGTAGTTGTAGAAGTCTGTCAGTGCCTGAACGGCCCGCTCGTAGCGCAACTCGGCGATGCCTTCGAGGACGGCCATGACGACGGCCTGATCGGGATCGTTCAGGCTGTGAACCAGCGCGTTGCCCAGGCGCTCGATGTCGGCCCCCGCGCACGGCGCCGCACACCGCCGGAAGACGCGTCCGGCCGCCCGCGCCGCGGCCGCCCGCGCCGCCGGCTCGGGATCGCCGAGGCCTGCAGCAAGGGCTGCCCACACCGCGGCGTGCCCGGGACCCGGCTGCGCCTCCACCTGGGCGAGGATTCCCAGCGCGTAGGTGGCTTCAACGCGGAGCGCGAGCTTGGGAGCGGCGAGCAGGCCGGTCAGGCCGCGTATCACCTCGGCGGGCACCGGGCCCAGCGGCAGCGCACCCCAGCCGCCCTCGAAGGCGCGGAAGGCCGGGCTCGGGTTCTTGATCTGCACCACCAGGGCGACCCGGCGCTCGGCCTCGAGCCTGGTGTCCAGGAAGAAGCCGAGCTCGGCATACATCGCTTCCTTCGCGATGCGCTCGTCCGGGTCGGCCAGCAGCGGGGCGATGGGGCCCGCGGCCTCCGGGTAGCCGGACTCGGCCAGCAACTGCACGGCATTCAGCCGCGCCTTCGGGTCGGGCGACTGCAGCTCGCGCACCACTTCTTTGAACGTGAGTTCCTGCGCGGAAGCGGCGGTCGGCATGGACGCGAGGACCGCCAGGAGCACGAAGGACGCGGCGCGGGCGGGGCGTGTCAGGGTCAAGGGCCACTCCTCTGCAGTTTCGACAGCAGAATCCTACCCCAACTGCTCGGGTCTTGGCCCTTGCAGCCGTGACGCCTTCTCAATTCTCTGCCCGTCGTCCGGCCGCCAGCGCCGGCCCAAGATAGCGCCCGGTGTAGGACGACTCGACCCGCGCGATCTCTTCGGGCGTGCCCACCGCCACCACCCACCCGCCGTCCTCGCCGCCCTCGGGGCCAAGGTCGATGATGTGGTCGGCGGTCTTGAGGACGTCGAGGTTGTGCTCGATGACGAGCAGGGAATGGCCCGCCTGCAGCAACTTCCGGAACGCGGCGAGCAGCTTCGCAATGTCGTCGAAGTGCAGCCCGGTCGTCGGCTCGTCGAGGATGTAGAGGATGCGCTCGCCCGTCCGCGACGCCAGGTGGGAGGCAATCTTGATCCGCTGCGCCTCGCCGCCGGAGAGGGTGGTGGCGGGCTGACCGAGGCGGAGGTACCCCAGGCCGATCTCGTCGAGCACGTGCAGGCGACGCAGGACCTTGGGGGAGCCGGCGAAGAAGGCCAGCGCCTCGCGCACGGTCATCTCGAGGACCTGGTGGATATTGCGGCCGCGGTACCGCACCTCGAGGACCTGCGGACGAAAGCGTTTGCCGTCGCACTGCTCGCAGGGGACGAAGACGTCGGCGAGGAACTGCATCTCCACGCGGATCTGGCCCTCACCCTCGCAGGCCTCGCAGCGACCGCCGGCCACGTTGAACGAGAAGTGGCTGGCAGTGAAGCCGCGCGACCGCGCGTCCTTCGTCGCCGCGAACAGCTCGCGAATCGGGTCGAACGCCTTCAGGTAGGTGACCGGGTTCGACCGCGGCGTCCGGCCGATCGGCGCCTGGTCCACGAGCACCGCGTCGCTGACCGCCTCGACGCCGGCGAGCCCCCGGTGAGTGCCGACCCGTCGGTCCCAGTCGCCCTTCGCGCGCTTCACCGCAGGGTAGATGATGTCGTGGACCAGCGTGGACTTGCCGGAGCCGCTCACGCCGGTGATGCAGGTCAGCGTGTTCAGGGGGATCGTCACGTCCACCCCCTTCAAGTTGTGCTCGGCGGCGCCCAGCACCTGCAGGCGCTGGCCGTTGCCCCGGCGGCGTTCGGAGGGCACCGGGATCGCCAGCTCGCCCCGCAGGTAGCGCGCGGTGAGCGAGCGCGGCTCCTGCATCAAGTCCGACAGCAACCCGCTGAACACCACCTTGCCGCCCTGCTCGCCGGCGCCGAGCCCGAGGTCCACGACGTGATCGGCCACGAGGATCATGTCCGCGTCGTGCTCGACCACCAGGACGGTGTTGCCCTGGTCGCGCAGCGCCCGGAGGATCTCGATGAGCCGCCCGTTGTCGCGGGGGTGCAGTCCGACCGAGGGCTCGTCGAGCACGTAGAGGGTGCCCACCAGCGCCGATCCCAGCGACGTCGCGAGGTTGATCCGCTGCGACTCGCCGCCCGAAAGCGTCGAGGACAGCCGGTCGAGCGTGAGGTAGTCGAGGCCGACGGCCTCGAGAAACGACAGGCGGCGGCGAATCTCGGCCAGCACCTTGTCGGCAATCGCCGCCTCGCGCTCGCCCAGCGAGAGGCTCCCGAAGAAGCGCATCGCCTGCCGCACGGTCAGCGCACACACCACGTCGATCGTTTGCCCGCCGACCCGCACGTCGCGGGCCTCGCGGCGCAGCCTCCCGCCGCCGCAATCGGGGCACGTCTGGTAGCCCCGGTACCGGCTGAGGAAGACGCGGACGTGCACCTTGTACTTCTTGCGTTCGAGCCACGCGAAGAAGCCGCGCACGCCCTCGAAGCCGCCGTCCCCCTCCATGACGAAGCGCCGTTCCTCCGCGGTGAGGTCGGCCCACGGCACGTTCACGCGGACACCCCGCGTTCGCGCCGCGCGCTTGAGGTCCGCCTGCCAGCTCCGGTAGTGCGGCTTGCTCCATGGCTCCACCGCTTGCTCCTGGAGCGAGCGCGCGGGGTCCGGCACCACCAGGCCCATGTCCAGCTCGATCACGTTCCCGAACCCGTGGCAGGTCGGGCAGGCGCCGAACGGGTTGTTGAACGAGAAGAGGCGCGGCTGGGGATCTTCGTATGGGATGCCGCAGGTCCGGCACTCGAACCGCTCGGAGAAATGGTGGACGACTGGTTTCCGGGCGCCGCCGCGGGTGACGGTGTCCGGCGGGCCGTCGCCCGTACCGGCCGGCGGCAACTCGACCGCAAATGCCGCCCCGCCCCCTTCGCCGTAGGCCGTTTCGATGGAGTCGGTCAGGCGCGTCAACAGGTCGGGCTGGACCTGCAGGCGGTCCACCACGACCTGCAGCGTGTCCCGGTGACTCACCAGCGACGGCTCCACGGCGTCGAACGAAACCGCGGTGCGGCCATCGAGCAGGAGCCGGCCGAAGCCCTTGCGCCGCAGGGCCTCGAGCGTCGCGGCCACCGAGTCCGCGCCGTTCCCGTTCCCGCTCCGTCCGTTCGACCCGTTCCCGTTGCCGCCGCTGCCGGCCTCGTCCAGCGGCGTCCCATCGGGGCTCTCGACCTCGTCAACCTCGTCCAACGGCTCGGCTGCAGTGGAGGCGGCGCGTGGCGCGGCTACGACCGGCATGTCGAAGCCGATGATGAGACGGGTGCCTTCCGGGAGGGCCGACAACCTCCGGGCCACCACCTCGGCACTTTCGCGGACGACCTCCTGGCCGCACTGGCGGCAGAACGTGCGGCCCACGCGCGAGTACAGCAGGCGCAGGTAGTCGTGAATCTCGGTGGTCGTCCCGACGGTGGACCTGGGGTTACGGATGGAGTTCTTCTGGCGAATCGCGATGGCCGGCGAGACGCCCTCGATGGCGTCCACGTCGGGTTTCTCCATCCGCTCGAGAAACTGCCGGGCGTAGGCCGAGAGCGACTCGACGTAGCGCCGCTGGCCCTCGGCGTAAATCGTGTCGAAGGCGAGTGACGACTTGCCCGACCCGCTCACGCCGGTCACGATGACCAGGGCGTTTGCCGGAAGCGTCAGGTCGATGTTCTTGAGGTTGTGGGTGCGCGCGCCCCGGATGACAAGACCCGGCGCGGCGCTCCCGGAGGGATCTGACATGGATAAGGGCCTACGGCGAGCGGTCTGCGGCACCCGCCAAACACACCATGGTACCGCAGCCGCAGGCCCCGTTCAACCGACCGGCAGGGTGGACGGTCAAGGGTTGACCGTTCAGGGTTCAGCACGCGTGACGGCGTGACGAAACCCTGAACTTTCGACCTTCAACCCTGGGCCTTCTTCTTGGCCACCCAGACCGTCACCATCTGGCCGCTGCCGATCGTGATGTCGCCGCCCAGCTGGTCCTCCTTGAACGCGCCGGTCATCGAGATCGCCTCACCGTTCACGTACGTGAACGACAGCGACAGCTTGGCGTCCGCCCAGGTCCCGGTCACCTGTGACGAGCCCTGGTCGGAGCCGATCTCGCCCGTCACCTTGTCCTTGTCGAGCTTGAGCTTCATGAAGAAGGAGATGTTGCCGTCAGGAAGGGCGACGCTGCCCTCCCAATCCCCGCTGATCAGGTCGGCCGCCGCCGCCGTCTCCTTGGGCTTCTCGACCTGACCGCCACCCTGGGCAAGAGCCGCCGGCACGCCGATCGCCAGGAGCGCAACCACCACCGCTGCCACGACGCGCGATCTCGCCATGTCTCATCCTCCTCGTTGCCCAGACAACGCAGGCCACTAGCTCGTCAGGATCTGTTGATAGGCGTAAAGCGCGGGGGCTCCGCCGGTGTGGAGGAACAGCACGTTCTGTCCCCGGGTCAGCTCCCCGCGGCGAACGAGGCCGATCAGACCCGCCATCGCCTTGCCGGTATACACCGGGTCCAGCAGAATCCCCTCCACCTGCGCCACCATCCGCACGGCCTCCACCATCTCGGCTGTCGGTAGGGAGTAGCCGGGTCCAACCCAGTCCCCGAGCGCGCGGACCGCCTGACGCGGCACCCCACCCTCCACGCAGAGGAGGGCGGCCACCTGCTGCGCGAGGCGGTGCACGTTGGGCTCCTGCTCCTCCCGGGTGCGGCGGACGTTGATCCCGGTCACGGGGATGCCGCTGTTGTTGCCCACCAGCCCGGTCAGCAGGCCCGCGTGCGTGCCCGTGCTCCCGCTGGCGCACACGACGTGGTCGATGCGAACGCCCTGCTGGAAGGTCTGCGCGAGGATCTCCTCCGCGCAGGACACGTAGCCCAGGGCACCCAGCGCGTTCGAGCCGCCGCCCGGGATGATGTAGGCCTTCCGCCCGAGCGCCTCGACCTCCTCCGCCACTTTCTGCATCTCGACCGCGAGGTCCACGCCCGTCTTCACCACGGTCACGGCCTCGACCCCGAGCAGCTTGAACAGGAAGTTGTTGCCGGTGGCATCCGGGTTGTAGCTGCCAGCGACGCGCTCCTCGAGCACGAGGCGGCACTTCAGGCCCTCCTTCACGGCCGCGGCGAGCGTCAGGCGGCAGTGATTGGACTGCACGGCGCCACACGTGATCAGCGTGTCCGCGCCCTGCGCCAGGGCGTCGGCCACGAGAAACTCCAGCTTGCGGGTCTTGTTGCCGCCGCCCGCGAGGCCAAGCAAGTCGTCTCGCTTGATGTAGAGGTCGGGCCCCCCGAGCAGGCGCGACAAGCGTTCCAGTCTCTCGAGGGGCGTCCACCCCTCGGTGTAACGACGGCGGGGAAAACGGGCCAGGTGCATTTTCAACGGCTCCTCACGGGGGCGTATCAGGCTACCACGGTGTGGGTATGATGGTGATAGGGTTCACTTGGCGCGTGACCACGTGGTGATTGTCTATCTGCGCTGACGGGGGTGTCCCATGCCAAGCATGCTGGCGCTCGGACGGGTGTGGCAGATCATCAAGGAAGTCGACCTCGAGGCGATCCGCCGCCAGGCCGAAGCTCCCGTACGCGTCGCGGTCGTGGCCGAGACCCCGGCCGTCGCCGACGACCTTGCGGTCCTCCTGGCGTCGGGGGACCCGAAGGCCTCGGAGTGGCTCACCGCCATGGATGCCGGCCTCGCGTCGCGGGTCGTGGGCGCAGCGCCGACCGACCCGGTGGTGGACGGGCCTGATGTCATCGTGCTGGTGACGACCGCGGACCATCCGGCGCCCGCGATGAACGCCGTGCGGCAGGCGTGGCTCGACCGTCGCACCCCGCTCCTCGAGGTGGTGCTCGGCGGCCGTGAAGTCACCGTGGACAGGCAGGACGCGCAACGCGCGCGCGTGGCCCTCGACGTGCTCGGTCCCGAGCGCGTGGCGGCGCTCGCCGACGGCCTCTTCGCGGTGGTCGCGCCCGACCGGCGCCTGGCGCTCGCCCGCCAGTTCCCCGCCCTTCGCGCCTGCGCCTTCTCCACCCTGATCGACGAGACGTCCAAGGCGAACGCCGGCTATGCCTTCAGCACGGGCATCGCGGAGATCATCCCCGTGCTCGGCATCCCGATGACGATCGGCGACATGGTGGTGCTGACGAAGAACCAGCTGCTCATGGGCTACCGGATCGCGCTGGCCGCGGGCAGGAGCGGACAACCACGCGAGCTGATTGCCGAGATCCTCGGCGTGCTTGGGGGCGGCCTGCTCTTCCGCCAACTGGCCCGTCAGCTGATCGGCCTCGTCCCGGTGATCGGCATCGTCCCCAAGGTGGCCGTCGCATATGGCGGGACGTGGGCGATCGGTCGCGCCGTGACGCTGTGGGCCACCGGGGCGGGCCGGGTGACGGGAGAGCGTCTGCGCCAGCTGTCGCGCGAGGGACTTCGCCGCGGTGAAACGGTGGCGCGCGACATGCGCGAGGCGGGAGGCGGAGGGCGGTAGGCGGTAGGCGGCAGCTTGCAGACGGAGGGTAGGGGCACAACGGGTTGTGCCCCTACGGAATCACGCCAGCGGTCAGCGTTCAACTGGCAGCTGCTACGGCCTGAAGTAATTGGTGTACTTGCTCCAGAGGTCCTCGGCCAGCTTCCAGTACGCCTCCACGGCGCCGTTGGCGACGTCGTGGGAGTACTTCGTCAGCATCTCGCGCGCCTTCGCCGGGTCCTGCTTGTAGACGCGGACGGCTTCCTCCTCGAACTTCACCTGCTCGGCGAAGGCCTTGTCCTCGACCGGGCGCCAGACCTTCTCGATGTCCTTCACCATCTCCTGCCAGCGCAGCGTGGCCAGCTGGCTCACCTGCCGGTAAGCCCACCAGGCGCAGTCGCGGCGAAACTTCTCGCGGCCGTCCACCATGTACGACTTCGGCATCTGCGTGATGCCGATGTAGAACGGGGTGTGCGGCGTGGTCATCGGGTTGTCGTAGCCAAGCCACACGAGGCCGCCGATCGGGTTCGGCAGCCAGCCGCGCGACTGGGTGATCTGCAGGTAGGTGGCGCGCTTGCAGGCGATGGTGCGTTCCGACGTCACGTTGAACAGCTGCAGGTAGTCGTTGGGCATGAAGGGGTTCGCGACCGGGCTCTTCACGGCCTTGCCGTCCTTGGCCACCGTGGTGATCGACCGCGTCATGTCGAAGGGCGTGTCCTGGTAGGTGTCGCGGAAGATCTCGAGCACGTCCGGCACGCCCATCTTCTTCTCGGCCTTGACCGACAGCGGGTAGTGCTCGGCATTGGGGTCGAGCTTGAGCGAGGGCGCGATGCGGCTCAGGGCGCGCCACTCGCGGCGCCGGCTGCCCAGACTGCTGCGCGAGCCGTAGGCGGTGCAGAACTCGAAGGGCTGACCGCCCTTCGGGCTCCACAGGCCCAGCTCCTCGGCCAGCGTGAAGACGTTGGCCGACGCCATGAAGTTGTCACGGTCCTCCGGGTCCACCTTGCGGATGCGAGGCGCGTTGGCGGAAACGGCGACGTGATCGTCGGGGATGCGCACGGCGGCCCACACCGCGCCCTTCTTGCCCTTGCCGGGACCGAGGATCTCGAAGAACCACGTTTCCTTCGGGTCGGCAAACGTGAACGCCTCGCCGTAGTCGTTGTAGCCGTACAGCTTCGTCAGCTCGTCGGCGATGCGGATGGCTTCCCTCGCCGTCTTGGCGCGCTCGAGCACGAGGCGATACAGCTCGGGGCAGTCGATGATGCCGTTGTCGCTCTGCATCTCGCGCTTGCCGCCGAAGGTGGTCTCGCCGATCGCGAGCTGGTGCTCGTTCATGATCGGGTAGGCGGCATTGAGGTAGGCGTAGGTCTCCGGGACCTGCGGGATCTCCCCGGTCTCGATGCGGTCCGTGTCGTCGGGGCCCTTCGTCCGCTTCGGGTCGTAGTAGACCTTGGCCATCTCGCCCGGCTTGTGCTTCGCGCCGGGCACGATGTTCATCCACGTGCGGTCGGTGGTGCTGTCGCAGGAATGCGACGTCATGGTGGAGCCGTCCACCGAGGCGGCCTTGCCAACCAGCACGCTCGTGCATCCCTCGCACGTGGGGCAGAACAGGGCCTCCTGCTCCTGCAGCGTGTTGGCCGCGCCAGGCAGCACGAGGAGGCACGCGGCGGCCACGGCTATCAGCACGGAACGGGAGCGGAATGACGCAAACCAGGTGAACATGGCGGGACTCCTGAAGAAGCGCGGGTCCGGGCCCGCGGGCAGGCGCAGCATAGCACAGGGCCGGACCACCCACACGAATCCAACCACGAAGAGAAGACAGAGGTCACGAAGGTAAATGCCTGTCACGCTGGCGGCGGCTTTCGTCTGAACGCGGGCCTTCGGGTGCGCGTTGGGGGAACCCCAACGCGCGACAGCCGGGCGGGGTACGCGCGGGCAAACAGGCAAGAGTGATGGCCTGCTTGTCTCCGCGTACCCCGCCCGATTGCGCCGCGCTTCGCGGCGCCCGAAGACCCGCCCGTAGCGGGATCTCCCTCGTGTTCTTCGTGAACGTCGTGGTCTAGAATTTCCCCATGAAGCAGATCGCGGTGGGTTTGAAAGGCGAGGCGCGGCGGGTGGTGACGCCCGACCAGACGGCCGAGGCGTTCGGCAGCGGGCTGGTGCCCGTCTACGCGACGCCCGCGATGGTTGGGTTGATGGAGAAGGCGGCGGTGGCCGCGCTGGAGGGCCAGCTCGCGCCCGGGGACACCACCGTCGGCACGAAGCTCGAGATCGCCCACCTGGCCGCCACCCCGCTCGGCGACGATGTGAGGGCCGAGGCGGAAGTGGTGGCCGTAGACGGCCGCCGCCTGGTCTTCACCCTTGCGGCCTGGGACTCCACCGAGAAGATCGGGGAAGGCCGGCACGAGCGGGTAATCGTCGCCCGCGACCGGTTTCTCGCCCGGGTCGGGCAGAAAGGAACGTCAGGCGGTGAGCGGTAGGTCCTGAACCTGCCCTGAGCCCGAGTGCCCGTCCTCGACGGCGTGCCGTGCCGCGATCTGCGCGCGGCGGCGCCGCCTCGCCAGTTCCTCGTAGATGCTCCCCTCGCCCACGCGGGTCACCCCGAAGGCTTCGTCGGAACACCCGGACGTGCGGACGCCGAAGGGGGCGAGCTGGCCGGTGCTTGTCATGGCGACAGCTTCACGCCGCCGTCTGACAGGAGAGGTCACGCGAGGCCAACTTGCGGGCCCGAACTCCCTCTACTTCACCAATTCACTGGTCATCGTCGCGCCGCTCATCGCCGGCGACGTGGACTGCACCTTCAACAGCGTGTGGCTGTCCTTCGCCACCCAGATCGTCGTCTTTGCCCCGTCGTCCGCGGTGATTTCGACCTTGAACCCGTCGAACGCCCCCGCGGGCACCGTCACGCGCTCGCTGCCCACCACCTGCAGCTGGACGACCTTCGGCTTCTGCGTTCTCAGGTCGAAGTTCCGGTAGGCCACCTGGTAGCCCTCGGCCAGCGGAAGCGTGGCCGCCACGTGGTAGGCCCCGCCGCCATCGGCGAAGAGGTCGCCCCCAAGGTCCACCGAGAAAGGCCGCGCCTGGCCCGACCTCTTCATCTCGCCGGTGATCTTGCCCTCCTGGACCGTCATCTCGATCGCGATCGGGCCCTGGCTGACGCTGCGCCGCCGCATCGCCAGCGTGCCCTTGTCGAGCGTCGTGCGATCCACCGCGTCGCCGGCGGGCGACTTCGCCGTCTCGGTCACCACCCAGGCGCCGGCCTCCTCCTTGACGTCGGCCGTGATGGCCATCTCCACCGACTGCCCCCCCATCTCGACCCGCCCGTTGTAGTGCCGGGTCCCCGGTGCCAGGGGGACGGCGGGCTTCGGCATGCCGGCCGGTGCCGCCGGCGAGGCCTTCTTCACCGTGACCGTCTTCGGATCGACGGTAATCTCCTTCAGCCGTGCCGCCACCTCCGGCGTCATGTCCTCCTGGTTGCGTCCGCCCAAGTGCTTGGCGAGGAACTTCTCCGCCGCCGCGAACGCCGCGAGGTTGTTCACCGGCCGCGCGAACCCGTGCCCCTCGTCCGGAGCCACGATGTACTCGACCGGGAAGCCCCGGTCGCGCAAAGCGACAACGATCTGGTCCGACTCGTTCTTGTTGACGCGCGGATCATTGGCGCCCTGGATCACCAGCAACGGCGTCTTGATCTTCTCCGCGTGATTCAGCGGCGACTGACGCTCCAGCTGCTTGCGCCCTTCCGGCGTGGCCGGGTCGCCCATCCGCTCGTGGAAGACCTTCTTGCCCGCTTCCCAATAGGGCGGGATCGAGTTGAGCAGCGTGATGAGGTTCGACGGCCCGACGATCGACACGCCGGCCGCGTACATGTCGGGCGTGAAGGTGAGAGCGGCCAGCGTCGCATAGCCGCCGTACGACCCGCCGAGAACCCCCACGCGCTTCGGGTCCGCGATGCCCTCCGACACCAGGTGCTTCACGCCCCACGTGATGTCGTCTTGCATCTTGTCGCCCCACTGGCGGTTGCCGGCATCGAGGAAGCGCTTGCCGTAGCCGGTGGACCCGCGGAAGTTCGGCATGAGCACCGCGTACCCGCGGTTGGCCAGGTATTGGGCCAGGGAGTTGTAGCCCCAGGCGTCTCGCGCCCACGGCCCGCCGTGGGGCACGACGATCGCCGGCAGGTTCCTGGCGGCCACGCCGGCCGGGAGCGTCAAGTATGCGGGGATCTCCAGGCCGTCCGAGGACTTGTAGCGAATGCCCTTCATGGGTGCGAGCGCCTCGCGGGGCAACTGCTCGCGCGTGCGGTACTGGAGCGTCAGCTGCCGGCTCCCTCGGTCGAACAGGTACATCTCACCCGGCTCGACGTCGCTCGTCGCGCTCACGAGGAAGACCCGTTCGTCGGTCGTGGACGAGGCAAAACCCAGCTCCTTGTCGCCCAGCTTCTGCTTGAGGTGCGCGTAGTCGGCCTCGTACGACTTGTCCTTCCAGTACAGCCGCGTCCTGTCGTCCACGTAGGCTGTCAGCAGGAGCTCGTCGGTCTTCTCCGAGAACCGCGCGCCGCCCAGGTCCACCCGTGCCTCGGGATCCGACTCGACCAGTTCCTCCTTCCCCGTCTGCACGTCGAGGAGCGCGAGCCGGATCAGGTCCACCTCGGCGCCCTTGTTCGTGATGACGTACACGCGCCGGCCGTCCTTGTGGAAGCGCAGCGGCTGGCAGGTCTCGAACACGTTGCACGTGTAGATCTTCGTGAACTTGCCGCCGTCGTCCACGCGGAGGAATTCCGTGTCGCCGTTCTCGGCCGACCGGGTCAGCATCCGCAACTGGTCCTTCAGGTCGAAGACGACGCCGGTCATCCGCTCGGTGTTCTTCGCGACGAGGGTCCGGTCGCCGGTGGAGATGCGGACCTTGTACACGTCGTGCCATGCCTGGTCGCGGTCGTTCAGCCCCACGTAGATGAGGTCGGGGTCGCTCTTGGGCACCGAGAAGATCACCGCGCGGACCGCCTTGGCCTCGGTGATGTTCCGGGCGGCCGGGACGTCGGCCCCGGCGGCTGGCGCCTCGGCGGGGTTCACGGCGTGCACGTTGTAGTTCTCGTTGCCCCCCTCGTCCTGGACGTACAGGATGTACTTCCCGTCGCGGCTCCAGAAGAACGCCGGCACGGGACGCTTCGTGTCCGCCGTGACCGCCCGGGCCTTGTCGAAAGGCTCGGCCGTGCGCTTCACCCAGATGTTCTTCGTGCCCTTGTAGGGCCGAAGGAAGGCGATGAACTGACCGTCGGGCGAGATCTGGGCCCCCGAGATCTCGGGGTCGCCGAAGAAGTGCTGGCGATCGATGAGCGGCGGCATCTTGTTCATGGCGGGTGTCTGGGCGGCGGTCGAGGACGTCAGGATGACCGACAGGATCGCACCGGCAAGCAGGCACGCGAAGAAGTGCTGGGTCCGCATGATGACTACTCCGGGAACAGGGTCCGGATCGGCGTATCAACTGGAATACTCCATGTTACACCGCGGCACGTGCGCGAGGCATTGGTCACCCTGTGCCGTAGGGGCCGCCCTATGTGGCGGCCGGTGTCTGGGTTAGAATCGCCGTCCGATGTCGATACTCGACTTTCTCCCCGGTGGGCGGGCGCGCGCGGAGCGGCGCGAGATGGACCGGCGGCTGGAATGTCTGCGCGGCGAAATCGAGGCGGCACGGCAAGCGGGCGGACGCGCGGCGCTGGATCGGCTGCGGACACGGCCGGCAGAACTCGGCTTGAGCGACGACGAGGCGGACCTGGAGCTGGAGTTGTTGGAGGGGCTGATCGAAGTCGGGACGCTGAACGAGCAGGCGGCGGGCGGTGCGCCGCTGCCCGTGATGGAAACGAACCACCGCGCGCTCGCGGGCGAGCCGTGCCACTTCGCCGCGCCCGCCTCGCGCCCCGACATTGCTGGCGATGGCGGGGGCAAGCTGTTCGTCACGCCACGCCGCCTCGTTTACATCGGCTCGACGCCCGTCACGCTCTCCTGGGCGCACGTGTCGGCCGTGAACGCCATGGCCCGTGACATCGTGGTCGGCGCCCGCGCGGAGCGCCACCTGGTGTTTCGCTGCAACTCCTACGTGGACGCGCTCCGCGGCGCCTGGATCGCCTCCCGCCTGCTGAAGTAGCTCGACTCCGGCTGGCCTGCGTTCCGCATTCTGCATCTGCATTTTGCATTCTGCGAGCCGGAGCCCGGAGCGGCAGGGTCGGCCGCGGCCTTTCGAGGAATCGGCGGCGATCGTCAACACAAGTGAGCATCGGTATAGGCCTATCGGGCTCCTCGAAACGGGACGCGCGAACCACGTCCGTCCCTCCTCCGTATAGTCCGGAGGAGGCCGGAATGGACGTATTTCTGCAGGATCTTCGCCGCGCTGCGCGGGCGCTCGTCAAGGCCCCCGGCTTCACGGTAGCGGCCGTCTTCACGCTGGCCCTCGGCATCGGGGCCAACGTTGCCATCTTCAGCCTGATCAACGGCCTGCTCCTCAGGCCGCTCCCGTATGCCGACGCGGACCGCCTCGTGCAGCTCGTGCAGCGTCACCCCAAAGGCGGCACGCGAGCGGTCTCGGCCTCGAAGTACCTGTTCTGGAGCGACCACGCCACCCGGAGCTTCAGCGGCATCGCCACCTACGACGATGTGGGGGCGGGCCTGAACCTGTCGGCGGGAGGGTCGCCGGAACGAGTGATCGCGTCGCGCGTCAGCGCCAACTTCTTCACCGTGCTCGGCACGCGTCCACTTGCGGGGAGAGGTTTTGTCGGCGGCGAGGACCGACCCGGCGCGCGGAAGGCCGTCGTCATCGGCTACGGGCTGTGGGAACGACGCTTCGGCCGCATGGCGGATGTCGTGGGGACGGAAGTCACGTTGGACGGCCAACCCTACACGGTGGTCGGCGTGATGCCATCGAGCTTCCGCTTCCCGGCCAACGCCGACATCTGGACGCCGATCGAGCTGAATCCCGGTGTGACGGATCGGACGGGCTACCTGGACGTCGTGGCGCGGGTGCGTGGCGACGGCGGCATGGAAGCCGCGCAAGCCGAGATGGACGTCGTCTGGCGGCAGCACCTGGCGCAGGACGATGAGAACGGGTT
>Ga0105104_10001599_pt1 | contig 16965 bp, 24 predicted proteins | sample PPLLaktember2015_3_FD_87034 | JGI IMG/M metagenome (GOLD analysis project Ga0105104, IMG submission 87034) | Freshwater sediment microbial communities from Prairie Pothole Lake near Jamestown, North Dakota, USA - PPLs Lake P7 Core (6) Depth... | ecosystem: Environmental > Aquatic > Freshwater >... | reverse complement strand
TAGACCCGCTTGGGGTTCTCGCCGCAGGCCATCTTGAGGGTCGGGCGCGCGCCCGGGAAGCGCACCTCGCTGGGTCCAGCGCCCGGGCGCATCTCGACGATCATGCCGCGGCCACCGATGAGGTTGGCCGAGCCGGGCAGGATCTGTGCCGCGGTCACGCCGCCGGCGAGCGCGCGCGTGATCGCGGGATCCTGCGCGTCGTAGGCCCACTCGGCGGCGACGTTGGCGGTGTTGGGATCGGTGACCTCGTTGCCGTCGTCGTGCGCCTTGGTGTCGGGCACCGCGTACACGCCGATGTGCGAGTGGGTGTCGATGATGCCCGGGGTGATGAACTTGCCCTTGGCGTCGATCTCGCGCGCGCCCGCGGGCGCGGCCATATCCGTAAACGGATCTGGCCGCGCCCGCCCGTGCGCGCGCGCGCGCGCGCCACCACCACCACCACCACCACCACCACCACCGACCGCCGCGGCGGTCGCCCGCGGCGCGCCGCCCGCGGTCGCGGTCGCCCGCGCCGCGGGCGCGCCCGCGCCCGTCGGGCGCGGGCGGTCGCCCGCGCGGAGTCTGACGTACGCGCCAGCAACTCCGACGGTCGGCGCTGGCGCGCCGACCTATGGGGCGGGCGGTCGGCGCTTGCGCCGACCGCCCGATGGTTAAGCCGCGACCGCCGTTCTGGCGTTTGTGCGGACCGTTGTCACGTCTTTTGACGTGCTATGGTCCGCGACCATGGTCGCGACTTGCTCCGACCATTTATCGCGCGGCATGCGCAACGATGGTTTGAGCGTTTCGGCGATTCCTTTCCAGTCAATCGTTTCGCGCGGCGCAATGGATACGGTCGCGCGGAATGTTTCGCCTTCATAAGCGCCCGCGCCCATGGCAACGAGTCGCGCATGCTGAATTTTTGCCTTGGACTCAAGGTCGGCAATTTGCGCCTTGATAAATCCCAAAGCATCGGCGGGATGGATATTCGTCATTATCAGACTCCTTGTCGGGAACGGCGGTATTGCCTGCCGACCGCTTGTATATGGCATGGCCTATCAGAGAAGACAATAGGCCATGGTCAACAAAATTGCATAGCAGACATGTCAATAAGGCGTTGACTTTCGTAATTTGGGAAATTATAAACATGACTGTTGACGGGATGTCCCGCCGACATAAACCGCCCCAAGGGGCAGAAAGAGTCTGATATGTCTATCTATACCAATACCGCCCGTTTCGACACTGGCCGCGCCTTGACCGAGTCCGAGCTTTACAAGCTTGCGCCTTCTGTTTTTGCGACAACGGCGCATGAGTCGCGGTCGGAGCGTTTCGCGCCAATCCCGACCATTGAAATTGTTCGCGGCTTGGAAAAGGAAGGTTTCGGAGTCGTCGGAGCAAAACAGTCTGTGACTCGTGTCGCTGGCAAGTCCGACTTTACGAAACACTTGCTGCGAATTCGCAAGCTTGATGCCGACTCGTCTTATGCGGTCGGCGATACGGTCGCGGAAATGCTTTTGAAAAACGCGAACGATGGAACGGCGGCTTATGACCTGTTCGCGGGATTGTTTCGTATCGCTTGCCTGAATTCGCTTGTGTCGCAAGTCGGCACAATCGACTCGGTCAAGGTCCGACATTCGGGCGATGTCATGTCCAAAGTAATTGACGGGACATTTACCGTTGTCGAAAATGCCAAGCTTGCGCTGGCCGCGCCCGCACAATGGGCGCAAGTCAAGCTTGACCGCGAAGAGTCGCTGGCAATGGCAGAAGCCGCGCGGGCGATTCGTTTCGGCGATGCCGACGGCAATGTTGACTCGCCCATTACCGCGACTCAACTGTTGACCGCCCGCCGTCGGGAGGACTCGGAGCGGAATAACCTTTGGACAAATTTTAACGTCCTACAGGAAAACGTGATTCGCGGCGGCTTGCATGGAGTCACGGTCGACGCGAACAATCGTCGGCGCAACATGACGACTCGGGCGATTAACGGAATCGATCAAGACGTGAAATTGAATCGCGCCTTGTGGACTCTGGCGAATCGTATGGCCGAATTGAAAGGAATCGCGGCGGTCTAATCCCATCGGGCGCGGCGCAAGCCGCGCCCGACCTTTCATCTAGGTCGGAGTCTGTCATGCCAGTTTTTAATTTCAGCGCCCGCCGAGTCGGCGGGATATGGTTTTGCAAGGTCGGGCGATTCTGTTTTTCGTTTTGCCTGACTCGGGAATATCGGGCGCTTTAGTTGACCATAGCCTATTGACTTGTGAAAGCGCCGCGCCCATATATTGGGAACGGCGCTTTTGCCGTTTATGGAGTCTGACATGTCGAATCGTTCTAATGCCGCGCCCGCGACCGTTGCCGGAATTGGCCTAGTCGCTGGACTCGTTCTGGCGGGATGGATTAGCCGACCGCCCGCCGTTGACTATGTGGCGCTTGCGGCGGTCGCGCGGGCGGTCACGGTCGCGCCAGCGCAAGCCGCGCCAGCGCCCGCGCCCGTTGTCGCGGCGGTCGCGCCAGCGCCCGCGCCCGTCAAGGTCTCGGTCGCGCCAGCGCCCGCGCCCGTCAAGGTCAAGCGCCACAAGGCGCGCCCGACCGCCGCGCCCGCCCGCGTCGTTTACCTTGTCCCGTTCCATCACAGTTGCACTTGCGGCTTGTGATTCCCTAGGTCGGGCGCGCCAGCGCCCGACCTTAATGTTTGCGACCATGCCGCGCCCGACCTAGTCGGGCGCGGCTTGCGTTTTGCGCGGTCGCGCGGTCGGCGCTGGCGCTGGCGGGCGCGCCAGCGCCGCGCGGTCGGGCGCTGGCGCGGGCGGGCGGTCGCGCGGGCGGGCGCGGCGCTGGCGCTGGCGGTCGGCGCTGGCGCGGCGGGCGGGCGCGCCAGCGCCGACCGCCGCGCGGTCGGCGGGCGCTGGCGCGGGCGGGCGCGGCGGGCGGGCGCTGGCGCGGCGGGCGGTCGGGCGCGGCGCTGGCGCGGGCGCTGGCGCGCGCCCGCCGCGCGGGCGGGCGCTGGCGCTGGCGCTGGCGCGGGCGCGCCAGCGCCCGCGCCAGCGCCTTGGCGCGGCGTTGCCGTTTTGCCACGGAGTGTTGCCGAAAGGCAACACTCCGCGGCAAAACGGGAACGGAACGTGAACAAACTGGGCGGCCCGGAACACATATGTTTTAGCCCTTTTTCTTTCCGTCAATCTGTCGTAGGATGCGGTTGATCTATTGAATTTGGTATCAGCCCGAAGCCGGAATCGCCGTCGAGTTTTTTCTGGTTTCTAAACCACGACAGGATGACGGATGCGCATATCTCTTCGTGGTACCAAGAACTGGGCCTCCACGCCCACCAAGAAGATCCCGGCCCAGCCCAAGATGACCAACCAAGAATTCCGCTCGCTGTGTGCGCAACTTGGTATCAGGGACAACGCCACCGCGGCCGAGTTGCTAGGCCCCAGCTGGCGGACCTGCCAGCGATACTGGTACGACGAGGTCGCGGTCCCGGCCCCGCTCGCGCGCCTCCTCCGGCTGGCCGTCCGCCTCAAGCTCAGCCATCTCGACCTGCGCAAATCTGGTGCACGCATTGTCCTTCAGGACACCTCGACAGAATGACGGAATCGGGATATGGGTCCGCCAAATCCAAGGGGGAACCATGGCACGTTCGGACTGGGCAGCCCTCTTAACTGAACCAGCTGCCGAATACCTCGCCCAATCGGAACTGCTGCGCTTCGGTCTCCAGCCGTACCTGCCGCAGATCAAGAAGCGCCACCACACCCGTGGCGGCTCCTACGTCATGCGGCACTTCCCGTTGTTTCCCCGCTACCTGCTGATCCCCATCAACGACGCCCACCACCCGTCCATCCGCCTAGCCCGCGGCATCTGTAGGTACCGCCACGTCCTGTCCGATGAAGACGGCAGGCCGTGGCGGGCACCCTCGAAAACCATCGAAGCCGTCCGCGAAGCCGAAAGTCAGGGTCGCTTCGATGAGATCCTCCACAAGGGCGACCACGTCACCCTCGTCTATGGTGTTCTTTCTACAGTACAATCCGTCTGCTCTTCTGATATCACGACCGGCATGATCGAGATCCTGATGCCGCTGTTCGGCGGCTCCAGAGCCACCGTCAACGCCGCCAAAGTCGTCCACATGTAGCAACTGCTTGCCAAACCGACACAATTGGCAGTAGGTTTCCCGGCAATTCGTGATTTGACCAGTTTTCGGGTCGACCGGGTGTCCTCGGAGGTCTCACACGAAGGCACAACCGGATGCGCCCCGCGCAGACCGAGTCGAGGTAATGACAAAAAAGCTGGTTCCCCCACCCAAGCGCGCCAAGGCACGGGTCAAGCCCGGATACATGCGCGACGGCCGCAAGAAGGTGCCTCCTCCAAAGAAGACCCGGGAGGAGATTCAAGCTGCGAATCTGGCCCGGGTTGAAGCGCGTCACAACATTACGCCGTCTCTCGTTGCTACCATGATCCTCAAGCAGCGCGGCCTCCTGACACAGGTCTGCCGCTCGCTCAAGGTGCCCCGGGAGACGCTGCGGCGCTACATCGACAAGCACCCAGAGTGCGTCGATGCCATGGAGAACGCCGTCGCGGCGATGGGCGACAAGGCCGAGTCCAAGCTGTTCGAAGCCATCGACGCCGGTGACACCCGCTGCATTCTTTTCTACCTCACGACCGTCCACCGCCACCGTGGCTACGCCATGCGGCCGGAGGACCAGTCGGCCGCCGAATCAAACGGCCGCGGCCCCGTGTTCGTCGAGACCGTCAACATCGTCGGCATTCCCTCCGGCACGTTCCTGCCGAAAGAGATCGCGCAAAAAGACAACATGGTCATCGACAATTGATGACCAGTCCTTTTCGGTTTCGTCCGCCCGAACAGGAAGATGTGGATCACGACGGCAAGGTGGTCGACGACTGGGAAGACAACGCGCTGTCGAACGCACTGGCGTGGTCGTCGCAGACTTTTCTGAAGAACTGGTGCCAGACGCCGGAGCACTGGACGTCACGCTTCGCCAACTATCTCTACACCAGCTGCCCGTGCTGCATGATTTTCAGGGGACTGACCATTGGCTTTGTCATCGGTAGCATTCTATGGATCTTGATACTCGCCGTGGCGGTGACACTCTAGCCAAGCCCACCGGCGGCAAGGGTTACGCCAAGCTTCGTGCTCAGAACGCTGGCCGTGCCGCCGCCGCCGAAGCCAGACTCGGTCAGAAGTTTATCGACACGCTGTTCGCCAACGATATCCGCCACAAGGCGCTGCACGGTGGTCGTGGCTCAGCAAAATCTTGGTCGGTCGCGACCTACCTGCCGATCCGCGCCAGCCAAGCCAAGAAGCGCATCGTCTGCGCCCGTCAGTTTCAGAACTCGATCCGCGACTCCTCCAAGGAGTTGATCGAGAAGCGCATCCGTTCGCTGGGCATGTCGAACCAGTTCACCATCACGGATCGCTACATCATTCACGACGGCACCAAGTCTCAATTCATATTCGTCGGCCTTGAGCGAAACGTCGAAAGCATCCGCTCGCTGGAAGGTGCCGACATCGTCTGGATCGAAGAGGCCAAGACGATCTCCGCCAAGAGTATGGAGATCCTCCTGCCGACCGTGCGTAACGCCGGTTCCGAATTGATCTGGACATGGAATCCTGACAAGCCCACGGATCCCGTTGACGCTTATTTCCGAAAAGGTGCGCCGCCGCCACGCAGCATCGTCACGGAGGTCTCCTACCGCGACAATCCGTTCTTCGAAAATACCGAAATGCCGAACGAGATGCAGGTTCTCAAGGACGGCAATTTCACCCGGTACCAGCATGTCTGGGAGGGCGCTTATGACATTTCGTACGAGACCAAGGTGTTCACCCGGGTACGAGTTGGCCGTCCTGAAGTTCCTGCTAACACTGCTCCTTATTACGGTATGGATTTTGGTTTTGGCAGTGATCCATCCTTCGTGGTGAAGGTGTTCGTGTTCTACGACAAGAAGCAGATCTACATCGCCAACGAGGCTTCCGGCCGGGTCACCATGGATCAGTTGCCGCACATGGTGCGATCCGTCACCCGTGAAGATGGTGATCGGGTGTGCTGCGATAGCAGTCAGCCCGGCACTATCGAATTTCTGCAAAGCCGCGGCATCAATGCGATCCCGGCCAAGAAAGGCCCCGGCTCAGTCAAGTCGGGGATCTTGTTCCTGCAAGGTTTCGAGATCATTATCGATCCCAATTGTGAAGCCATGCAGGAAGAGGCGCACCTCTACTCTTGGATGACCGACAAGCTGACCAACCAAGCTCTCTCGACTCCAGTCGATGCCTACAATCACGGTTGGGACGCCACGCGCTACGCTGTCGAAGACGTTGCACAGGAGACCGCGCTGGACGATGACGACAGCGGCGGCGTTTTGAAACTCAAGCTTTGGTAGGATTGATCATGGGATGTGGATGCGGTGGTGGAAACAGATCATACGCCCGGCGGTCGACGCCACAGGGGCAGAGCCAGCATGCGCCGTTGACGCGCACGTTCACCAGTCCGCAGCAGAGCCACGCACCGCAGTCGGCCCCGCCGAAAGTGATTCAGTCTTCCGCACTCGCCCAGCGCCGCAACGCTGTGGTCCGCCGACAGGTCTGAATCCAATGGATAGCGATCTCCAGCGATTGGCCGCTGCCTGCAACAAGGCGGCGCAGCACTATTGCGAGCACCCCGACAGTGCCGGGCCGGAGACCGTTGCCGATATCTACCGCACCATGGCGGCCTTGGCCTCCATGCTCGACAATCAGATGAAGTATTCCCCGGTCATTCAGAAGCGATTGCACTGATGGCGTTCTCGGACTGGTTCATCAAGAGGAAGCCGGATCGCGAAGACAGCGACGAGCCGAACAGTCCGATCTATGTCATGGGCGGGCAGTCGGTCCGCTTCCTCTCGACCAAGGCAATAGCAACAGCCGATGTGGCGCAGCGCGAATCACCGCAGCTGTACCGCATCACCAATTTCATCGCGTCGTCGGTGCAAAGCGTTCCATGGTTCTGTGAAGCCGATCCGAACACCAACGTCTCGGAGCAGGCTCCGCCGGGCAAGATCAAGGCGATCAACGAACTGCTGAAATCGCCCAACGACACCTACACCAGCCAGCAGATGCAGTATTGGATTGCCCTCAATCTGATGCTGTACGCGCGGGCGCACTTCAAGGTCGGTGTCGGTACCAACGGTGTTGCCAACGGCCTCTATCCGTTGGCGGCCAAGCACGTCCGTGGCGTGATCAACACTCGCGGCGTTGTCGACAAGTACGAGTACGGCTACGGCGAGCAGCAGAGCACGCTGCCATCCCGGCGCACCGCCGAACGTGGCGGCAACACCGGCGTAGCCTACGCCGCCGAGATTGCATTCCCCAGCCTCACTGGTCTGGTCGAGTACAACAAGGCCCCGGCGGCCATCGAGTCCTTGAGCATCCCGCTGCAAATCATCAAGGCGTTGATGCAGCGCGCGCTGGACACAGCGACCGGCCACCCCAACGTCAAGTACGTGATCACGGCCGAGAAGAGCATCACGCGGCAGCAGAAAGAGGCGCTGATCAAGCACCTTGAAGAATCTGCCGCCGGTGGCGAGAAGTCCGGCGAGATCCTTTTTCTCTACAACACCGACGTCAAGGTGCACACGCTCGACAACGGCATGGGCGACATCCACTCCAAACTGCCGCTGGACGACATGACCCGGCAGATCGCTGGCGTGTTCGGCGTGCCGGTGGCGCTGTTGGGTCTAGGCTCAGCCGACGCCGCCAAGTACGCCAGCAACTACGTCGAGTCCCGTCTCAGCTACTGGCAGGACACCGTGGTGCCTTGCTACTTGGTCCCGATTGCCGCGGGCATGACGCAATCGATCTGTCCCCCGGGCGCGCGCATCAGCTTCGATCTCGATCAAGTGCCTGCGCTGTGGGAAGGGCGAGCCAATCTCGGCAAGACGCTGAGCCAAGTCACCTTCCTGTCCAACAACGAGAAGCGCGACATTCTCGGCTTTGAGCCGAAGAAAGCCGCGGCGACCCTCGACGAGAATGACAAGCTGCCGCCACCCAATGCCAAGGTGCCGCAGCTGCCCGGCCGCGACGGCGGACCGGATCCAGAGAATCCAGCGGCAGACAATGGCGGGAGAGCCTTGCAATGAAAACCCAATGGAAAGAGGGCGACACGATTCAGTGCGATATCTCGTTCAACCCGATCACGTTGAGCGATGCCCCGGGGATTCCCGAAGGCTATATTGCCGGTGTCGCCTCTACTCCGGGCACCGACCGCCACGGCCACAAGGTGATGGCCAAGGCGTTCGATGACAGCATCAAGGAAAAAGGTCTCGGCGGTCCCGGTGGCGTGCAGCTGCTGATCGGCCACGACTGGAACAAGGTCGGCGGCAAGATCAAGAAGCTGGAGACCGTCAACAACAACCTGCTGCTGGAAGGCCAGCTTTATATGGATGTCAGCTACGTCAAGGACATCCACGCCGTGCTGAAGCAGAATGGCGGCCTGAACTTCTCGGTCGGCTTCACGCTGGAGGAATTCGAGTTCAACGACGCCATGGAGAACGACGACGATCCGTGGCTGATCGTGCAGAAGGGTGATTTGATGGAAGTGTCCATTGTGACTTTCCCATCGCAAAAAGATGCCAAGATGACGTTCATCAAAACTGGATCTTCCAGCGTCTTGGAACTAGACACTATGGCGGATTTCGAAAAGGCTCTTGTGGCCGACGGACTCTGCACTAGTCGGAGAGAGGCACACAAACTTGCCCTTTGGGCGAAGAGTAATGTGCATCTTCTCCAGCCGAAAACGTCCTTGCTGACGGAAAAGGCGAAAGCTGAACCCGCGCATCCCTTGCTGGATGTATCCATGCTCAAGCCTATGGCTGAACTGATAGCCAAGGCACGGGCGCAACTCCCTTAAGCAAGGTCACAGACCATGAACTCCAAAGATAGACTGAACGCGCTCAAGTCGGGCGTGTCTCGCGGCTCGTACATCACCAAGGAAGCACCAGCCGATACGAAAACAGCAGAGGCGCTGCTCGCGCCGCTGACCACGGAGATGAGTAACATCGTCACCGCCTTGGAGAAGGCCAAGAAGGACAGTGAGGTGCAGTACACCGAACTGAACAACCACTTCGGCGGCGTCAAGGCGACCACCGAAGAGTTGAAGGCGACCGTGCTCAAGCACGCCGCCGACTACGCTGAGCAGATCAAGCAGATTCAGATGCTTGAGCAGGCGCTCAATCAGGTCAAGAAGGAGATGGATCAACCCATCATCAAGGGCGGCAAGGATCTGGAAGAGAGCGACCGCGCAGCGGCCGTCGAACTTCAGCGCCGGGCCTTCCTGTTCAAGGGCGGACTGGAGTGGGACTTCAAGCCGGACATGGACAATCTTGTCGTCGCCAAGGACTATCGGTCGGCGGTGCGCAAGATGATGCAGGTTGGCATCGAGCCGCGGGCGAAGATCGTGCGCAGCCTCGACGAGCATGAGCGCAAGGCGTTCGAAGCTTCCAGCCTCGACTCAGCCTTGTTCAGCCCGGAGATGCTGGGCATCGAGATGAATTGTATTGTCGAGTGCGCTGAGCTTCTCGATCTCTACAACTCGGTCTCGGTCGGCAAGTCGCAGTTCATGTACCCGCATGTCACCGACTACGGTGCCATCGGCCAGTACGATTGCGATGCCAAGTGCGATGCCGAGTACGGCCCGCCCGGCAACATCGAGTTCAAGAACGGACAGGTCTCGGACTTCCGTGGCGTGTTCTGCTTCAACCGCAAGGTTCTCGCCGAAGCCAACTACGACCTGCTCGCCTTCATGTATCAGGCGGCAGCGCGGTCCTACCGCATCAACCGTAACCGCGCCACGATGGTCGGTGACGGCGTCAACGAGCCTCTCGGCTGGCTGACCAACGACTGCTTCACCAAGCGGTCCACGCCGTCGACCGGGTTGACCCATGTCGACTTCCGCCTGTTCCACGGCGCAGTGCCGGTGGAATACGGTCCGGTCACCACGGTCATGCATCAGAACACCTTCGCGTATCTGGCCGCACTGGTCGACACCAACGGGCGCTTCCTGTTCGGTGACGGCCTGATGACCTACGGCCCGTCGGACGTTCGTGAGAACATCCGCATCTCCAACTGCCTGCCCGATCCGACCAACAACCTGACGCTGGACGGTTCTCCTGCCAAGCCGTTCGTCACCGGGTCGTTCATCGCGGCGACAGGCGCTTGGAAACAGGCGTACTATGTCGTCAACAAGCGCCCGCTCTGGATCGAGCAGTGGGAAGGCAAGAGCACCGCGTGGTGTGTTGCCTACTCGTTCGGTGCCGAAGATGGCGGTTTCGTTGCGTGCTGCCCGGCGGCGTCGATCCTTTCCGACGGCCCGTAAGCTTCACAGTAACATCCTCAGCAGGAGTAGTGAACCATGAACCTCAACGGTGCATGCCAGCATCAGGGAATCATCGCTTGGTCTGGGACTGCTGCCCAGCCAATCGATATCCGCAAGCACAACAACTACAGCTTCACGTTCCATGTCATGGCTGACTTGGCGGCGGACGCTGTGTTCAACGTGCAGTCGGCTCCGGCCAGCGATGCTGACCCTTGCGTCCCCGGCACTTTCGTGCCGGTGGAAGAAGTGCTGACCTGTACAGCAGGCTGGGGCGTCCAGCCGCTGCCGCAGGCAACCATCGTCCTGCCCGCCGGAGCAAAGAAAGGCTCGATCTGTTCGGCTGCGTTGCCGTGCAAACCCGATGCCTTTGTTCAGCTGGTCGGGGTTGGTGCCGCCAATGTTCAGGCGGTCGCGATCCTGTCCGGTCCGCGGTAACGGGAATAGCTACCGTGGCTGTCCGCAAGGGCAGCCACGGCTTGCTCCATCAGGGGAAGACACCATGAACATGATCAACGTCGCCTACCAGAACGAGGGGCAAGTCACGTGGGCGTCTGCTGGCGTCAACAAGGCTATCGATATCCGTCGTCACATCGGATTCGGTTTCACCTTCAAGGCTGACAGCGACATCCTTGCCGATGCGGTTTTCGAGATCCGTGCTGCGCCGCCGAGTGATGCCGATCAATGTGTCGAGGGTATTTTCCACGATATCGAAGAGGTCTTCACCTGTTCGGCGTCGTGGGGTGCTGTGCCTGCGACCAAGTCGTTTGTCACCGTTCCGGCAGGCGTCAAGAAGGGTGGCATCTGTACCGCCACGTTGCCGTGCAAGCCGGACGCCTTCGTCAAGGTGTTCCCGGTCAGTGGCGACACCGGCAAGATCGAGATCGTCGTCACCCTGTCGGGCCGTCGATGAGGGTGCCGGTCGGCAATATGCTACGGGTGTCCCCCGGGGACGAAGTTGTCATTCGGGGTACGCTTCCTCCAACCGGCAAGCTGGGCCGGTTGTTCGTGTTTGCGTCCGAGAACGGTGCCAAGTTCAGCCCCTACGTGCCTCACGTCGCTGACATCATCGTAGCCAATGGTCAACCGACCATGCTGTCGCCGCTGTCGATACGGCTGGTCGGCAAGCAGTCGGATCGTCAATTGAAATTCAAGGCCGATATCGACGGCTTCATCAGTGTCATGCAGGAGGTCGACGACAAGACCGATCCGCTGGCCAAGGTGAAGCTGAGCCGCACGATCAATCCTGATCTGGGCTGGATCGACTGGGCCAAGCGAAAGTTTATACCGTGGCAGACACCGAAACACTTGTTGTGATGCAGGTTGCGACCGGACGTGGAACGGACACGCAGTGGTTCGATTACCGTCCGGCTTACTTCGCTGACCCTGTCCGTATCGAGTGGCCTAGCGACACCATGTTCGCTGGCCTGCCGCCCGATGCGGCCGGTTATTTAGTGAACCATGGCTACGCCCGGCCGATGACGGAAGCGGAGGTCGAGGCGTATACTGCCCCGGCGAAAGAGCCGGATCCGCCTCCGGTAGCCAAGCCCCGTAAACGGGAAAAGGAGACCACCGATGATTCAAGTTCGTTGTAGCAATGCCTGCAAGCCGAATTCAGCGATTCCGCTTGCTTCGCCGCCGTGCTTCCAGTGCCCGGCACCGGTTACTCCGTAACGCTGTGAACTGAAATACCGGGGGCCTTGTGCCCCCGGACTTCCAACAACGGAGCGCAGCCATGAGGCATTTTACGGTAGAGGATTACACTGCGGTTGATGCCCAGTGCATGAAGTGCTGCTGCCAGAAGCTCACCCTTCAACCCGGCACGGTCACCAAGGTCTCGGTCGGCTACGCGACGTGGGCGGTGCCGATTGGCCAGCTGCATTGCGCGCCCCAGTTCCAGATCGAGTTGATGGATACTTGTCCGACGCCGGTCGGCAACAACGTGCCGCCGCAGATCGTTTCCGATCCGAAGTTCTCGGTCGACGTCAACACGTTGCTGGAGAACACCCTCACCAACATGATCCGCGACCCGGAGCAGACGCCGCTGAAGTTCAAGGCGCTGCCGCTGTACGGTGCCAAGCATGGCAAGCTGGATTTGCAGGAGGACGGCGCGTTCTCCTACATGCCGATGGCCAACTACAAGGGTGAGGATCGTTTCTATGCCTCCGCCAGCGATGGCCAGAGCAGCACCGTTTTCGAGGTGATGATCGGGATCGGCATCGATACCGACAACATCGTCGCCACGCCTCACATCAGCGTCGGCCCGGCTACGGTCGACAACCGCTACTTCAACGTCAGCTTCCCGATCTCGGTCTCCCCGGCGGCCGACGAGTGCGAGGTCTGGCGTCTCACGGTTTTGCAGACCGCAATGGACTGCGCCTGCACCTGTTACAGCCGGACTGACTGCTTCGATATCGGGATCACGGCGTGCTGAGACAGGTTCCCAATAAGCCGCTTGACGTCTCGCCGATCCCCATCGGCGAGGAGAAGCCGCTCGACTGGGACGTGCGGTTGGGGATCGACATGATCCGCAGCCATGCCAAGATCGATGATATTCCGTCGGTCACGGATGAGCAGCTGCGGCTCTACCGCAGTGCGGCGCTGGACTCCGCGGAGCACTACACGGGTCTGTTGCTGCGCGTGCAGCGCACGGTGACGGAGCCTATCGAAGGCCCGGCCCCGAACCGGCTCCGGCCCTACGTCGCCTACTACACGCACCGGCTCCAGTACCCGGTCGCCGATGGCTACGTTTATCTCTACGGCGGTACCCACATCGTCGACAACGCCACGTTTCAGGTCGTCCCCGGCAGCCGCAAGATCAAGGTGCCGATCAAGAAGGACATGATCGACCTGACCAACTGTTGTGATCCCTGCGCCAAGCCGTGGGCGGTCAACGGCGGCATGCTGGCGACCTACCGGGCGGGCTACAAATCGGCCGAAGACGTGCCGACCACGGTCGTTCTCGGAATGTTACAGTTTATGACATGGGCAATTGAGCATCCCGGCGACGAATTGCTGACCCAACGCAGCCGAATCGAGACCCGCGCCGGTCTCGCCGGTCTTCAGGGCAGCAACAACATCGCCATGATCTCGGGAGCCATCGAGACGTGGCGCATTCTGGACAACGAGGCTTGGTAGCCAGTGAAAGATCCCGGCGCACCAAAAATCAACGAGATGAAGCACCGTATCGCGCTGTGCACCCAGAAGGACGTCGTGCTCGACGGCCAGACGATGGAGTTGGTGCGCACCGAAGTGATCTGGTGCTGGGCGCGAATCAAGTCGCATTACGGCCTGCCGTTCTTCATCGGGCAGCAGGGCTACACGATCATGGACCCGGTCGCCAAGGCGACCCACGCCATCACGATCAGGAATGGTCTGGTCGATAACGTCACCAATACGGCCTACGTCTACGAGGAATTCCTCAAGAGCGCGCCGCGCTGGTACAAGGTGCTTGGCGTCTCGGAGCCGGACAAGTTTCTGGTGCTGACGACGCGCCTGATCGAGATCTCAGACATGGTCAACCCGCCGCAGGGCGCGTTCGCGCCGCAGCCGACGCGAGTTGATTTATGAGCGGGTTCACCATCGAGTTCTCGCCGTGGGGTCGCTTCCATGCCCGCAAGAAGCAGGAGGAGATCCACCGGTGGCTGAACGATATCGGCGTCTCGGGGACCGACGCATTTCGGAGCGGGATGGGGCGCTGGCGTCCGCCCAGTGCGCCGGGGGCGTGGCCGAACAGCAGGACCGGTGGCTTGAAGGGTTCGATCCGTCACGAGACCACGGCCGATTCTGTGACTATTGGCACCGGCATGCCATACTCAGGCTTCCTGAGAAACGGCACCAGCAAGATGGCCCGCCGGAAAATGAGTGACAACGCGCTGAAAGAGGGCATGAGCCACAGCCGTCTTGGCAAGTGGGTTGAGTGGACAAGAGGTTAACAAAGGGAGACGCTACAATGAGTGACGAAAATCAAGAGCAGCAGCAGGAAGAGAAAAAGCAGCAGGAGCAGGAGCAACTGCGCACCGCTGCAAAGGCGTTGAAGGCGCAAGGTTTCAACAACGAGCAGATCGCTCAGCAGCTGAGTGCGAAGCATCAGCGCACAGTCGACGACATCAAGCTCGCGCTTGATCAGGACGACAATAAGGAAGAATCTGCGTAAGATGGATGCCCGGGTATCCCCCGCAAAGCAGAAGTTTCTACCTGCGCTAGCTGAACAGCTAGCGCAGTGGTTTCCTGAGACCAATGGCCGTGCTTTGGCCGTGTCCGAAGTGTCGATCACTAAAGATAATGTGCCGACACTGCCGTTGGTGATGGTCGCGTTCATACGCTCGACCGCGGATCCGAACGAGCAGGGCAACCTCGATAATTTCGAGATCACCGATACGTTCATCGTCGATTTCTGGCTTGAGCCAGCGCGCTATAAAAAGGCCAACGGCACCGAGACGCCGTTCTGGAGCTACTACGATTACGAGCAGATCCGCGACACGCTGCTGTGGAAGATGGGTCGCTGGGAGCCACCGGGCTGTGAGATGATTTCCTATCGTGGCATGACCATCGAGGCTGAGCCTCTGGCCGTGACGCTGACGTTCACCTTCATGGCGTACTTCCGTTGGGTCGCGCCGCGGGTGATGGACGAGGATGTCCAGATCATCAAGGGCATTCAGTTCAACATGTGTGCTCCGTTGTCGGACTGCTGCGATCCTGACTGTCTGGAAGACGAAGACCCATGCCAGTGAAGACTCATTTTTCAACCCCGCCGCAAAGGAGGCCGGACATGGCCATGATCTATGTGAAGACAAAGCCCGGACGGGCAGCCTTCTTCGAAGGCAAGATGATTCCAGAGGACAAGTTCGTCCCTGTGACCGACAATCCGTACATTCGGCGGCTTGCCGAACACTGGGAAGACATCGAAGTCGAAGGCGGGCTGGATCCGAAAGCCCCGCCGTCGCAAAGCAAATCCAAGACGGTAGAGAAAGGCCCGACGGCACCTGTGCCCGGCGGCGGCCGTCACACCATCCAGCCGACCGGCGAGCAAGCTCCCGGTACTGGTGCCCCCAAGCCTCGCGATAACTGAAACCACTAACCCGCCGACCCGGCGAAAAGGAGCGACCCCATGTCAATCGACAGCCTGCGGTCCGGCGCGATCCGCATCTGCTTCGACCCTTCGTTGAACGCTTACAAGAGCAAGTGCCGCATTCTGATCGAAGGTCAGATGCTCGACACGGGCACTGCCGAGAGCGGTGCCCTGCTCAAGATCCCGTCGCTGCGTGATGCCGATCTCCTGTTCGGAGAAGGCAGCATCATCGGCGAAGGTCTCAAGACCGCGTTCCTGTGCTGCCCCAACCACGCGATGGAGTTTTACGCTCTGCCGTGGAAGGACGCTGAAGTTGGTGCTGAGCAGGCTGCGGCGTACGTGCTGACCTTCACCGGCACCGCAGAGAGCGACGGCCGCGTCGACCTGTTCATGGTCGATGGCCGCTACAACACTTCGACGCGCGTGCACGAAGGTGACACGGCGGATGAGATCGCGACCAACGTGGCGCTGTCGCTCAACAGCGAAGCCGGTCTCCCGATGGATGCCGTCGCAGCTGGCGGTGCCATCACGCTGACGTACAAGAACAAGGGCACTGTCGGCAACGCCACGAACTTCATCTACAACTGGCATCAGCGTCGTGATTACGCTCCGGCCGGGATCGAGATGACGGTGGCGCAGACTGTAATCGGCTCGCATACCGCTTATGCTCTGCCGAACTACGACGCCATTCTCGGCGAGTGCTGCTACTGCTGCATCGGCATGCTCTATGCCAACGATGACTGGCAGGACAACATGATCGCCTACATCGCGTCCGCGTGGTCGTGCGACAAGCCGCAGTGCTTCGGTCATGGCTACACCTACAACTACGGCTCGTTCGGTCAGATCCTCGCCGCCGACACCAACTCGGCAGAGGTCTCCCGTATCGCCCATTGCTGGTCCGACCCGGTTGTCGGCTGGCTGAAGGCGGCGGCCTATGCGGCGCACTCCTGCTGCATCACCATCGATCACCCGGAGATGTCAGTGCAGGGTCCGAACTTCGGCATCCTCGCCTGCCTGCGTCAGCCGGAAGCCTGCTTCCAGTGCTTCACGTTCGAAGAGCAGCAGCTGCTTCAGGCCACGGGCTTCGTCGTCACCGTTCCGCTTCAGGGCGGCACCGGCGCGATGACCCAGCCGATGGTCGTCAACGACTCCACCAACAACCGTTACGACGAGAACGGTCGTTTGAACGCGACGTGGTGGAACGTCAACTCGCGGCGGCTCGCTGCTGCGACTGCCGATCAGGCGGCGATTGCGCTTGGTCAAGTGGTGGGGCTTGGCCTGTTCACCAAGAACACCACGGTGCCTGCCGGTGTGCGAGGCACCAACCCGCGCATGATTCTTGGTCAGTTCCGGGCTTGGGCGAAATCTCAGGTCGGGTACCTGTTCTCGGAATTCGAGAACATCGATCAGGACATTCAGCTGAAGACCGATTTCGAGGTTGCTCCGAAGTGCCAAGGCATTCCGGGTAAGCTCTGGATCGACTTCACCTATCGTCCGCCGGTGCGCATCAGCACCATCACCATCAACGCGCAGCCTGCGATGCTCAGCAATTGCTGAGCATCCACT
>Ga0105104_10001598_pt1 | contig 16966 bp, 13 predicted proteins | sample PPLLaktember2015_3_FD_87034 | JGI IMG/M metagenome (GOLD analysis project Ga0105104, IMG submission 87034) | Freshwater sediment microbial communities from Prairie Pothole Lake near Jamestown, North Dakota, USA - PPLs Lake P7 Core (6) Depth... | ecosystem: Environmental > Aquatic > Freshwater >... | reverse complement strand
GCCCGGCTTATTTCACGTATGTATACGGCTGTCAGGTTGCCGAAGTGCGCGTCAATGTAGTGACGGGCGAAGTGTACGTGGATCGCGTGACCGCCGTGCATGATCCCGGCAAGGTCATCAACCTGCTGGGTGCACAAGGTCAGGTTTACGGCGGTGTCACGCAAGGGGCGGGTTACGCGCTTTGGGAGGAAATCACGTCGCCGGGCGGCAGGATCAGTGAACTGAATTTCGACGAATACATCGTTCCCACCAGCATGGACATCGGTGAGATTGTGCCGATTTTTGTGGAAGGAAAAGGACAGTTCGGTCCGTGGGGCGCGAAATCGCTTGGTGAACCGACTCTGGAACTGACCGCGGCGGCTATCGCCAATGCCGTCTGCAACGCCACCGGAAAACGGCTGCGTCATCTTCCTCTCAACCTGGAAGAAGTTTTGTTAAGCAAAAAACTGCGGCCGGTGAAGGCGGGAGGACAGAGATGATCCCGCGCTTCCGATTCATTCGCCCCAACTCGCTTTCCGAAGCGTTGTTGGCTCTCGATAAGAATGAGAAGACGGTTGTTCTTGCCGGTGGAACCGACGTTATAACCGGCATGCAGCAGGGAGATGCTCGCTTTGTTTCCGCTGGCTCTGTACTCGACATCCATCACCTGCCGGAACTGCGCGGCGTTAATAAAGCCGAATCCGGAATTCGGATTGGTGCGGCGGCAACTTTTACGGAAATTGTAAATAGTCCACTGCTGCAGTCGGATTTTCCATTGCTTTCGCAAGCCGCCGTATCCATCGGCAGCGTGCAGATTCGCAACCGCGCGACCATCGCCGGGAATTTTGTCAACAATGCGGCCTGCGCCGACAGCGTACCGCCGCTGCTTGTGTATGATGCTGTGGTTCATATTTGTTCTGCGTGTGAAGAACGGCAGATGCCGCTGGCGGATTTTTTGCTCAAGCCGAATCGCACGGCTCTAAAGAGTAATGAACTGGTAACGGAAATTCTGCTGCCTAAGCTTTCCGCCGGTTACCAAGGTTCTTTCTGGAAGCTGGGACGGCGCAGGGGCATTGCCATCAGCCGCATTACACTCGCCGTCTTGTTAAAGAAAAGCGGCAAGATCATAGAGGACTTCAGATTAGCCAGCGGCGCCGTCACGCCGATTGGTTTTCGCTTTCGTGAATTGGAATCGCATGCGAAAAATCACGAAGCGTCAGACCAACTATGGAAAACTCTGGCGGCGGAACTTGGAGAAGCGATATTGGAGAAAACGGGCTTGCGCTGGTCGTCGCCATATAAGCTTCCCGTTGTACAGCAAATGTTGTACGGCTTACTCTGCGAATTGTCGAACGGGAGGCCGTCATGACGGTTCGTTTTATTCTCAATAAGAAACCGGTCGCCGTTGAAGTTGAATCGAACCGGCGGCTGCTGGACGTTTTGCGTGAAGAATTACGCCTGACCGGAACCAAAGAAGGCTGCGGCATCGGCGAATGCGGAGCGTGCACCGTTCTGCTCAACGGCAAGGCCGTGAATTCCTGTTTGGTGTTGATCGGTCAGGTGGAAGGCGCAGAGGTGACGACCATTGAAGGCGTCGCCGAGGGCCATACGCTCCATCCGCTGCAAAAGAATTTTCTGGCAACCGGAGCGGTTCAGTGCGGCTTTTGTACGCCGGGAATATTGCTCTCGGCTTATGCTCTGCTGACGGAGAATCCCCACCCCACGGACGACGAGATTGCCGTCGCCATTGCCGGGAATTTGTGCCGCTGTACGGGTTACAAACAGATTATGGATGCAATCCGGCAGACAGCACGGGAGAATGAAAGTATAAATCCGAGACACGGATGAAAATCAAGATTGCTTGATAGACTGATTTTCACCCCTATCTGAATACTCCGCCTGCGCAGGCGGAGTTTTTTACGGCATTTATAAGCCGATAGTGACCGAGGACTACAACCCGATCTTACTTTTTCGATAATTATAATAATCAGCAGGATACAAAAAAACAGGATGGAATGGAAACTCCCTCATCAAAGCGGAAAAATATTTCCCAACACCCATATGGGAGGTACTCAGGTTGCCGCGTGACAACACAGCTCTCGCAACGGATTAAAAGACAGGACGCACACATATGTACCAAGGAAGATGCTTGCTGAAACAGTAGTTTGCGGGAGAATACATTATGTGCATTTGTTATGACAACTTCATGTAAAAATCGCCGTGGAAGCACTTTCTTCTGCTCTATTTATGTTAAAAATATCCTTTCGCAAGTGGAGCATTTCTAAACTGTTTCGCAAAATTGGCCGATAATTGATATAGCGGCATCGCCAGCCGACGGCTTTTCGTATGCCGGTTTTGCGTCCTATCGTGTGGACGGCTGAATCGAAGTTCTTTGAAGGTCAAATATATTTCAATCCCATGCATCGTTCAGGAGGAAGAAGATGAAGGCACTTTGCACGTGGCTCGCAGTGGTTGTCATGACGTTCGCTTTTACCGGAATCGTCATGGCTGCCGACAACGACGCCCACAGCGTCACCGTCACGGTGAGCAACATCAATGAAATCTCCATTACCGGCGGAGACATTACCTTGACCATCAACTCAGCAACGGCAGGTTCAAATCCGGATGCTGAAAACGACGCCACATGCGGCCTGCTGTGGACAGTGAACACAACGAACAAGAAAATTACAGTAGCTACGAATCAGGCATCGTTCGACCACACCCTTCAGGTAGAAGCTACAAGCGTGACGGGCGGAACGTCCGCCGGACAAAAAACGCTTTCCACAACGGCGCAGGATTTAGTGACGGGTGTAGCTGAAACACTCGGAGGCTGCACGCTGAGTTATACCGCATCGGCTACCGCCGCGCAGGGCACGCAATCGGTCGCGCATACGATTACGTACACCATCGTAGCCGGCAGCTAAACCATCTAAAGAAGCGGGGATGATCCCGCCGTGAAACGAGCCATCCACTTCATCATCGTCGCATCGGCACTCTGTGCAAGTACTCTTACACAGAGTGCCGATGTTGCCGTACTCAACGGCGATATCACACTGACCATCTCGACGGCGGCGGCGGGTCAAGCGCCCGACGCCGTCGTTGACGAAACGGGCCAGTTGGAGTGGTCTACGTTTGGCGAATCTTCGGTTAAAAAGATCACGGTTCAAACGGGATTAGCCAGCCCGCGCTATTCACTTAGGGTGGAAGCCTTTGGCGTTTCCGGCGGGGATGGGACGGCGACCGGAGACGTCCCTCTCAGCACCGTTCCCACGAATTTAATCGAGGATATTCCGACGGATGTTCCGGTGCTTGATCCGGGAACGTGCACCCTTCGCTACACGGCATCGGCCGCAGCCGGGAACGGCACCGGAGCGGATAGCCACACCATCACTTTTACCATTGTGGATCAATAGCCCATCACGGGAGCAGGTCTCGAATACCATGAAAACGCTCGTCCTTCATTTACTGCCGGTGGTTGCCATAGGCATCATGACGTGTGCCTGTTCAGCCGGTATCACGGTCACGACGTTGAGCGTCGAGAATAAAGCAAATCCCGGACAAACGTATCAGGGAACGTTAACGCTCAGCAACACGGACAGCGTGCCGCGACGAGCGTTAATCTATCAGACGGACTACGCGTTTTTCAGCGATGGAAGCAACCACTACGATGAGCCGGGCGACATGGCGCGTTCCAATGCGCCATGGATTACCTACAGCCCGCACCAAGTGGATGTTCCGCCGCAGCGAACATCGCAGCTTACGTATTCGGTGAGAGTCCCGGATGATTCTACACTCACCGGCACCTACTGGAGCATCTTGATGGTAGAGGAAGTGGAAATGCCGGAAGATCCCCCGGCGCAATTGCAGCGCCGCCAAACGGAAATCCGGCAAGTGGTTCGCTACGGCATTCAATGTGTGACGCACGTCGGGACCGCCGGTCATGGAAAGTTGAACTTCACGGATACAAAACTTGTTGCGAATGAAGACAATCGGCGCGAACTTCAGGTGGACGTGGAAAACACCGGTGAACGGTGGATGATCCCTTCCGCATGGCTGGAACTGTATGATTCAGGCGGAAAGCAGGTCGGCCGCTTCGAGAGCGAAAAGAAACGAATCTATCCGGGCACGTCCGTTCGGTTTCGCATGAATCTGGGCAGTACGCCCGCCGGAAAATATAAAGCTCTGGTTGTGCTCGATAACGGTGATCAAAACGTTTTCGGAGCGAAATACGATTTGGAATTTTAGAATTTGCGAAAAGCCTGGCCAATACTTGCCCTCGCGGCAACGCTGGCTGCCGCTGCGCTTCCGGCCTTAGCGTCGGAATCCAGTCTCCGCGCGGAGACCGGCGATTCCACTATCGTGCCTGTAAAGGCGCCGACGCTTCTGACCCGGTCGTTTCTGGTGACGAACGCTGCTGCGGTTCAACGAAAAATCCTTGAATACGTTCTGCTGCCCGAAGGGTGGCGGACTGTAGTCGGGGATTCTCTATTTTATCTTTCGCCGGGCGAAAGTGACCTGCGTTTGATCTGCACGGCGATTCCCGCCGCCGCTGCTCCCGGCGACTATCTCATACGCTATTTCGCGAGAGACATAGAGGATTCGTCCGGTTTCGCATCAGCGGAAGCCCGCGTTCAGGTTCTCCCCGTCATGCAACTGGAAATCGCCGTGCGCGATGCTCCGCGCAGCGTTCTGGCCGGCGAAGATTATAAAGCACAGTTTGAAATTATCAATCGCAGCAATAAAGCGTGTCCGGTCGCCTTGACGATTCACAGCACGTCCGGCTTGCCGGTGAAAATGGATTTATCGGAACTTGCTCTTGCGCCGGGAGAATCGCGTATTACCGCTGCCGAAGTCCGCTCCGAAAAAACAACGATGCATGCGTTCACACACCGGTTGACTCTGTCGGCGCGAATTGTTGATTCGGATGCGGGAACGAGAGAACGGCAAGCCACTGCGGTTGTAGAGATCATTCCCCGACCCCGATTTGCCGGAGATCCCTACCATCGCGTGCCGTCGCGACTGTCCGCACGATATGTGCAGGCCGGTGAGGAAAGCGGCGCGCAAGTCGAGCTTGCCGGGTCCGGAACTTTGAGTGCCAAGGGAGCTTACAAGATCAGCTATCGGCTGCGCGGACCTCAGAATCTGGAACGGAATTACTACGGTCTGCGCGATGAATACTATGTCACTGTACAAAACAAACAAGCCGAGCTTCGCTGCGGAGATTTACTCTTCGGACTCTCGGCGCTCACGGAAAAGAACCGGCTGGGCCGCGGCGTCAACGTTTCGTATCAACAAGGCCGTTTCGGTTTCGGCGGATACGCGATGCAAGCACGGTTCGGGCAAAACGATTTGAATGAAGGCGCAGTGTACGCCGCCGTCCAACCCGATCCGCGTTTTAGTCTTCGCCTGAACATACTGCAAAAAAATGAGCAAGAAACCGATCGGACGCTATTCGGCGTTTCGTCCGGAGTTTCCCTCTGGTATGGAATTCGGGGTGAAATCGAGTATTCCGCCGGACAGGATCTTTACCGTTCCGCTCGTGCCGCCCATGCGGCGCAAGCGCGTTTCACGGGTTCATGGCGCGGGTCCGACTGGACGGTGGAAAAAATCTACGCGACACCGGGTTATGCCGGCCGCTACCGGGATCAAGATCATAATCAGGTCACGCTATTTGTTCCGCTCGCGTCCAAACTTCGCTGGCAAGGATCCTTTCGCATGCTGGCGCAGAATCTGGAGCAAGATACCGCGCGCAGCGCCGCCCTTCGCGAACAGCAGATTCTGTCCGGATTGTCCTATTCACTGCCGCTGCGAATAGAGTCAAGCCTTGATCTGGAGGATTTTCACCGTTACGATGCCTTGAGCGCGGCGGCTTATAATTATCGCGAGCGAACCGCGTCCCTCCGTTTACGGCGCGCATTTCGCTTGTTCAGCATTAACGGACTGATCCGGCAAGGACAGTCCCACGATGAACTCCTCGATCATTCGGCGCATTTGGAAAGATACGGTACGGGATTCACTTTCACACCCAGTTCCCGCCAAAGCTACAGCGCATCGTATCAGTTCGGGACAAGCGGGTCTTCCGCTTCATTAAGACGCAGCCGGATTCTTTCGTTCTCGGCAACTTGCAAAATCATTCGCGGACCGCTGCTCACAGCCAGCTATCGGCAAAGCTCTTATCCGGATCAATCGCGTTTCGAGAGCAATCAGATTTCTTTTGATGCTCGCTATACGGTATTGCGCCGTCATACGCTGCTGCTGAAATATCGCCGAATCGCCGACGAGCAGGATTTATTGCCGCGCGGCACGTCGTGGATGCTGGGATATGAAGTGCCGATCGGCATGCCGGTTGGACGTCAGACGGAACTCGGCGCCGTCAAGGGCACGATTCTTGATGTGGAAGATCCGACGCGGAAAGGCTTATCGGGCGTGGTCGTCCGGCTCGATGATCTTGCAGCATTAACGGACTCCAAAGGCAATTTCTCCTTTTCCTCAGTCAAACCCGGATCACATTATTTGCAGGTGGAGAAGCCATCCATCGGTTTTGATCGCGTCACCACACTGCGCGTGCCCATGAAATTGGATATTCAAGGCGGCGAAACCGAAATGATCCATCTGGGAGTCGTTCATGGCGCATCGCTCTGCGGAGACATTGCTTTATACGGCTTGACGTCGGGAAACAATGAGCACGGTATTTTTATTGAAGCCGGCGATTCAACCGCTGCACGAAAAGACTCCGATTTGGCGCTGGATCGCCTGGGCAGCTTGGCAAATCTTGAAGTCGAAATACGCAACATGCAGGAGATTCTGCGGTCTGTAACAGATCGCAGCGGCCGTTTTTCATTTGACGAACTTCGTCCCGGACAATGGACTCTCACAGTATCCGACAGAAACATGCCGGCCTTTCATGACCCGGAGCAAACGGCTTATGATGTTGTCATCAGTCCCGGAGAACGGAAAGAACTGCCGATTCGCATCGTCCCCCGCACCCGACCTGTAATCATCGTAGATGAAGGCAAAGTCCCGATCATCACCGACCGTAAGTAGGTCCTTCGCTCCCTTTCTCCCATCACTCGGGTCCATCACACGCCCCATTTCTAAGAGGCATATCCTCCTCTAAATCGTACCGCACGTTCATGACCGAAAACTCGACTTCGGACAAGTGTGCAAACATGAAAAAAGTGCACAGATCGTCTATGCGCCATATTGTTGTATTTATTAAAATAATCCTCAACAAGAGGCTATTGGTATGGAATCCATCCGGTTGGGGCAATTCCACGGCTTCCTGTTTTGAGTGCAACATGTTCATTTGCGACTATGTCCAATGGGCAAAACTGCGGAATTCAGCGCAAAAAGGACATCCATGAAAAAGGCACTCTGTTTGGGTTTCTGTGCGGCGATCCTTCTATTTGCGGCCGTCGCCGGCGCGGCAACGTTGCCCGAAATCAAGTTCGAGAAATACGTACTGCCTAACGGGCTGGACGTTATTCTCTATGAAGACCATTCCCTGCCCAACGTCACGGTCAACACGTGGTATCATGTGGGATCGAAAAACGAACGACCCGGACGGACGGGATTCGCCCATCTTTTCGAACACATGATGTTCGAAGGTTCCGAGCATCATCCGACCGATTATTCCACTGATGCGTTCGGCGGCTATGATAACGGGTCAACCAATGAAGACCGCACGAACTACTTCTCGGTGGTTCCCAGCAATTATCTGGAATACGTGCTGTGGCTGGAGGCGGATCGCATGGGGTATCTTTTGCCGGCCATGACTCTGGAAGATTTGAATACCCAGCGAGACGTCGTGAAAAACGAACGCCGCCAGCGAGTGGATAATACTCCCTATGCGAAAGCGGACGAACTGCTCCTCCCCGCGATCTTCCCTCCCCAGCATCCTTATGTGCACAGCATCATCGGCAGCATGGAGGATCTTTCCGTCGCCAGTTTGGAAGATGTTCAGAATTTTTTCAAAACGTATTACACGCCGAATAACGCCTCCCTTTGCATCGCCGGAGACTTCAATACCGCACAAGTGAAGGGTTGGGTGGAAAAATATTACGGTTCGATTCCCGCCGGCAAACCGATTGACCGCATTGAAGCCTGGGTTCCCGAGCTCGACGGAGTTACCCGTTTGCAGGCGGAAGATAACATCACCTTGCCGCGCCTCTATTGCGCGTGGCCTGCTCCCCCGCGCTTTTCGAAGGATGAAGCTGCGTTGGTTTTTCTTTCCAACATTCTTGACGACGGAAAATCATCGCGGCTTTACAAATCCCTCGTCTATGAAAAGCAGATTGCGCAGGACGTCACCGCGTTTCTGGACAATATGGAAATCACCGGCGTGTTTTACATCGTCATTACGGCGCGCGAAGGACACACGCTGGATGAAATTGAAAAGGCGATGGATGAAGTCCTCCAGGAAGTGCGCACGAAGGGTGTAACCCCAACCGAGCTGACTCCATATCAGACGGATTGGGAAGCGAGCTTCGTCCGGTCGCTGCAACGCGTGGGCGGATTCGGCAGCATTTCGGATCGCTTGAATCTGTATAATACGTATTTAGGTGAGCCGAATAAATTCCAGTGGCATTTGGATACGTATATGAAGACGACGGCGGCCGACATATCGCAAGCCGCGCGTAAATATCTGGATCCCGATAAGCGCGTCCTTCTCCATTTGGTGCCGCAAGGCGATTTGACGGCGATGTCCGTTGACGTTGATCGCACCAAAGAACCCGCTCCCGCCGCCGATCCCACTTTCACTCCGCCGCAAATCAAGCAGGCTCAACTGGCCAACGGCGTACCGCTGTATCTTGTCGAAAAGCACAACCTGCCTTTGGTTCAGATCAATATGGTTTTCAAAGGCGGTTACGCGATGGATCCGCTGGATAAAGCCGGTCTGGCGGCGTTGACTACCGACATGCTGGATGAAGGAACGAAAACACGCACATCCATTCAGATCAGCGATGATCTGCCGAAGATCGGAGCAGATCTGAATACCGGCGCATCTTGGGACGGTATGACGGTAGGAATCAACGTGCTGAAATCCAAACTCTCGGATGGTTTGGCGATTCTCACGGATGTTTTAATCAATCCGACATTCCCGCAGGAAGAGTTGGATCGCGTCAAGCAGAGTCAAATCGGCACAATTCAGCAGCAGGCCCGTCAGCCGTATGCGGCGGCGTTTAAGGCTTTCGGCCGTCTGCTCTACGGACCGCAGCATCCTTACGGTCAACCTCATACGGGAACCGGCACCGAAGCTTCCGTTAATGCGATCACGCGTGACGATGTGGTGAATTTCTACAAAAATTACTTCGCGTTGAACAATACGGCCTTTGTGGTCGTAGGTGATATTTCTCTGGAGGAAGCGAAAACCACGCTGGAAAAAGCTTTCGGCAATTGGAAGCCGAATCCGTCGAAGATTGCCGATATCCCTGCACCCGCGCCGCTGGCGGCCACTAAAATCTACATCGTTGACAAACCCGGCGCGCCGCAGAGCGTCATCGTTCTGGGAAATCTGGGCATGAAGCGTTCCGACCCCGAATACACAACCACCGACGTTATGAATCAGGCTTTAGGCGGCGGAAGCATCGCGCGTCTGTATCTCAATCTGCGTGAGAAAAACGGTTATACTTACGGCGCCTATTCCGGTTTTTCCAGCCGGCGCGGCGTTGCCCCCTTCAGCGCCTATGCGCAGGTGCAGACCGAAGTCACCGATAAAGCCGTTGTGGAATTTATGAAGGAATTGCGGGACATCCGTGGCCCGCGGCCGTTAACCGCAGACGAGTTGAAGGCGAGCAAGGACAATCTCATTAAGGGGTATTCGCAGAACTTTGAAACCTTCAACGCGCTCGCCGCACAACTCAATACCATTTTCCTGCAGAGCCTGCCGCTCACCGAATGGACCGACTACAGCCGCACTGTGGGCGGAGTGACCGTGGAAGAAGCCACGCGGCTTGCCAAAGCGCACATCAATCCGGATGCTCTGTTGATCGTAGTCGTTGGCGATAAAGAAAAAATCGAAGCGCCCCTCCGCGCACTTAATCTTGGCGAAGTGACTGTCGTGAAGCCTGAACTCCTCTGATCAGCTACCCGATCACGACATCATGAAACCGGTGCGGGCGGCTCTATATGAGCCGCCCGCACTTGCTATAAAATCGGTATGTATAAAATATTCAAAACATCACAAATGAACTAATGTTCAATTCGCGTCTGTTTGGTTGCAAATATAAACCGATTTCGGTAAATTTTATTGCTTGCAAAATTTGCTGCACCGTCTGATTTTTACCCGATCTTGATGTGTAGCTTTTAAATTAACAAGGAATTACTTGTAAACGATATGCCGACAACCAAAGAACAACTGCTTGAACTCGAAAGACGCCGAAAAAAAATCTGGGAAATGGGCGGCGCCAGTCGAGTTGAAAAGCAACACGCAAGCGGCAAACTGACGGCGCGGGAACGAGTAGGCTTGCTGTTCGATCCGGGTACGTTTCAGGAACTCGGATTGTTTGTAACGGCGCCTGATGATCCGGACGGAGTCACTTATCCCTCGGATGGTGTTGTTGTAGGCTGCGGTGCTATCCGTGGAAGACTTACGTTTGTAGCCGCTCAGGATTTTACCGTAGGCGGCGGAGCCGTCGGTGCCCGCCATGCCGAGAAAATCCACGATGTGATGCAGGAGGCTCTTCGCTGCGGCGCGCCGTTTATCCAGATCAACGATTCCGGCGGCGCGCGCATTCAGGAAGGCGTGGATTCCCTTCATGGTTACGGCCACATCTTCTATGACAACGTTCTGCTTTCCGGAGTCGTCCCGCAGATTTCCATCATCGCCGGACCTTGCGCAGGCGGAGCCGCCTATTCCCCCGCGCTGACGGATTTCATTATTATGGTTTCGAAAGCGGCCAAGATGTTTATCACCGGACCGGAAGTTGTAAAGGCGGTAACCGGCCAGGACATCACGGCAGAAGCGTTAGGCGGAGCCTTAGTGGCCACCAGTCTCTCCGGTGTTGCGCATTTTATGGCGCAGAATGATGAAGAGGCGGTTGAAATCGCGAAGCGCTTGCTATCGTTTCTTCCGCAGAACAACACCGTGGATCCGCCGCGCGTTTCGAGCGGCAGCGTTCTGGAATTCACTCCCGATCTCTTTTTGGATGAAATCATTCCGGACGATCCGCGCGAGCCGTATAATGTGCTCGATGTGATTCTGCATCTGGTGGATGACGGTGATTTTCTTGAAATCCAGCCGCAATTCGCACCCAACATTGTCATCGGATTAGGGCGGATCGGCGGCCGCAGCGTAGGTCTTGTGGCCAATCAGCCGAATGCATTAGCCGGAGCGCTGGACATCAACGCATCCAACAAATCCGCCCGCTTTATCCGCTTCTGCAATGCCATGAACATTCCGCTGGTTACGCTCGTGGATGTTCCGGGTTTTCTGCCGGGCATCGAACAGGAATACGGCGGAATCATCCGGCACGGCGCAAAAATGCTGTTTGCTTACGGAGCGGCCACCGTGCCCAAAATCACGATCATTCTGCGCAAGGCTTATGGCGGAGCTTATCTGGCCATGTGCGGCAAGGCCATGGGAGCAGATCGCGTTTTTGCCTGGCCGACGGCGGAAATTGCCGTGATGGGCGCGGACGGCGCGGTGCGTGTTCTGTATAAGAAGGAACTCGAACAAGCCAAAGACCGCGATGCCGTGCGTACGGAAAAAACCGAGGAATACCGCCGCCAGCACGCATCACCTTATGTGGCGGCGGGAAAAGGGCAGGTGGACGCGGTCATCATGCCGCGCGATACGCGCGAATATCTGCTGTTTGCTCTGGAAACACTGCACACCAAGCGGGAACTTCGCCCCGCCAAGAAACACGGCACGATGCCGTTGTAGCGCGCAATGATAAAAGGTTTTTCCATAGACTTTTTATCGGTTTTGTTCGGTGCGGCGGCGGTCTTGCTGATCGCGGGCATTCGCGCTTTTATCCGTCATTCCGGGAAGTCCGAATCCCGACAGGCTGCACAATCCGAAATGACACCCGGGCTGCCGCAAACAGACGTGGATCCATCGGTCGTGGCGGCTATTATCGCTGTTATTTCCGACTTGGAAAAACAGCCGGTGCGCGTTCATCGCATTCGCTATCTCACGCCCAGTGCGGCAAATGAAGCGTGGCAGGATCTGGGCCGCGCACAGCTTCTGATCACGAGACAAGTTGGCAGAAAGGCATAATACATTATGAAGAAGTATCGCGTTCGGGTAAACGGTATCCCTTACGAGGTCGAACTCGAGCTGGTGGAAGATGATGCAGAGCTTCCATCCGGTTTGCCTGCCGCCATTGCCGGCGCCGCCAGCGTACCGATGAGTCCCCCCGCTCCGGTGTTTCCGCGCGCCTCGACTCAACTTCCCGTAGCCGGTGAACCCGGTCAGATCATTTCCCCCTTGACTGGTGCAATTAACCGAATTCTGGTCAAAGAGGGCCAATCGGTTACACGCGGCACCGTTCTATTGGAAATAGACGCGATGAAAATGAATACGAAGGTCTATGCCCCCGCCAATGCCGTCGTAGTCACTATCCATGTCAGTGAAGGCGATAATGTACAGCAAGGCGAGATCTTGTTGTCAATGCGGGAATCGTAAAGCGTTTCGTATAGCATTAGTTTTTACAAATCCCCGCCGCAAGCGGGGATTTGCTTATTTATTCCATTCGTTGGAAAGAATTAATCGCATTAAGGGATTATTACCGGATTTCCCTGCTCCTTTGCAGGTTCGCTTGAAATTTCATCTGCGCATAATATTTGCACTATAACATGTGAGACACATTTGTACGTTTGACAGGAGGAATCATGGCGGTTCACTGGACACCCGAGCTGTCCACCGGTCTTGACTGGCAGGACGAACAACACCAGCAGATCATCGGCAAGATAGATGAACTGCTCGAATCCATGAATCGCAATGAAGCCCGAAACGTCATCGCGAGTCTGTTTGAATTTCTGGAATCCTACACCGTTCAGCATTTTGCCGCCGAGGAGAGCTACCTTCAGCGCAAACGCTGTACAGGATTTGCGCCGCATCGGGCTCAGCACCTGGAGTTCATCGCGCGGATGCGGGAAATGGAACGTGTCTTCAACAAACAAGGCGCTTCCACTTACGTAGTGATGCAGGTTCAGCGGTGGCTCCGCGACTGGGTACTCGATCACATCAGTCAGGTGGACAAACGAATGGCGGTCAGCGCCGCCGAATGTAAAATGCCGATCATGTAATCGAAATGAAGTTGTTAAAAAAGGCTCAGGATTGTCCCGAGCCTTTTTTATTGACAGCAATTTGCCTTGGATCAACGCCGGTGCTTGAGCAGGAACTGCTCGATTTCCGGCAGTCCGCCCTGCATAATCAGGTACCCGTCAATCGGTTCGCGTTCGGTCAGCTCGCCGCAAATCGGAGTGAGCATAAGTTTTTTAACTTCTTCGCGGTCATGCGTGTGACCTAAAGCCCAGCCGAGTTTCACATAGGCGGTTTCCGGAATCATATTTCCCGCCGGAACGACACCCAAGTCCATGATATCGCGTCCCGTATCGTACACGTACATCTGCACGTATCCCCACAGCGTTTCCACGGTCATGTAGATGTGAACGCCCGCGGCAATCGCTCTTTTAATCGCCGGGTAGAGCGGCTTGTTGAAATGGCCGAGTCCCGTTCCCGCAATCACGATTCCCTTATAGCCGTTTGCCACCAGCGCATCAATTAAATCCGGCTTCATGTTGGGATAGTAATAGAGAATCGTCACGCGGTCATCGAACACGGCGTCCAGCTTCAGTTCGCGGTTTTTGTCGCGTCGGCGGTAATCAGTCTTGATCGTGCGGATTTCTCCCTTGCGAACCGTAGCCACCGGAGTGTCGGAAATCGTGCGGAAGGTAGAACGGTACGAGGAGTGCATCTTCCGCACGCGCGTGCCGCGATGGAGCAGGTCATATTGATCCGACGTCGGGCCGAACATGCATACGAGAACTTCGGCGATATCGCCGTACGCGGCGGCATATGTGGCGTCAATCAGATTCAGGGCCGCATCGGAAGAAGGTCTGTCGGAAGAGCGCTGCGAACCGACCATGATGATCGGTACGGGCGGATCCTGCACCATGAACGTCAGCGCGGCTGACGTATAGTGCATCGTATCCGTGCCGTGTCCGATTACAATGCCGTCCGCACCGGCGCGGATTTCTTCATCAATCGCCTTGGCTGTTCCGATCCACGTCTCGGGAGTCATGTTCTCCGAAAAAACGGCGTAAATCTTCTTCGTTGTCAGATTGGCGATGTCGGCTAATTCGGGCACCGCACCGTAAAGTTCTCCCGGCGAGAACGCGGGGATCACCGCCCCAGTTCGATAATCCAACCGGCTGGCAATCGTTCCGCCCGTTCCTAAAAGCGTCACGTTCGGCTTCACCGGATCGTACGGAAATGCCTTTTCGGGTATTTTATAGTGTGCTTTCTTGTAGCCGAGTTCCGTGACAGTATGAATACGATCCACATGCACGCCGACATTGTAGCCGTTGCGCAGTTTGAGCACAATGTGAAACGGATTTTCCGTTTCCGCGCGCGGCAGGATCAATCCTTCAAATACACCGTCGGCGGTGTCCATTTTCACATCCGACCACACGCGTATTTTATGCTTGATCAGCGTGGCTTTCGCCGGATCGCGATAGCCGCGATAGTCTTCGGGATCGTGAGGTTCAGACATGATTGTCTCTCACTTTCTGCGCAAGAAGTTCGGCGACGCGCTGCGCAGGAATTCTGCCCGGCGGCCTCTGCAATTGTCCCATCAGCCAGCGGATGCGACTTTCTTTAAATTTCGTACGCGTTTGAAGATTCAATGCGGAATCCACAATGGGCTGCCAGTCGTTTTCGGCCAGCGGCAGCATTTGCTGCTTGGTGGCAATACTCATCCAGTCCGCACCCGATCGCCGCGACCGAATCCTGACTAATTGCGGTACAGCTTCCCAATTCAATTCACCGCACTGAAGATGCGCGAACAATTTTCGCCACGCGTCATCGGTAATGCGGTCGGGATGTCCGCCGTGCCTTCGCGCCGCGCGGATATCCTGTATCAAGACGCGCGCAATCCGATTGGCGGATAGCTTCGTTTCATTGCGAATGTTCCAGAACAAATCGAAAAACGGTGAGAGCAGCATTTGATCCGCGAGGGCATCGCTCAATCCCGTTCCGCGAAGCCGTTCCCGCCGTGACCACGGAGGTTCCGGAAGGCTGTCGCGGATGCGCTTTACACGCTCAGGAGTAACGATAGTCGGCGGCGTGTCCGTATCGGGATACATGCGGTTCGGACCGGGCAGCAGCCGCTCGAAATCCGTCCAGCCGCCTTTCCGTGCTTGCCGCGTTTCCGAAGGCACCCCCTGTGTGGCTTCGCGGATGCGGGCTAACACTTCGTTGATTCCCGTGGTCACATCTTCGTCCGGGCCCCATAGAATGATAACCACGTCGCCGTTTTTCGCGCCCGTCATCACACGCACAGCGGTTTGTTCTTCGGGGAAAAGCGAGAACTCGCCGTCCGTATCCGTATGGAACAAATTAGGCATTTCATCCAAGCACGCGATGACCCGCACCCGCCCCGCGATTTCATGTGCGAACGTTCGCCCCGGCTGCACTTCCCAATGGAGTAATCCCTGAATTCCGGGAATCCGCACAGCGGCAATGCGCATTCCGCGTTCGAGCGCAGACGCCAGCTTCGGTGTGCGAAAGTGAATGCGTTCCGCGGGCATTTCGTGAATCGAAAATTCGAGCGACGTTTCGGTGATTCCCCGCCGCTTCAATTCGTCGCGCAAATCGAGCAGACGTTTCTGCCGATAGGCTTCGATGGAAACCAAACGCGGGAAAAGCGGAATACGGGGAACGCCCTTGATTTCGACACGTGTACCGCCCGTGACGGAGACATTGACGTCTTGCCGTACGCTGCCGATGCCCCGCCGGACTTTGCCGGTGGAACGAAGAATTTGCGAAATCAGTTTTCCCGCTTCGGCCACTTCATACGGATGGTGCAGCACCGATTCCGTAACGACTTCGATCAGCGGCATTCCCAGCCGGTCGGTGCGGAACTGCACTTCATGGCGCATGTCGCTCACTTCGCGGCAGGCGTCCTCTTCCAAACCGAGTTGAATGATTCCAATTTGCCGCTCGGGCGCAGTCGTTGACCCCCCTTTCGTCCCCCCGCTCGCGGGGGGAAAGTGGGAGGTAAACGGAATGGATCCGCTCACGCCGACCAGCGTCGTGCGTTGGAAACCTGTGGGAATGGAACCGTCCAGATATTGCTTGCGCGCGATATGCGCTTCGCCCACAATCTGACAGCCGAACAGCATGGCGATTTCGAGCGCAATATCCACGGCTTTCTGATCAATAGGGAAGGGCGGCGTGTCATCCATTTCGTACGTGCACACCGATTCCTTGTTGAGGAGATAGACGATTTCTTTTTTCGTCTTAAATTCCATGAGCGCGCAGGGGTCGTATTCGCCGAGTTCGCTGAGCGTGGGCCGCATGTGGCGCATCACTTCGGCGTCTACTTTTGTGGAATACAGACCCGCCGGGCAATGGCAGAAAAGCTTGCGCTCCGTCAGGATTTGGTGATGAACCTCAAGTCCGCAGCGGAAGCCTAAGGCTTGATAATCCAGATCGAGGATGCGATAGGGATTGTTCGCGGGATCGTCAGGAGTCATGAAGGCATTCTAAGAGGCTGATACAAAGGAATTTACATAGTAGCGGCAAAACAGCATAAGATGCGAAAAACTCCTCATAAAAGCAACTGCCAAACGGTCAAGGCACGGCACTAAGGTTAGCGAATGACAAAATAAAAGCGGGCCACTTCGAGTAGCCCGCTGAAAGCCGCTGATCTCTCCGCGGCAGGTGCGTCGGCGCAGGGGAGGACGCCGGAATCTTTTTACACTATTCGATGTTGACACGGATGGCATGCGTGGCGCACGAGATGCACGGATCGTAATT
>Ga0105104_10001597_pt1 | contig 16971 bp, 8 predicted proteins | sample PPLLaktember2015_3_FD_87034 | JGI IMG/M metagenome (GOLD analysis project Ga0105104, IMG submission 87034) | Freshwater sediment microbial communities from Prairie Pothole Lake near Jamestown, North Dakota, USA - PPLs Lake P7 Core (6) Depth... | ecosystem: Environmental > Aquatic > Freshwater >... | reverse complement strand
CCAGGCGGCCGTGCTCGCGAGCGCCGTGTTCTTCTTCGTCGCGCGCCAGAGCCTGGTGGCCGGCGGCTTCGAGGGCGTGCTCGGCGCGCTGCCGCTGGCACAGGCCGCGCTGATGGCCATCCTGCTCGTGGCGCTGCTGCGCATGGAACCGACTGGTGCCCGGACGCTCGGGCGGCTGGCGCTCGTCGCCGGCACCGTGCTGGCCTTCATCACGGTGGCCATCCCGCTGCAGCTGGAGAACGAATGGCTGACGATCGGCTGGGCCCTCGAGGGCGCGGCGCTCGCGTGGCTCTTCACGCGCATCCCGCACCGCGGCCTCTTCTGGTCCTCGCTGGCCCTGCTGGCCGTGGTGTTCGTCCGCCTCGCCGTGAACCCGGAGGTCTTCACCTACCAGGAACGCGGCGCGCTCCGGATCTTCAACTGGTATCTCTACACGTACGCGACGGCCGCCATCTCGATGCTCCTGGCGGCTCGGTGGCTCTCGCGCTCGGGCGACCGGGTGGCCGACTTCCTGCCCGGCGGCGCGACCATCCTCTCGGCTGCCGCAACGGCCCTCCTGTTCCTGCTGCTCAACATCGAGATTGCGGATTTCTACGCAACCGGGTCGTACGTCGCACTCAATTTCTCGTCGAGCCTTGCGCAGAACCTCACGTACACGCTGGGTTGGGCGGTGTTCGCCGTGGCCCTCCTCGTGGTCGGCATCGTGATTCGCTCCCACCCCGCCCGGCTCGCGGCGATCCTGCTGCTGACCGTGACGGTGCTGAAGGGGTTCCTCTTCGACGTCGCCCGCCTTGGCGGCCTCTACCGGGTGATGTCGTTCGTCGGCCTTGCCGTGTGCCTCGCCCTCGTCGCGATCGTGCTGCAACGTTTCGTCCTGTCGGCCAAGCCGGGAGCCCGGGCATGACCCGCGCGGCGGCGCTTGCCGCCGCCTGGCTGATTCTCATCGCCTCGGCAGCGAGCCCGGTGGACGCCGTTGGCCAGGACGCCGGGGCGCCACTGGGCGCCCCCATCGACCTCTCGACGTTTAGAGTCCGGCGGACGATCCCCCCGGGACCGCCCGGCCTGACGGCACTGACGCTCGACCCCTCGGCGCTAGCGCACAGCCGCATCGTGGACGTCCGCGTCGCGACCGCGGACGGCCGCCAGGTGCCGTATCTGATAGAGCGGCTCGACCAGCCACTTGCCGTCACGCTCCCGGCTCTCCGGAAGGCCGGGGGAGACGAGCCCCGGCTTCCGCCAGCAGGCGGAGGCGCGCGGAGCGTGTACCGGCTGCACATGCCCGGGGCCGGGCTCCCCCCGTCGCAGCTGATCCTGCAAACGAGTGCGCCCGTGTTCGACCGTTCGATCCAGATCGTGGCTTCCCCCCAAGGCAACGGGCGGAAGAGTCGCGATGTCACGGCTTGGACGGTCGTGAGCGCCCGCTGGCGACACGCGAACCCCGGCAACGTGCCGCCCCCGTTGACGCTCGACCTGCCGAGACTGGGTAGCGAGGAGGCCTGGCTGGTCGTGAACGAAGGAGACAACCAGCCCCTCCCGCTCGCCGAGCCAAGGCTGCTCTTGCCCGCTTACCGGCTCCGCTTCGTGCGCCCGACCGAGGCGCCGCTGCTCCTCCTCTACGGGCGGGACGATCTGGATGCGCCGCGTTACGACCTGGCGCTGCTCGCGCCACGCCTTCTCGAGACGGAGGCCAGGGAAGTACGGGCCGCACCCGAGGCACCCGCGCCGGCGGGGGGCGCGCAATTCACGACCCGTCTGTTCTGGGGAGCGCTGGTCCTGGCGGTCGCAGTGCTGCTGATCCTGGTGGTGAGGCTGGTGCGGCAGTAGGCCGGTAGTAGTGCCTATACCGATGCTCACTTGTGTTGACGATCGCCGCCGATCCCTCGAAAGGCCGCGGCCGACCGCGGAAGGAGTCGGCGCGCGGCGAAACGACCGTCAACGTAAACGAGCTCCGGGACTAGTGGATGGTGGCTACGTCCTGCGCGGGCGGAGGCCCTTCGGCTCTGGTCCGGGCAAGCAAGCTTCGCCCTACTGCATGAGCGCGCCGACCACGCGCTGCTGCAGCCTGGTCCCGACCCCGGACGCGGGCGGCGCCGCGCGCCGTCCCGCGAAGAAGGCACGCCCCCACGCGACGACGGCCTCTTCGCGGGTTGCCGCGGCCCACGCGTCGAGGGCGCGTGTCGCATCACGCGTCCGATCGAGCCGGCTGAGCGCCACGGCCGACAGGAGTCTGCCAGGACCCGGGCGTGACGCGCCTGCGGCCAGGCGTTCGAGGGCGGTGCGGGCGGCGGGGCCCTTGCCCTGCCGCTCCAACCCCTGCGCCTCCATCCAGTCCTCGATGCGCTCGTCCACATCTTCTGGATACGGCTTCCCCGCCCCGAGATGCTCGGGCCACTCGCGCGCAGCCGCGACGCGCTTCAACCCGTCCTCTACACGCCCGGCCTTGAGATGCTCGACCGCCAGCATCAGCTGGGCCTCGCGGTACAGGCCGCGGCCCTCCGTGGCCCCCTCGTAGGGCAGCACCTTCAGCGCGCGCAGCGCCTGGTCCGCCTCGGCGAAGCGGCCGTTCAGGAGCAGGCTCTTGGCGTGGAGCATGCCGATGATGTAGTTGCCGGGTTCGGCCTGGTGGTACCGGGAGGCGGTCTCCAGCGCGGCGCGGTAATCCTGGTCTTCGATGAACCACTCCACCAGCAGGCGGCCGTAGCGCCACGCGCGGGAGTCGAGGCCCGCGGCCCGCTTCAGGTCGGCCAGCGCGCGGTCGCGAGAGACCGGCTCGAACGCCTTTGACCGGGCGGCGTAGAAGGGCGCGAAGTCAACGGAGTCCCCGCACTGGTCCAGCAGGTCCCGCGCGCGGGTCATCTCGTTCCGGCTCCAGTGGATCAACGCGAGGTAGTACTTCGCCTGCCACGTGCCCGTTCGGCTGGCCGCCCACTCGAACACGGCGGCGCTCTCCCAGCGGAAGGGAAAGACGAGGTTGGCCGAAGCCGCGCCGGCCCTCTTCAACGTCGCGGCCGCCGAGGGATCCTGCCGTTGATGCTGGAGGTAGGCCAGCCAGTAGAGCACCTCGGCCTGCGGCGGCGCGAGTTCCAGCACCCGGCACGCCTCGTCTTGCCGCCCCAGGTTGTGGTACCAAATGGCCAGCTCGAGGTACGTCTCGTGCGGCAGCTCGTTGCGAACCACGTCCTTCAACTCGCCACCAATCGACGTGTCGCCCGCGAGGAGACGCGATTCGAAGAGCCCAAAGACATCGGTCGGATCGACCGACTGTACTGCCCGGATCGCTTCGTTCGCCGCGCGCTCGTCGCCGCGCACTCGGGCCGCCACCGCAGCGATTCTCCAGGCCTCGACATTCAGGCGGTCGCCTTCCAGCGCGCGTCGCGCGTAACGGCCGGCTGATGCCGTGGCGCCCTCCTTGAAGTGCAGCCGCGCCAACTCGGTCCACGCCGCCGCGCGGAAGGCGGGGTGCAGGGCCGCCACCTCCAGCCCGTCCATCGCATCGGTCATCTTCCCCAGCCGCGACGAGGCCAGCGCGTAGTAGTAGTTGGCGGCCGGGTCGTAGGTGTCGATGGCCAGTGCTCGCCGCGAGAGGTCCCGCGCCGCCTGGTAATCCATCGCGCGGTAACGGACGACCGCGAGGTCCGCCAGCGCCGGCAGGAAGTTCGGGTCCTTCTTCAGGCACTTCTCGAGCGCGGCCTGCGCCGGTACGTACTCGCGCTGCCGCATCCACTCCTTGCCCTGGAGCCACAGCCCCTGGACCGACTCCCAGTCGAAGCCCTCCGGCGTCTCGAGCGGCCGCGACAGTTCGTCGCCGGCCTCGCCGCGATACTCGAGCACGTCCCCGATCCGGACATGCAGTCGCGCCGTCGGGATCTCGGCGTCGAACGCCTGCGACCACGTCTGCATCGGCGACAGCGCGAGCTTCGTGGAAAAGACGACCCGCTCACCGTCGAGCACCTGGAGCGTCTCGTTGACGGACTGCAGCGGGGAAAAGCGTACGGTGAACCTCCCCTTCTCGGTGGTCACGTTCAGCGCGCCGTACTCGTTCGCCTTGACGAAGCCCTTCGTCCCCTTGACGGGGAACCAGTATTCAGTCCAGGTATCGGCGGCGTACGGCAGGAAGCCATGGTGCTTGAACGGCGTTCGCGTGCTTCCCTCGGCCGCCTGGTTGAACAGCCGCCCCGACTGCACCTCGACGTACTGGCCGTCCGTATCGGTCAGCAACTGCTCCCAGATCATCCCCTGGCGCGACAGGCCCCAGATCCAGGCTTTCTTCCCGAGCTTGTCGTCGCGCGCCGAGTACCGGCCCATCCCGAACTCGTCGTCGTGCCAGTAGGCCCCGAAGAAGTCCGAGTGCCTGCCGAGGACGTGGTAGGACTTGTACGGCCCGAAGTCGTTCTGCTCGTAGAACGCGAGGTTCTTGCCGTTGCCGGCGTGAATCGGCCACGGGAAGACCTCCCCCTCGTGGCCGATGTAGTGAGTGCCGGGGTAAATCAACTCGAGGTTCCCGGAAGCCTTGATGCCGGTGTTCATCCAGGTGTAGTACGGCTGTTCGATGGGCGTCCCGTTCTGCCAGAACGACTCGGTGGTGAAGTACGCCTTGTCGGCCGGCAGCGTGATCTTCAGACGCCAGCGCGTGCGCGTGAGCAGGTCGAGCACGGCGATCACGACGTGGGCGCCGCGGTCGTCGTGCCACGCGGCATAGTCCACCGGCGTCGCGCAGTTCGGCGTGTGGCCGATGATGCCGTAGTTCGGCTCGATCCCGCCGCTCGTCCACGGCCCGCGCATGGCGATGTCCCGGAACTTCACCACGTGGTTGTCGTAGATGAACGACCGTCCCGTGGACTTCTCGACGGCACTCCAGATCTTCCCACCGATCTCCGGCAGGACGGTGACCTTGACATAGTCGTTTTCCAGCTCGACGACCCGCCACTCGCGATCCACGGGTGTGTCGGTGTAACCGTCGAAGCGGAAATAGGGGTAGATGCGGCCGACGGTGGCAATCGGGTTGGGATCGGAAAACGGGTAAGTGCGGATCGTCTTCCTGTACTCGCGGGTCGTCGCACGCGCCGTCACGGGGGCCTGTGCCTGGGCCCACGTCACGCCGGCCAGGGCCAGGCAGCCGACACACACCAGCCCCATCACAGACGACAAGCGCGTCGTAGTCATGGCCGGTATGCTATTGCCGGCCGACCTCGAAGTCCACTACGAGGGCGTAGTGATCGCTGAGGTCGGTTTCCACCAGACGCACCGATGCCGGCCGGAGGCCGCGGTACCAGGCGTAGTCGATCCGCGCGGGCCGCCCGGTCGTCGAACGCTGCATCTTCGTCCACCCGGGCTGCGCGCGCAGCGGGTTGGCTTCGGAGAGCCAGGCGTCGGAGTACTCGCCCAACCACGCCTGCCATGTGGCCTGGTCGTCGGGCTCCGCGTTGAAGTCCCCCGCCACGACCACGCGCGGCCCCACCTCGGCCATCCACCGCTGCACGCGGTCGAGCTCCGCCCGTCGGTTGCCGCCGTCGAGGTAGTCGAGCTGGGTGGTCGCGAGGTGAACAACCTGGCCACCCACGGTGACCGCGAACCGCACCGCCGCGCGGTTCCTATTCAGGTCGTCCGCGGCCCCGGCGTCGGGCATGGCAAGCGGGGCGCGGCCGCTGACGGGCAACCACGTGGCGAGGGCCGGCCCCTCCCGGCGCGCCTTCGCTGCCCCGGGAAGCGTCGCCTGGTAGAGGATCGTCCACGCCCGGCCGGTGCGCGACTGCAGGCCATCGCGATAGATGGCAGGCATGTCGTTGTCCCACTCCGCCATCTCCTGGAACGCGACGACGTCCGGGTTGAGACCGGCGAGAAACTCGATCTGCTGACCATTCACGTGCTGTCGCGAGGGCGTGTATCCGTGCTGAACGTTCCACGAGACGACGCGCAGTGTGGCCGGCTGAGGAGGGTCCCCGGCCGATGACGCCGAGGCCCCGGTCGGTGAGGCCCCGCCGCAGGCAAACGGCCCGAGAACGATGATGGCCAGGACGAAGGCCGTCGCCGCGAACCGCGCGGGCAGGGGCGCGGGGATGCGGGGTGGTGCGGGCACGGCCGCAAGGTCAGCAAGCACCGTGCCCAAGAGGTCATCGAGACAGGCGGCCGCTGGCCCAGCGTTTCAGGTCCTCGGTCACCGCGGGACGCCCATCGGGGTCGTTCAGGGCCCCCACCGTCAGACTCAGGGCTAGGATCCGGCCGCGTCCTGCGATAGCCTTCCGGCGCAGGAGGTCCCCCTGCGGTCCTTGCCCGCCGCCCCGCTTCCTTGGCGACGAGTACAGTCCGCGTCGGCTGCGAGGTGACGATGGCCGCGATCGACCCGGGTTGGAAGGCCGGCGACGCCGTGCTGGAATTTTCGCAAGCGGAGCGGCGCTTCGAGTGGTGGCGGCGGACCGGGGGGCTCTTCCTCGGGCCGGTGGCGTTCGCGGCCCTGCTCGCGCTGCCGCTTCCCGGCCTGAGCGACGAAGCCCACCGCCTGGCGGCCATTGTCTCGCTCGTCGTGGCGTGGTGGGTCACCGAGGCCATCCCTGTTGCCGCGACGGCGTTGCTCGGGGCCGCCCTGACCGTGGTGATGGGAGTGGCCTCAGCGCAGGACGCGTTTGCGCCCTTCGCGAGCCCCACGATCTTCCTCTTCCTCGGGAGCTTCATCCTGGCAGAAGGCATCGCGGCCAACGGCCTCGACCGCCGCCTGGCCTTCGCCCTGCTGCGCAGCCCGTGGCTCGCGTCCTCCCCGGGACGCGTACGTCTGGCGGCCGGCCTCCTGGCCGGGGGCCTCTCGATGTGGATGAGCAACACGGCCACGGCGGCCATGCTGCTTCCCGTCGTGCTCGGGCTGCTCGGCGGAAGCGCGCGGGCGGGCGGTGCGGGCGGCAGCGCCACCGGCTTCCTGCTCGTGCTCGCGTATTCGGCTTCCATCGGCGGTGTTGCCACGCCCGTCGGCACGCCACCCAACCTGATCGCCATCGGCATGCTCGAGCGCCTCGCCGGGCGCGACGTGGACTTCTTCCGCTGGATGGCACTCGGGGTTCCGCTCGCGGCCGCGATGTACGCGGCGCTCACCCTGATCGTGCGCTACATGTATCCGGCCGCACAGACCGCGGTGCAGTCGTCCGGAGAGCGGGAATCGGAATGGGGTCCGACAGGCCCCCTGGGCCGAGGCGAGAAGAACGCGATCGTGGCATTCGGGACGGCGGTGATTCTCTGGATCACGCCCGGCGTAACCGCCCTCGCCTTCGGGACGTCCTCGGCCCCGTACCGCTTCCTGTCGGCGCGCCTCGACGAGGGCGTCGTCGCGTTGCTGGCCGCGCTGCTGCTGTTCGTGCTGCCGGTAGACTGGCAGCGGCGGCAATTCACGGTGACGTGGGCGCAAGCCAGCCGCATCGACTGGGGGACGATCCTGCTGTTCGGCGGGGGGCTGTCGCTCGGCCGGCTGATGTTCACGTCGGGCCTGGCGGAGAAGATCGGCATCGGCCTGGTGAGCGCGAGCGGGGCGCACTCGCTGTGGACGATTACCGCGGTCATGTGCGCCGTGGCCATCCTGATGACCGAGGTCACGTCCAACACGGCGGCCACCAACATGCTGGTGCCGGTGGCCCTGGCGATCTCGCAGGCCGCCGGGGTGAGCCCGCTGCCGCCCGTCCTCGCCGTGACCTTCGGGGCCAGCATGGCCTTCATGCTGCCGATCTCCACGCCGCCCAACGCGATCGTCTACGGCTCGGGGCTGGTCCCCATCACGGCGATGATCCGCTGCGGCCTGCTGCTCGACCTGGTGTCGTTCGCGATCATCGTCCTGGGGCTGCGCCTGCTCTGCCCGGTGCTGGGGCTGCTCTGAGAAGCTTGCACATTGCCTGCGGCCGGCAGCAGGTCGCACGGGATCCGCTCCCGGCTACCCGGCTCACGGCGCTACACCGTCCTCGACCCGTTGACAACCTTCCGCACGGCGTCGGGGTCCGCGGGCTTCGTCATGTGCGCGTCGAACCCGGCCTCGATCGCGCGCCGGCGGTCTTCCTCCTGGCCCCAACCGGTGACGGCCACCAAGCGCATGGCGGAGAGCGCGGCGTCGGCCCGGACCCGGCGGGCCAGCTCGTAGCCATCCACGCCCGGTAGCCCGATGTCGAAGAGCCCCACGTCCGGGCCGAACTCGCCGGCGACCCTGAGCGCGTCCGGGGCGTTGCCCGCCACCCGCACTTCGTGGCCGTCCAGTTCCAGCAGGGTGCGCATCATCTCGGCTGCGTCGAGGTTGTCGTCCACGACGAGCACGCGCCTGACCGCGGCGGGCCGCTCCACCCGGCCATTCATCGCCGGCGCCGTCGCCTGGCCGCCCACCTCCACCGGGAGCCGGACGATGAAGTCGCTGCCCAGGCCCGAGCCCTCACTGCGGGCTTCGACGGTGCCACCGTGCAGCTCCACGAGAGCCTTGACGAGCGACAGGCCGATGCCCAGTCCGTCGCGGCTCACCCCCGACACCTGGGTGAACATCTGGAACACGCGGTCCAGGTCCCCACGGCCCAGGCCGACGCCCGTGTCGCTCACGGAGAGACGCAACGTCCCGGCCGCGACCGACGCGTCAACGTAGATGCGGCCGTTCGCCGGCGTGTACTGGACGGCGTTGAGGAGGACGTTGCTGAGGATCTGGGCGAGCCTGTCGGGGTCTGCGTTCAGCCAGACCGGGGCGGGCGGAGTGGAAATCGAAAGGGAGTGGCCGGCCGCCTGGAGGTCGCGCTCGACCGTCTCCAACGCGTGCTCGAGGACGGGACCGAACTCCACGAGGCGCCGCCGCAGCCGGATCTTGTTGCTGGCGACGCGCGTGACGTCGAGGAGATCGTCCACGAGGCGCACGAGGTGCTTGAGCTGGCGTCCGATGACGTCGATCGGCCGCGCCGTCGCCTCGTCGTGTCCGGCCCCCGACAAGAGTTCGAGCGCGTAGCGGATGGGCGCGAGCGGGTTACGCAGTTCGTGCGACAGGGTGGCCAGGAACTCGTTCTTCCGCCGGTCCTCCTCGCGCAGCGTTTCCTCGGCGCGCTTGGTCACGTCCACGTCGGTCGCGGTGCCGAACCACTTCACCACGCGCCCCGACGCGTCGGTGACCGGGAAGCCCCGGGTGAGATACCACCGGTAGATCCCGTCCGCGCGCAGCACCCGGTGTTCGATCTCGTAGACCGTGCCGGTGGCGACGGCGTGCGACCACGCGGCGGCCGTCGCCGCCCGGTCCTCCTGGTGCACCACCGGTGCCCATCGCGAACCGTTCGGCGACTCCTCGAAGCCGCTGAACTCGGCCTGCCGCTGGTTGTAGTAGTCCACCACGCCGTCGGCGTTGGCGGTCCACACCAGCTGGGGCATCGCGTTGGCCAGCTGGCGAAAGCGGGCCTCGCTCGACCGGAGCGCCTGCTCGGCGCGAACCAGGTCGTCGATGTCGGTGAGCGACCCGGCCCAGCGAGAGGCCCGGCCTGACGCGTCGCGGAACGGCAGCGCGCGGCCGATGAACCAGCGGTAGCTTCCGTCGGCCGCCCGCAACCGGTGCTGGCTCTCGAAGAGCGTGGACGTTCGCGTTGCTTCCGTCCACCTCGCGGCCGCCGCTTCCAGGTCGTCGGGGTGAATGGCCCGGATCCACCCTGCGCCGAGGGTCTCCTCCATCGTCATCCCGGTGTAGGCGCACCACCGCTCGCTGGAGAAGGTGTTGAAGCCCTCGGCGTCGGCCTCGAAGGTCAAAGCGGGCACCGCCTCGACCATCGCCCGGAAGCGTTCCTCGCTGTCCCTCAGAGCCCGCTCCACCGAGAGGCGGCGCCCCTGCTCGTCGCGCCGGTGGGCCAGGAGGCCGGCCATCTGCTCGGCCAGCGCCTCGAGGGCCTCGCGGTCTTCAGGGTCGTAGCGCCGCTGGCGGGCCACGACCAGGAGACCCTGCGGCACTCCGGCGGACGTGAGGGGGACGGCCAGCACAGCATCGCCGGCGTCGAGTTGTGCCGTGGGGGATCCGGTCGCTCCACTCGCGATCAGGCGATGCAAGGCGTCCTCGAGGGGGCGCTCAATGGAGGCGCCGGCCGCGAGCGCCGGCCAGCCGGCCGACGCCAGGCAGCGCAGCTCGCCGCCTTCGCCGGCGCTACCGATCAATCCGCGCCCGCTCGCCGTCAACGACATGGCCCCGTCCAGGCACACCTCCGCGACCTCCGTCTCGCTGTGCGACGACACCGCATGGCGGAAGATGCGGACGATGTTGACAAGAACGTTGTTCTGCCGGCGGAGTACGCCCGTTTCCACACCGGGCAGCGGCCGGTATGCCTCGGTCTTCATTCGCACACCATTGGAAGGACGACAGGATACCTCGCGAGGGCCGCCGGGGCCAACACGGCAGGCGCACCCGGAAGACGATTCCACCAGAGGCGCAATCCGGGCTAAGATTCCCCGTCCCCCCCAACCATACCCCTGACGACAGATCCTCGAGCACCATGAGACACACACTCGCCGCGTCGCTCTTTTGCCTGCTCGCTGCCTCGGCCCCGTCCGCGACGGCGCAGACGGCCCCCGGCTGGCTCCGCTACCCGTCGATGTCGCCCGACGGCACGACGATCGTTTTCACTTACAAGGGCGACCTCTACAGGGTGGCGGCCGCCGGCGGGACGGCCGTTCCGCTGACGATGCACGAGGCTCATGATTTCATGCCGGTGTGGAGCCGCGACGGCAGCCAGATCGCCTTCGCCAGCGACCGCCATGGCAACTTCGACGTCTTCGTGATCCCGGCGGCTGGCGGCCAGGCCCGCCGCCTGACCTTCCACTCCGCCGCAGAGTATCCGTATGCCTTCACCAACGACGGCGCCGCGGTGCTATTCGGAGCGACACGGCTGGACACCGCCGCCCACCGCGGCTTCCCCGCCGCCTCGCAGCCCGAACTGTACCGGGTGCCGACGGCGGGGGGACGCGTGGAACAGGTCCTGACGACTCCGGCGGAGGACGTGAAGGTGAGCCGCGACGGACGGTTCCTGCTGTACCACGACAAGAAGGGCGGCGAGAACGCGTGGCGGAAGCACCACACCTCGGCCGTCACCCGGGACATCTGGACGGTGGACCTCGCCTCGGGCGAGTACCGCAAGATCACCACCTTCGCCGGCGAGGACCGCAACCCGGTCCTGGCCGACGGCGACAAGGTCATGTACTACCTGAGCGAGGAGAGCGGGTCGTTCAACGTCCACAAGATGAGCCTGCAGGGAGGCAAGCCGCAACAGGTCACCTCCTTCAAGCGGCAGCCCGTGCGCTTCCTCAGCGCGTCGGATGCCGGCGTGCTCTGTTTCGGGTACGACGGCGAGCTCTACACGATGCGGCCCGGTTCGCAGCCGCAGAAGGTTCCCGTGGCGATCGCGGCCGACGCGAGGAGCAACGGCGAGCGGATCCTGCCGGTGACCGGCGGGGTGCGCGAGATGGCGGTTTCGCCAACCGGCTAGGAAGTCGCGTTCGTTTTCCGCGGCGAGGTGTTCGCCGTCAGCGTCGAGGGCGGCGTCACGAAGCGGGTGACGGACACGCCCGAACAGGAGCGCGGCGTCACCTTCTCGCCGGACGGGAAAGCGCTGCTCTACGCGTCCGAGCGGGGCGGCAGCTGGAAGGTTTACGAGACGCGCCGCACACGAGACGACGAGCCGTACTTCTATGCGTCCACGGTGCTGCGCGAAACGCCCCTCATCGCGAACGGGAAGGAGAGCTACCAGGCGGCCTACTCGCCCGACGGGAAGGAGATTGCCTTCGTCGAGGACCGGATGACGCTGAAGGTCTACAACGTCGAGTCGAAGCAGGTGAGGACGCTGCTGACCGAAAAGGAGCTGTTCTCCAACGCCGACGCCGACCAGTATTTCCAGTGGAGCCCGGACGGGAAGTGGATCCTCTTCGACTACTCGGTCCCGGGCTTCGCGCCCGGCGAGGTGGGACTGGTGCGCGCCGACGGGAAGGGCACGGTGACCAACCTGACGCAGAGCGGGTTCAACGACAGCCGCGGCAAGTGGATCCTCGGCGGCAAGGCCATGCTCTGGTTCAGCAATCGCGACGGCCTGCGCGCGGCCGCCCAAGGCGGCGGGGCGCAATCGGACGCGTACGCCATGTTCTTCACGCAGGAGGCGTGGGACCGATTCCGCCTGACGAAGGAAGAGCTCGCGCTGGTGAAGGAGGCCGAGGAGAAGAAGGACAAGGAGAAGGCGGAGGCCGCCAAGAAGGACGGCGCCGCCAAGGAGAAGGCGGGTGACGCCAAGCCCGAGGAGCTGGCGATCGACTTCGACAGCCTCGCGATCCGCAAGGCCCGGCTGACCATCCACTCCTCTTCCCTTGGGGACGCGCTCGTGAGCAAGGACGGCGACACCCTGTACTATCTCGCCCGCTTCGAGAAGGGCATGAATCTCTGGTCCACCAACCTCCGCACCAAGGAGACCAAGATGCTCCTCTCGCTCAACGCCAACAGCGGGCGCATGGAGTGGGACAAGGAGCAGAAGAACCTGTTCTTGCTCGCCGACGGCAGCGTCGCCAAGATCGACCCGGCAAGCGCCAAGCGCGAGGCGGTGACGATCAACGGCGAGATGGTGCTCAACGTGCCGGCAGAGCGCGAGCTGACCTTCGAGCACATCTGGCGGCGCACGAAGGGCACGTTCTACACGGCGGGGTATCACGGGATCGACTGGGACACGCTCAAGCCGGCCTACGCGAAGTACCTGCCGCACATCGGCACCAGCTACGAATTCGTCGAGATGCTGAGCGAGATGCTCGGCGAGCTGAACGTGAGCCATAGCGGCGCGAGCTACTCGCCGCAGGCGGCGAACCAGGACGAGACAGCCGCGCTCGGCGCGTTCTTCGACTATGCCTACAAGGGCGCGGGCGTGAAGATCGAGGATGTGATCAAGGACGGGCCGCTCGACAAGGCCGGGCTGAGCGTGCGGCCGGGGATGATCGTCGAGGCCGTGGACGGGGAGCTTCTCGCGGCGGACCGGGACCTCGCGCAGTACCTGATCCGGAAGGCCGGCAAGAAGGTACTCCTGACGCTCGTCGAGGCGGGCAAGAAGACCGACGTCGTGGTGAAGCCGATCACCCTGGCCGAGGAGAGCCGCCTCCTCTACGCCCGCTGGGTGCGGCGAAACCAGGAAGAAGTGGAGCGCGTCAGCCAGGGTCAGCTCGGGTACATCCACGTCCCGGGCATGAACGACGGCGCCTACCGAACCACGTTCGAGGAAGTCATGGGCAAGTACGCCACCCGCAAGGGGATCGTGGTGGACACGCGGTTCAACACCGGCGGCGACCTCGTCGCGGACCTCGCGATGTTCCTGAGCGGCAAGCGGTTCTTCGATTACACCACCGACACCCGGCCGAACGGCTACGAGCCGAACTTCCGGTGGACCAAGCCCAGCATCTCGCTGGCCAACGAGGCCAACTACAGCGACGGCCACTGCTACGCCTACACGGTGAAGGCGCTGAACCTCGGGAAGCTCGTGGGGATGCCCGTCCCCGGGACCTGCACGTTCGCGGGCTGGGAAGGCCTGCAGGACGGCATGCGCTGGGGCGTGCCGCCGGTGGGCGTGAAGGACAGCACCACCGGGAAGTACCTCGAGAACCAGCAGACCGAGCCCGACATCCGGGTGATGAACGAGTACCCCGTCGTGACCAAGGGCCGCGACCAGCAGCTCGAGACGGCGGTCAGGGAGTTGATGAAGGAGATCAAATAGTCATCGTCATTTGTTGATTTCTTGATCTCTTGATTTGTTGATTGATTTGGGGATTTGGGGATTTGGTGATTTGGTGATTTTGTGATTTGGTGATGTGGCGATCGCCTTTCGGGAGTGCGGGGTTGGGTGGCTTTCCAACCCCCAATCCCCCAATCCCACAATCCAATCAAGAAATCAACCAATCAACCAATCACCAAATGCCCCCCGGTACGTCAGTACCTCCCCCCCCCGGGACCTTAGTACTCCCCGCCCGGGACCTTCGCACCATTGCGCGATAGTCACCCGCCGGTCAGACTTCGGATACACCGGGACGGACCCCTCCTGATGAACGTCATTGCCACAACCCCTCGGGCGACCCGGTATGACCTCCGAACGCGCGTGGTGTATCGCCGTGAAGGCGACGAGGCGTGGCAGGAGGGCCAGGCGGTGAACGTCAGCCGGACCGGGCTGCTCTTCCGGCCTTCCGCGGAAGGGTTGCTGCCGGCGACCGCCATCGAGTTCGTGCTCGAACTCCCGAGTCCCGGGATTCATCGCCACCCTGCGCGGGTCCAGTGCCGGGGCCGCGTCGCACGGTGCTGCCAGGAAGCGTTCACCCCGGCGGCGGTCGCCGCCACGATCGACACCTACCGTTTCCTCGACCCCGCAACGGCAGGCGGATAGGGCGGCGGGGCGCGCCCTGCGGCCCCGAGGACGGGCAACTGGCCCGAGAGGGCGGTCACGCTTAGGGCGGACCTCCGGCCCGGAGACCGCCCGCGCCATTCCGCGTGACAGCGTGACAAGCCTCCGTGAACATTGGGGGTGGTTCTTCTTCGTGATCTTCGTGAGCTTCGTGGTTGAAACAAGTCAACACTCGCGTGGCGTCGTTACTGCAGCCGGGGCGGCACGCGCTTCTTCGTGGCCTGCTCGAACGCATAGGCGATCTCGAGGAGCCGCGGCTCGCTGCACGCCAGGCCCGTGAAGCTCACGCCGAAGGGCGAAGGCCGCGCGTCGAAGCCCGCCGGGAACGGCGGCGTCGGGGCGTTCGGCACCAACCCGAACGGCACCATGACCGTGGGGTACCCGGGCTTGGCGGCAAGGGCCGCCCCGCCCCCGCCGGGAAACAGCAGCGCGTCGAGCCTGTCGGCCTTCATCGCGGCGTCGATGCCATTGGTGCCCGCCAGGAGCAGGTCTTTCGCGCGGTCCGCCTCGTACCGCGCCCGGTCGGCAGTGAGGTTCATCTCGTCGGACACATCGAGGTTCGACTGCCCGTAGCGCAGCGCGTTCGCCCTCGTGTGCGCCAGGTTGAAGAGACGCAGCTCGGTGAGGCTCTTCACGGGCGCCGCCGGCCCGAGCGTGGCCAGCCAGGCGTTGAAGTCGCGCTTCATGCCGTATTTGAAGACCACCGAGAAACCGGCGTCCTTGCCCTTCGCGTTGTCCACGCCGGAACAGGTGCTCCACGCGAGGAAGCTCTTCGCCGGGTCGGACTCCAGCACGCTGGGGATGTCCGCAGGGTCCACGATGACCGCGCCTTCGGCCTTGAGCGCGGCAATCGCCTCCTCCATCACGGCCAGTTGCTCGCGGGTGAGGCCTCCCGCCGGCCGGTCGCGGCCGGGCGCCTTGGTCTCGGCGTAGAAGAACGCGCGCGGGATGCCGATGCGGGCCCCTTTCAGCCCCTCGCGCCGCAGGAACTTGGTGTAGTCGCGGCCGGGAGGCGGCGCGCAGGCCTTGGTGGCCGCGTCGTTCGGGTCGGGCGCGGCGCCCCCCAGCACGCCGAGCAGGATGGCGGCATCGGTCACCGTGCGCGCCATCGGTCCGGCCGTATCCTGGTCCGCGGTGATCGGGATGATGCCGTAGCGGCTGATCCGGCCGACGGTCGGCTTGACCGCGACGAGCATGTTCTGGTTCGCCGGGCTCAGGATGGAGCCGGACGTCTCCGTGCCCACGCTGGCCGCCCAGAAGCTGGCCGCCGTCCCGATCCCGGAACTGGACCCTCCCGTAGCGAGCCCTGGCCGTCCGTCGGCTGTGGCCTCGCGCGGATCGCGGCGCGGGTCGTACGGGTTCATCCCATAGCCGCCGACCGCGCTGTAGTTGGTGGGCATCGGCGTAGGCGCGCCCGCGACCCAGTTGGCCAGCTCGGTCATCACCGTCTTGGCGAGGATCACCGCGCCCGCGTCCCGGAGGTTTCGCGTCAGGGTTGCGTCGTAAGGCGGCACGAGCCACTCGAACGCCAGGGCCCCGCCGGTCGTGCGCATGTCCGTGGTGTGGATGTTGTCCTTCAGGGCGATCGGTATGCCGTGCAGCGGCCCCCGCACCTTCCCCTCGCGCCGCTCGCGGTCGCGCGCGTCGGCCTCGGCCAGCGCGCGGGGATTGACGGTGATGACGGCGTTGATCGTCTCCTCGTAGGTGGCAATGCGCAGGAGCGACTGGGTCACCAGCTCTCGCGAGGTCGCGCGCCCCTCGGCCATCGCGGCCTGCATGTCGAGAATCGTCGCCTCGACGATGGAGAAGGGCGTGGCCGTGACGGCCGCCTTGAGGGCTGCCGGGCGAGGCTTCACGGCCTGGGCTCCGACGACGCCGGCTGCTGCCACGAGAAGGACACCGAGACACACGCGTCGCCTCACGCTCGACCTCCTGGTTTGTGGGCGGGATTCTATCACTGGCATGGCGGGCCAGAAGGCCCGCCCCTACCGGAGAAACAAGCCCCAGTGTCCGGACGCCGACACCGGGGCTTGGATCTTCGGTCGGAGCAGGGCTTCAGCCCTGCTCGGTGGGCGCTAGAACGTGAACCGCAGCGCCAGCTGGATCTGACGGGCGGTGCCGGCCGACTCGGTGCGGCCGAAGGTGTTGAAGATGCGGCCGAAGGTCGTCGTCGCGCGCCAGTTGTTGCTCGGCTGCGCGAAGTTGACCGTGTTCAGGGCGTTGAAGACTTCGGCGCGGAACTGGAGGGCCCGGCCGCCTCCCAGCTGCGTCGTCTTGATGAGGGAGCCGTCAACCTGGAAGAACGTCGGCCCTCGCTCGCTGTTGCGCGGCAGGTTGCCGTACGTGCCGGCGGCGGGCAGCGAATAGGCCGCGGGGTTCAGCCACCCGGTCGGGCCGTCGGGAGTGGGGGCGGAGGCGCCGGCCACCACGTTGGGGCGCTGGTTCGTCGTCCAGCCGGTGCCGGACATCGTGAATGCCCCCAGAGTCACCGTGTACGGCAGGCCGCTGCGGGCGCTGGCAAGGCCGTTGATCTGCCAGCCTTCGATCACCTTGGCCCAGACGCCCGGCGCGGTCTTGCCCCAGCGCT
>Ga0105104_10001596_pt1 | contig 16978 bp, 20 predicted proteins | sample PPLLaktember2015_3_FD_87034 | JGI IMG/M metagenome (GOLD analysis project Ga0105104, IMG submission 87034) | Freshwater sediment microbial communities from Prairie Pothole Lake near Jamestown, North Dakota, USA - PPLs Lake P7 Core (6) Depth... | ecosystem: Environmental > Aquatic > Freshwater >... | reverse complement strand
TAACCGGACAACCGTCTAACCGGACAACCGGGCAGTTTGAGAGGATGCCGAAATGGATTCGAAAGGTAAGGCGAGTTTTTCCGAACTGAAGGTCGGAATTTTCGTCGTGGCCGCCTGCACTATTCTGGCAATCGCTATCTTTACTATCGGGACTCAGGTTGGCCTTCTGGAGGAGACGTTTGCCGCGAAGACGTACCTGAACACCGTTTCCGGCCTGAAACCTGGTGACATTGTCCTCCTGGGAGGAGTCGAAGTCGGCAATGTAACATCGGTGAACATCACCCAGCCAGGCGAGTTGCCCGAGACACCAACGAACCAAGTCAATACGAAGCTGATCACCGAAGGCCAGCAGCAGATCCAGCAGCTTCACAGGCAGAGCGACGAGCTCAAACAAAACCTGCTCAGACTCAGAGTCCAGTATAACAACGCGGTTGCGACCCACGGTGCGCGGTCGAATATAGTTGAAAGGCTAAGGAGCCAGCTGGAACGTGCCGAAGATCAGGCGAACTCGGTAGACCGGCAAATTGCCAATCTGCAGGACGACATCGAAGATGCGCGCGCCAACATGCAGAACATCGAAGTTTACCTGCAGATCCTGACCGAGTACCGGAATTGGATCCGGGCTGACAGCAACATCTCGCTCGGTTCGGTAGGCCTCCTCGGAGACAAATACATTGAGATCTCGCTTGGACGTACCCCGCAGTCGCCTCTGGTGTTGAAGGAGAAAGTGGAGGGTTGGGTTGGGACCAAGACACGCGAAGTCGTGGTCATCACAGGGACCCGGCAAGCCGGTTTTCAGGAGCTGATGACGGGCGCCAATGACATCCTGGCCAACTTCAAAACACTCTCCGACAGACTGCAGCTGGTCATGGGCCAGTTTCAGGAAGGCCAGGGGTCGGTCGGCCGATTCTTCAGCGATCCTGCTTTCTACAACAATCTGAACGCGGCCGTGCTAGGCGCCCGCCAGGCGGTTGAAGAAGCTTCGACGATGATGGAGAACATCACCAAGGGGCCGGGCACCGTTCCCCGTCTTATTCAGGAGCGTGAGCTTTACGACAAGATCAATGGCGCGACTGACCGGCTCGAAAACATAATCGCCAGGGTCGACAGCGGTGAGGGGACCATCGGTCAGCTGCTCAACGACAAGGCCCTCTATACAAAGACCGCAGCCGTAATGGACAACGTTCAGGGCATTACCGGCCGGATTGAAAGCGGCCAGGGCACCCTCGGCAAGTTGAGCACGGATGAGAAGCTCTACGAGGATTTGCGCGTCTCCATCGCCAAAATGAATACTTTCATGGCAGACGTGGATCAGGGGAAAGGCACTCTCGGCAAGCTGGCAAAGGATCCCGAGCTCTATCAGAACGTCAACAAGCTGTCTTCGGAAATGGTCAAGCTGATGTACGATTTCCGGCAGAATCCGAAGAAGTTCTTGACGATAAAATTCGAGATCTTCTAACCTGACGTTTTGGATCCGTCTGCGAGCGGGAGAGGGGAAGAACCAGACGCATGATTTCGGATAAGATCGGGCTGGGCGCACAGGTCATATTGCGGGCGATCGTCCGCGCCCTGGGCTTTTTTCGCGTTAAGCCGAACCATCTGACGATGGCCGGCTTCATCATGAGCATCGTCACGGCTTATGTCTTCGCCCGCGGGAGTTTTCGGCTGGCAGGTGCTCTCCTGATTCTCACCGGTCTTTTCGATATGGTCGACGGCATGGTTGCCAGGACCATGAATGCCGTCACGCCGTTCGGAGCGTTTTTCGACTCGATCATGGATCGGTATTCGGACCTGATCCTCTACCTTGGACTCATCATTTACTACGGTCGGCACGACCGGATGAATTACGTGGTGCTGGTGGGCGTCGTTATGATGGGCTCAGTGCTCACGAGTTATGCCCGAGCCCGGGCCGAGTGCCTGATTCCCAAATGCAAGGTGGGCTTCCTCGAACGACCCGAGCGGATCGTCCTGCTGATCATCGGCTCCTTCTATTTCATGGATCCCGTGCTGTGGGTCATCGCTGTCCTGTCGAACTGGACGGTCGTCCACCGGATCCTTTACACCCGGTCGCAGATCCGGGCACGAGAGAAAGCTGCCGAAGCGCCAGCGCGGGTCCGGCACCAGAATCAATCGGCCTCGGTGTGAATTTTCCCCGAAGATTAGATCCCGTTACAGAGTCAGACGCAGCGAAGGGCTCGGGAGCGAGTCCTTCGCTGCGTGGCTCTGTAACGCGTTTTGATCTTCGCCGCTGCGCTGATCTGCGGCTCTGTCATTGCCCCACCACTTTGACATCCTTGGGCAGCTTTATTTGGAACAACGAATCGGGCACGGCAGCGTTCAACTGAATCCCATCGAAGTCGATGAGCAGGTAATCCTTGGTTGGCTCGACCAGTTTCTGGCGGATGGGCACGTTCATCTGGCCGTCGACCCACAGCACGATCTGGGGGAAGAAAGCTGAGACTCTCTCCGACTTGGGAGTCAATTCCAGGATATGAGACTCGTGGCCTCGAACTGTCTCTTTCCCGAGGAGCCGGATCGCGTAGGCATTCTTCAGCGCTTCTTTGTTTGAGCCGAAACCCAGCAGCAGGAATTCCGCCTTGTCCTTGTTCTGACCGAGATTGTATTGCTGCGCCTGCTTGATCCGCGGCTGGTAGAAGACGACTTTCCCATCGGCGATAACCAGCAGATTCTCCTGGGGCTGAACGATGTCTTTCCGCAGGTAGACTTTGCCGTTTTTTTTCAAGAAATAGAACCGGCCGGATTCTCCCTTGTCAAACTCCTCGAGGATGTCAGTCCACTTCTTCTGAATGATCTGACAGGACATCGAGCGCAGGCCCGCTCCGCTCTGATCCATTCTCGACAGGATCTGCTCGAGCGACGGAGACTGAGCTGAAAGGGAAGGAATTAACAGGAGCGACCCGAGCAGCGGGAGGAGAAAAGAACCGAGGCGCATTGTCATGCTTGTTTAGAGTGCGAGTGGTTTGATTGGTTGCGGGCCGCGATCGGGGGCGTGAGATTAAATGGACAGACGCAAGCTTACGGACCGCCCTTTGCCATCCTCCCGGTCCTTCTCCTCGTTGAGCTTCTTGCCGTCACCCTCGCTGTAGAACGGGGGTTTCGCAAAAAAGTCCCGGGGAGTCAGGAAGATGAACGCCAGGATCAGCGCACACAGTACGTCGTACTGCCAGGTCCCGCGTGCGTACGTCCAAAAGATGACGCGTCCAAGCGCCTTAAGCGCCCTCGTCATAACTAAACTCGCTTCTGCTCCATGGCATAGAACAGATTCTGGACCCGGTTCAGGATCTTGCCGTCCCGCATCTCAACGATCCGGCTGGCGGTCGATGCAGCCTCCGGGTCGTGTGTAATCATCACGATGGTCTGTCCGTACTTGACGTTCAGCTCCTGGAGCATCTGGAGGACCATTTGGGAATTGTCGGTATCAAGATTCCCAGTCGGTTCGTCAGCCAGGAGTATCGCGGGCCGGCTGACGACAGAACGGGCGATGGCAACGCGTTGCTGCTCGCCTCCCGACAACTCGTACGGCTTATGGTGCATCTTGTCTGCAATGCCCAGCAGTCCGAGGATCTCCTGGGTGGATTGATGGTTCCGTATGTGCCCGTTGCCTTGAATTTCACGCGCCAGATCGATGTTGTCAATAGCGGTGAGTGTCGGAAGCAGGTTGAAACGCTGGAAGACAAAGCCCATTTTGCGGCGCCGAATCTCAGTTCTCTCCGCATCGCTCACGGTACTTATGTCGACACCATCTATGAAGATCCGACCGGCACTGGGGCGAAGAAGCCCGCCTATCACGTGCAGCAACGTCGACTTGCCACAGCCGCTCGGACCCATGATCGCGACAAACTCCCCGGCTTTGATCGTCAGGCTGACACCTCGCAAGGCACGGACGTCGACCTTGCCCACGCGATATGTCATCTGAACATCTTCAAGGATGACCGGGTCTTTCTTCTGGACAATATCCACAGTCTTACTCATAGCCAAGCGCTTTGACCGGATCAAGCTGAGCCGCTTTGAGTGCCGGATAAAGTGCCCCCAAAACGCCCCCGGACAGCGCCATTAAAGCCGCGATCACCCTCCAGCCGGTTGTGATATTAACCGGCATGCTGGGGAACGCGGTCAGAATGAGTTTAATCGCTACCGCTGCTAAAACAAACCCCAAAACAACACCCGCACCACAGATTAAGAGCGATTCTCTGAGGATGAGTTGCACTATGTACGATTTCGATGCGCCGAGAGACTTTAGAATGCCGATCTCCCGAGTCCTCTCGGTTATCGTAGTGTACATGGCCAGCAGGATGATCAGAAAGCTCACCGCCACGGAGATCGACACAACCGCTGCCACGAACTGCTTGAATACGGGTGTGTTCGCGGTCATTATCTCCTGCAAATCAGCAGTCCGTGTAATAGTATAGTCCCTAAAACGGTCCTTCAGCCGCTGATACACGGCGTCCAGAGTGTTTTTTTCCGCCGCCCTGATAAAGAAGGTCGTCACCTTGTCCGGGGTTCCGTTCAGCTCTTGAAGGGTAGCCAACGGCATCATCACGCGCGAGGCCGTTCCTTCCTGGTAAACCCCGACGACTCTAAAGTCGTGATTGAGGAGCTCGAGGCGATCGCCCACCTTCAGGCGCTTGGACCGCGCGTAGTTCGTGTCGATGATGACCTCGTACGGCCCTTGGAAGTGTCGTCCACTGACGAATCGAAGCGAGTCGTTCACCCGGGCAAAGCTCTCCTTGTCGATTCCGTAGACGAGGTGGAACTTGTCGCCGATAAACTTCGCCAGCACCGGAGTTGCTTCCTGCACCCCGTCGACTTTGTCGATCACCTCTCTGAGACGCACCGGCAGGGTTCCACTGTTCAATGCGAAGAAGAAGGACGCATTCGGTGGCTGCAACATGAAATCGCCGCCGATACGCCGCATTCGATCGGCGGCATCAGTCAGCTGGCCGTATGAAAGCCCTACGCTCACCAGGATGAGCACCACCCCGAGCGAGATGGCAAGAACGCTCACCGCCGTTCTCGTTGGCCGCTGAAAAAGATTCGAACAAATCAACTTGAGCATTTCACTCCCGCTGGGAGCGCAGGCATCCTGCCTGCTTCCCGCACGATCAGCAGTACAAACGGTACGAGCAGGCAAGATGCGTGCGCTCCCAGGATCTACTGCTTCACCGCTTTCTCCTGGACGACCACTAATTCCGCACCGGCCGGGCGCGGGATATCAAACCGCTCATCTTTTACCGCCCGATTCACTTCGAGACCATCCGGCTCGAGTTTTAGATCAATCCGGTAGTGTTCCCTGACTCGGGTCACATCGACGCCGGTGCTGACCAAGAAACCAGCCTCTTCAATCGGCGCGCTATAGGCTACGCTGCTTACGACCGCGCCACAATCATAATACTGCTGGCGTGCGATCCGCATAACACTTCGCTCGATCCAGATCTTCCGCTGCAAGCAAAATCGCGCGGATTCCGACTCGCGCCCGAGCACATTGACCACGTAGTACTTGAACGAGGCATCTTGGTCCTCTTCCATGAACAGGACCGAGAGGGAGCCAGAATCGGGAAGAGGCTCGATAATGAGGGCATTGAGAAGGTGCTGCGGCCGGACATTGAACAGCGGCTGGTCTTCTTCCAACCGAACATCCGTTCTTCCCGTCAGGTATTTATTGTCCCGCGGCGCCCAGATCTGGAACTCGCCGCTGCGGCTTGCCATCGCGACGAGCGTTGAACTGGTCAGCGGGTTCAGAATGTTCACGTAAATCGAGGATGGCCACTTCGCCGCCAGATAACCCCTGGCCCTCGGATATTTTTCTATGAAGCCAAGTTCGGCAGCTCCGCCCTGGAACTGCACTTCAAATTTGGAGGCTACGATCGATTCAATTCCTGCATAGCGCTGGTTAATCAGAGCGACCAGTTCATCTAGCGTCGCTGTCTTAGCCTGCTGGTAGGCACGTGGAATTTCAACTTTCTTTTTGTCCTTGATCACCGAGCTGCACCCGTTGCAACCGATGAGCAAGATCGATGCCAGAACGAGTGCGGCCCATCCTGAAGTCCTTCCGTGCGTCATATAAGATCTTCCTGCCTCGGCGTTCTCCTCGTCCGCAGCCGAACGAGAATAATCGTAAGCACGACAGCGACCAGCACCGCAAACAGGGCGATGCCTACGAATTTCAGGTTGTGCTCCAGAAAATATCTCGCGGATTCCCCATAGAGAACCGCGAGGGCACCCCACATAAAGTACCTGAAGCTTCGGCCTACCAAAACAGCCAAGATAAACTTTCGATACGGAACGCCAAACATGCCCGCCCAAAGGACGAAAATCTTGAAAGGCGTGGGCGGAGGCAGAATTGAAGGTACGAGTATACTCCACACACCCCAGCGGTCGTACGCCTCCTGCAGCTCCTGTTTACGCTTCTCACTCAGGCGCTTGCTGATAAACCGGCCGCCCCTGCGGCCGACCGTGAAGAGCAATATGCACCCGGTCACCGATCCGAGAATGGTCATCATGGCGTAGTACGCCATCGTTTCCCAGCTCTGCCCGGTCGACAGGATGACCAGGAGAACGTCATTTCCCTCGGGAATGGAGAGGAACGAAGAATCCGCAACAGCAATAAGAAAAAGCCCGGGCCCGCCCAACGCTAGCGCGAATGAATACAGAAACGAAGCTATACTCTTGATATAGCCATAGACTCCGTTCTGTAACACCAAAAGCATGTTCCCGCCCGCCAGAAAAGGTTCTATCCTAGCACAAACCTGCTCGGCTGGCTTGCAGTTGCTGCAACGAATTCCGGCGACTCCGGAAGCCTGAAAGCCCGGGGAAGCGGGTTGAAAGTGGACGTCCTCTTGATTAAAAAGTATAACTCTTCGACAGGCATTCTGATGAGGCATGAGGGAACCGAAAAAGACATTCAAGAGTTGGTGGAGCTGTATGCGGGGCGGGTCCTCGCCGCCCGGCATCGCCAAGTCTCGCTCCGAGGACGAAAGTGCCGCGCAACAATCATGCACACCCTCCTCGGATATGAGGTAAAAGCCGGCAGGAAGAGGATCACCTGCCCGGACCTGACCACCGCGCGGTATTTGAGAGCTTTTGCTGAGATCGGCCTGGGTAGTGTCCGTATCCCTTACGACCCGACCGTCACAAGAGGGATGGTTGACGAAGTCGAATCAATACTTGAGAAAATCCGGGAGGGCTCGAGCGACGGCAGGGACGAGTGCCGGAAAGCATACCGCCAGCTCAGACAGCGGCTGCTCAAAGCCGAGCAGGAACAACAGACCGGAACCCTCGTCAGTCGGAGATCTCCCTGACCTTCCTTCGGCGCACCTGGACGATCTTCGACGGCGGGACCTTGACCAGTGCATTCCTGAACCGCTCTGTCAGGAGGTCTCCCTCCACCCCCAGATGCTGGCGCACAAACTCGAGAAGCTGGTCGACCTCGTGTTGCATCGCCTCCATCTTGTCGCGCATATTCAGGACGACTTCAACGCCGGCCAGATTGACGCCCAGTTCACGGGTCAGATTGGTGATGACGTCCAACCGATCGAGATCGGAATCTGTGTAAAGCCTTGTATTGCCTTCACTTCGAGATGGCTTGAGCAGACCTTGCCGTTCATACATTCTCAAGGTCTGGGGATGTATGCCGTACATCTCCGCCACCACGCTTATCGTGTAGAAGGCTTTTTTTCTCGGCATGTCCAATACTCCCTTGTCAACACTTCCACGCAATCTTGCCTGGAGTCGCGTTACAGGAAGAGCCGCGCACGGAGCGAAGGGCTCCAAAAACGAGCCCTTCGCTCCGTGCGCGGCTCTTCCTGTAACGCGACTCCAGGTTCATGCCCAACGCACTCCCCTCAAATCTTCAACTCCGCCCGCGGATCTTCCGGATTCAGTCGTGCGAACTCGCGCAGAATCTCCTTTGAGCGTTCGTCCCGAATCTTGGGCAACACGACCCTCACCTCGACGATCTCGTCGCCATGAACGGCGCCCTTGAGGGAAGGCGCCCCCCGGCCCCTCAGCCGGAACTTCTGTCCGCTCTGGGTGCCTGCAGGAATCTTCATCGAGGCCTTCCCGTCGATGGTCGGCACCTCGATCTTGGCGCCGAGAGCTGCTTCCGTCACCGTCAGCGGGACCCGGCAGACGATGTCATTTCCCTCTCTCTCGAAGAAGTGGTGCGGCTGCACGTGGATGACGAGATACAAATCTCCGGGCGGGCCTCCGAACTCCCCCGCATCCCCTTTTCCCGGAACCCGGACGCGCGATCCGTTGTTCACGCCGGCGGGAATCCGAACCGTCAGCGCCTCAACCTTCTGGACCGTGCCGGTTCCCCCACAGACCGGGCAGTCTCCAACCCGGATTTGCCCGGCTCCGTGGCACTGGGGACACGTCGTCTGGAAACGCATGGCCCCGTGCGATTGCTGCACCTGGCCTCTGCCGCCGCAAGTCGGGCAGGTCTGAGTCCGAGACCCGGAAACAGATCCCGACCCGCCACAACGTGAGCAGCTCTCCCGGTGAGTGACGTTGATCTTCGCTTCGGTCCCTTTGATGGCCTGCATGAATGGGATCGTGATGTGGTATTCGAGGTCCCGGCCATGTTCGGGAGCGGGCCTGGCATCACGCGACCTGCGACCGCCGAAGAGATCCGAGAAAATATCGCCGAAGCTCCGGCCACCCGAGGCTTCCTCGGTATTGGAGAAATCGAAGTCGAACCCCGGGAAACCACCACCCGGCTGCCCCCCTGGCTCAGGTCCGGGTTGGCCTTCACGGTAGAAGCCGTAGCGGTCGTACGTCTTCCGCTTTTCCGCATCACTCAGGACCTCGTAGGCCTCCTGGACCTCTTTGAAGCGCTCCTCGGCCCGCTTGTCTCCCGGGTTCACGTCCGGATGGTATTTTCGAGCCAGGCGCCGGTAGGCCTTCTTGACCTCTCCCTCTGACGCGTTCCGCTTGACGCCTAGAACCTCGTAATAGTCTCTGGCTGCCATTTATCTAGTACTTCCGACTCCCTCGACTGCCTCGAGCTGACAACTGACAACTGACGGCTGACCAAAAATCCGGGTTGTCCTCGATTAGTCGATCCATTGTTCGGCTGTCAGTTGTCAGTTGTCTGTCGTCAGTTGTCTGTTGTCAGTTATTTCTTCTCATCAACGTCGACGTACTCGGCGTCGATCACATCGTCTTTCTTACCGGTATCTTGAGCGCCTCCGGTCTCGCCTGTCGGACCCGACTGCGGTTGTTGCTGCTGTTGCTGCTGCTGAGCTGTCTGCTGGTACATGACTTCGGCCAGGCGGTGGGACGCACGGGTTAGCTTCTCGACGGCTTCGTTGATACGGTCGACGCCGCCCTGCTCGATGGCCTTCTTGGTGTCCGCCAACGCGTCCTCGATCGCCTTCGCATCCGAATCACTGATCTTGGAGCGGTTCTCCTTCAGGATCTTCTCGGTGCTGTATGCGAGATTGTCCGCACGGTTGCGAGCCTCAATCTCTTCCTTCTTCCTCTTGTCCTCGTCGGAATGGGACTCGGCTTCCTTCACCATCCGGTCAATCTCGTTGTCATTGAGGCCGCTTGATCCGGTGATCGTAATTTTTTGCTCTTTCCCAGTCCCGAGATCCTTGGCGTTGACGTTCAAAATGCCGTTGGCATCGATGTCGAAAGTCACTTCGATCTGCGGAATCCCGCGCGGGGCCGTTGGAATCCCGACCAAGTGGAATTTGCCAAGCGATTTGTTGTCGCGTGCCATCGGTCGTTCGCCCTGCAGTACGTGAATCTCAACCGACGTTTGGTTGTCTGCCGCCGTCGAAAAGATCTCGCTCTTGCGGGTCGGGATGGTAGTGTTCCGGGAGATCAAGACGGTCCCGACGCCGCCAAGTGTTTCGATTCCAAGCGAGAGCGGCGTGACATCGAGGAGCAACAGGTCCTTGACGTCCCCACCAAGAACTCCGGCCTGAACCGCAGCTCCCACGGCAACGACTTCATCGGGGTTCACGCCCTTGTGAGGCTCTTTTTTGAAGAACTCGCGAACCAACTGCTGAACGCGGGGGATCCTGGTCGATCCGCCCACCAGCACCACCTCGTCGACTCCCTCCGGGCCGAGTGCAGCGTCTTTCAACGCCTGGCGACAAGGTCCGAGAGCCCGCTGGAGGATGTCCTCGACCAATTGCTCGAACTTCGCGCGGGTCAACTTCATGTTCAGGTGCTTCGGCCCGCCCGCGTCCGCGGTAATGAACGGCAAATTGATATCCGTTTCCTGAACCGTCGAAAGCTCCATTTTGGCCTTTTCGGCCGCTTCCTTCAGGCGCTGCAGAGCCATCTTGTCCTTGGACAACTCGATCCCTTGGTCCTTCTTGAACTCCTCGACGATCCAGTCAATCAGCCTCTGGTCGATGTTGTCGCCGCCCAAGTGGGTGTCCCCGTTCGTCGACTTCACCTCGACAACCCCTTCGCCGACTTCGAGGATCGAAATGTCGAAGGTGCCGCCGCCAAAGTCGAAAACGGCGATTGTCTCGTCTTTCTTCTTGTCCAGCCCGTAGGCGAGAGCGGCTGCTGTCGGCTCGTTTACCAGCCGTAGAACGTCCAGCCCGGCGATGCGCCCGGCGTCTTTGGTCGCCTGGCGTTGCGAGTCGTTGAAGTACGCAGGCACGGTGATAACCGCCTGCAGCACCTTTTCCCCAAGGTATTCTTCGGCAGACGCCTTCAGTTTCTGCAGTATCATCGCGGAGATTTCCGGGGGCGAATACACTTTCCCCCCAATCTCCACGGCAGCGTCGTTATTGGACGCGCGTATGACCTTGTAAGGCACCATTTTGATTTCCTCGGGCACCTCGTCGTACTTGCGTCCCATAAAACGCTTGATCGAATAAACCGTATTCTCGGGATTGGTGACCGCCTGGCGCTTGGCCACCTGGCCAACCAGTCGTTCGCCGCTTCGTGTTACAGCGACAACGGACGGCGTCAAACGGCTTCCTTCGGGATTGGTGATTACGGTCGGCTCGCCGCCTTCCATCACCGCCACAACCGAGTTGGTTGTCCCGAGGTCGATACCAATAATCTTTGCCATTCCATTACCTCCTTAAATATTCCTGCCTCATCTTGGCTTTCTTTAGTATAGGTCGAATATAAGATCTGAGTGTAGGACTGTCAAGGTTGGGAAAACAGGGCTGGAGTCGTGTTACAGAGCCGCGCACGGAGTGGAGGGCTGCGAAGCGATTTTTGCGGAGCAGCCTGGAGCGGAGTAAGCGGCTCTGTAACGCGACTCCAGCTCGCAAGTTCTACCAGGTCATCTTCTTGCGGTGGGTGACGCTGATTTTATCGTTGCGGGCGACGATTTTGATGGCATGGTCCGACGGCTCAGCCCCGGCCTCGGGTGGGTAGAATCCCAGGGTGTAAGAGTTTTCAAGCCGTGTCTTCAAGTCCCCGGTAAACTCCGTTATGAACGCGTACTCGCCTGACAGGTAGAGCTTCCCGCTCGTTTCTTCCACCAGATTAAGAAAGAAAAAGCGGTTCATCTTCTCTTCAAAAGTGGTCCCCGACCCCGCGACGAAACGGGGCGCGAAGGAAACCACATACAAATCGACGTCGTTCCGCCGGAGGGTCTCCTGGTATTCCTCCATGTTCTTGTACGACTCGTGATCAACGGTAGTCGTAACTAAAACCAAGACTTTCCGCTTCTCGGGTCGCTTTCGAAGCCGCTCGAGCCCAAACGCAAACGCTCTTCCGACCTCGATGTTCTCCGGCATCAACTCCAGCGAGTTTGGCGTCATCCGGTTGACCGCGTCTTCCAGCTGAAACTCGTCATTCGTGAAATCCTGCAGGAGTTTCGTTTCTTTTGAAAACTCCGCGATCATGACGGTCCCGTTTTTGACAAGCTGGTCGAAATAGTCGGAAACGAGCTGGTAGCGGATCTGGTCGATCGGGTTGATCTTCCCCCACTGGGGCATGCTTACCGAGTGGGGCGCGGTACGAGGACTGTTTTCCATGATGAAGGAAATGGCCGTCTCGACGTTTTTGTAGCCCAGGTAGGAAACCTTGACCGGCTGATTATCGACGAGCAGGCTCACCTCGGAGAGCTTCAGGTTGCGCAGATAGATACCGCTCTTCTCTTTAGCGGCAAAAGTGATGAATCGAGGTTGGCGGGAATCCGCGTAAGCGAGGACAGCGAGAAAAAAAGCAGGCAGCAGAACGAAGGCGCGTTTCATCAGGGACATTATAGAAGGTTCAGAGGTTCCGAGGTTCAGGCGTTCAGGCTCAAGCTTTGAACCTTGAGCCTTAGAACCTTTTCGGAACCCTCGTCACTCTTCCAGGTTCTCCTGCCTGAGCGTCTCGGAAAGGCTGCGGAGCCTCTTGGAGATCTCCCGCTGTTTCTTGTTCAGGTAGAGGAGGTAGACGAGCAGGATAGTCCAAATGACAGTGTATCCGGCGAACAGATAACCGTTCATATCCCTATTCGCTCCTTTCGCGCACGACATGCGTCATTTCTTCAGCGGCATAATGCTGCAGGCGCATGGCAGTGCGCAGGAAAAGCAATGCGAAATACAAAAAGGTGAAGGCGACAACGGAAATCATCAGGGCTTGCAGCATCTCCGGCTCCATCTTGGCACCCGTCCGGTCAATGAGAACCGGGTGGATGGTGCGCCACCACCTGATCGAGAGGAAGACAATCGGGACATCGATGAACCCGATGATGCCGAAAACAGCAGCGAACCGTGCACGCTTCTCCCCCTCCGGGAGACTCGAGCGTAAGATGAAATAAGCCACGTAGATGAGCCACAGGACCAAGGTGGTGGTCACCCGCGGGTCACCCCAGGGCCACCAGGTGTTCCAGATCGGGCGCGCCCATATCGGACCGGTTGCAAGCACGATCGTCGTGAAAACGACACCAATCTCCGCCGAGGCGGCTGCAAATTCGTCCCAGAAGAGGCGACGACGCCACAAGTAGATGATCCCTGCGACGAACACTACGAAGAAGGCGAAGAATGCCGTCCAGGCGGCGCCCACGTGAAAGTAGAGAATCCTCTGGACCTCGCCCATCTCCCTCTCCGTCGGCGCATGAATAAAAGCCGCCCACAAGGCGACCACGCCGAGGACATACAGTGGGAGCAGGAGCCAGAGGGCAAGTTTCAGATGCCGATCGGCCGTGTACTGCAAATGATTGCTACTCTCCAACCACATAATCGAAGACCAAAAAGCCCGCCGCGAGAAAAACCACGTCGAAGGCGACGATGAGCTGCAACCAGCGGCTCAGCGTCGAGAAATCCTGATGGATCAAGACCTCACGGGTAGCGTTTACGGCGGCAAGAATTATAGGCACGATGATGGGGAAAAGCAAAATGGGAAGCAGGACCTCCCGGATCCTCACATTACTCACCATGGCGGCGAACACGGTGCCGACCGCGGTAAACCCACCACCGACCAGAAACATCAGGAGAAAGACCCAGAGCAGCCCGACCTCCAGGCTGAAGTTAAAGAAAATCACGAAAGCGGCCAGGATCAACACGTCAATTGCAAGAAGAAAAAGCCAGTTCGCCAGCAGCTTTCCGAAAAAAAACACGCCCCGGTCCAGAGGCGACATCACGATCCCCTGGAGAGTCCCTTCCTCCATTTCCGACTGAAAGGAGCGGTTGAGCTGGATGATGCCCGGAAACAGCAAGGCAACCCAGAGGATGCCGGGAGAGGCATCCCGCGTGGAAGCGCTGCCCGGGTCAAAGGCAAAGTTGAACACGATCAGTATGAGGACCGCAAAAAACACGGTTGTCAGGAAGGCCTGCCGTGACCGGTACTCAATCCTCAGGTCCTTCGCGGCCAGCACCCAGATCAGCTTGAGATGTCTCATCGCGCGCTCAGCGTTCGACAGCTTGAAAGTATAGGTTCTCGAAATCTGCCCGGTCCACCTCGTCACGGGTCGCCTGGAAAACGAGCTTCCCGCGGTGTTGGATAATCACCCGGCTGCCCAATTCCAGGCCTTCAGCCAGGCTGTGGGTGATCATCAAGACCGTTCGGCCCTCTTCGCGCAAACTCAAAAGGATTCTTGTAAGCAGCCTGCTTCCGTGCTGATCGAGTCCCGTGTAAGGCTCATCCAACAGCACCAGCCGAGGCTGATGGAGCAGGGCGCGTCCCAGCGTGAGCCTCTGCTTCATGCCCCGGGAATAGCCGCGAACCGGGAGGTCGGCAGCGTCGCGCAGGCCCATCCTCAAGAGCATCTCGGAAGCCTCAGCTTCCGGATCCGCCAGCGAGTAGAGCCGGCCATAGAAGGTTAGATTCTCCCGCCCCGTCAGCTCGTTGTACAGAAGGGTCTGATGAGAAACATACCCCACTTCGGAACGATTCGGCGCCGACCCGTCCGGCAGAAACACGACCTCGCCGCTGGTAGGAGGCAAAAGAGAGGCGACCATTTTGAGAAGCGTCGACTTCCCTGCCCCGTTGGGGCCGAAAATGGCGAGGAAATCGCCTGTTCGGATTTCGAGGTTGACGTTCTTGACTGCGGTTACCGGGCCGAACTTCCGCGTGAGATTAACAAGCCGGACTAGAGGTGAAGCAGCGGAAGCAGGCGGCATGTTCTCAGCGTTCGTCGTCGTTTTCGTCGAGCCTTTTCAAAACTTCGGCCGCACGCCTTTCGAAATCTACCCTCAGTTGGGTGTAATCCTGCAGAGACAATTTGCCCATTCGGTAGTCCATCTCGATGTCCTTCAGGCTCGAGATGATCTCGTCCTTCTCGTTCAGCAGCCGCTCCTGGCCGCTATCCCCGGCTTCTGCAAAACCGAGAAGAAGCTTCTCCGACACCAGGGGGTAAGCTACATAGATTATCGCGGCAATGAACAGAATGGGAGCAATTATTTCAGTCATAACGTCGTTTTGTCTTTGATCTTTCAGAGCCGGGAGCGCCGGAGGGTAGAACGCGTTACGGAGCCGCGCACGCAGCGGAGGGAACGCGTTCTACCCTCCGGCGCTCGCGGCTCTGAAAGATTTTTCATCACTCCTCCAACTCTTCCTCCAGGAGCTTTCGGTACTTCTCATCAATTTCAGCCGGCGCCTGTTCGGCTTCCGGTTCCTCGGTCTTCGGGTGGAGTTTCTTGACCACAACTACGACGATCACCGCCCCCAAACCAAGACCGACGAACGGCAGGACCCAGGCCAGGATATTGAACCCTTCCAGTTTCGGCGCTCCCAGGACGGCCGGGCCATACTTCTTCTCGAACGCCTGAAAGATCTCAGCATCCGTCTTACCCGCCTTAACGAAAGCCGCGACTTCTTTCTTCATCTCCGCAGCCTGCCCGCAGTCGCAACTCGCCACGATGATGTTGGCACAGCCGCACGTGCAGACGAGGTCGCCGGTTATTGACCCAACCCGCTCCTTTTCGGTCCGCGCTTCAGCGGCAAGGCCAAACGCGGCTGCGAGCAATAGCACCGCCAGGAGGGCAGAAGCCCGCTTAAGCCGCCACATCTTTAGCCTCCTCCTCCGTCCTTCTCGCCTGGACGGCCGACAGTTTCGAAGTGGGGAACAGGACGAACAACCCGCCCAGGACCATAATGCCAATCCCGATCCAAATCCACTGAACCATCGGATTCACGAAAACGTGGAACGATACAACTCCCTGCTCCTCCCAGCCGGCCAGCACCACGTATAAATCTTCCTTCAGGGTGGGGCGAATGGACACTTCGGTCATCGGCTGTTCGCTTTTGTGGTGAAAGTGCTTCTCGGGGTAGATCTCGTCGATTTTCGTCCCGTTCTTGAGCACATCGAGCGTGGCCCTCACGACATCCTTCTCAGGATCGGAGCGTTGGCTCAACCCTTTGAACGCCAGCGTGTAGTCGCCGATCTTAAAGAACTCGCCTTGGCGGACATTGAAGTTCTCCTCCATTCGGAAGAAGGAGCTGGCAATAACGCCGAAGAAAAAGAGAACTACGCCGGCATGAATGATGAAGCCGCCATAGCGTCGCCTGTTCATCACCGCCAGATCCTTGAGTGCGACCAGGAAGCCCGTCGGCCTGATTCCCTGGCGGGCACGGGCCCCTTTGTAGAACTCAAAGAAGATCGTGGCCATGACGAAGCCGCAGGCGGAGAAGAAAACCAGGGGGATGAGGCTGCGGACCCCGATGACGACCGCCACCAATCCGGTGACGAATCCGGCAACGAGTGGGTAAATGAAGTTGCGCCGGAAGTTCTTCGCCGACGCCTTGCGCCACGCGATGAGCGGGCAAACGCCGGTCAAAATCAGCAACGCGAGGCCGAGCGGCAAGTTGACGTTGTTGAAGAAAGGAGCGGAGACGGAGATCTTCTCGCCCTGGACCCACTCGGAGAGAATCGGGAAGACTGTTCCCCAGAAAACAGCGAAGCAAATGGAGAGGAAGAGCCAGTTATTGAGCAGGAAGGAAGCCTCCCGTGAAAGAAAGGAGTTCATCCTTTGCTCACTGCGCAACTGTGGAGAACGGTAGAAAATCCAAAAGATCGCGAACAAAGCGGTCAAGGCTAGAAAGACGACGAAAAACGGGCCCAGGTTCGAAAGGGCAAACGAGTGGACCGATGAGATGACTCCGCTCCGGGTGATAAACGTGCCGAAGATCGACAGCTCGAAAGCCAGCAGCACGAGAATGAAGTTCCAAGTCTTCAGCATCCCCTTCTTCTCGGTGATCATCACCGAATGAAGGAAGGCTGTAGCAATCAGCCAGGGCATGAAGGAGGCGTTTTCCACCGGGTCCCACGCCCAGTAGCCGCCCCATCCCAGCTCTTCATAGGCCCACATGGCGCCGAGCGCTATGCCGAAAGTCAGGAAGACCCAACTGACGAGAGTCCAGCGCCGCGTCGTCCTGATCCAGGACGTATCGAGTTTCCCCGAGATCAAGGCGGCCATCGCAAACGCGAACGGCAGGCTGAGCGAGATATAGACGAGGTAAAGCGACGGAGGGTGTATCACCATGTACAAGTTCTGCAGAAGCGGGTTGAGTCATTGGCAGGCCATGGGCGCTTGCCCCAGGAATT
>Ga0105104_10001595_pt1 | contig 16981 bp, 19 predicted proteins | sample PPLLaktember2015_3_FD_87034 | JGI IMG/M metagenome (GOLD analysis project Ga0105104, IMG submission 87034) | Freshwater sediment microbial communities from Prairie Pothole Lake near Jamestown, North Dakota, USA - PPLs Lake P7 Core (6) Depth... | ecosystem: Environmental > Aquatic > Freshwater >... | reverse complement strand
TTAATCTAATTTAGGTTAATTGATTTAATTCCACTAAACACTGGCTTTAACTGCCTGAAATTGGCAATAATGGGATACCTTCACGCTTTAGCACCGCTTCAATATCTGAGCGCTTTTCTTTAATGACACGATTCAAATCTTGTTGTAGCGCGGTGTCATCTTTACGTACCCCCATGACGATTTCATAGTGCATTGGCACCTTTTCGCCATTTAATTTTTTTGCATCATCTTTGACTATTTGCATCTTCAGCGGTACTTTGGATTCTTTTATATAGCGTGCTGCCTCTGGTGCCCAAAGCATGGCTAAGTGAATATATTTTGTTGCTACATCATTAACTATTTCTTGCGGATCAACGTGAATAGCACGATTACGTGTAGATTGATATTTTTGCTTTTCAGCAAAGTAATCAAACATGTCATCAAAACGGTTAATTTGTAACAACATGATCTTGCCTGGGCTATCGTGCATTACACCAATGCGAAAATTAGGTTCCTTAAGCAACGCATCATTCCAGGATGAAATGTCAATTTCGCGGTCTTCACGGGTGATAAATACATAACCGGCTTTGTAATAGGCATCTGTTTTTAACACACGCGGGTCAGTACTATCTACACCTAGCATGACATCACACTTATTTTTTGCCAGATAATCCCGCTCGACTAAACGCGGATCTTTCCAGAAAACATAATTCACTTTTCTGTTCAATGCTTTACCTATAATTTCTGCAATATCATTTTCAAAACCCTCTTTCTTTAGATTAGAAAAAGGCATTTCATTTTCACCTGCACAGACGTTTAAATCTGCTGCTTGCGCTTGTAATGTACTTAAACCAAGCGCACCTAAACTAAGTGCGCCAAGAATGAGTGTTTTCAACACTGACTGGCCAAACTTACTATTTTTCATGCTATTTTTCATACAATCGAACGCTCCTAAAACCGTGACATCCCAGAAATTTAACTACCTCGTACAGTTGCTGCACTCTTGTGTTATTGCTACACATTCGAATACATATTAAGCAATAAGTAATTACCCGAATGGAAATTACACCGCATAAATACATATTTGAATAGGCAGAAACTTAACCAAATAGCTGGGGAATTTCTCCCCCAGCGATTTAGTTGATACGTTCGTCTTAGATAACCTTACAACTTTGTTACTGGATTACAGGCTAAATACCATCAAACCGCCACCCATATTGGTGTAGTGTTGAAGTTCTTTAAACGCGCCTACAGCACCCAAACCAGCACTTGGGTCAGTCAAGTCAAACACTAGACCCACACCTGGCCAACCACCTACACCGAACATGCTACCCACGTATTGTTTGCCTTTAAATGAGTAAGTCATTGGAGACCCGATACCACCTGAAGGCATTTTAAATTTCCACAACTCTTTACCGTTGGCGTTATCTAATGCCTTGATATTGCCATCTAAAGTGTTGTACCAAACCAAACCGCCTTTGGTGTACAAGGTACCGCCCCAAGTAGCAAATTTTTCCCACTTAGACCATTTCACTTTACCCGTTACCGTGTCAAATGCGCGGATAGTACCCATTTCAGTTTTTGTTGGTCCACTAGGGCCAGGATACATCGCGAGCGTTGCACCCACGAAGAATTGACCTGCTCGGTATGGCAACATGAACGGCTCCCAATCCATACAAATGTGGTTCAAACCAGCATACAATGTACGTGATTCAGGATCATATGAGTCAACACCCTGATTGTGGAAACCCATGGCTGATGGACAAATGTTAGTACCTTTATGATCCATACGTGTTGAGAACTCAGGATCGCGCACTGGCAAACCAGTTTTCAGATCCACCTTTTTGAATACATTCACAGCTGGGTCTACTTTTTCTGCCAACACTAATGCACCAGTGTCACGATTAAGTGTGTACATAATGCCGTTACGGTCTAGGTGAGTTAGCAATGGCGTAACTTTGCCGTTGACTGGTTGATCAGTTAGTATCATTTGGTTTACACCAGCAAAGTCCCACTCATCATGTGGAGTTTTTTGATAACCCCATTTAGCTTCACCAGTATCTACATCACGACCCCAAATAGTCATTGTCCATTTGTTGTCGCCAGGTCGCATGGTTTCGTTCCATGGTGCCGGGTTACCAGAACCGTAGTAGAACAAGTTTAATTTTGGATCATATGCATACCAACCCCAGTTAGTGCCACCGCCGATTTTCCAAGCATCGCCTTCCCAAGTTTTAGTACCTAATCCAAATTGACCATAGTGAGGATTGGCTGAGTTAAAGTCTTTTTGTAAACGGATATCTGAGTCAGAACCTGTTGCATAAGCGCGCCATTTCAACGCACCTGTTTTCAAATCAACGGCATTGACTGCACCGCGAACACCTAATTCAGCACCTGAACAGCCAATTAAAACTGTATCTTTTACTACATAAGGTGCTTGCGTAAATGTCATCCCAACTTTTGGATCGCATAACTCAATTTTCCAATTTACCTTGCCTGACTTAGCATCTAAGGCAAGCAAATGGCCATCTGCTTGCTTTTTAATAATCTGACCTGCACCATAGGCAACACCACGGTCAACAATATCGCAACACATCACAGCTTTAGTCGAAGCATCTTGTTTTGGTTTATGAGACCAAACAATTTTGCCAGGGTCATTTAAGTTAACTGCATATGTATTATTTGGAAAAGCAGAGTGAATGTACATCATGTCGCCGATAACCAACGGCGCACCTTCATGGCCATGCAATACACCTGTTGAGAATGACCATGCAGCTTTTACATTCTTAACATTCCCTTTGTTAATTTGTGATAATTGGCTATTATGCTGGCTGTTGTAGGCGCCAGTTTGTGTAGCCCATTGATTTGGATCTTGCACACGTTTATCTAAGTCTGCATCTGCAAAGGCAGTTTGTGCTGCCGCAAGCATAAACAAACCGCCGATTACTGCACTAACTTTGAAGTTAGTTACCTTGCGATTCATATTTGTCTCCCGTTGATTGGTTAAACTAAAACTAAACCTAAACCTAATAGCCATCTCTAACTTTCAAAATCTGGCGAATCGAACTATGCCCTTTTACAACCACTTACTTAAGGTGAAAGTTTCCCGACGTACTACGAAGTTATTCCCTCTCGTTACATCTCAGTTATATTTCAACTAAATCTCAATAATTTTCCTGATATCGGGAAACTTTCACCTTCTCAAGCATGGGGTTTTGCACAATAATCTTTCGCTCTATGAAAATACTTAATTTTTGGCAACGACGAAACAGTGCACAGAAAGATGCAATTAAAGCTGCGCTATTAGTCTTATTCTTTTATCTCATGGTGTTAAAAATAAATCTGGCTGAAACGCTTGCGGAACGTCTAGAAAAGTTTGAATACCTTCAATTAGATGAAGTGCCATTTTTGTTGTTATTTATTGCCATAGCTTTAGCTTGGTTTGCTTGGCATAGAGTAACTGAACAAACCAAAGAAATTGCGTTAAGAATGGTCGCTGAAGAAATGAACACACAATTATTAGCTGAAAACAAAGCCCTCACACAACATGTACTTAAAGTACAAGAGCTTGAACGATTACAACTAGCGCGTGATTTACATGATGATATTGGCCAATACTTATTGGCTATTAGACTTGACGCATCCTCTTTAACTGTTGAGACGGACAATCCAGAAGCGCTTCCTGCAAGGCGAATTTTATCAAATGCAGGGCATATTCAACAGATGACAAGAATTCTCATGAGGCGTTTACGTCCTGCGCCAACGAATAGTCAAAACTGTATTGATGCCATTCACTTAATGATTCAAGAATGGCGAGATCAGCAAGCAAACATTACTTTTGAATTACATATCAGTGAGCAGGCTAATCATTTTTCGGAGCAAGCAAGTGTGGCGGTTTACCGCTTTATACAAGAAGCACTCACCAACATTGCAAAACATGCTCAAGCTAAACATGTAAGCGTTTCACTTGATTTGGTTACCAATACACTTGCGAACCATCCACAACTTCTATGTCTTGAAATTAAAGACGACGGCAAAGGCTTGAATACTCATGCTTTGCCGTACGGCATGGGCATGATAGGTATGCGCGAACGCATCAGTGCTGTTAATGGCGAATTTTTAGTGCGAAGCAATATACCGCAAGGTCTTATTGTGCTCGCAAAAATACCTGTCAACCCAACATAGATTTTAAAAATTTAGGCGAACATCATGGGGAAAAAAATACTACTGGTTGATGATCATGCCGTGGTCAGGCAAGGTTTGAAAAGCTTATTAGGCCAGTGGGGTTACCGCGTTGTGGCTGAAGCTGACAGTGGTGAGTCAGCAATATTGCTGACTAAAGAGCATCGGCCTGATTTGATTATCATGGATTTAGATATGCCAGGGATGGGTGGCTTAGAGGCATTGCAAAGAATTCTACTACGCCAAAAAAACACCAAAATACTTGTTTATAGCATGCACGATGACAATATTTACGCGTTGCGCGCAATGCGGGCGGGTGCAAAAGGTTATGTGGTTAAATCCGATGAGGTCAACATACTTCTTGATGCTGTAGAGAAGGTCTTTCAGGGAGAGCGTTTTATTGGCAGAAAAATCGCCGAACACTTGGCTATTGATTTAATGAATCAAAACAACAAGCCGCTTGAAAAGCTAGCGCCGCGTGAATTTGAGGTATTCAGGCAATTAGCCATTGGCAACTCTTTAGATGTAATCGCTGATAGCCTGAATATCAGCTATAAAACCGTGGCAAACATCCAAACGACTATTAGGCGAAAGTTAGATGTTAAAACAACCGCCAGTCTGGTGCATTTAGCCATTCAATTGGGCGTCACCCAAAGTAAAGCTTCCGTCACCTCTTAGCTCACATGCCCCACAGCTTTCAATTTTCAATACAACAAATACCAACCAAAGGAATTATTTTGAAACAACTTTTAAAGTTAATTATCGCTACTCTTCTAATTTTTTCAGCAAATTCAGTGTGGGCAGCTTCTGCCAAACAAGATAAAAAAATCTATAAGGAAATGGAGTTTATTCAAACTTTTAAAGGTGAAAATCAAAAGTTTGTTTTAGAAACTTTAGGTAAGCCGGCGAGAAAGCAAAGCCCAGTTAAACCCAATAATGCCGAGGGCTATGTTGGTAAAGCGGTTCCTGGCGATGCTAAAGTTGAAGTGATTGAAATGTGGTATTACCCAAATCTAGTCAGTTACAACTCAAAACAGACGTTCAAGCAAACAGAAATCACTTTTATCAATGATGTGGTTTCTAACATGACATTTGTAAATAAGTAGCCAAGCCATTCTTTACAAACCTTAATAACGCCAATGAAAAATAATTTTACAGTAGAAGCTATCGAGCTTACTAGGCTATATGGTAGACAAGAAGCCGTTAGCAATGTTAGCTTCACCTTAAGTAAGGGGCAGGTATTAGGCTTTTTAGGACCTAATGGCGCTGGTAAATCGACCACAATGAAAATGCTGACTGGCAACCTTGCCCCAAGTAACGGTTCGGTCAAAATTTGCGGCATTGATATATTGGAACATCCCAAAGATGCCAAAGCGCTGATTGGTTATTTGCCTGAATTGCGTCCATTGTATAAAGAGCTGACTGTGGATGAGTATTTAACCATCGCGGCAAGGTTGCATCGTGTAAGTGCTGGAAATATTAAAAAAACCGTAGAAACAGCAAAAGAACGTTGTGGTTTAGCTCACATGAGCAAGCGCTTGATTGAAAATCTATCTAATGGCTATCAGCAACGTGTTGGTATTGCTCAAGCCATAATTCATAACCCAATGGTGGTGATTTTAGATGAACCCACCGTAGGGTTGGATCCTATCCAAATTCGTGATATACGCTCATTGATTTGTGAAGTGGGCGCAGAGCGCAGCGTGATTATCTCAACACATATACTGCCAGAAGTAGAAATGGTCTGTGATCATGTGCAGATTATCGATAAGGGCAAACTGGTATTCAACGGTGCGATCGATGTGCTTAAAAAACAGCGCATCGGTAATAAGCTTCTGATTGGCATGCATAATCCACCTACTAACATAGACGAGTTATTGAAAATTGCCGGTATCAATGAGGTTGAAGTTTTGTCTGCGGGTCAAATGCGCGTTCGTTTTGCAGACGATACAGCCCCCGCTGAAGCGATTGTGCAGGCTGCGGTTCAGAATAACTGGGGGTTGCATCAAATTGCACGAGACCAAACCAGTTTAGAAGATGTGTTTATGCAATTGACATCTCAAGATGCTACGTTGGCTGCCGCCTAAAATCAATGATCAAAAAATACCTAGATTGGCGCATTCGACTACTGCTTACTCTAAGTTTATTGCTGGCATTTTCAAGCAATGCTTTTGCAGAGGCTGACCCTAAATTATGGCCAGTGCTGAAAGAAGCTTTTTTTGCAAAACGTGAAATGAAGGAAGTTGACTTCATTAAAATTGATGCCCCAACTCGCGCAGAAAGTGGTACGCAAGTGCCCATTACTTACAAAATCGATAACGTGGCATTAAATGGAGTGGTGATCAAAAAGCTTTATGCATTTGTGGATGCAAACCCCATTCCGCTAACGGCTAAGTATTATTTAACTGAGGCACTTGGTTTAACTAAAACACTAGGTCACTTTGAATTGGCCACACGTATTCGCTTTGAAACAGACTCTTATGTACACCTGGTAGGTGAGTCTGATAATGGTCAGTTGTATTTTACTTCTAGTGAAATTCGAGCCTCTGGTGGCTGCGGCAGTACTGATAATGGCGATGAAGCTGCGATTCGTGCAGCGGTAGGTAAAATCAAATTAAAAGTGGATGAGCCAGTTAATCTAGGTAGTTCTACTTCAGTCACCTTTAATATCAAGCACATCATGCGCACTGGCTTGCAGCGTGATTCAGCATCGCAAGGTTACTTTCCTGCATTTTATATTAAAAAAACAACATTTACTTATAACGGTAAACCTTTACTTACCGTTGATATCGGTGTGGGCACAGCGGAAGATCCCTATTTTAAATTTAATTTTGTACCTGATGCCATTGGTAAACTAGAGGTGATAGCCACTGATAATGAAGGCAAATCTTTTGTGTCTGAAGTGGAAATTAAAACTGTTAATGAGTGAGGATGATAAGTAGTGATTTTAAATCTTGCCAGAAAAGAACTCAAAAGTATGTTTGCCTCACCTATGGGCTGGGTGATTTTAGCCGTACTTATATTTGCATTTGCTACACACTTCATCAATGCTGTCACGCAATATTATGAAATGATGGCAGGCAGTGTTAAATCAAACGGGCGCATTGGTGTTACTTTATTTATTGGTCAAAGCGTGTTTGGACTGGCATCATTTGTAATGCTATTTGCAGTGCCCCTACTCTCTATGCGTTTAATTGCAGAAGAGCGCCGCACGCAAACCTTAACCTTTCTGATTAGCGCGCCTATTTCTTTGACTGAAATAGTACTCGGTAAATTCTTGGGGTTATTTGCATTTTTAATGATTATTATCGCGGTGATTACCACCATGCTATGCACGCTCAGCAATTGGACAGAATTAGACTTTGGCTTTATTTTTTCGAACATACTCGGGCTTTGCTTGCTCATTGCCAGTTTTTCTGCATTAGGGCTTTATTTTTCCAGCATCACCGCACAACCCGTCATTGCTGGATTGCTGAGCTTTATTGCGTTGTTTTCCTTACTTGCCATAGATCAATTTTTAGCTACGAATACTAGTAATCAGCTCAGTCAAATTCTTCGCCAGTTATCCCTTATGCATCATTTTAAGCCGCTATCACAAGGCATTATAGACTCAACTGACATTGTCTTTTTTCTGCTATTTACTAGCATATTCTTATGCTTCACCTTACGTCGTCTAAATACAGAACGCTTATGTGCTTAATCAATAAACTTAAAAGATGTCTATGAATAAAAGTAAAAAAATTCAACTGCAAATATTGATTCAACATCATACATTTGTGCTATTTTCACTCGCACTCGTCGCGCTACTTGGGGTTTTATCAACTAAATATCATGCTTTTCGAGATGTAACACAGGATAATCGCAACACCGTTTCTGAAAGTAGCATCAATATCTTAAAGCAAATGGATGGTGCGATTTCTATCACTGCCTTTGCTCCTGATGATGAAGTCTTTCGTCAAAATATTAAAAATTTTATTGCCCGCTACCAACGCTCTAAATCAGATATTCGGCTAAGCTTCATCAATGCTGCCAAAGATCCTAAGCTTGCACAGGAAGCGGGAATTAAAGCCAAAGGCGGAGAACTAGTTATTGAGCATCAAAAGCGCAGCGAACATCTCATTCCACCTTATACGGAACAAGACCTAACCAATGTGCTTGCACATTTATCACGCGCACATCAGCAAGCTGTAATGCTTCTAAATGGTCATGATGAACGTAGTTTTTCGTCAAATAACAACCAAGACTTTGGTGCTTTTGGCAAGCAACTTATAGCAAAAGGGTTCAACTTATCCACCCCAAACCTAATCACAGAAACTAACCTACACAAAAGTGGTGCAATGCTCATCATTGCTGGCCCCAGAGTAAATGTCTCGCCAATTGAAGTCACTAAAATTAAAACTTATCTTGATGGTGGTGGCAATTTACTGTGGTTACTGGACGATGAAAACCTGCATGGCTTGGAAGAAATTGCAAAGTACTTAGGCCTGGAAGTAGCTCAAGGCTTAGTAGTGGACAAATCTATCGCAGAATTCGGTGGTGATCTTAAAACAGCATTTGGTGTGCAATATGGAGATCACCCAGTCACAGAAAATTTCAGGATACGCACTTCATTCCCTGGTGCCAGAAAAATAGCTGCACGTGGCACCTATGAAAATGGCTGGAAAGTGCAAGATTTAGTCCATGTTGCAGCCAATGGTTGGCTAGAAACCTCCCCTTTTACACCTGAAAGCGATCTTACAAAGATCACTTTTGATGAGAAAAATGATGTACCTGGCCCGATTAACATCGCCGTAGCAATTGAACGTAAATATGGAAAAAAAGGTCAGCGTGTAGTGGTTGTTGGCAATGCGAACTTTTTATCGAACACTTTTATCATTAACGATGGCAATCTTGATTTAGGCTTAAACATGGTGAATTGGCTTGCTGGCGACGATAATTTAATCACCATTCCACCTACAATTTTGAAAGATGGCAACCTTAACCTCACCGCCGAAAGCAATTACAAACCTGTGTTTATTGGGTTTCAAATATTACTTCCTCTAGGCTTGCTAATTTTTGGTATGTTTACTTGGTGGAAACGCCGCAAAGCTTAGTAAGTATCACAAAAATCGCATTTAAGGAAAATTATGACCGTTATTACACTGACAAAAGCTAACTTCAAGGAAGTAATAGAAAGCAATCATTTCGTGATTGTTGATTTTTGGGCAGAGTGGTGTGAGCCATGCCTGAGCTTTAGTCCTACATTCCAGCAGGCTGCCAAGCAAAACCCAGACATCGTGTTCGGCATGTTAAATAGCGATACGGATGAGGATATTGCGGAATTCTTCAATATAGAACAAATCCCATGTGTACTTGCCCTAAAAGATCAAGTAGTGATTGATGGCGTAATAGGTGTTATGCCATCCGATAAATTTGAAGAGAGCATACAACAATGGCGCGATTTTGATAATACTGAAATCAATCGACATTTTGCAAAAAAATCATTGGCAGCAAAATAATTAAAACCTAATATGCTTTCACGCGTCATAATACTTCTGGCTTTTACTAGTAGTGCTAGCACAGGGTTGCTTACACCTCAGCTAAGCTTGGCAGCATCCTCAATTCAGGCGAAACCCACTTCACAAAAAAATTCGCCTAAACAATTTAGCGCAGCAGATGCTTTTAGTATACAAAGTGCCAGCCTACGCTCTTTGATGTTAGAGCTCTATGAATGCCAGCCACAATCCTTACAAAAAAGTACAAAAGTCAGTAAAGAGGAATTTGTACAATGGGTATTTGAAGGTCCGTTTAGCTGGAAATTTGATGCAATTAAAAATACCCAGACCATTGAAGCCTTAACACTAAGTTTCAACGAAGAATACCAAGGAGATCGAGTACTCCCGCTAATTACAGGTCTATATACTATGCTATTGCAAGCTTACGGCGGTAAAAATGAATATACTTTTACTGAAACCATTAACCCGCAGAAATTAGCTATTGCTGCACAAAATATTGAAATTAGCACAGCCAAATTACTTAGCGTTAAGCATGATAATAATGAACCTCTTCTCAGCGAGAATTGCAATAAAAATGTTAAACGAATGCTCAATGACATATCCATACACATGGTTGCTGACGGCCTCAGGTTAGCTAAAGAAGCACTATCGACTACCCACCGTATAAACTCATTTCAAATGGATTCTAATACGCTTGAATTTACTTCATTTTAAGATGTATCTATTTATAGGAATCTAACATTGCTTAAAAGATTATTTTACGTTATCGCAGCATGTCTAATCCCCCTCCAAATAGCCTGTGCTGAAGAATCTCTAGCATCAGAAAATATTGCTGCTAACGTAAAATTTGTAGAAGAAGATTCTGCTGATTGTTCAATAAGCAACGGAAAACTTATTTCGATACAAAACACTGACCCGACTCAAACGTTACTAGCATGGGTAGATAGATGGTTTATGGATGTACAAACTGCCGACCATACTAAACAGACTTTGCCACCTAAAGCTGCGCCAACACCGCTTGGCTGCTCAATTGTACGGGCTGGCGGTAAACAGCATTGGACTATTTTTAGTGTCAAAGCAGTGGAGTAACTAAAAATGCTGGCTAAATTAAGCCTTTTATTATATTGAAGGATAAATTCCTGTCAATTTTGTGAGGCCTTCCCTTATTAAAGCTTTAGCCAGTAGTTAATATATAGCCAGTTAATTTCCAAAGTTAGCTAATTAATACTTACAGACCATACAAAGCAATTTGCATGGTCTTTTTTTGGCTAAACTCAATGCGCAGTTGGCTTAGCGTCTACAGGCAACTTAGCATGCCAGTTGTTGGCAGCCAATTTAGCAGTGACAATGTCTTCAGCTTTCATGGTTTTAGCCATTAAATCTCTTGCTTGCGCTGCGCCTACGTGATCTTGCTTGGCGGCTAGCTCAAACCACATATACGCTTCTTTGGTGTCTTTTTTCACCGCGATCCCATCGCGATACAGCATACCCATTTCATATTCAGCTTTGTGGTGGCCTTGCTCGGCAGATTTACGAATCCAGCTTTCTGCCATCACAACATCTTTTTTAATGCCGTTACCATCCAAGTAGTTTTTTCCTAATGCTAATTGCGCCTTGTAGTGATTTTTCTCAGCAGCTTTGCGATACCAATCATTAGCAAGCTTTCCGTCTGCCTTAACACCACGGCCTACTGTATATAGCCTGCCAAGCGCAAATTGCGACAAAATATGGCCTTGAGTTGCAGCTTTTTCAAACCATTTAAATGATTCCACATCGCTTTGTTCCACGCCCTGCGCTTGCGCGTACATTACACCTAAGTTGTACTGAGCATCATGATGTCCTTGCGCAGCCGCTTTTTTATACCACTCTGCGGCCCTAGCGTAGTCTTGTTTAACGCCTTGCCCTTCGTCGTACATCATGCCAAGAATATGTTGCGACTGTTTGTCCCCTTTTTCGGCTAATGGCTGAAACTCTTTTAGTGCTGTTGCAAAGTCTCGTGCCATAAATGCTGCTTTGCCTTCATTAAAACCAGCGAAACTTTCACATGAAGCAAATGCTATAAATGCAATTAACATACTGTTAAGTAATTTTTTTTTCATATTTTTCCTTATTAAAACTGATTTAATTTAATACTGGACTATCGTAAAGAATTTAGTTGTCTTAAACACTTACCCATCAATCAGCCCGTGACGTAAGGCGAAACGTACCATATCAATTGGGCTGACTACGCCTAATTTCTGCTTAATACTGGTGTAGTAATTTGCCACGGTTTTCTGACTGATTTTCAGCATTTCAGCAACTTCTTCTACGGTCTTGCCTCCTGCCAATAATCTAAATACCTCAAACTCTCTTCCTGACAGCAAATGAATAGGGTCACCCTGGCCTGAAAGCGCTTCCAATGCGATGGCTTGTGCAATTTCAGCACTTAAAAAAGTTTTTCCACTAGCAACTTCTAATACAGCTCGGGTTAGGTCTTCTGCTGGGCCGTTTTTGGTGACATAACCCTTGACTCCGGACTTGAGGGCTTGAGAAGCAAATGATGCGGTTTCATGCATCGAAAAAATGATAATTTTGGCCGAAGGATAGCGTTTAATAATACGCCTGGCTGACTCCAACCCCCCCATACCAGGCATAGAAATATCCATCACCACAATGTCGGGCTTTAAATCACCATATATCTGATAAGCCTGCTCGCCAGAATCAGTTTCAGCAATCACTTCCATTCGTTTATTCAGTTCTAATAAACGCCGCAAACCTGACCTAACCACTGCGTGATCATCTACTAATATCAACTTAATAGTCATTATCAAATAGCACCCTCAGTAACAACTTGCTTACGTAATTTAACTGAAACTTTCGACCCTTGATTAAATGATGACTCAATCTTCATCTCACCTAATAATCCTTGAATCCGCTCTTTCATTCCAGCCAGCCCAAAACCTCGCGCAGTAATAGCTGGGTCAAAGCCGACTCCGTCATCTTCAATATAAAGATGTATGAATTGCTCATCTTGCGACACATTAACAGTTACCCGACGTGCATTTGCGTGCTTGGCTATATTCGTTAAACACTCTTGCATAACACGATATGCGGTAATTGATACCACTTCATCTATTGCGCCCAAACCTATATCAATCTTGTGAATAATGTTTACATTTCTGCTACGCTGACGCCAATGATGTACTAATTCAACCAATGCCAAACCAAGACCCAACTCATCCAAAGCACGCGGTCGTAAGCGTTGTAAAATATGATGCACCACGTCCATCATCTGCCGTGTTACGCTGCTAATGGCCTGCGCACTTTCTTTCGCAGCAGACAATTTTCTTCCATGAACAATCGCACTTGCATCCACATTGATTGCCGTTAAGTATTGACCAATTTCATCGTGAATATCACGCGCCAAATTTTTACGTTCATCTTCTTGCAAGCGGATAATTTGTTGCGTTAGGTTATGATTGTTTTGTATGCTATTTTGCAAGGTTTCAGCCATAACATTAAACTTTTGACCTATTTCATGTAACTCAATCTGCTTAAAAGCTGGCAATCTACTACTAAGCCGGCCTAACTCCATTTGCGTTAACGCCTCTTTAATTCTATCGACTGGTTTAAATGTGTACTTCACCAGAAAATAAACCAATACATTAATCACAACAAAAAAGACTGCCACCAAACCAAGAAGTCCAACAGTGTCATTCCATACTTCTGCAATCTCATAGCTTGGGTCAGGGGTAACCACCAACTCACCAACATAACGCCCACTCAAAATAATATTTCGCGTTTGTTTCTGTATGCCAAGACTAGCTAATCCCATTGCTTTAGTAAACCACGCAGGTGGGTCATTAGCTTCTAACTTTTGATGGTTTTTACGATTGGTCTCACGTAACGTACCGTGAATATCATAAAAATCTATTTTTAAATGCCTGATATCGCCTAAACTTTGCAACCTAAAAATTGAAGTGCCATCGCCATTATTAATCCAACCAAAATCTGAGGAATAATGAAGTATTTCAGCATCTAATAAATGCAGCGCTAAATTTGCTGTAGAGGTAACCTCTGCACGCACATCCTCTCTTGCGTTTTTCACAAAGAAAAAAGTGCTTACGCTTAATAGCACAAGCAACAAGCAGGTAATCATTAAATTAAGTTTAAACTGAAGGCTCATAAATCATAAAAACGTATTTTTATAGACGGACGTATAGTATAGATTTTTGATGACTTTTATCATGGGAATAATTCCTGACTATTGCTTTTAATTTCAAACCTGCATTGGCACGTAAGTAATTTGTTTACAAATTAATTTATGATTGTTACATAGCTGATTCTTAGGGTGACCAATATATGGAAAAACAATCCAAAACAGGCTCAAAACAGCTTTACGAATGGACTAATGGCTTAATTGATGGGTACTAAGGCAAAAACATTAAAACGTCCCATACGCGGTCTATATCTGTTTTGTACTAGACAAGGACAACCATATTCCGACACTGGATTTAAGACGATGTGGAATAGGGTTCAGATTAAATGGAGTGAGTCAGGTGGCGAACGTTTTACATTTCACGACATAAGAGCAAAAGCTCTTACAGATGCAAAAAGAGCGGGGTTAGATGCTCAATCTCTAGCTGGACATGCGACTTCTGCAATGACCGAGCATTATATTAAACAGCGAGATTTCAAAAGAGTTAAAGCTTTGAAGTAGTGAAAATCTATTTTTTGATCAAAATACATTCATAGTAAATTGATGGCCCGTTCTTTTTAGAACCTCTTGCAACACCCTGCTGTTCTCGATGATTCCCAACCAAATCTATTAATTTATATGAAATATCTTTTGCAGCTACATCACAAGTTTGCTTTGATGAAAAACCAGAAATAATTTCTGGTGATACATCACGCACATCACCATTTGCTGACATAAGATTCAATGTTAATACCAAAATCCATTCACTCATGCTTATCTCCACTTGTTAAAGAAAGAGACTTTATCATTTAAGTGAAAAAAGAATGGATAGATTTAACTATAAATATTAGACAATCGTCTAATAAACAACTAATTTAAGGAGAGCTTGCACTTCGTAAGTATTTGAAAACAATGGGGTGGCTGATGGGGCTCGAACCCACGACAACAGGAATCACAACCCTAGATTTAAAGTATGATAACTTTATGTATTTTATGAGCTTATTATCACCAAACTGTCTACAATTTATATATATTACTCTGCTTTTAAAGCTTTTATTTTATTATGCCTTAATAATAATAGTTGACACTTTACAACCTACAAAACTTGATTAAACTTGATTTTTAATACAATTGTGTTAGCATATGCTAACTATGGAAAAATTTATAAATAAAGTTTCCGTAAAATCCTCGCTATCCGCACTTGGGTGGGATCAGAAAAAACTAGCTGATGTATTGGGCGTATCTGGTCAAGCTGTTACCAACTGGATGAAAGGCGAGGATTTTCCACGTCCAAACAAGCTGCTTAAATTAGCTACTACTCTAGGGCTATCATTTGACGAGCTTGTAATTCAATCTGCAAAACAACCGATTGTCGCCTTCCGCAAAAAAGGAGGCTCTATAACTACAGATGAGCATCTATTAAATGCTTCATCCATGGGCTCTTTACTCAAGTCTTTAGTTAAGTTTTTACCTGAGTCCAATGCGTTACGAACACAAATTCAATCCCCTTCATTGGAATATGAAAAACTCCAAGCTGCTGCTGCTGAAGTTAGAAGCAGAATAGGGATCGGCTCTCAAGCTGTGCTTGAATACCTTCAACTCATTAACGAGTTTGATACCAATGGTGCTGTGATAATTCCTGTAATGTGGGGCAATAAACAAAACCATGGCAATGCTCTACACATTCTTTTACCCGAAGAAAAAGCGACCTTTATTTATTTAAATCTAGATACGCATTTAGAGGATTTCAAATTTTGGATGGCGCATGAGCTTGCGCACGTATACACACCTGATTTAGCCGGTACAGACGAAGGCGAAGATTATGCAGACGCATTTGCAGGTGCTTTATTGTTTCCAAAAGATATAGCAATAGAAGTTTATTCTAAATGCGTAAGTATAAGTAATAAGCAACATGAAATCGCCATAATGAGACGATATGCAAATACGCATGAAATATCACTATACAGTGTCTATTGCGAAGTTATTAAATACGCGAATGCATTAAAACTTCCTCCATTGAAAGTTACAAACAAAGATATTCACGCTATTAGAAACTCGGTTCGCGGATCACTAGTAAGCCATGCACTGTTTGCACCGTCTCAGCCAGATGCATCATCATATATAGCCGCGTCCCATGCAGTTTTTAAGTCTAATTTTTTCAACTCATTAAAAATCATGCTCAAAGACTTTCACACCGGCTCCGGGTATGTTCAGCAGCTGCTCGACATTTCACTTAAGGATGCTACAGCTCTTCACAAAGAGCTAGTTAGTTGACCTTCGCACTACTAGACACCAATATTTATTTGCGCTTAGCAAAGCGTATTCGTCCATTATTGGGAACGAAATTCGGTGCAAACAATTACTCCATTACGATACTAAAAGATGTAGAAGATGAAGTGCATCGGAATAGCAGCCTTGCTTTCTACTACCCTTGGTTTGATAATCCAGAACTTGCCACTGAGCGTATGGCCAAGCAAATCAGATTGAGCGAGGCGGATAAAACTCGATTAAACAGTGCAGTAAGCATCCTGCATAAATCCGTGCAAAATGACCCTCGATATTTAACTGAAGGCAGATCTCCTCCATCAAAAACAGACTGCAGAGTACTAGCATTCAGCCAGATTCGTGATGCTGTAATTGTCACTGACGACATGGGAATGCACCTCTTGGCAGAAGATTTTGACTTACCTGTGTGGCATGGCTATCAACTATTAGAGCAAATGTATTTAGCTAAAATTATTGATGAAGCGTTAATCCGCTCTATTTATGATGCACTTGAAAATAACGGTGACATGACTAAAACATGGAAGCTTGCCAAGCATACAACCTTCGTTGAAATTTTTGGTGAGCCAGAGCCAGGTTAATAATCCCATCTTTAGTTTACCCCCTGCCCCACTCATCAATGTCAATATTTAATCTATAAGTCTAATCGGATGTTAGGCAGAATCGTTTATCTGTTATAACATAAGCGTTTTCAGATTCTACTGTAAATAGCTGTCAAACCAATAACGACAAGGCTGCGACAGCAATGCAAGTAAGCGAAAAACACCTATGAATGAAGATAAAAAACAGACTGAAAAAGACAAGGTAGATACACTTGCTCGTGAGATCGGGAAACGAATTCTTGAAGCTCGCACAGGTTTAGGAT
>Ga0105104_10001594_pt1 | contig 16983 bp, 16 predicted proteins | sample PPLLaktember2015_3_FD_87034 | JGI IMG/M metagenome (GOLD analysis project Ga0105104, IMG submission 87034) | Freshwater sediment microbial communities from Prairie Pothole Lake near Jamestown, North Dakota, USA - PPLs Lake P7 Core (6) Depth... | ecosystem: Environmental > Aquatic > Freshwater >... | reverse complement strand
GCATGACTTCGACGGCTTCGCGGGCGCGATGCAGACGCTTTTGAAGCCGCGCGGCGCTCAGGTCGAAGCGACCTATGACCTGGATCGCCTGCTGAATCTGAAGGAAAGCAATGTCGATGTCGTGCTGAGCTATACCTGCCTCACCCTGCACGAAGAAGGCTCGAACGACCCCGCTCCGGACAGGCTGACGGACGCTCAAATCGAGGGACTGGCAGGCTGGGTTCGGGGCGGCGGCGCGCTTCTGGCGGTCCACGCGGCAACTGTCGTCGGCGCGTCCGGCCCGGCCTTGGGAGAGCTGATCGGCGGCGTCTTTGTCTCACATCCCCCGCAGTTCGCCTTCACCGTCTATCCGATGTTTGGAGAGCACCCCATCACGGCCGGGATCGAAGCCTTCACCGTCCACGACGAGTTCTATATCGAGACACACACGCCGGATGTCCAGGTGCACATGCTGGCCTTCGACCGCGGCACAGCCTATCCCATGGCCTGGAGCAGGAGCGAGGGGCAGGGCCGCGTCGTTCACCTTGCGCCCGGCCACTCGCAGGAAGTATGGGACCTGGAGCCCTATCAGCGGCTGCTCCTGCAGGCGATTGGATGGGCGACCGAAAGGAATTAAGTGTCAGGAATGACGATCAAAGCAATTTGTTTTGACGCAGATGGTGTGGTGGTCAATCCACAAATGCAGTTCTCAAGGCACCTCCGGGAGAAATATGGCATCTCTCCGGAAATGACACAGGGGTTCTTTCGCGGAGTATTCAATGATTGCCTGGTTGGCAGGGCGCATCTTGAAGATGTTCTACCGGCATTTTTGAAGGATTGGGGTTGGAACGATTCCGCTGGCGAATTTATCGATCTCTGGCTGCGCACGGACCATATTATCGATGTTCATCTCATTCAGATGATTCAACATCTGCGCCGGAATGAGATCATTTGCTGTCTTGCCACAAGCCAGGAACGCAATCGAGCCCGGTACATGAGGACAAAGATGGGATTCCAGGATATGTTCGATCGTTTGTTTTTCTCCTGTGAAGTGGGATGGCAAAAGCCTCAGCCGGCCTATTATCAGCACATTGAAAGAACACTCGGACTGGAAAAGCAGTCCATCCTGTTTTGGGATGACTCGCGCGTGAATATCGAGGCCGCGCTTCAATTTGGATGGAACGCCGAATTATATACAGGGTTCGATGAGTTCGAAAAAACTATCCAGAAGTATGTTGTCATGGACAACCATACCTGATAGCATGCCCGCAGGAGATCATAACTATGAAACATTCATTTCACCCTGCCATACTTGCAATCGGCTTATTGCTATCTGCGGCACTCAGTGCATGCAGGCAGCCAGCCCCGACAACTCCCGGTCCCACACCGGCCAATGTCACTATGCCAGACACTGAAGTGCGGCAGCTCGAGTCTTCCAACACGGGCCGCAGCTATGACATTTACGTCCGCCTGCCGGCCGGTTATGCACAGGGTCAGCAGAAGAAGTATCCCGTCCTCTACGTGCTCGACGGGCAGTGGGATTTCAAGCTGCTTGATTCCATCTACGGCGGGCTCCACTATGACGGTTTCGTCCCGGAAATGATCATCGTCGGCATTACGTACTCCGGCGATCGCCCGGATTACCAGGCCTTGAGAGCCATGGACTATACACCGGTACAGGACACATCCACGCCCGGCTCCGGTGACGCGCCCAAGTTCCTGACTTTTATCAAAGAGGAGTTGTTCCCCCTGATCGAGACCAGCTATCCGATCGATCCCTCCCGCAGAGTCCTGATGGGGAGCTCGTTCGGCGGCACGTTCACACTCTACGCCATGTTCAGCGAGCCGACTCTCTTTAGCGGATATGTGGCTGCCAGTCCGGCTGTTCCCTATGGCGGCAGGTCCGCTTTTAAGCAGGAGTCCGAATACGCCAGCGCCCACAAGGACCTGCCGGTCAGGCTCTTCCTGAGCGTCGGTGAGATCGAGGGCCTGGCGCTGCCTGTCCAGGAGTTCATGCGCATCCTCAGCGGGCGCGGCTACATGGGACTCGAAATGGAGACGCGCATCATCGAAGGTGAACGTCATGCCGGCAATAAGCCGGAGGCCTACAACCGCGGGCTGAGGTTCATTTTTCAGGATGAATGACAGGGCCTAACAGTTCAATCGCTTATCTCCCGCCCAGGAACCTGGCGGGAGGTTTCTTCGTTAAATGTGGGAACTCTGCTGGAATGCCCGGCGGAAATTTCTGACAACTTATTTCGGTTAAAATACTCCCCATGTCCAAACCCATCATAGCTCGCCTTCTTCTTTCCTCTTTCCTCCTTCTTCTGGCTTCCTGTTCCTCTCAACCTCCCACCCCTCCCCTGGTCCTTACGGCAACCCCGCCTCCGCCGGCCACCGAAACGCCGACCGCGGACCCGTCTTTGCCGACGAATACACCGACCGCGGTCGCCACAGTGACGCCCAGCCTGGAGCGTGCGCAGTATGTGATCGATCTGCAGCTGAACTATTCCGCCAAAGCGGCGAATGTCAATCAGGTCATTACCTATCCCAACTGGACGGGTGAAACACTCACAAACCTTGTCATGGCTGTGGAACCCAACTTATGGAGCGGCGGCTTCAGCCTCAAATCCATTACGGTCGATGGACAGCCGGTCACGGCTTATACGCTGGAAAACTTCAACCAGCGCCTGGAAGTCCAGCTGCCTCAACCTTTGCCGCCCAGCGGGACGATTACGATCAACCTGAACTATGGACTCTTCCTGCCGCAGATGCAGGCCTATGAGAACGCCTCCAACGACGTCCGCCCGCAGATCTATGGCTACTCGGACAAACAGGTTAATTTCGTGGATTGGTATCCATTCGTGGTTCCGTATGTTCCAGGACAGGGCTGGGTTTTGCACAACCCCTGGTATTACGGCGAGCATCTTGTCTATGACCTGATGGACTTCGACGTCACGGTCACGTTCATCGATGGGGCCAATCCGAAGATCGCGGCCTCGGGAGCGGAGGTCGTGCCTGATGTAGCGGAAGCCACTCCATCCGGTAACCCGTCAGGGGTGGTGAGCCGCCGGTTCACACTCCAGGCCGGGCGGACGTTTGCCCTGTCCATGAGCGATCATTTCAAGGTCGCTCAGCAGACCGTTGGTGATGTCACCGTCTATAGTTATTATTTTGGTCTTTACGACGTGCCCGGGAAAGCCATGCTGCAAACGACCGTCGAAGCCCTGCAAGTCTACAGCGAGCGCTTCGGCCCTTATCGTCACAAGACCCTGACTGCCGTGCAGGGTGATTTCAACGATGGCATGGAGTTCTCCGGGCTTTATTTCATCAGCCGTGATTTTTTCAACAACTATGATGGCACGCCCAAGAATTACCTCACGGCAATTTCGGCACATGAGACCGCCCACCAATGGTGGTTCGACGCGGTGGCGAACGATCAGGCGCTCGAACCCTGGCTCGACGAAGCGCTTTGCACGTACAGTGAACTCATCTATTATGAATCGATCCATCCCGATGCCTTGGACTGGTGGTTGGAATTTCGTTATTTCGAGTTCGAGCCGGGAGGCTATGTCGATACGCCGATCTACGATGGCGGTGGATATCGTCCCTATTTGAATAAGGTGTACCTGCTCGGCGCGCGCTTCCTCGAAGATCTGCGCGAACGTACGGGCGATGAAATCTTCTTCCGGTTCCTCAAGGATTACTACACCCAATCCGCGGGGAAACGCGCCACCAGCGCGGATTTCTTCCGTGTATTCCGTGAAAACACGGCCATGGACATCACCGACCTGCTGGTCGCATACTTCAAGAACAGCTATTAATGAAAAACCTGCGCATCCTTTGCCTCCTCTGTGTGGGGATTCTGTCTGCCTGCGGACTCGTGCCGCTCGCGCCGCCCGCGGCTCCTCCCACGCTCGTGATGGTCACAGCCAACCCGAACGCCTCCCCGACTTCGACGCCCTTCCAGCCGGTCGGCCCAACCCTGGCCCCGCCCGAGTCGCCGACCCTCTTCCCAACCTTCACCCCGCAGCCGCCCACCGACACCCCGCTCCCAACCCTTGAATTTACAGCGACGACTCTGCCCTCGCCGACCTCCGCCCCGGCTTCGGCGCGGACACAGTACACGCTCTATGCCCTGCTCGATTATGCCGGCCGCCAGCTCGGCGTGGACGAGACGATCCGTTACACCAACCAGACCGGCGTCACGCTTGGTGAGCTGGTCATGGCGGTCGAGCCCAACCTGCGAGGCGGGTTCACGCTCGAGAACATCATGCTCGACGGGACTCAGCTGACCTACGACCTGAGCGGGCAAAGGCTGACGGTCTATCTGCCTCAGGGACTCGCGCCCGGAGCCCAGGCAACGATCACGATGCGCTTCCGCATTGCCATCCCGGCCAAGATCAAGGAACATCCCTATGGCTACGATGTGGATCAGGTCAATCTCACGGACTGGTATCCCTTCGTCGTGCCGTACAGCAATGGCTGGATCCTGCACGACCCCGCGGCCGTGGGCGAGCACCTCGTCTATGACGCGGCGGACTTCGAAGTCAATATCCGGACCACTGCGGCAGGAGTAGTTATCGCGGCGAGCGGTCTGGCCGACCCGGAGCCGAACGGCGAGTGGACGCGTTACCGCCTCCTGGGCGGGCGCACGTTCGCCTTCTCGGCCAGCGACCAGCTCCTCGTGCTGGATGCAAGTGCCGGCGCAGCGCAGATCCGCTCGTACTATTTTCCAGGATACGAAACCGAGGGGGCCGCAATCCTCAATGCCGCCGTCCGCTCGGTGGGGATCTACGAGGCGAAGTTCGGCCCGTATCCGTACGGCAGCCTGAGCGTCGTCCAGGCGGATCTGAACGACGGGCAGGAATATGACGGGCTGGTCTTCCTGGCCACCAAGTTCTACAACGAATATGACGGCTCGGCCCGCAGCAATCTCGTGGCCATCGGCGTGCACGAGATCGCCCACCAGTGGTGGTTCGGTCTGGTCGGCAGTGACCAGGCCATGGAACCCTGGCTGGACGAAGCCCTGTGCGTCTACAGTGAAGCCATCTTCTACAAGTTTATCTATCCCAACTCGAGTGACTGGTGGTGGAATTTCCGCGTGAACTGGTTCGGTCCCTCCGGCTATGTGGACACGACCATCTACGAGCAGCCGACGTTCCGGTCCTACGTCAACGCCGCTTACCTCAACGGCGCCAACTTCCTGGAAGCCCTGAACTATCGGATGGGCGACGAGGCCTTCTTTGCCTTCCTGCAGGATTACACCTCCCGCTACGGGCGCGGGCGCGCCACTGCCTACGACTTCTTCGCCATTGCGCGCCAGCACACCACGGCGGATATCTCGGATTTGATCAACGCGTATTTTAGAGGGAGTTATTAGCTAGCCGCGAATTTCGCGAATAGGTTCAAGTCTTCGCGAAATTCGCGGCCGAAAAGAGCAGGCTTGTTATCTTGAATTTGGCGCAATTGCTTCCTTCTTGTCAAACCTCACCATGGCCGTGAAGGCGATCTTCCGCGAGCTGATCGGGCGCAGGATCTCCCACTCGATGTCGAGCATCGGCATCAGCATATCGTTCTTGACTCCCAGCCACAGAACCGGGAAGTCTTCCTCCTTCTCAGCCGGGCGCAGGTTGATCTCGACCTTTTCGGGTTCGCTGCCGTTCGCGGCAACCGACACTTCCGCGTATGCCGGTTGATTGAACGCCACCGCAAACTCCGCCGCCTCGATCCCGGCCGGGGCGCGCTGCGCGGCCAGAATGGGTTCTTCACGAAAGTCCCGGATCAGGAGTTTGGATTTCTTCGAGCCAATGAAGTACGCCACCTGATCCTCAGCCTGTGAGGCGACCGGGAGCAGCGCACGCTGTCCCTGCAAATGGATCTGCACATTGCCCCGATATAAAACGTTTTCTTTGAACATATGATCTTCTCCAGTATATCGGTACCAGACAATAATGTACTGTAGAACACATGTTCTAAACTGTCAAGGGTAAGATTAAAATCCGTTCAGGTTTCTTACCGGATTGCAATGATATATACCCGCCCGCGACTCTTGTCTGATACAATCGCCGGGTATTCGCGTGGAGAGAGATACAGCTTTCATGAAATTGAAACATAGTTATATCGAGACCAACGGCGTCCGGCTGCATGTCGTCCAGGCGGGACCGAGAAGCGGAATACCTGTCGTGCTCCTGCATGGCTTTCCTGAATTCTGGTATGGGTGGCGAAAACAGATCCCCGCCCTGGCGGAGGCCGGCTGCCGCGTCATCGTCCCGGACCAGCGCGGCTATAACCTGAGCGACAAGCCCAGGGGTGTGAAGGCCTACTGTATCGACAGGCTGGTGAATGACATCATTGGCCTGATCGGCGCACTGGATTATGAAAAGGTCAACCTGGTCGGGCATGACTGGGGTGCGCTGGTGGCCTGGATGCTGGCGATCAAACATCCCAAACGAGTGCATCGCCTCGGGATCATCAATGTGCCGCACCCGACCGTGCTGAAACGTTTCCTGCTGCGTGACCCCGAGCAGATGCGCCGTTCGTGGTACGCGCTCTTCTTTCAGCTGCCCTGGCTGCCTGAGCTGGGCATGCGTCTGGCCGGCTGGCGCGGCGCCTCCGCCTCGCTGCGCAGGACCGCTCTCCCCCACGCCTTCACGGATGAAGATATCGAAAAGTATAAGCAGGCCTGGTCGCAGCCCGGTGCCATGACTGCCATGCTCAACTGGTACCGCGCTGCGGCGCGCCATCGACCGCCGATCTCGGACGCGCTGCGGGTCCACGTTCCCACCATGATTTTATGGGGAGTAAAAGACTTCGCTCTCAGCCATCGCATGGCCCGCCCCAGCCTGGATTACTGTGCGAAGGGCAACTTGATATTTTTTCCCGAAGCCACCCACTGGGTCCAGCACGAAGAGCCGGAGGTCGTGAACAGGCACCTGTTGAGTTTTATTACCGGCTGAGGTATCTCCAGCCCTATTTTTTCCCAACCACCGCCTGACTGCGCGCCCGCAGGGCCGAAACCTGCTGCCGCAGTTTCGCCAGCACGGTTTCCGTTCTCTCGATCCGCTCACGCTCCGCATGGACGTAGCGAATGTACGGCGTGACGCCGTCTCGCAGCCGGGTCACCGCACCCTGCGCTTCGTTCCTGAACTGGGTGGTCAGCGATTCCAGTAATCTCGTCCGCAGATCCACCATCTTGTTCCTGAAACTATCCTTGGCCTGCTTGCGCTTGTAGGGGATGACGAAAAGGCCGAGGATCGCCATGGTCCCGGCCGCCAGGATGCCGGTAATGTCCAGGCTGGACGATAACACTGCCGCGGTGACGAGGGCTCCCAGCCCCACCGCGCCGACCTCCAGCAGGGCCGTCTGGGCGACGGCGGTCTCCACGTGCGCCGCCAGCGCACTGGCTTCCTTGTCCCGATCGTACGTCTCGACGATGCGCTGGACGGTCTTGCCCATGCTGTCGATCAGCTCGCGCCGCCTCATCTCGCGCGGCTCGATCCCCTCCCCCACAATATGCTCCGCATGGAGCGCCTTGCGCCGCTGCACATACGTCAGCACGCGCTGCCATTCCTGCAGATCCTTTTGCACCAGCCAGTCGATCAGGCGCTGGACCTGGTCTTCGATCTGCTTCGGGACGTCGGCCAGCACCTTCTTCTCGAACTCGCCCCGGACCTTGTCGCCGCGCATCAGCTGCTGGATGTTGGTCAGGCGCATGGTCGTATCGAAGAAGTCCAGTCCGCGCTGCTCGAGCTTATGCAGGATATTCTCCACCTCTGCCAGCCGCGGCTGCAGCTCGTTCTGCAGGTCGCGCTCATAATCCACGATCGTGGTTTCCAAAGATGAAGCCGTCTGCAGGTCCTCTTTTAGTTCTTCCGATTGTGTCGTATTGACGCTCGCAGCCTGCGCCACGAGATGGTCCGCCACGCCCAATGGATTGCCAAACTTCAATTGCAGCCGCGTGGCATCATCGAGCGTGGAGTTGATGTACTGTTCGAGTGCCTCCACTCCGCTGGCGGCCCATAAACGCCGGCGCTCTTCCGGATCGGACCGGGAGAGGGCGCGCTGGGCCAGCCGCGCGGAGACCGGGAAGAACTCGGGGGTATCTGCCAGGATGAGCGTGGCATGCTTGAGGACAAAGGATCGTACTTCCTCGAGCGCCTGTTCACTCTCGATGATGTCCGCCTTGTTCAGCGCGAAGACGATCTTCTTACCCCAGGCCAGGATTCGCTCCAGGAACTGGCGCTCGCTCTCCGTCAGGGGATGATCGGCGGAAGTGGTGAACAGGACCAGGTCGCTGCGCGGCACGAATTCGTCGGTCAGGCGCTCGTGGTGGCGGATGACTGCATTGGTTCCCGGGGTATCGACAATGTTCAATTCCTTGAGCAGAGGCAATGGATAGGTATAGATGGCAAAATTCTCATCGACCACCTGCTCGGCGGCCTGCTCGCCCCATTTGACGAGGGTCACGCGTGACGTGGTGGGGGTCGCGCCCTCCTGCAGCACTTTCTCCCCGAGCAGCGCGTTGACCAGCGCGCTCTTGCCCGCGTTGAACTCTCCCACCACGACGACCAGGAACAATTCATCCAGCTGCAGGATGGCATCCTGCAGGGTCGTCAGCGCCTCGCGCGGCAGATCGACGTCTGCCAGCGCGAGCCGGATCTCCCCCAGGGCTTCCTTCTCCTCGCGCAGGAACCGGGCCTGCTCATCGGTTAACATGGATTGGCGCATAAACTCTCCTTACTCCACCTGTGAAAAAATCAGAAACATAATGTCATTCTGAGCGAAGCGAAGAATCCCGCCGCGCAGGGGCGGAGACCCTCACCTGCACTTGCAGTGCAGATGCAAGTGCAGGTGCAAGTGTCGCTATGCTCAGGGCAACATGATCTATATGATTTCGAAATTAAGCATTTCTTCAAAAAGTGACCATCACTTTCTATAACGTAAGGATATACTATTATATTATGGAGCGTCCATTTGTTTTCATCAATATCGCGATGACTGCCGATGGCAAAATCGATACTTTCGAACGCCGGGGAGCCGCAATTTCCTCGCCGCGCGACAAGGATCGCGTCGACCGGCTGCGGGCCGGCGCCGACGCGATCATGGTGGGCGGGAAAACCCTGCTTGGCGAAGACCCCAAACTGACAGTAAAATCTGAAGCGTTACGCGCCGAACGGGTCGGGCGCGGGCTGCCACCCAACCCGCTCAAAGTGGGAGTGGTGACAGAGGCAAACTTCAAAGCGAATTCGGACTTTCTCAATACGGGGCCGGCAGAGATCGTAATATTTACCACACGTCGAACATCTAAAGAGCAGCTTTCCCTGCTGGAAGAGAGGCATGTACATGTCTATTTCAGCGGCGGAGAGAAGGTAGACCTGCAAAATGCCCTGTCCATTTTGAAGGAAATGGGCGTTAATCGTCTGATGGTGGAGGGAGGCAGCACGCTCAATTTCGAGCTGCTGCGCCTGGGGCTGGTGGATGAACTCACAGCCTATGTGGCTCCGATGATCTTCGGGGGTGCGTCCGCTCCGACCCTGGCGGCAGGCTCGGGCCTGGAACGAAACGAAGCGATCCCGGCAAGGTTGATTAACGTTGAGCAATGGGAGGATGGCGGCGTTTTGCTAAAATATAATTTTACGAGGTAGAGAATTATGATAACGACGATGCATGAAAAATTCGATGTACTCCTGGATCAGAAGGAGGATCATTCCTATCAGGAATTGGGGAAGGACGAATTGAACGTCCGCGTGGCTGCGATGGCGGAATTACCCACCCGCTTTGGACAATTCCATATCGTGGCATTTGAAAACAATCGCGATGGCAAGGAACATATTGCCATTACCAGGGGGGATGTGATCGGCGCTGCCGATGTGCCGGTCCGCCTGCATTCGGAATGTCTGACCGGGGATGTGATGGGCTCGCTGCGCTGTGACTGCCGCGACCAGCTGGAAGCCGCGTTAAAAAAGATCAGCGAGCTGCAAAGAGGCGTGGTGCTTTATCTGCGCCAGGAGGGGCGCGGCATCGGGCTGGTCAACAAGATCCGGGCCTATAGTTTGCAGGACCAGGGTCTGGATACGGTCGAAGCGAACCTGGCGCTGGGGTTTCGGGATGATGAGCGGGATTATGCCGTCGCCGCCCACATGCTGATGGCACTCAAAATCGAATCGGTCCAGCTCATGACGAACAATCCAAAGAAGATCGATCAGCTGACGCGCTACGGCGTGAAAGTGAATGATCGTATTCCCCATATCATGGAGCCAAACCAGCATAACCGGTTTTATCTGGAAACGAAAGCCGCGAAATCCGGACACATGATCGAACTGACTGGCAAGGAACGTTTGAACCAGCCAAGTGTCTCGTTGTTATAGAACCGGGCGTAGACCGCCAGAGGGATTCAATGAGCAAAACTGTTGTCATCACCGGCGCGACTGGGGCACTTGGGACCAAAGCCGCGCATGCCTTTGCCGGACGCGGACATTCGCTGATCCTGCTCGATAACGACCAGAATAAGCTGGATGCTCTCACCCGTGAGCTGCATCTCTCCGCTGACCGCCTGTTCGCCTCGGTCGTAGATCTGCGCGACGGGAATGCGGTCCGCGCGGCCGTCGAGACGATTGCTGCCACCTTCGGCGGCGTCCACGCCCTGATCCATCTGGTCGGCGGGTGGGTCGGCGGAAAGACTCTTGTCGAAGCCGGCACGGAAGACCTGGACTTCATGCTCGCCCAGCACGTCTGGACGACATTCCATTTGTTCCAATCCTTCGCGCCGCAGCTCGCCAAAAGCGGCTGGGGACGCGTGATGATTGTATCCGCTTCGACCGTGCCAAATCCGCCCGGCAAGGCCGGCCCGTACACGGCTGCCAAAGCCGCCCAGGAAAACCTGGTCCTGACCCTGGCGGCTGAGCTCAAAGACAGGGGTGTTACGGCGAACATCATCCAGGTCCGCGCCATCGACGTGGAGAAGAAAGGCACCGGCACCCCACCCGATCAAATCGTGGCTGCGATGATGTATCTCTTTTCTGACGAAGCGGGGAAGATCAACGGGGCGAGGATTCCACTTTACTAATTCCACCAGAGACAGTAAACAAAGACCTCCGGGTGAAAACACTCGGAGGTCCCTTTTTACTTCTTACTTCTCACTGTAATTACGGTTCGCTAATCTTAAACCAATCCATCTCGATTAAAATTGGCAGCACATTGAATGTTTTCACTGACACACCGACCTGCCCTGAACGCAGTCCATAATTCTTCTCTCTGATACTCTGCACCTCTTCACCATTAATTTCCAAAGTAAGCTCATCGTCTTGACAGGTAATGGCATACTCATTGACCTCTTTACCTTGTTTTATGTCATTCGAACCACCGTTGGCGATCGCGTGGTCGTTAACCCTGTCACTGCTCGTTACTTCCCAATATACAATGGCGTACAAGCCATTGTTGGCAATATTGAACTCATACCAGCCAACTTCCGGGTCATAGCGGCAGATCAAGCTGACAGAGTTATTGTTCCTGCCTCGATTATCAGCCCGGACTTCCAACCGAACATCTTCGTAATCAAAGGCATTATAAAATAGATAATAATAGAGCCACTCACTATCAAAATCCCAGATGAGTTTACCGTCTTCCGGCTCCACCGTGACCTTCTCTGGATCTGCGTCTTCCGATGCTGTTACAGTCAACACATCCCAATTATTTGGGTCGAACGCATCAAATTCCTCTGTAAAGAACGGTTGAGCCTCGGAAACGGGTGCTTCGGTCGGCGCCTCGGTGGCCGGCGCATCCGTGACTACCACCTCGGTGGGAGGCGGCTCGGTCGGCTGCTCAACCTGCACGGGTTGTGTCGGTGGCTGCTGCGTCGGCGCCGCTCCGCCATTACAAGCCAGCCCAACAAGAAGCAACAAAGAAACAATAAAGAACAAGGGTCGTAAGGTTTTCATTCCATTCTCCTTAAGTAAATATATCCCGTAGTATAGCATGCAGCGCTTGAAATGCAATTATTTTTGAATTGCATTTTCTCAACAAAACCGGACTTTCAAACTTTATGGTAAATTCATTCCAGCCATGCCCGTCTCTGCCATCCTCCTGCTGTTGATCGCCGCCTGCCTGCATGCCCTCTGGAACCTGCTTCTGAAAAGCTCCCAGGAAAAATATATTGCCATGGGCTGGCAGGTGATCCTCAGCGGCATCCTGGCACTTTTTCTGCTGCTCTTCACAGGTTTGCCCCCGCGATCCATGTGGGTGTTTGCTGCGATCAGCATGGTCCTGGAGGCGGTGTACTTTGTCCTGCTCTCGAACGCCTACAGCGACCATGAATTTTCACTCGTCTATCCGATCGCCCGCGGGACCGCGCCCGCCTTTCTGATGCTGTGGTCCGTGCTGTTCCTGCACGAAAAAGTCAGCCTGGGCGGGATCCTGGGCGTCGGCATGATCGTGTGCGGCATGATCATCATCGGCGCGACCAGTCTGATTCAGAATCGCGGCAGCCGGCTGCACGTCAAAGGGGTGCTGGTTGCCCTGTCGGTTGCGCTCATCATCTCCCTGTACACGTTGATCGACGGAACCGCCGTCAAGCACGGACCGCCGCTCCCGTACGCCCTGACCATGTTTATGTTCGTCCCCGTTTTGACGACAACCTACAACCTGCGCCGCTACGGCTGGAAGCAGTTTGCCGCCGCCTGGAACGGTCCGCGCCTGCCTCTCATCCTGACGGCCGTCCTGGGAGTGGCTGCGTATCTGCTGGCCCTCATCGCCTACAGCTTCGCTCCCCTGAGCTATTCAGGCGCCATCCGGGAGGTGAGCGTCGTCATCGGGGCATTTCTGGGCTGGCAGTTCCTGGAGGAAAAGATGGGCGGCACGCGTGTCCTGGGTTCAGTTGTCATTTTTGCAGGGATATTAACCATCGCGCTCTTTGGATGAGCGATGTAAAATCAGGGAAACAGCATTGTGGAAAGATAAGACATGGACCAGCAACAACCATCCGAAAACAAAAAAGGATGGATGCGGAATGATACCCGGCTCGTCTGCGGCATGCTCGTCTTTTATGGATTCTGCATCCTTGGGCTGATTGGGGCAACCTTCTGGGGCCTGGATCGCAGGAACAAAAACATTGCCGCCAACGCCACCGCGACCGCCTTCGCGCTTGCCACGCAGCGGGCTGCCGGCACTGCAACGGCCGCTGTCCGCCTGGAAGAACACGATCGATATGAATTCATCGAGCGCTTCGATGCGGAGAATTCGAGGCGCTGGTTTGTTGGCCCGTATGACGAAGAGTATGGGGATGTCCGTGCATCCATCCGGGACGGGGTTTATATTTGGGATATTGCCGACCCGCTGGGCTATACACAGGGAACGGACTTTTACAAAGGCAGCAGTATCCGGGACTTTGATGCCTATGTCGACATCAAGTTCGTCGAGAGCTCGGAATATGGCGCTGTCTGCACCGGATTCTCCTTTCGAAAATCCTCCCTGGGCTGGGAGGATGGAGCCTATACGTTCACCATCTGCAACGATTCCCATTATGAAATCTATTATTATCAGTTGAACGCGTGGGACCGGATTGAGTTCTCAGATTACTGCAATGCAATTCAGGGTGAGGACTGGAATCGGATCGAGGTCAGTGCCCGGCAGGATCATTACACATTCACCATTAATCATGTGAATGTTTACGAAACGACAGACGACCGCCGCAAGAGCGGAAGCCTGGGTCTCTATATCGAAGTTGAGTATGAGAATTCCGCCGTGATCTGGTTCGACAACTTCGGATTCCAGAGCCGCTAGCGGGAGCCCGCTGGGATGTGGTCTTCGAATCCACACCTCATCAACAACACATCATTCCAGGAGACCAGACATGGATCAGGTAATACCCATCGAAGATAAAAAGTCGTTCTTAAAGAATGACCGGCTGCTCGTCTGCAGCATGCTGGGATTCTACGCATTTTGCATCCTGGGTCTGGTGGGTGCAGCCATCTGGGGACTGGACCGCCGGAGCAAGGGGATTGCTGCGAACGCCACGGCAACGGCTGCGGTAGTTGCGACCGAGCGGGCCGCTGTCACAGCGACAGTCGTCGCCCACCGGACGGAACAGGCCCAATACAGCATCGTGGAACCGTTCAGCGACAATCGCCGGGACTGGATGGTGACCTCCATAAACGACGAATATGCGATTGGCTCCCTGGCAATCAATGGAGGGCTTTATGCCTGGAACATGCACGAAGTCAAAAAGCCGTTTTTCAACTGGGCCGACTGCCCCGTGGGAGGCTGGCTTAATGATTTTGACACTTATGTGGACGTTAAAGTGACGGACGGCTCACCGGATAATATCTGCACCGGGTTTCTTTTCCGCATGGCTTCCTCGGACTGGGAGGAAGGGACCTATATTTTTTCCGTGTGCAACGACTCGTATTACTATGTCAGCTATTACGAACACGAGGACTGGGACATCATCCAGGACTGGACGTACAGTCCTGCCATCCAAAACTTCGACTGGAACCGCCTGGAGATCAGCGCCCGAGGCGAGCACTTCAGCTTTATCATCAATGATAAAGTTGTCTCCGAAATGACGGACGATCGTCTGTCACGCGGTTCGCTGGCGCTTTTCGTCGAGTTCAATGAAGAAAAGCCCGCCACCATTTGGTTTGACAATTTCGGATTCCAGGGCCGCTAGGCAGGCACTTAATTGCTCTTTTCAATTTCGCATCCCATCAGAGCACTTCAATAAACAACACAGCCGGAGTTTGACATGGATCAACAAATACCCATTGAAAACAAAAAATCGTTTTGGCGAAACGAATCGGTGCTCGTCTGCGGTATGCTGGTGTTCTACGGGGTTTGCATCCTTGGTTTGGTAGGAGCGGTCATCTGGGGACTGGGTCAAAGGAGCAGGCGGATTGCCGCAAACGCCACCTCGACGGCTTTTGCCGTTGCCACACAGGAAGTCCGCGCCACTGCAACAGCGGCGGCTCGAATAACCGAACAGGCTGACTATGAAATTGTTGAGACATTCTCTACGAACTCCGAACATTGGGAATACGGAGCGCAAAACAGTGAATATTGGACAGGATCGAAGGTCATCGCGAACGGTGTTTACATCTGGAATGTAGACAAGGTGAAAAAGACCTTCATTTCAAGGCAGGGTTTTTACCGGGGAAAAAGCAGCAAGGATTTCGACGTCTATGTGGATACGAAGATCGTGGAGGGCAACCCGGGCGAAGTTTGCACCGGATTGCTATTCAGAACGACGCTCAGGGGCTGGCAAAACGGGACATATGCTTTCTCTCTCTGTAATAATTCCTATTTCGAAATCAATTATCGTGACATAGCTGGATGGGAATCGATATCCGGCTGGCAATATAGTGACGTCATCCACCCTTCGGACTGGAATCGCATTGAAGTGAACGCCCGAGGCGATCACTTTACGCTGCGGATTAATCACGCAGTGGTGTTTGAATTCACAGATGACAGGCAGCCCGAGGGAGGTCTGGGGATGTTTATCGGAATAAAGGAAGAAAATCCGGCTGTTGTTTGGTTCGACAACTTCGGCTACCAGCCTGTTCGCTGAACATTCCTTGATCAGTGCTTTCCGCTTCACATCTCACGAGCGCCCCGCTGGGCCGCTCAGTTGGGATAGAGAAATTCAGACTTAAAACAGGCTTACGATCCACACGATCAACGGCGCGACGGCCAGCCCCGGCAGCATATTGCCCACCCGTATCTTTTTGATCTCCAGCAGATTGCTAATCGCCAGGCCCACTAAAATCACTCCCCCTGTGGCGGTCAACTCGTTCATCATGGCAGAGGTCACAATGGCATCCATCTGTCCGGCTAACAGGCTGATCCCACCCTGATAGACGAGGATGATAACCGTGGAGAACATCACGCCAATCCCCAGGGTGGACGCGAACGCAATGGAGGCGAATCCATCCAGCACCGATTTGACAGTCAGCAGACTGTAATCCCCGTTCAAACCATCCTGAATGGAGCCCAGGATCGCGATCGGACCGATGCAGAAGAGCAGGGAGGCTGTCAGGAAGCCGCGCACGAACCTGTTCGAACCGTCGTCCTCTTCGCCTGAAAACCTTTGTTCCAGAAATTCGCCCAGCCGGTGCAAACCATCTTCGATTCTCCACCACTCCCCCAGCAGCGTGCCGGTCAGCAGAGCGCCCAAAACGATGAGCGGGTCTTCCGTCTTGATGAACATTTGCAGGCCCAGCGCGCCGATAAACAGCCCCATGCCCGCGATGACTGTCTCTTTTAATTTTTCAGGGATGCGTCCCCCAAAGATCAATCCAATCATGCCACCGATAAGAATTGCTGCAACATTGAGAAGTGTGCCTGTCATAGGTTCCAATCCTGCGCGTTTCCGGAAAAACCGGAATGAGGTCAACTGCGTACACTGCACGCAGTTGAAGCGCATGCTTTAAATGAATTCTGATGTTCCTGGGATTTCGTCTTGTAACTCTGGACTCTTACCTGCATTCAGCTTCCCGGCGCATCAATGCCCAGAGCGCCTCCACATGCTCGCGTTCCGTCGGGAGGGAGCCGATCGAGACCCGCACCATCCAGCGTCCGTCAAGCATCGAAGGGCCGAGATACGCCCCGCCCGAGTTGTTCACTCGCTCCACCCAGTCCAGGGTATGTTTGTCCAGCGCCTCGCCTTCGAGACCGGGCGGCTCGTGCCGCACACAGACAGTCTGAAGCGGGACGGGCGCCAGCACCGACCAATCGGGGGCGTAGCGCACCTGCTCGGCGAACCACTGCGCATTCTCGAGATCGCGCCGCAGGCGGGCCTGCAATCCCTCCACACCCTGTTCACGGATCAGGCACCACAGCTTCAGGGCCCGGAAACGCCGTCCGAGCGGGATGCCCCAGTCACGCAGATTCTTCACCTTGCTGTCCACCGCGCTCTGCAGGTAGCTGGGATTGGTGCTCATCACCCGCACGAGATGCTCCGGGTCGCGCACGTAATAGAGCGAGCAGTCGAACGCTGCACCCAGCCACTTGTGC
>Ga0105104_10001592_pt1 | contig 16990 bp, 21 predicted proteins | sample PPLLaktember2015_3_FD_87034 | JGI IMG/M metagenome (GOLD analysis project Ga0105104, IMG submission 87034) | Freshwater sediment microbial communities from Prairie Pothole Lake near Jamestown, North Dakota, USA - PPLs Lake P7 Core (6) Depth... | ecosystem: Environmental > Aquatic > Freshwater >... | reverse complement strand
GATAAAGTGTCTGACCAATCTGAAATAAACCAGCTTGTTGACCATCTTTTCCGGCATGAATCGGGAAAGATGATATCTGTATTAACCAGAATTTTTGGTTCCCATAATATGGACCTTGCAGAAGATGTAGTGCAGGACTCGTTATTGGAAGCAATCAAACAATGGCCATATAAGGGCATTCCCGACAATCCTTCTTCCTGGTTATTTATGGTTGCAAAAAACAAGGCACTTAATATTGTCAGTCGCGACAAATATAAAAGGCAGTATTCTAAAGAAATGTCTCATTTTCTGCAATCTGAATGGACTTTGGAACCAACCTTGAATCATCCTTTTACAGATCAGGAAATAACAGATGACCAATTACGCATGATGTTTACCTGTTGTCATCCTTCCATTTCCCCTGATTCACAGATCGCATTAATATTAAAAACTCTTTGCGGTTTCAGCATTCCTGAAATTGCAAAAGCCTTTATCACTACAGAAGAAACCATTAACAAACGATTGGTCAGGGCAAGGCAAAAAATCCGCGATAACGGAATTCCTTTTGAAGTTCCCCAGGGAAAAGACATAGCGAAAAGGTTAGATACAGTATTGGAATCCATTTATCTTTTATTTAACGAAGGCTACAGTGCTTCATCAGGAGAAAACCTGATACGATATGAAGTTTGTGAGGAAGCCATTCGCCTGGTTAAAATCATTGCAAATAACCCGGTAATCGAAAACAAATCAGGTGTTTATGCTTTGCTTGCCCTGATGCAATTGAATGCCTCAAGATTCAAGGCAAGACAGGATATTGAAGGAAATATTCTCACATTGGAAAAACAAAATCGTTCATTGTATAATTACACATTGATGGAAGAAGGATTTTCTAATTTAAAGAGATCCACCTCAGCAAAGGAAATTTCAATCTATCATATTTTAGCCACTATTTCTGCTTACCATTGTTCTGCAGTTGAATACAAGCTTACCGATTGGAAAAGTATTCTGATACTTTATGATAAATTGGTGTTGATCGATAATTCCCCGATCGTATTGCTTAACCGTGCTATTGCACTTGCCAAAGTGAGCGGGGCCAAAAAGGCAATATCTGAATTGGAGCAGCTTAGGAGTTCATCAATTCTTAAATCCAATTATTTATTCTATTCAACAGAAGCAGAATTCTTCATTGAGCTTAATCTATTCTCCCATGCAAGAACTGCACTTAAAAAGGCGATCCGCCTGGCACCCCTGGAAACTGAAAGAAGGTTTCTTCAAAAAAGATTATCAGATTGTTGCTGAAATAAATTGACCTTATGGTCCCTTTTTACAGATCTTGTTTGTCATTAACGAGATAACAATAAGCTGTAAACAACATTAAAACAATAAAAAATGAAAGATTTCTTATTAATTCTTAAAACTGAAGGCAGTGTCTGGACAGACCTTTCGCCCGAACAACTTCAAAAACACATGGAACATGGAACAGCTTACATTGGAAACCTCATGAAGGAGGGAAAATTAAAAAGTGCCAACCCGGTGGATAAAGGAAGCAGAATAGTTACGGATAAAAACGGTATATTGAAAGATGGACCATTTAACGAAACAAAAGAAGTGGTAGCCGGCTATTTTCTTATTTCTGCAAAAGATATACATGAAGCAGTTGAGATCGCCAAAGCTAATCCAATTTTCAAAGATATACCAACGGCAATTGAAGTCCATCCTATGATGCCTGTTGGAGGAAATTAAAGTATGCATTGTAATTAAAAATGTCCCCTTTTTATCAAACCATTTGTCATAAGCGTAATCAATTTCAAGGTACAACTTTTAATAACTAAACAGATGAAAGAATTTATGCTAATCATCCGAACACAAGGGGACCATTTGGCAAACTTGTCTCCTCAACAACAACAGAATCATCTTGGAAAAGTAATGAAATACATCGGTGGCTTAACGAAAACTGAAAGACTAAATGGTGCTCAACCCCTGGAAATGGAAGGTACATTAATTTCTGGTACCAGAGGAAAATTTAAGGATGGACCCTTTAATGAATCGAAAGAAGTCATCGCCGGATATTTTCTTATTAAGGCAAATGACCTGAAAGAAGCGGTCGAAATTGCCAAGGAAAATCCTGTATTTGAAGATGGGACAAACGCAAGAATTGAAGTTCGTCCGATAAAAATAATGGAAGGTATTAATTAAAGGATTATTTGCCACGAACCAACGAAGACACTAAGAATTATGCCACGAAGGCACAAAGACACTAAGTTTTTTTATATTTTCTTAGTGCCTTAGTGCCTTCGTGGTAAATTCTTCGCGCCTCTGCGCCTTCGTGGTTAAATCAATTCTTTTTCCTGGACAGGCTTGAAGCGCTGTGATCCTCACCGGCATTGAGCCACGATTCATTGCTTTGCTCTGTTAAGGTTGTGTTAACCGATTCCAAAATCGCACTATCCGGGACTTTTTGCAATGGAGTGTATTTTGGATGGTGGCTTTCTTTGTAAGGATCATTTGATTTTGAGTTATAGCAGCAAATCATAGCCCAACGGGGTCTCTCCGATTCATTCCTGTCAGACCTGTGCAAAAGGTTGGCATGAAAGAATACTGCATCCCCTTCTTCCAATTCGACATATACGAGTTCCAGCCTTTTCTTTATTTGTTCAACCCTTTCAACATCAGCACCTGCCTGATCCCCGGTAAGCACATGGTTCAGCCTTCCGAGTTTATGTGATCCTTTTAATACCTGCAGGCATCCATTTTCTTTTGTTGCAGCGTCAACAGCAATAAATACACTGCAAAGTTCGGGATATAAAACCCCATTTTCATACCAATAACCATAATCCTGGTGCCATGCCCATGCCCCACCCACTTTTGCATCTTTCATTATCATCTTGGAATGATAGTGATAGGCTTCATCTCCAAGCAATTGTTCCACTGAATCAACCACTTTGTGACTTCTTGCAATCATTCCATAAATCCTGTCACCCGGATGATTCCACAAGGATAAGCGGACTCTCGCACCTGAACCGTCATCGCGTTTAAATGAATGTTTGTCCAGTTCATTATCAGCTTTGGCTATTTTCAACAACTGACTTACTTCTTCCTTATTTAACAGGTTTTTGAAGATAACGTAGCCGTTCTTATGGTATAACTCAACCTGTTCAGCGGAAAGCTTGCCTTTGAATTCCTGGGTCCTGGAAGTTGCCATGGTATGCTTGCTTTTTGGGAACGTTTCACAAAAAACAATTTGTAACCTGAAAGGTTTACATCTAAAGGCACCTTTTGAAATTCAATTTTTCCCTTTCAGCCAGGATTTGTTATCCGGATTACACGGGTTCTTCCCGCAGGAATATTGAGATATATATGGTTACTGTCAACCTTAACACTTTGTCCGTCAATCATTTCATACGCTGTAAAATTACTACTTACCCCGAGCTCTGAAAAATCCAGTTCTAAAATACAGTTACCATTTTGGTTACCGCTATTGCGTACAGTGAAAAACAAGTTGTCTTTCTGTCCGAACCGCTCGATCCTTATTGACTCCTGGTTGCAGGTAGCGCCGGTCACCGGCTGCCATCCGGCTTCAGCGATCTGTTTAATCACAGGAATATATTTTTTGAAAAAAGGTCGTCCATTTTCAATTTTACTCTTGTCCTGCCAGTAAGGATCATTGGAAGCATCTACGCTGAAAAAAGAGGGAAAGAAACCATATGCCATCAGCTTTTCAAAATATATCTCATACCCGCTATAGGGGGATTCCGTAAAGGCCTTATCATTCAATCCTTCATTCAGCAGGAATACGATTGATTTCTGAAAAGAGATTGCCCGTTTAAAATCCAGGGCATCAGCATTATGATCATCAGTTGAATACCAGCTCAGTTAAGCTCCGAAGAGATCGAGATTGGAGGCAGCAAAGGGATTCCATCCATGACCGTTGCCCATGGCCAGTTTACCCTGCGTATGCATCTCATCGGCGATCTTTTTCATGAATTCAAATTCCGACACAAAATTCCAGATAGCCGGTTTATTAACATCACGCGAAAATGTAAGCGGATAATCTGTATACTTAAAGTGTTCCTCCCTGTAATTCAAGTCATGATGCCAGTTCCATTCCATCGAATCAAAATAGATGCCGTCCGCATTCATCCCTCGGGCAGGACATATCTCATGCTGAAGGACATATTGGTACCGGCTGTCTCCCCTTAGATCAGGATCACAATTGGTCGTGATGCTCACTGCCCATCCCGACTCAAACCATGGTGTTTCCAACCGACGGGCCTGCCAGAGGCCATTCCTGTCTGTTGTTGCACTGATTTCAATATAATCCCGATGTTCTGCAGGAATAATATTCCCGGATAAAATGGAATCATATCCGATCGATTTATTTTTAACAGGTAACTGGATATCCCAGGGCTCGGTATATTGAAAACTCAACACACCTGTGCCTTTGTCCGAAAGGAAAGAAGGTATCTTTTTGCCCTCGCTGTGATCAAAACTGCCCCATGATGTTTCATGGAATCCAAAACCAAAATCTTCCCATCCGGGTATTGAACGCAGTGCTGTAAAGGGAAGCCATATTCCCTCGTTAAAAACCCTTTTTTTGAATGCTTCCGGGTATATGGAATAGTATTGCTCCAAAGCAGCGCGCATTCCCCATTTGGGCTTAAAATTAAAACTGCATAACTTGAAAAATGCCCTGTTGGGGAACTTCATGGTCAGCGGGCTTGTAGCCACGTCAAACTCAGCAAGCAATCCTTTACCCTGCTCTGCACCCAACCGGTAAACGACCGGCAGGGACATATCAATACCCATGCCGGTCCCCTTTCCATCAATGGCGACCGCGCAAAGCGGGTAATATGACATCGTACCGGCACCAATGTTATTGCCATATCCTCCTTCAGCTAGATCAGACCCGTTAAAGGCACCGTCCGGTGGCAATATGGTATTTACCTCCAGCGTGTCGAAATAAGTCATACCTTCCTGCATTGAAAAAGATTTATTCAGCCCCTGGTACCATTTCCAATTGTTACCCTCTAACGGAAAGCATATACGGAGAGTGGCGCACGAACTGCCACCTGCCTTGTATTCCAATTCCCCGTTTATCTCCGTATACCAGCCCCGGTCAATTTCATAAATTACCGCATTGTATATTGCATCATGATAATATGTAATCCTTATATTACCAGATAATTTACTATCAGATACCGGCAAAACAATTGCCTGATTTCCGGGTTTGTCATACCGGATATATTCAACGATCAGACTTTTGTTTTCTGTAATATCCCTTCCACTGACCAGGCTGAATATCAATAAATTCAATAGTATAAAATAACAATTCTTCATGATTTTATAATTGAACGGGCATTTTTTCATAAATCTCATCTATGTCACTGGTTTTCAAATATATTTACCACTACATTCCCTTTCTTATGGAATTTTTCCACATATGCGTGTGCCTCTCTGATCTGTCCAAGAGTGTACCTTCTGTCAATCACTGTCTTAAGTTTACCGGTTTCAATAAGCTCTTTTAAAGTCAATAAATCATTTTCGCTTTTACCGGGAGAACCAAATACAGAAACATACTTTCCATTCGGCATTAATAAATGTTTACAGGCGGATCTGGAAGTTTTCCCGACAGCATCAAAAATGCAATCAAACCGGGTGGCTGTTTTTGTAAAATCTTCGTTCTTATAATCGATAATATTATCTGCTCCCAGTGATTTTACAAGATCGACATTTGGAGTGCTGCATACGGCTGTAACATTCGCTCCATAATATTTGCCAATCTGAACGGCAAAAGTACCTACACTTCCTGATGCTCCGTAAATAAGTAAATTTTGTCCATTGCTTACACCAGCTTTATTTAAAAATCTTAAAGCCGTAAGTCCACCAATGGGAACTGTTGCGGCCTCCTCAAATGTCATGTTGGAAGGCATTATGGCTATCAGGTCATTTTCCGGAAGGCATTTATATTCGGCATATCCTCCGAATTTGAATCCGCAGGAGGCAAAGACATGATCACCTTTTTTGAATGAATTAACCTCTTTACCGGTTTCCTCAATTATACCTGATAATTCAAATCCCAGTATTTTCACCTTTTTGGGTTTGAACAATCCGTTAAACAGTCTTGCCACAAACGGTTCAGCTTTCCGCATCCGCCAATCTCCGGCTGTTACCGTTGTGGAATATACTTTTACCAATACTTCATTGTCTTTTGGTGTTGGTTTTGCAATATCCCTGAGTTCAAGAACGTCCGGCGTTCCGTATTTTTCATAAATGACTGCCTTCATATTTTATTTTTTTAGAATTAATGGATACTTACAACCCTCACCACAGTCCATTTTCCTCCATCATTCTTCCAGATAACTATGAACTTTCCGGTTTTGGACAGGGTTCCAGCCGGTTCCTGGTTATTGTGGAATTTATGCAATCCAATTTCTACAGCCCCGTAATTACCGACCGGATATACCTCAATGCTCCCCTTTACCAGTTCCCGTGTTACTTTACCGCAGATATTTTTTTTAATGGATTCGAGGATCTCCTGTTTGGAAGTTATCAATCCTCCCTGGTCGTGATAAAATTCTATATTTTCATTGTAAAATTCAGCCTGCACTTCCATATCACAGGTATTATATGCCGCAAAAAACACACTATCCATGTAGACGATGGTATCATATAATTTCCGGTTATCCGGTTTGTACTTCTGGTGTTCATCGGCCAACGGTGTTTGGGAAACCGCAGCCGATGAAATTAAAACCAAAAAGTTAAAGATGATTGTTCTGATCGGGTTTTTCATGGTTGACATTATAGGGAGGAATAATACCTAACTCTTCCACACCAAATTTAATGGTTATTTGAATTTTGCACAAGCCCCTTTTTCATTCTTTCCTCATCAACCAGAACCATAAATAAAAGGCCAAACTCAGAATAATAAGACTAATTATTCTAATGATCCAGTAGAATAATATTTCCAACTTTTTTTTTGGGCTCATTTGTACACAGGCTTTTTTGATCTTATTGCAGAATAATTAAAACTTAATATTATAACCTATTTGTACAAAAAATGGAAGTGTTGGTCCGGTTTTAAAATCCTGGGTAATAATTTTGCCTGCCTTCAGATTTATATCATGTTGACTGAATGAAAACCCGGTTTGGAGGCCGTAGTAAAAATTGCCACCTGTTGGCGGACCGTACCATCCATCCTGAACTTCCGGATAAACCTCCCTGTAGAACTGTGAATGCTTTAAATTGGTTACGATGGCCTTATCAAATCCGATTTCACCTGCAATGAACCATCTGGACCTGTAGTAACCAATTATTCCTGACAAGTCACTTCCAAAATTGTTTATCGTCACCAGACTGTTTTCATACCGCCTGAAAACTCCATGGATATTTACACTGAACTGAATGTTCTTTATTTCGTACAATCTGACCTTCCCCCCTATTTTTGTCTTAAGATCATCGGTTAAATCCTTACCGGAAGGGACTGAAAATTCCAGATTTAGAACTGCCGGTAACTTTGTATTGAGTTGATATCCATATCCTGCGCCAAAAACTAATCCGTACTCAAGTCCTGAATTAATGTTTAAAATATGTTTGTCTTCTTTTTTCAGACTTTTCCAGTTAATGTTTTGGGAATAAACTGCTCCGGAAATAACAATACTGAAGAGTATTGTTATTGTGGTTTTAATATTTGTTTTCATATCCTGTATTGTTAATGAGTTTATAATTGTTTTTCTTTTCTTATCGTAAAGCGTTTAAATAGCCAAGTATTGCAGGGTAAGCATTATTCCAGCCTGTGTCAAAGGTTAGCATATCGTGTCCCGCTCCCAAAACCTCAAACAGTTGCACATTGGGATAGGCAGAGGATACTTTTTTAGCCCACACCTCTCCATATGCCCTGTTATTTTCGCTGTACAGGAAAAGTACTTCAGGTTCGAACCGGTAAAGATTTGTTGTCCAGTCCGGATTTTCATCATTGCCAATTTCAAATAATGATTGATTGCATACAGCACCCCGTCTCCAGAAAGGTATATGTGCTTCATTCCCCACGGGATTATCCTTATCGCTTTCGGCATAAGCCAGCAGGCCGTATTTATAATCCAGGATTTCATGCTCGGTTCCTTTTCCTGTGATAAACTGATCCAAATAAGTCACGTCATTCATGAGTTCGCTTGTAATCTCTGCTTCCATCGATCGATCGACATAATCAAGTACATCCTGCCAAATAAGGCCTCCCGGTTCTCCAAGTATTAATCCGCTCACCGCTGCCGGGTTCTCATTAATATAAGCTGTGGCCAGCATGGCGCCCCATGATTGTCCCAGAAGGAATACTTTCTGAGAGGGAGATGTCCTGTAATGATCAATTACGCCCTGCAATTCATCAATCATTACCTCTATAGAATAGGTTGATTCAGGAAGCCGTTGCGACAACCCGGACCCTCTCTGGTCATAGAATACCACACGGTAACCATCATCGGCGAACTCCCTGCATCTGAGTAAATATCGATAATCAGATCCGGGTCCTCCATGCAAAATAATGATCATTGCACTGTCGGGTGCTCCAAATGCTTCTGCGTGCAGCCCGACTCCATTGACTGTAATTGATGGAAGACCCGGGTCCTGGTCAACCGTTTCGGGAACCAGGTTACCGGGTTCGTCGATATACCTTTCTTTTTCACACCCCGCAAATGTGATTGCGGAAATGATGGCTGTCGCCACCACAACTGATTTAATGTTCATCTTTTCCATTTTTTAGTTATTGGTTATGAATTGATTTCAAAATTCTGTGTAAAAGTAAAGGGGCGGATTGACGCAATCGACTCTGCTTACAAGACAGTACCCTGTACATGTACCGCCTTGCAAGACAGTACATGTAATTCTTTGTTATTGAGATGTAAAGGAGATTTTTGAAATGGTGTTAGCTCATCAATTTCATGAACTCGGAAGGCGTTTGACTGGTGAATTTTTTAAAACAATTGTTGAAAGCAGATTTGGAATTAAAACCACATTCAAAGGCCAGGGCCAAAATGGAAAGTCTTTTTTTCTTAGGATCCGAAGCCAGTCGCTTAAATTCCTCAATGCGGTATCCGTTAATATAGTCATAGAAATTTTTACTTTCCCTTTCATTGATAACCTGGGAAAGATAGTTGGAATGAACGCCAAAACTATCTCCAAGTTTTGATAAGGATAATTGGCTGTTGAGATAGGGTTTTTCAACCTTCATATAATCAGTTAATTTCTTATGCAATAGTTCCGCATCCGTATTCTTTAAACCCGATTTCGCATATTTCTCAAATTCATTGGATTTCGTATATGTTGAAGATTGCATATCCTGAAATTCAAGCAGATGGACTGCCTGGACAGAAAAAATGCTGGTTTGTTTCAATCCGAAAAAACCTAAAAAACACACAAACAATACCACAGCCGTAAATACAAGAATGTCGGAATTTACCTTGTTCATTTTAAGAGTTTCTTCAGGAATCAGGTCGGAAAATATAACAACAATCCATATAAAACAGATGCCCAGGACAATGTATTGCAACCAGTTCAGGTTAATCTTCTCAATGGCAGAAAATTGATTTTTAATGTTTTTCCTGTGCCTGTAAAGTAAAATCTGTGACAGGGTAACATAACCAATCCCGGAAAGAATTATCAATATCTCTTTAATCATATTAAATACCTCATATCCCGCTCCCCCTGTTTCCATGGCCAGGATCTTTTCGGCAGCGGGTAATGTAAAAAAACCGATCAGGTATATATACAATATAAAAGGAGGAGCAAAGTGGGCAAACAGATATAGCTTCTTCCGGGGAAACTGACGGGTAAGGGCTGAAACATAGAGATAAAGCAGTGGACCGTGTACGAGGGGAAGTGGCAGTATTAAACCTATCGTTGACGGGAATTTGGTGTAAAGACCAGTATATATTATGTAGTACAGGAATAAATGCAGTCCGATGAGAAACATCCAAACAGCAAGAATTTTATCGGATTTATCCTTGCCTTTTTTGCTTAAAAGGAGAAACTCGAGAAGAAAAGCTATGGTAATTCCAATTATAAAAATCATCTCTATAATTGAAAAGTAAGTATTAATAAATTACCAATTCAATTCATTTCGAAAAAGATTAACAAATTAATTTCAGTATTGTTGGGATGATATTTTTCTATGCCGCTTGGCAATAAAATATCAGCCACCCGGAATTGCTGCTTTTCATAACATCATTAAATATGAACCTGCCCCCAAATAGATGTGTATCATTGATGGTGAGCACAAATTATTCGCAAATAACTCCGGTTGTGATTTGCTGATAAATCTAAAAAATTGCGTAAGCCACAATTATTTGCAGAATTCAAAAATACTTCTGGCATAAATCAATAAAATAGGTTTACATACCTGCAGATTTCCCTGTTTTATTCAATTCCGATTTCCTAAGAGCAGGGAAGTTGCACTTTTCGAAAATCCATCCTTTTTATAGTTGTAGATCAGTTATATAATGTTTAAATCAAGCCTTAATTTTGATTAAAAATTTTCCTGTTTGAAATTCAGGCAATCCTATAAATGAAATTAATTCATCGTGAGTTTTAATTAAGTAATTGATTTATAACTTAATCTAAACGATATGAAAAAGATAATTTCCATTCTTGTTATTTTTTCTCTCCTGACAAATTTAACTTCATGTTATTCTTACAAAACCTTGAGTAAGCAGGAAGAATATAAAATGTATGCCGGCAATAAAAGGATTCATGTACTTCAGGTGCAGACAAAAGAGGGGAATGAAGTAAATTTTAATGAAAGGTTCCCCGCGCAAATATCCAAAAAAGGTGTTTCCGGATTACCGGAATTCAGAATTTCATTTGACCAGGATTCAGCTGTTTTCTATAAAGGAAAAGCTATAACAGCCTGGAAAAACGGAGTCGAATATGATCTGATCGGACAGGACAAGCGAGGATTAATCTGCCTGGTTGATGACCCAATTAATATTCCGCTTTCAGATATTGAATATCTTGATTACCGGATATATAACGCTCCATTATCATTTTTACTTATATTTGGCACCGTGGCATCAGGAGTAAGTATTTTAACATATATTTGGGTTAACTCTTGGACATTGGTTCTTTAATGATAACCCATGCCAATATTTGTTTGGTATGATTTGTATCCATATTACGAATCAGATAAGGATGATCTGAGTAAAGCTGTGATAGCTCAACATATTTAAAAAGTTTCCGCATCACCAGTATTATTAAATCACCCATTCAAGTCATTTCGAAGGAGATTAACAAATTAATTTCAGTATTGTTGGGATGATATTTTTTCCACATGGTTTTTTGCTGATTTCAATAAAAATCATCCTGACAGATGATATTTTTATATGAAAAACGATAACTCTTAAATGAATTATCAATTGATATTCTAAATAGTAATATATCTTTGTGTAAACTTAAACAATTATAATCATGGCAAAAGAGAATCTACTGAATTCAATAGCACAATTGCTACAAACCCAGGAACAATGGATGGTAAAAGGTGATGATGGCGATCTTCACCACCTTGAAGATGGAGTTAAAGGGGTTCCCGTGCTGGTAACAGCCAGGAATGAGATTTACAAGTTGTATTTTGGCAAGGAAAGAATATCTACAAACGATTTCAAATTGCTGGATGATATTCATTCAGAATTGATGAGATTTATCTGGGAGAATTTCAGCTACAAATCAAAAACAGATGCACAGAAAGAACTGGGAGAAATTCTTGATAAGTACGGATTGAAAAAAGTTAAGACAAGAGAAAAGAAAAAGTAATAGTACATAAATGAATGTAAAAAAAGGCAGCCAGATGGTTGCCTTTTTAGTTTACCCTTTTATTTTAATTCAAATCACTTATATTTCTTTAAATAAACCCAACCATGAAAAAACCTGATGAACTTTTATTGAATTTAATGATTTTTATAGTGGTGTTCACCGCATGCAATGAAACCGGAAAAGTAATGATCACTTCACAGGACAACTTTCCCCAGCCCCCGGTAGCCCGGATCATACCTGATACGCTGGTGGAATTCGGGAATATGAGGATCGATAATTATTTCTGGATGAAGGACAGGAATGATCCGGCTGTGATGGACTATCTCAAATCGGAAAACAACTATTGCGATACGGTGATGGATCATACTAAACCACTGCAGGAAAAGCTTTACCTTGAAATGAAGAGCAGGATCAGGGAGGAAGACCAAACCGTTCCTCAATCTGACAACGGATATTTTTATTATCAAAGGACTGAAAAAGACAAGCAGTATACCGTTTATTGCCGGAAAAAAGGAACGGTCACTGCAAATGAAGAGGTACTGTTTGATGTAAACAAAATGGCGGAAGGCACGGATGCATTCATTTTCAAAGATTATGAAATATCAAGCGATAACAGGCTGGCAGCCTATGCTTTTAACGCCACCGGATCCTATGCCGAATTTAACCTAAAGATCAGGGATCTTGAATCCGGTGATGACCTTCCCTTTGAAGTGAAAAAAGTAAGGTCCTTTGCCTGGGCAAATGACGGTCAAACCCTGTATTATACAATAGCCAATGAATCCCTTAGGCCTTACAGGGTATATAGCCACGTGACGGGTACAATCCTTCCGGATTTCATGATCTATGAAGAAGTTGACAATGCCTTCAATGTATATGTCAGCAAATCCAAAACCAGGGATTTTATTTATATCATTTCAGCCAGTTTTACATCCACGGAATACCGTTTCCTCCCGGCCAGCCAGCCAAAGGAGGAATTTAAAGTATTCCTGCCACGGCAAAAGGATACAGAATATTACATTCAGCATCATAAATCCCGCATATTTATCAGGTATAAAGACCTTCAAAACAGGAACGGGAAAATTTACGAGGCTCCCCTCAGAGGATATGATAAAATGAAAACCTGGAAAGAGTTTGTAAAACATGATCCATCGGTTAAAATTCAGGATTTTGATGTATTTGATAAATATCTGACGCTCTATATCAGGAAAAAAGGGCTGGATGGTATTATGGCAATCGATCTTGAATCGGGTGAACAAAAAACTGCAAATTTCCCCGAACCTGTTTTCGTTGTTTCACCCGTTAATACACCCGAATATAATTCCGTTAAATACCGCTATTCATACTCATCTCTTAACAGGCCCAATACAGTATTCGACTATGATATGACCAATGGTAAAAGCGAGAAACTCAAGGAACAGGAAATACCCGGCGGCTTTGATGCTGGCAACTATGTGGTCGACCGGCTCTGGGCAATTTCTTCCGATGGTGAAAAGATACCCATGGCGGTGCTTTACCGGAAATCAACAGAAATAAACGGAAAGAACCCTTTGTTGTTGCAGGGATACGGTTCGTACGGTTTCAATACTGATGCATACTTCAGGCAAAATATATTCAGCCTGGTGGACCGCGGATTCGTTTTTGCCATAGCCCAGGTAAGGGGAGGAAGTGAACTGGGGGAAACATGGTATGATAGGGGGAAACTGCAATTCAAGAAAAATACTTTCAATGATTTTATTGCCTGTGCAGAATACCTTGTTAAAGAAAGGTATACTACACCCAAAAAGCTGGCCATTATGGGGGGAAGTGCGGGTGGACTGCTTATGGGTGCTGTGGTAAACCTGAGGCCTGATTTGTTCAATGTGGTTGTTGCCCTGGTTCCTTTTGTGGATGTGGTGTCAACTATGAAAGATACTACCCTACCCCTGACGACACAGGAATTCCAGGAATGGGGAAATCCCGCAGTTGAAAAAGACTACCTTTACATGCTGGCTTATTCACCCTATGATAACGTAGAAGCCAGACAGTATCCCAACATTCTTGTCACGGCCGGATGGAACGATTCGCAGGTTATGTATCACGAACCTGCAAAATGGACAGCCAAATTAAGGGCTCTGAAAACGGACCGGAACATTCTGCTGCTTAAAACCGATCTGAAATCAGGACATGGAGGTGCTACCGGCCGGTTTGACTACCTGAAGGATATTTCTTTCGAGTATGCTTTCATCCTGGACAGAATGGGAATTACACAATAACATGAAGTCTTTGAATGCCCGACTCTAAGCCCAAATACCTTAAATGTGTTTCCTGGGCAGTAGAAAAAATTGCACAAAACCATATAGAAAAGATCAGAAGTATGAATTTCATTTTCATGATTTGAATTTTAATAATTTGCTGAATCATTGCATAATGAAGATGTATGGAGTATTAATAACTGAATCGTTGACTTCATGATCAGGATGCTGAATCGAATAAAAGGTTGCGTGAAAATTCATTGAAGAACTTGCTGAAAATTTAAATACTTACCGGTCTTTATTTCTTTAACCATAAATTCTTTATCTTTACGTTGTATTTAAATTTGAAGGCAAATGCCTGATCCTGTGTTATAAAACTATAAAATCTGAAAGTATGGCAATAACAAAAGTTTGGATTGAGGACGGATGTACATCCTGCGGACTGTGTGAAAGTATTTGTCCTGAAGTTTTCAAGGTGGATGATATTGCAACAGTCCTTCCCGGGGTTAATTTCAATGATTATGAGATGGAAATAAAAGAAGCTGCAGAAAGCTGCCCGGTGGAGGTTATAAAATATTCTTAATTCTACATTGACAGATTAGAAATCCATTGTTGCGGGAGAACTCTGGTGATGTCTGTACTATCCGAGAAGCCGAAATTTCCGGTTATTCCATATCAAAATCACTTCGCGGTATATCTTCATCCGGATCCTTGTCAAAAGGTCCGACACCCGGAGGATTGAAAAGGCCCCACCTGTCGATTGAATAATCCCACTTGTCAAAGCCGGCTACCCACTGAATAAACAGTAACCGGTATTCTTCAATCAGGTCCCGGACAATGTCATAATATTCAACCTCCTTGAATCCGAACATTTGCAGCGAATGATTCTGAACCATCAGGTCGCGGGCCGCCTTTCTAATGATGGCGGCGGCCTCCATTTTGAGATCATACAGTTCAGCTTTGGTGGCCCCGGCAACTTTTATGTACAGGGTTGCAGCATCTTCGAGCATCATTCCTTTCATCATCTGAAGTGGTTCGTTGTCTTCAGGAATCAGATCCGAGATATGTTTTACCACTTCAAAGATCTCGACTCCCTTTTTAAAGATCGGCAGGCTTTTGGGATCTATTGGCTTGTCTTCGTCTTCTAACATAACGGTATGGATTAGGGTATTATAGTTTTACTTAACCGGGCAGGTCATTTGATCATAAATATAATAAATTTCTGATATATGGTGGCCTGATGTTTCCCACTTTATCAATTGGGCCACCTGACTAACACATTGATCCCGTCCCAATGAAATCAGACTATGTGAATGCTCTGTGTAACCATTTATATAATCCAGCCAGATTTTCTTCTTTTCAGAATTCAGTTTAATATGTTCGAAAAACTGTTTCCGGATATCCGGAGTGCTAAGGAATGGTTCATGATTCTTTGTTGAAAAAACCAGATGAACCCAGATTCTGATCCAGCTCATATTGGGTTTTTTTATGCGGCTAAAGCCGGGAGTTTGGAAAATTATTTTCAACCGTCAGCTGAAGCAGACGGCAATAGATCGAATCAAAATGAATCAGTAAGCCCATCATTTCGTCTGTCTACCGAAGCAGATGGCAGTAGATCGAATCAAAATGAATCAGTAAGCCCATCATTTCGTCTGTCTACTGAAGCAGACGGCAATAGATTGGGTCACAAAAAGCCTGACATGCAGAATGAATAACATTTTCTATTTAAACCAACATTGCTTTTAACTTGAAAGTCCTTCAAAGATAACTAATCAGTACAATAAAATCCGTGCGTTTTAATGAATTTGCACATTCCGGTTTTTGACAATTCGGGTCATAAATTATCCTGTAACATTTAAGTTGTCACCAAAATATAATGATTTGTCAAAATTTCCAGGCTCTTGTATTGAATTTTTCGTTTAATTTGTTATAAACCAACCCCTATTGTTATGTATATTATTAATATTAATGCCACAAATACAACCCCTGCTATCCGGTATACCAAGGATGGCAGGCTCCAGATAAGTGGCAGGTCAATTACGGAAGGCGGAATTAATTTTTATCAGCCGCTGATCGATTGGGCCGGAACCTTACAGATCAAATTACTTTCCGTTGACATTAACCTGGAGTATTTAAACAGTACATCCTCAAAAAAGCTTCTCCATCTTCTTAAAACGCTGGATACCAATAATAACATAAAAAAGCTCCTGATTAACTGGTTCTACGATGAAGGCGATGATGATGCGCTGGATAAAGGCCAGGTCATGGAGGGCTTTTTGCACAAGGCGGAATTCAGCTTTCATATGAATTCAGGAACAGAAAAGTAGAGAATAGTATTCAGTATTCAGTATTTAGTAATCGGTAATCGGTTGGGCTACCGAACACTGATTACCAAACACGCCGTTTACCGGCTACTTATCGGGTTTATGAACCCTTACTGATTTTTGCCAGATCACCATATGTCGTGCATGATCACGCAATTCTGCAGCCATTTCAGGATTTCCTCCTTCTTCCAAAAGCTTTGCATAATGCCGTAATGTGGAGGGTGCATAGGTATCCTGTGCCCTGAGAAGAAAAACCGGTTCATCTTCAGGTATTCTCCCAGCCTTATCGATGATTCGTTCATTATAATCGTCACGGGTAAACTTCATGAATCAGGTTTTCCCGGAAATTTATTAAATTCGGTAAAGATTGACAAATCCAAAGTGATTATTCATTGTTTTCAGGAAAGTAAATTACATCCGAATGAATCTATCCACCCATTGCCTAAGATCTGTTCAGATTATTTTCATAGTGTTGATCCTGTCCTCCTGTTCACCGGGTAATAAAAAAAGCGCATACCAGGCCGGAAGGGACTGGCCGGTATATCTGGGCAATCATTTCAGCAACCATTATTCATCCCTGAAGGAGATAACTACAGAAAATGTAAGGCATCTGAAAATTGCCTGGGTTTACCGTACGGGGGACGATGTTTCCGATAACCGCAG
>Ga0105104_10001591_pt1 | contig 16992 bp, 17 predicted proteins | sample PPLLaktember2015_3_FD_87034 | JGI IMG/M metagenome (GOLD analysis project Ga0105104, IMG submission 87034) | Freshwater sediment microbial communities from Prairie Pothole Lake near Jamestown, North Dakota, USA - PPLs Lake P7 Core (6) Depth... | ecosystem: Environmental > Aquatic > Freshwater >... | reverse complement strand
CCGACCATCTGACCGAGGCGCTCCCGATCGACCTCCACCCACGCCGACTCGGAGCTCAGTTCCAGATCGAGGACCACGCCCCGATCTTCGAAGAGCGGCCGGACGGCGTCGCAGCTGGCGCGCACGACCTCCCGCGCATCGAGACGCGTGGGCTGGAGCTCGATCTTCCCGTGGGTCAGTCGACCGATGTCCAGCAGGTCGTCCACCAGACGCGCGAGCTGCTCGGTCTGCCGGACGAGCACCTCACGCGCACGGCTGTGTGCGTCGGTCCCGGGAGCCGTTCGCTCGAGCAGCACCAGGCTGTTCCGGATCGGGGCGAGAGGATTTCGGAGCTCGTGGGAGAGCACGGCAATGAAGTCGCTCTTCAGGCGATCCGCCTCGCGGAGCTCGAGCTCGACCTTCTTCCACGCGGTGACGTCCCTGGTCATGGCAAGGAGCGAGGAGACCGAACCGTCCTCGGCCAGCTCCGGGACGAGCTTCGCCTCGTAGTGACGCGCGTCGCCGCCGGTCCCGTAGGTGAACTCCAGGACCTCGGGCCGACCGGTGGTGAAGACCCTCTCGAAGCTCGAGTGCCAGAGGTCGACCAGGTGAGGCGGGAAACCGAGCTCTGCGTTGGACCTGCCCAGAAGCTGCTCCCGGGTGAGGCCCGAGGCCGCCTCCGCCCGCGCGTTGACGTAGAGGTGCCTGAACCGCCGGTCGAAGCGGGCGATGATGTCCGGGGCGTTCTCGGCGAGCGTCCGGAAGCGCTGCTCGCTCTCCTGCGACGAGGCCTGGTGGGTCCGCTCGCTGGCGAGCCGCACATCGACTCCGGCCCGCGACACCTCGTGGAGGCTCACCAGGACCATCTCCAGCCCCGCCTCGCGGACCCAGGTCAGGGTGCCTTCCCACAGCGGACCGGGCCCGGGGCGGGGCCGGTGAGGGGGGATGCGAATTGCTCCCGCGCCGCGGGTCCAGCTCGGGACACGCAGCTCGGTGAGCGTCGCGGCGCGAAGGGGAAAGTCGACCGGGAGGAAGGTCGAGTCGAGCGCAACCAGGTAGCGTGACCACTCCGCATTGTGCCGGACGATGCGCCCGTCCTCGCGGGCAAGACACCGGGCGGCAGTCGGTTCGGCAAAGAGCGCGTCGAGCATGCTCGGCTCCACCACCGATGGGTCGACAGCCATCCTCGCCCCCGGAACACCGGCCGCCTGCGGATCTCCGGCCGGCTGCCAGCCAGGCAACCCTCACACCACTCCGCGAGGGAGTGCGACGGGCGGGCAGCAAGCGCTCGCCTGGTCGGACGGTCGAAACCGTCAGAGACGCGACGATTCGAAGTCGTAGACCTTATCGACCGCGATCTGCCGGTAGCGCTCCGCCTTGAGGGCGCGCTTCGAGGCCTCCCAGGTGAGCTGCACCGGCGGCGCGTCGGGCATGACCTTCTTCCGGCGCTTCACTTCCTTCTTGATCGCCTTCACCGCCTCGCGGGGGTGGAAGCAGAAAGCCGAGCTGAAGACCAGCACCTCGTCGAATGGGATCAGCCGCGCCTCGAGGATGTCGCCCTTCTCCAGCCCCACGGTATGCCGTCGCTCGGTGACGTCGAACTCCTTGCCCCCGAACAGCTCGCGCAGCCGGACGACTCCCGGCTTGACCTTCCGGACCTCGAACAAGCCGTGCACCGTCGCGGTGAAGCTGCGGAAGGCGGAGATCTCCGCCCCGTCCGCTCCCGACGACCGCGACGCGAGGATCTCCTCCGCCGGGGTCTGCCCGCTCTCCGGACGCTTCCGGTCGAAGAGGTAGTAGTCGAGGAAGGACGCCATCCTCATCTCGAACTGCTTGTCGTCCTCGAAGACCTCACCGGTCCGCTGGAAGTACTCGGCCTTGGCGGTGAGGAGATCGGGCTTCCGCTCCTCGGTGCTGGCGAACGCGATGAGCTGGTCCAGGTACGGTTGATAGGACAATGGGCGAATCCCGGGGGCAGGAGCCGGCGAGTTTAGCGTGCCATCGCCTGCGTGAAGCGGGCGAAGAGATGCCGCGCGTCGTGCGGGCCGGGGCTCGACTCGGGATGATACTGGACACTGAAGGCCCGGGCGTCGGGGATCTCCAGCCCCTCCACCGTGTGGTCGTTGAGGTTGAGGTGGGTGACGTTCGCCTTCCCCTTCACCGAGGCCTCGTCCACCGCGAAGCCGTGGTTCTGGGCGGTGATCTCCACCTTCCCGGTCAGGAGGTCCTTGACCGGCTGGTTCGCCCCTCGATGGCCGAACTTCATCTTGTAGGTCGTCCCGCCGATGGCCCGGGCGAGGATCTGGTGCCCGAGGCAGATGCCGAAGACCGGCACCTTGCCCAGGAGCGCCGCGACCGCGCGGTCCGCGCCCGCCACCGCCGCCGGGTCTCCAGGGCCGTTGGTCAGGAACACGCCGTGGGCCCGCTTCGCCAGCACCTCCTCCACGGGCGTCGCCGCGGGAACCACCGTCACCCGACAGCCCGCGTCCACCAGGAGCTGGATCATCGCCTTCTTCAGACCGTAGTCGTACGCCACCACGTCGAACCGGAGCTGCGGGGGCGGCCGACCCGGGGTGAAGACCGATGGGGTCGGTTCGGTGAAGACGTAAGGCTTCCGGGTGCTGATCCCCGAGACGAGATCTTGCCCCTCCATTCCCGGGGCCCGGCGCGCTCGCTCGACCAGCGCGGCCGCCGAGTGGCCCTCGGTGGAGATGACGCCCATCTGGGCGCCGCGAGTCCGGATGTGGCGGACCAGCTTCCGGGTGTCGATGCCGTGCAGACCCACCACCCCGTGGCGCTTCAGGTAGCCGTCCAGCGTCTCCGCGGCCCGCCAGTTGCTCGCGGCCTCGGACACCGAGCGGACGATCATCCCCACGGCATGCGGCCGGGCGCTCTCGTCATCGACGGGATTGGTCCCGACGTTGCCCATCTCGGGGGCGGCCATGGTGACGATCTGGCCCACGTAGGACGGGTCGGTGAGGATCTCCTGGTAGCCGCTCATCGAGGTGTTGAAGACCACCTCGCCCACCGTCTCCCCGGTGGAGCCGAACGCCTGGCCCTCGAAGCTCGTCCCGTCTGCCAGAGCCAGGATGGCTCGCTTCGTCATCGTCTCTCCTCGAGGGGCCACACCGTCCGGCCGCCCACCACGGTCCGCACCACCCGCCCGACGACCTTCCGGCCCTCGTACGGCGTGTTCCGGCTCTTGGACTGGAAGCGCGCCGCCTCCACCGTCCACTCGGCGCCCGGGTCCACTAACGTCACGTCCGCCGGGGCGCCGGGCGCAAGGTGCCCGCCGGGGAGCCCGAAGGTCGCCGCCGGCCCCGCGGTGAGCAGCTCCACCGCCCGCACCGGGCCGAGGACCCCCGCCCGGACCAGCTCCAGGGTGAGGGGAAGCGCCGTCTCCAGCCCGATGACTCCGTTGGCCGCCTCGGCGTAGGGCACCTGCTTGTCCATGACCCCGTGCGGGGCGTGGTCGGTGGCGATGGCGTCGATGGTCCCGTCGGCCAGCCCCTCCCGGACGGCCGCCACGTCCTCCGGGTGGCGCAGCGGCGGGTTCATCTTGGCGTGGGTGTTCCAGCCCTCGACCGCTTCGTCGGTGAGGGTGAAGTGGTGCGGCGCCGCCTCCGCCGTGACGCGCAGACCCCGTCGCTTGGCCTCGCGAACCAGCGCCACGCTGGCGGCACAGCTCAGGTGGGCGACGTGGAGCCGCCCTCCGACCTCCTCCAGCAAGACGAGGTCTCGGGCCACCATCACCACCTCGGCCGAGCGCGGGATCGGGAGCAGACCCAGGCGCGTCGCCCGCGGGCCCTCGGTCAGCGCCCCGCCGGCGGAGAGGGTGAGGTCCTCCTCGTGAACCATCACCGGGAGCCCGAGCGGCGCCGTGTAGACCAGCACCCTCCGCATCAGGCTCGCGCTCATGACCGGGCGGCCGTCGTCGGTCACCGCCACGCAGCCCGCATCCCGGAGCGCACCGAGCTCCGCCATCTCCTCCCCGTTGAGCCCCTTGCTGATCGCGCCCACCGGGTAGACCCGCGCCAGGTTCGCCTCGGCCGCCCGCTGGCGGACGAGCCGGGTCACCAGCGCCGAGTCGTTGACCGGCCGGGTGTTGGGCATCGCCGCCACCGCGGTGAACCCGCCCGCCACCGCCGCGCGCGTCCCGGAGAGGATGGTCTCCTTCCCTTCCTCGCCCGGCTCGCGCAGGTGCACGTGGAGGTCGATGAAGCCCGGGGTGACCCAGAGCCCTCCTCCCTGCACCTCCTCGGCCCCCTCGAGAGGCAGCGGCCGCTCGGACACGGCGGCGACCTTCCCGTCCTCGAGCCGCACGTCGCGGACTCCGTCGACGCGGTTGCGCGGGTCGATGACCCGGCCGCCCCGGATGATGATCGGTTTGCTCATCCGCACGATTCCAAGATTGCCATCCGCACCGCGACCCCGTTCGCCACCTGCTCGAGGATGACGTTGGCCGGACCGTCGGCCACCTCCGGCGCGAGCTCCACGCCCCGGTTCACCGGCCCGGGGTGCATCACCACCGCGTCGGGCTTGAGCCCGCGGGCCCGCCCCAGGGTCAGGCCGAAGGCGCGGGCGTACTCGGCGGGGGTGGGGAACATCGACTCCTTCTGTCGCTCGAGCTGGACCCGGAGCATCATCACCGCGTCCGCCTCCTCCAGCGCCGCGTCGATGGAGGGAAGCACCTTCGCCCCGAGCCCCTCGAGCCCCACCGGCACCAGCGTGGGAGGGCCAGCCACCACCACCCGCGCACCCAGCGTGGTGAGGCAGTAGAGATTGCTGCGCGCCACCCGGCTGTGGAGCACGTCTCCGACGATGGCCACGGTCTTCCCCTCCAGCGTCCCCCAGCGCTCGTGGAGGGTGTAGGCGTCGAGCAGGGCCTGGGAGGGATGGGCATGGGTGCCGTCACCCGCGTTCACCACCGAGCAGCGCACCTTCCCGGAGACGAGGTGCGCGGCTCCGGAGGCCGGGTGGCGGAGGACGATGATGTTCGCTCCGAGCGCCTCGACGTTCCGCACCGTGTCGACCAGCGACTCGCCCTTGGACACGCTCGAGGTCGCGGCGTTGAAGTTCAGCACGTCCGCCCCGAGCGCCTTGGCTGCGCGCTCGAAGGACAGCCGGGTGCGGGTGCTGTTCTCGAAGAAGAGGTTGGCGACCACGCGGCCGGCCAGCGACCGCAGCGGGGTGCCCGCCCGGAGCCCCCGGGCGTGGAGCCGGGCGCGACCGAAGAGCAGCTCGATGTCGTGCCGGGACATTCCCTCGGTGGATAAGAGATTTCGCGGAGAGAAGGGATTCATCAGCGCGCCACCCCTTCCCGCGTCGCGTGGAACGGGATGCTCCAGTAGCGCTCCAGGGGCACCAGCTTCACGGTCCGGGTGTAGTCCACGGTGATCCGAACGACCTTGGTCTCCGGGTCGCGCTCGAGCTGCACGTCCCTGGCATCCAGGCCGAGGCCGGGCACCTCCACCTGGCGGCCATCGCGCTCCTCCCAGTGAGTTCCGACGGTCGCGAGGCTCCGAACGACCTCGGCACTGACCCGCGCCGGGTCCGCGCCGAGCTCGGACGTCAGCTGCCCCACCCCCGCCGAGAGCGCCTGGCGCACGTCGAGGTTGTCCAGCCAGAGGGGGACGTAGAGCCAGGCCAGGTAGGCTCCGGAAAGAAAGGCGACGGTCAGGGTCAGGCTGACCAGGTTCACCGCGCCGCGGGGCCGTCGCACGAGCCCGTCGGATACGCTGCCTGTCCCCCGGCGTCAATGCCTGCGCGGGGGTCCGTTCAGCCCCCTAGCGTACCTGCCGGAAGAAGCGCTCGGTCCGGATGCCGGTGCCGCCGAAGAGGTCCGACAGCAGCCCCCCGTGGGAGAGCGACAGCCAGATGATCATCGCCTTCCCCTTGATGTTCCCGTGGGGCACGAAGACCACCGTCCGGCGTGGCCCACCCAGCCCGAACCGGCTGTCCAGGCTGTTGTCGCGGTTGTCACCCATCACGAACACCGAGTCGGCCGGTACCCGGATGGGGCCGGTGGGCGGCGTCTCCCGACGAAGCTCGGTGTCGAGCAGGATCTCGTGCTCCTTGCCCCCGAGCGTCTCCCTCCACAGATCGGGGTGCACGAGCCGCCAGGGGCTGTCCTCCGGCCGGTCCCACACCTCGACGTGCCCCTGCTCCAGCTGGGCGGGCACCACGTTGCCGTTGAGGTACACCCGGTCGTCCCGCAGCTCGACGACGTCGCCCGGGATGCCCACCACCCGCTTGATGTAGTCCTGCCCGGTGATGGGGTTCTCGAAGACGATGACGTCTCCCCGGGCCGGCGGACGGACGATGACGAAGGGCACCACGTTGGCCCACGGGATGTGGACCCCGTAGATGAACTTGTTCACGAAGATCTGATCGCCGATCTGGAGCGTGGGGAGCATCGAGCCGCTCGGGATGCGGAACGGCTCGATGAAGATCGCCCGGATGAGGAGCGCCACCGCCAGGGCCTTGGCGATGCCGATGCCGATGCCCACCGCGTTCTGCTTCCGGAACGCCGCCACCTGCTTGCCGGCCTGGTCGGTGAGGGCGTGGATCTCCCGGTCGAGCGCGGCCGCATCACCCGTGGCGGCGGCTGCATCCACCCGGGCCGCGAGGTCCACCAGACGTTCCCGCACCGCCGCGTCGTGCACCGAGGCGAGCCCGTGCGAGAGCTCGCCGGTCAGCTCTCGCGCCTCGTGCCGGAGCCTCCGCAGGGTCGCGCCCTGGCGGTCCACGCCCCGCCAGACCAGGAGGCCCACGAACCAGACCACCATCAACAGCCCGAACCCCTGCATCACCGGCAGCGCCGGAGGCGCGGTCGAGGGGAAGGATTCGATGACGATCAGGTAGGGAATGAGCGCCAGCGCCAGGACCGTGATCGGCGACCACAGGCTGGTCGCGAGGTCGAACCAGTGCAGGCGGCGGCGGCGCGCCGCGTGGGCCGCGGTGCGGCGGGATCCGAGCTCCGTCTCGAGGGGCGGACGTTCCTGGACGCTGGTGGCCATGCCCTAGCCTTCCGTCTTCAGAACGGCCAGGAAGGCCTCCTGCGGGATCTCCACCGAGCCCACCTGCTTCATCCGCTTCTTGCCCTCCTTTTGCTTCTCGAGGAGCTTGCGCTTCCGGCTGATGTCGCCACCGTAGCACTTGGCGAGCACGTTCTTGCGCATCGCGGAGATGGTCTCGCGGGCGATGACCCGGCTGCCGATCGCCGCCTGGATCGCCACCTCGTACATCTGCTTGGGGATGACTTCCTTCAGCCGCGCACACACGTCCCGGCCGCGCTGGTAGGCGCGGTCCCGATGCACGATGACGCTGAGCGCGTCGACGGGGTCTCCGTTGATCAGCACGTCGAGCTTGACCAGGTCCGAGGTCTGGTATCCGGCGAGCTCGTAGTCGAGGCTGGCGTAACCCCGGCTGACGCTCTTGAGCTTGTCGAAGAAGTCGAACACCACCTCCGACAGCGGCATTCCGTAGGTCACCTGGACCCGCTTGCCGGAGCTGCCCAGGTACTTGATGTCCTTCTGCACCCCGCGCCGGTCCTGGCAGAGCTTGAGGATGGCGCCCAGGTACTCGTCGGGCACGTGGATGTGGCAGGTGAGGACCGGCTCCTCCATGTGCTCGATGTGCTGCGAGGCGGGGAGCTTGGCCGGGTTGTCGATCAGCATCTCCTCGCCCTTGACCGAGAAGACCTTGTAGACGACCGAGGGCGCGGTGGTGATGAGGCTGAGCCCGTACTCGCGCTCCAGCCGCTCCTGGACGATCTCCATGTGGAGCAGCCCGAGGTAGCCGCAGCGGAACCCGAACCCGAGCGCGGTGGAGGTCTCGGGCTCGTAGGTGAAGGCCGAGTCGTTGAGCTGGAGCTTCTCCAGCGCATCGCGGAGGTTCTCGTAGTCCGCCGAGTCGATGGGGAAGACGCCGCTGAACACCATCGGCTTCACTTCCTGGAAGCCGGGGAACGGCTCGGCGGTGGGGCGGGCGGCCTCGGTGATGGTGTCGCCCACCTTGGCGTCGTGGATCTCCTTGACGTTGGCGACCAGCACCCCGACCTCGCCGGCGATGAGCCGCGGCACGGGGCGGCTGAACGGGGCGTAGACGCCGAGCTCCTGCACCTCGAACTTCTTCCCGTTCGACAGCAGGAGGATCTGCTGCTTCAGCTCCAGCGCCCCCTCGAGCACCCGCACCAGCACCACCACCCCGCGGTAGCTGTCGTACCAGCTGTCGAAGATGAGGGCCTTGAGCGGGGCCGCGGGGTCACCCTTCGGCGGCGGCACGCGGGCGACCACCGCCTCGAGGATCTCCTCGATGCCGATCCCCTCCTTGGCCGAGGTGGGCACGGCGGTGGAGGCGTCGATGCCGATGACGTCCTCGATCTCCGCCCGGGTGCGGGCCACGTCGGCCGAGGGGAGGTCGATCTTGTTGATCACCGGGATGACCTCGAGGTTCTGGTCCAGCGCCATGTAGACGTTGGCCAGGGTCTGGGCCTCCACCCCCTGGGAGGCGTCGACCACCAGGAGGGCGCCCTCGCAGGCCGCCAGCGACCGGCTGACCTCGTAGGCGAAGTCCACGTGACCCGGGGTGTCGATGAGGTTCAGGACGTAGTCCTTCCCGTCCTTCGCCCGGTACTGCATCCGGACCGACTGGGCCTTGATGGTGATGCCCCGCTCGCGCTCCAGCTCCATGTTGTCCAGGAACTGGTCCTGCGCCTCGCGCTTGCTCACCGTGCCCGTCCGGTCGAGCAGGCGGTCGGCCAGCGTCGACTTGCCGTGATCGATGTGGGCGATGATGCAGAAGTTACGAAGGTGGGCGTTCTCGGCCGGCATCTCTGGGGTCTCTGACGTCGCGGCGGCTCCCTAACACCCCGGGGAGCCGGGGCGCCACCGCCCCGCGGGTGGCAGCCTACCGCGCGGGCTCAGTCGCGGAACCACCCGACGGTCCGCTGGAGCCCCTCCTCGAGCGCCACCGCGGGACGCCAGCCCAGGACCTTCGCCGCGAGGCTCGGGTCCACCGAGCTGCGCATCTGCTCGCCGGGCTTCTCCGGGGCGTGCTGCGCCGGCCGATCGACGCCCGCCGCCCGGGCCAGCAGCGCGTACAGCCGGTTCACGTCGGTCTCGATGCCGGTGCCGATGTTGATCGGCCCCTCGATCTCCCCGGTGGCGGCGAGGAGATTGGCCCGGGCCACGTCCGGGCCATAGACGAAGTCCCGGGTCTGCTTCCCGGTGCCGTTGACGATGCAGATCTCCCCCCGGAGGAGCCGCTCGGAGAAGATGGCCACCACCCCCGCCTCGCCGTGTGGGTTCTGCCGGGGCCCGTAGACGTTCGCGTAGCGAAGCGCCACGGACGCGAGCCCGTACTGCGCGCGGTAGTAGCCGAGGTACAGCTCCCCCGAGGCCTTGGAGACCCCGTACGGCGACACCGGCCGGGTGGGGTGCGATTCGGGCGCCGGGTACACGTCCTGCTCGCCGTAGATGGCTCCCCCGGTGGAGCTGAAGACCAGCTTGCGCACGCCCGATTTCCGCGCCGCCTCCAGGAGGTTGAGAAAACCGGCGATGTTGACGTCGGCGTCGAAGCGCGGATCGGCCACCGAGCGCCGCACGTCCATCTGGGCGGCGAGGTGACACACCACCTCGAAGCGCTCGGCTTCCACCAGCCGCGCCGCGTCCGGTGAGCGGATGTCCACCACCACGAGGCGCACCTCGCTCCGGAGGTTCTCGCGGCGGCCGCTGGACAGGTCGTCCAGCGCCCACACCTCGTGACCCGCATCGAGGAAGGCGTCGGTGACGTGGCTGCCGATGAACCCGGCCCCGCCGGTGACCAGGACCTTCACCGGTGCGCTCTCCTGGCCTCTCCTGGGCGAGCCGCGACCCCCGGTACCCCGCGGAAGTAGGCGATGGTCTGCTTCAATCCATCGCTCAAGCTGGTGCGTGGCTCCCATCCCAGCAACTGCCGCGCCAGCGTGATGTCCGGACGGCGCCGCTGCGGGTCGTCCTTGGGCAGCGGCAGGTGGACGATCCGCCCTCCCCCACCGGCCGCCGCTCGCACCGCCTCGGCGAACTGGAGGATGGTCATCTCCTCCGGGTTCCCGAGGTTCACCGGGTCCTCCACGTCCGAGAGCGCCAGGCGAACGAACCCGTCCACCAGGTCCGAGACGTAGCAGAAGCTGCGGGTCTGCCTTCCGTCGCCGAAGACGGTGAAGTCCTTCCCGGCGAGCGCCTGGGCGACGAAGGCCGGCACCACCCGCCCGTCCTCCAGCCGCATCCGGGGACCATAGGTGTTGAAGATGCGGACGATCCGCACCGAGAGGCCATGGGTGCGGCGGTAGGCGGCCACCAGCGCCTCGCCGTAGCGCTTCGCCTCGTCGTAGACGGAGCGCGGGCCGATGGGGTTCACGTTCCCCCAGTACGATTCCCGCTGGGGATGCTCGAGCGGGTCGCCGTACACCTCCGAGGTCGAGGCCTGGAAGAAGACCGCTCCCTTGCGCCTCGCCAGCTCGAGCCCGTGCTCCGTGCCCCGTGCTCCCACCCGCAGCGTCTCCAGCGGGAGCTCCGCATAGTCGATGGGCGAGGCGGGGGAGGCGAGATTGAAGACGTGGTCCAGCGGTCCGTCCAGGTCGAACGGCTCGCAGATGTCGTGGGTGACGTGGCGGAAGCGGGAGTCCTTGCGGAGCTCCCGCAGGTTCGCCTCCGATCCGGTCAGCAGACTATCCACCGACACCACCGAGGCCGCACCGTCCTGGAGCAGCCGCTCGCAGAGGTGAGACCCCAGGAATCCGGCGCCCCCCAGGACCGCCGCGTGCTTTCCGTTCATTCCGTCCAAGTGCTCAGAGGTCCTCGAAGGTGGCCTGCCCTGGAAGATGGGAGCGGTACTTCTCGAGGACGAGGTCGATGCCCTGCCGGATGTACTCCGCCACCGGGACCTTGGTCTTCTCGTTCAGGAGCTTCAGCTGCGCGTTCTGCTCGGGAGTGATGTAGATGGTGGTGGACAGCTTCTTCCTGGGCATGGCCAGCGATGAACGTACATGAAGGGTCACCCTGCGGCCACGTCCCCGGCGATGTACCCCTGGTGCGCCGGTCCGGGCTTCGGAGACAATGCATGCCCATGAAACTGCTGGGATGGGTGCTGTCGGCCGCCGCCCTCGTGCTCGCTGCCGGGTGCGCCCACAAGCCCCCGCCCGCCGCGGCAACCGGTCCGACGAGCGGGGTGGGCAGCCCCATCCACCAGCCGGCCGGGGAGGAGCACGTCCAGACCTACGACCTGCACCGCTCCGGCAAGCCGGACGTCTGGGTCTACTCCGTCACCACCCAGGACGCCTCGGGCCGCCCGGTGGAGCGGCGGGTCCGCAAGGAGGCCGACCTCAACGGCGATGGGCGGGTGGACATCGTCGACTACTTCGACGAGGCCGGGCAGGTCACGCGGGAGACCCTGGACCTCGACTACGACGGGAAGGTCGACTCGACGCTCTACTTCGAGAAGGGCAAGAAGGTCCGCTCGGAGAAGGACCTCGACGGCGACGGGCGGGTCGACACCTGGAGCTTCTACGACGCGAACGAGAAGCTCTCCCGCAAGGAGCGGGACGTGAAGGGCTCCGGGAAGGTCGACTACTGGGAGTACTGGGAGAACGGGGTCATCGACCGCATCGGCGAGGACCTCGACGGCGACGGGCAGGTGGACCGCTGGACGAAGGGCAGCGACGCGGCCACCGCCGGGAAATGACCGCGGGGCTCGCCGCGGCGCTGCCCGGGGGCGATCAGGGAGTGGACGTCCCAGCCCGCCCGTAGGAGTCCTCGAGGCGAACCACGTCGTCCAGCTCGGGGGTGCTGACCTCCAGCACGTCGCAGTCGGTGATCGCCACCATCCGGTGCTTGGTGAGCGGCTTCACGTGGTAGCTCTCGCCCGGCTTCAGCTCGCGCTCCACCAGACCGTTCCCCTCGTCGACCACGAAGAGGAGCCGGCCGCTCTGGACGTGGATCGTCTCGTCCTTCTTGTTGTGGTACTGCAGCGAGAGCTTGTGGCCCTGGGCGATGTGCAGGAGCTTGCCCACGTACCGGTCGGTGTGCGCCCAGATCAGCTCGTAGCCCCAGGGCTTCTCAACCCGTCGCGTCACGCTCATCGGCTCGTTGCTCACCTGGTCGACGCGACGAACGCCTCGGCCTGCGTCTCCCGTTTGAAGTCCTGCAGGTACCGGGTGGCGGCGTCCTTGGTGGGGAAGCTCCCCATCCGCACCCGATACCAGGTCCCCTTCCCGGGGACCTCCGCGGCCACGATGTATGGCGCGTAGCCCTTCTCGCGCAAGCGGGAGGCCTGGCGCTCGGCGTCGTCCCGGTTGGCGCTGGCCCCCAGCTGAAGAGTGAAGGCCCCGGTGGCGCTGGTGGCCTCGGGCACCTTCGGAGCGGGATGCGCCGCGGCGGGCGCGGACCGGGTCGCCACCGACTCGGCCGCGGCCGGGCGTGCGGGCTCGGCCTTCTTCGCCTCGGCAGTTGCGGGCGGAGGAACGGCTGCAGGCCGGGGCAAGGTGGGCTTGCTCGCCACCGCGGAGGCGACGGGCGATGCGGCGGGAGCGCTCACCGGGGCCACGGCCGTCGAGGCGGCCGGCGAGGGCGAGGCGTGCGTGGTCGAGGCGGAGCTCGCGGACGTGGCAGGCGCCACGGGGGCCGGAGCGCGGACCACGGTCGGCGTGGGCGCAGCGGGCTTCGTCAGCTCCTCCTGGAAGGTGAGCGGCGGAGCGGCGCGGGCACGCTCGAGCGCATCGGACTTGTGGTCCAGCGCGGTCAGGAGGTCCGGCGCGTGGTCCGCTCGTGGCGTGCCCGCGAGCTTCTTGCCCACCAGTACCCCGAGGACGAAGACCGCGCCGAGCACGACGATGCCGCCGATCAGCAGGCTGACCACCTGCCGGCTATCGAGCGACAGGTCGTACTTTTCCCGCATCCGGTGGGTGTCGCGCATCAAGACATCGAGAGGATTACGCCCGGCTCCGGAGGGGGTCAAATTCCCCGGTGGTCGTGCCGCGCTCCCGCGACAGTGCGTCCCACGCGCCGCAGCCGGGGCAGCGGAAGTCGAAGGTGCGGAATCGTGCGCGGCAGCTCCCGCAGCGGAAGGCGAGGAGCGGGTCGCCGAGGCGGCGCAGCACCTCGCGGTACTGATCGCGCACCGAGTCGAGCTGCCCGGTGGCGAGGAGCAGCTCGCCGAGCGCGCGCCGAGCCTCCACCGAGCGCGGCGTCCGGGACACGGCGGCCTGCAGCACCCCCGCCGCGTCCTCCAGCTGTCCGGCCTGGATCAGAGCCTCGGCCCGGGTGAGTGACACCGGCAGCGCACGCTCTCCCAGCGGCTCCTCCAGCTCGCCGAGCCACCGCGCGCACGCCTCGGGCGGGGCTGCGGCGTCGAGCGCCAGCGCGTAGCCCCGGGCCGCGGTCTCCGGCTCGCGCGCCACCGCCTGCCGGGCGGCTTCCCGCGCACCCTCCGCATCACCGCAGGCGAGTCGGGCGCGGCCGAGGGCGAGGAGCCCGTGGGGGCCGTCGGGGGACAGCGACGTGGCCCGCTCGGCCAGGGCCCGCCCCTCGCCGGGGTCCGACGCCAGGGCCGCCAGGGACTGCTCGGCGAGCAGATGCGCCAGGACGTCGTCCCCGCTCCCCACCTGCTCGAGGAGGAGCTCCTGGATCTCCACCGCCCGCGCCCACTCACGGCTCTCCTCCAGCAGCCGCCGGAACGCCGCCAGCGCGTCGGGCCCCGCCGGCGGGTCGGCGACCAGCGCCTCGAAGGTCTCGCGGGCCCGGTCCTGCATCCCGGCCCGGCGGTAGTCGAGCGCCAGCTCCAGCCGGGCTCGCCGCCGCACCTCGGGCTGCAGCTGGGGCTTGAGCAGCATGTTCTGACCGAGCCGGATCGCCCAGGCCAGCTCGCCCTTGCGGCGCATCAGCGCGGCGAGCGCGAAGTAGGTCTCGGTGGTACCGGTGTTCAGCTGCGCGGCCCGCGACAGCTCGGCGATGGCCGCGTCCGGCTCGTCGGAGAGCACGTAGCGCACCCCCGCGAGATAGGCCCGGCTCGCGTCCTCGGTGCTCCGCTTGCGCGAGAGCGCGGCGAGCAATCCCAGCACCGCCACCAGCGCGGTGGCGGCGAGCACGGGGACCAGGAGACCGACGCCTTCCATTCGCAACTGGCCCTCAGGCGCCCGAGAGCGACGCCTCGAAGCGCGGCTGCAACGCGTCCCAGGTCTGGCCGAGCGTCTCGATCATCACCTTGGCCGCGGCCAGCACCGGCATGAAGTTGGTGTCACCGCGCCAGCGTGGGACGAGGTGCCAGTGCAGGTGGCCGTCGATGCCTGCACCGGCGTCACGCCCGATGTTCATGCCGAGGTTGGCCCCCGCGGGGTGGTACACCTCGTCGACCACCTTCACCGCGACCTGGAGCAGGTGCTGCAGATCGTCCAGCTCCTCGCGATCGAGCGACGCGTAGTCGCCGGTGTGCCGCCCGGGGACCACCATCAGGTGGCCGTTGTTGTAGGGATACCGGTTGAGGATGGCGAAGCTCTTCGCGGTCCGTGCGACGATGAGGTTCTTCCGGTCCGCCTCGCGCCCCGTCTCCGCCGGGTAGCGGCAGAAGATGCACCCCTCCTCCTTCGGCGCGTCGATGAACTCGCGCCGCCAGGGAGCCCAGAGGTGGTCCATCAGGGCTCCCCCGGAGCGGGCGAGGGCATCAGCAGCCTGGGCCCCGGCGCCGAGAGCACCTCGCCCAGCCGCGTGGAGAGCGCGTGGACCAGCGCCTGTGCGTCGTCGCCGAACATCGCCCGGAACAGCGGGCGATCCTTCGTCGGGTACTCGATGCGCGGCTCTCCCCGCATCCCGGCCAGCTTCCCGGCCTCGCGCACCGCGTCCAGAAGTCCGCCGAGCTCGTCGACCAGCTTCAGCTCCTTCGCCTTCCGCCCGGTGAAGACCCGACCGTCGGCCACCTTCCGGACCTCCTCCTCGGGGAGCTTTCGTGACTCGACCACCGCGCCGATGAACTGGGCGTGCACGTCTTCCAGCATCGCCTGGAAGTACGAGCGCTCCTCGGCGCTCATCTCCCGGAACGGGTTTCCCGCGTCCTTCAGCTTCCCGGCGGTGATGGTGCGCATCTCCACCCCGGCCCATTTGAGCAGCCCCGAGACGTTGGGGAACTGGGAGATGACCCCGATGCTCCCGGTCAGGGTGCCCGGGTTGGCGTAGACCTTCTCGCCGCCCATCGCGACGTAGAAGCCGCCGGACGCGGCGATGGAGCCCATGCTGGCCAGCACGTGCTTCTTCTTCTGCAGCCGCTGCATGGCCTCGAGGATCTCCTGGGAAGGGCCGACCGAGCCCCCGGGGCTGTCGATCCGGACCACCACTGCGCGGATCCGCGGATCCTCCTCGAACTCCCGCAGCTCCTTCAGGGTGGTCTTCGAGTCGGTGATGACGCCCGTGACCTCCACCACGCCGACCCGCTCGCCGCCCGCACGGGCCATGACGTTGCCGCCCCGGCCGCTCTGGACGGCGATCCAGGCGAGGGCCATGAAGGCGAAGAGGCAGAGGAAGAGGCCTCCGAAGACGAGGCCCAGGATCCAGGCGGCGCGGCGGTCCATTGTGCCGCTCGCTTCTAGCCGATCCACCCGCCCCCGAGCACCTCGTCTCCGCGATAGAACACCGCGGCCTGTCCAGGGGTGACCGCCCGCACCGGCTCCTCGGTCCGCACGGTGAGACGCGTGCGATCCGCGGCGACCACCCGTGCCGGCGTGCCGGCGTGCCGGTGCCGGATCCGGACGTGCAACGGCTCGTCCGCCGAGGGAGTGCCCTGCACCCAGGACGGCTGCAGCACGGTGAACTCCGAGCGCTCCAGCCCGCTCGCCGGACCGACCACCACCGCCCCGGTCCCGGCCTCGATGCGCTGGACGTAGAGTGCCTCCGCGGAAGCGACACCCAGCCCGCGCCGCTGGCCCACGGTGAAGCGGTGCACTCCCCCGTGCCTCGCCAGCACCTGGCCCCGTCCGTCCACCACCGTTCCGGAGGGCTGTGGGCCGGCCACGCGCTCGACGAAGCCGGCGTAGTCGCCGTCGGGGACGAAGCAGATCTCCATGCTCTCCGGCTTCTCGCTGGTCGGCAGGCCGTGGCGCTGGGCGATGGCCCGGACCTCCGCCTTGGAGAGCCCTCCCACCGGGAACTCGAGCTCCGCGAGCACCTCCTGTCCCAGGGTGAAGAGGAAGTAGCTCTGGTCCTTGGAAGGGTCCCTCGCGCGGAGGAGGCGGAATCCGTCCGGCGTCCGCTCCACGCGGGCGTAGTGCCCGGTGGCGAGCCGGGCCCCGAGTGCACGGGCCTTGGCGAGGAGGAAGTCGAACTTCACGTCGCGGTTGCACGCGACGCAGGGCACGGGCGTCTTCCCGTCCAGATAGGAACGGACGAAGGGCTGGACCACCCGGTGCTTGAACACCTCCTCGGCGTCCGCGACGTAGAAGGGGATGCCGAGCGTGCTGGCAACGGCCCGGGCGTCATCGATGTCGTCGGGGCTGCAGCAGCTTCCGCACCGGGCGGCGCCCTCGTAGGACCAGACGCGCAGGGTGATGCCCAGGACCTCGTGTCCCTGCTCCACCAGCAGCGCGGCGGCGGCCGAGGAGTCGACCCCGCCGCTCATGGCGACGACCACGCGCATCGGTTCGCTCAGGTAGCACACGGGGCCGCCGCGCGCTGCGGGAGCACCGGTGCCCGGGGCCGGAGACTACCCCATGCGCCGGAGGCCACGGCTCGGGTCGCTTCCGAGCGGGAGGTCCGTGACCGCCGAGCCCGGGCTCGAGGCCGCCGCGGCACGTGGGAGCCGGACCTCGACCCATGTGCCCACTCCGGCCCGAGACGTCAGCGAGATCGAGCCGCCCAGCGCCCGCACGTAACGGTCCACGATTGCCAACCCGAGACCATGACCGGGCCGTTCGGTGCTCGCCCGGACGAACGGCTCGAACGCGCGGCGCACAGCCCGGGCGCCCATGCCGATCCCGTTGTCCCCCACGCT